>Ga0255336_100235_pt1 | contig 112591 bp, 97 predicted proteins | sample MeOH1_35cm_T3_17_FD_189102 | JGI IMG/M metagenome (GOLD analysis project Ga0255336, IMG submission 189102) | Sandy soil microbial communities from University of British Columbia, Vancouver, Canada - MeOH1_35cm_T3_179 | ecosystem: Engineered > Artificial ecosystem > Sand microcosm > Unclassified ...
TACATGACGAGAAACGGGGGGCGTCGCACGTTGCAAGACCGCCGCCTCGCTGAACTCCCCAACTCGAAACTTACTGCCGAAGCCCGGGACCCAAACCAAAACACGACTTTTTCAACAGAATCGGCCATTCGCCGACAGCCGTGTGTCCTGCATGCGGGCGTGACGCTCGCCGGAAATCGCGGCACAAATCACGGCACAATAGACCTCCACATGAACCGTGCGTATTGCGCGCACAGTTCGCCGATTCTCGTCAGCCAAGTAAGGGGAACCCATGAGCCAGCTCAAAGCCGTCGAGTATTGCGCGGCGTCGCCCGAAGTCAGAGCCGTCTACGACGATATCAAGCAGACCCGTCAGGTCGACGACGTCAACAACTTCTGGAAGTACATCGCCCAGCATCCGCCCACGCTCGCGCGCACATGGGACAGTCTGAAGGAGGTGATGGCGCCCGGCGCGCTCGACCCGTTGATCAAGGAACTCCTCTACGTTGCGGTGAGCGTGACGAATAACTGCGGCTACTGCGTGGCGAGCCACACCGCGGCCGCGCGCCGCGCCGGCATGACCGACGAGATGTTCGGCGAATTGCTCGCGGTAGTGGGCATGGCCAACGAGACAAACCGGCTCGCGGTAGGGTATCGCGTGCCGATCGATCCGGCGTTCGAATAGCCGCCGCGGTCAGCGCAAGACGCTGCGCCATCCCGCCAGCAATGCCGGCAGCTCGGCCATGTCCCTGAACACGTGCACGGCGCCCGCGCCGTGCAACGCGGTCGCGCTGCTGTGGCCGAGTTCGAGCGGACAATAGCCGAACACCGTGGCACCCGCGGCAACGCCCGCCGTCGCGCCCGTGACGGTATCTTCGACCACGGCGCAGCGTGCCGGGTCCACGCCGAGACCCGCGGCCGCGGCGAGGTAGACGTCGGGATAGGGCTTGCTGCGGGGCGTTTCGTGGCCGCTGAAGATGCGGCCTTCGAAGCAGTCGAGTATGCCGGCCTTCACGAGTTGCAATTCGACCTTGATCCGGTCGGCGCCGGATGCGACGGCGATGCGTCCACTCAGCGACGCATGCAATTCGCGCACCGCCGAAGGCGCGCCGGGAATCGCGCTCAGTTCGAGATCCAGCGCCGCATTGCGGCGCGCGCGAAACTGCATGAGCCAGTCTGTCGTGATCGCGAAGCCTGTGCGCGCTTCGATCAGCGCCGCTTCGTCCCGGACCGCCTTGCCGACGAAAATGCGCATCGTCTCTTCGACGCTCAACTGCCAGCCGAGCTCGCCGAGCATGTCGGTGAGCACGCGGTTGGTGATGGGTTCGGAGTCGACGAGCACGCCGTCGCAGTCGAAGAGTACGGCGTCGAAGGGAAAATCGGCCATCGGGCAGGGTACGGATAGAGGTCGCGGAACCGGCAAGGATACCTCACCGGCTCGCCCGCCGCAGCGCAAAGACGGTGGTGGCAGCCTTTGCCGCAAGGCTGCGACTTCAGTCCCGATAGCCGTCGCTCAACGTCTTCATGAACGCGATGATGTCCGCGATGTCCTGATCGGTCATGACCGGCTGGTCGCCGAACTTGCGGTCGAACGGTGCATCGGCGACGTCCACGTTCGCGTGATACTGAGGCGGCAGGTCGTTGTACTTCTGCACCTTGCCCGACGCATCGCGCGGATAGATTTTCTCGGGCGACGTATTGCGCAGGTTGTAGAAGTCCATCACCTGCGTCAGGTCGTGATACACGCCGTTGTGGAAAAACATCTTGCGTTCAGCCACATTGCGCAGCGTCGGCGTCAGGAACATGCCGCAGTACTGCGTCTGTTTGGCGAGATCGCTGCGAAACGGTCCGCATACGCCCATATCGAAGAACTTCGGATCCCGGTTGGCGGGAATCGCCGGATTGCGCGGCACGCCGAGCGCTTCGTACTGCGTGTCCGTAAACACCGGCGGCAAGCCGTCCTTGCCCGGCTGGCTCAAATGGCAGCCGGCGCAGTTCGCCTTGTCCTTGTCGTTGAACAGCTGCAAGCCGTGCAGTTCGGCATGGGTCAGGCGGGCCTTGCCTTCGAGCCAGTAGTCGTACTTGCTGGTGAAAGCATGAAACGACGGATCCTCGATCTGATAGCGCCCAACGGCGAACATCGCCTCGGAAATCAACAGGCTCGGATTGCCGGCAATGCCCGGCCCGAAGATCTGCTTGAATTGATCCAGATAGCGGGTGGCGAGCAGCTTGCGAGCAACGTCTTCCGGCGTCGCGTTGGCCATTTCCACCGGATTGGTCAGCGGACCGATTGCCTGGTCCTGCAAAGTATCGGCGCGGCCGTCCCAGAACAGGCCGCCTTGCGGCACCATGGCCGGCGCGGCAGGCGCGGCCAGCGCCGTTTTCTGTGCGCGTTGCACGCCGGCTGCCTGCGTGGCCAGTTGGGTCATATCCACCGGCACGTCGGTGTCGCCCTGGTCCGGGCCGATGCTGAACGGCGCCTGCCGGTACAGATACGTGAGCGACGGCGGAGGACGATACCCGGCCTGATTCATGTGCGCGCCACCCAGCTGCACCGGGAACGCGTTATCCGGCCCATAGGCGTGCTGTGGCGAGTGGCACGACGCACACGACTGCATGCCGGAGGCCGACAGGCTCTGGTCGAAGAAAATCTGCTTGCCGAGCAGCGCCACGGCGCTCAGCGGCGCGTTCTGTGGACGCATCAACTGCACCGGATGCGGATTCGCGCCGGTGATTTCTTCCACGATGGCGCCGACCGCGGGCGGCATGCGCTCCGGGTACACGAGCGCATACGCACAGTAGATGGCAAATGCGAGCGCGATGCCGGCCACGCTCCACGCAAGCAGCCGGAGCCGCGAGCGGCGGGTAAGCACAGGGCTGGGCTCGCCGCCCGCGGGCCTATGCGGTGGCAGGGCGGCGTCTGAAGGATGATTCATGGCGGTGGTAATGACAGGCAATTCGATCGGGTGCGGTAAAAAGCAGAATCGAGCCAGCACGTTTGCACTGGCTCGATGCGCGACTACGACGCGGCGTGCGTCACGCTCTCCACCGGGCGCCGCCGCGCGGCGTGGGGCACGCGTTGGGTGCGTGCCTCATGCGACGGCAGGCGCACGAGAAGAGCGCCCGGCACGTCCGCGCATCAGCTCGCCGGCGCGGCGGCCAGCTTCGTGCCCAGGTTCTGGTCCAGGAACAGCGTCGGATTGTTGCCGGAGCCCGAGAAGTCGAACATGTTCATGATGCTGCCGGCCGTCGCGTCGAACGAACCGCGGCCGAGGCGCTGACCGCCGAGCCAGTTGTCCTCGATGAAACGCACCACGGAGGCCTGGGTGATCGGCGTATCGTCGACGAAGTTGACCTTCGCCCACGGCGACACCACGATGAACGGCGTACGCGTTCCCGGGCCGCAACGGCCGTTCACCGCGCCGCCGTTCACGCCTTGCGGCTGCACCGCACCCGCCGCCGTGCACTGACCCACGCCGCTCAGGTTGTCGCTGCCCGCCACCGTCTTGCCGCCCGCGGATTGCGCCGTGGTCGAATCGAACGATGCGCTCGTCGGCGCCTTGAAGCGGTGGTCGTACCAGCCGTCCGAATCGTCGTAGGCGATGATCACGGCGGTGTTCTTCCAGTCAGGCTGCTGTTGCAGGAAGTTCAGCACCTTCGTGACGAAGGCCTGTTCGTCGATCGGATCCGAGTTGCCCGGATGGCCGTCGCCCACGGCCGGCGCCTTCAGGAAGCTCACCGACGGATAATTGCCCGCCTTCACCGCGGCAAAGAAGTCGTCGGTGTCGTACTGGTGGTGCACCGGCGTTGCCGTGTTGTCGAGCGGATCCGTATAGCCGATCACAGCGGCCGACGACGGACGCGTATGCGCGAGGTTGGCCGTGCTCGCGTAATACTGGAACCACGCGTGATGCTGCACGTAGTCGGCCTTGGTCGCGTTCAGCACTTGCGAGAAGGTCGAGCGCGCGCAGCCGGTCGTGCCGTTGGCGTTGACGGTCTGCAGGTTGAAGCCGCCCATGAAACCGCCCCACGTGAGGCCCTTTGCATTGAGCAGGTCGCCGATGTTCTGGTTGTTCGACGACATCGTGCCGGTCACCGTACTGCCCGCGGCGGTCGTGCAGACGTCGCCGGTCGGGTCGAGGTCGCCGACCATCGTGAAGCCGCCCGCCGCATCGGGAATCGCGTTGGCCGAGTTGCCGCCGCTCACGATGACGCCGTTGTTCTGTCCGGACACCACTTCGAGCGCACCCGGCGTCGACGGACCATAGGTATCCGTGTACGCGTTCTGGTTCATCGCGAAGTTCTGCGCGTAGTTCCACAGGGCCGTGACCGTGTTGCCGTCGAAGTAGCCGAGCACCTGGCCCTTCGTTGCGAACGCGCCCGTGCTGCCCGCAATGGTCGAACCCGCTGCGGTGAACAGCGGGAACGAGTCCATCGCGCCGTTGTTATACGCGAGCTGTTCCGCCGCGTACGCGTGGTTCTGACTCGACGTGTTGGCTTGCGAGCGATCCAGCCGGAACGGCAGCAGATCGGCGGCGGGCAGGCCGAGGCCGGCGATCGTCACGCTGCCGACCGTCCGGCCCGCCGTGTTCGGCGAAGTGGCGAGCGCGTTCGGGTTCGCCGTGATCAGATTGTTGCTGCTGAGGTTGTTGACCGTCGGCGTGCCCGCCGCCGCGGTGAATTGCGGTTCGCCGACCGGATTGCTGGCTTGCGGGTAAGTGGCGAAGTAGTGATCGAACGAAACGTTCTCGCCGAAAATCACCACCACATGCTTGATCGGCGTGGCCGTGGCCACGGCGTCCTGGGCCGATACGGTGGCGGCCGGCGTGGTGGCGGACGCCGGCGAGTTCACACTATTGTTGCCACAGGCTGCGAGCGTGAGCAGCGCAGCGAACGGGATGGGTAAAAGGGTTCTACGGAACATTTGGCAGGCTCCAGTTCGACTTCGCCGTTCAGCGTTTCCATCGGTGCACGTGTGGATCTTCGCTGGGGATATTGTTGGAAATGCTGCTGGTGCTAAGGGTCTTGCCGCGAAAACTGCGCGCATTTGACCATTCGATAATTAAGATTTCGGGGCGCGAACCTTACCGAAAACATCTGCTTTTATTCATTTGCATAACTTCCGCTGTCGTTCCGCTGACGCAGCATGGCGATGCGCGCAGGGCTGCGACGCTGCGTCTCGCGTCCCGGCGCGATTTTTCGCGCATCCTTCTCCCCTTTTTTCATTTTTCAGGTCGCGCGCAGCGACGGGTTTTTCCCGCTGCTGCGTTCAAGAAGAAACGAAGCCGTGTCCGGCTTCGGCTTTCATGGGAGAAATCAGCATGACATCCACCAAACCAGTTCGCCTTCTCAACTCCGTGCTAGCGGCCGCGCTGACGTGCGCCGCCACGCTCACGGCCGCGCCGGCCTTCGCGCAAGCGGTGATCGTCGCGCCGATGGCGCCGCCGCCGCCGCGCGTCGAAGTGGTGCCGGCGCCGCGCGTCGGCTATGTATGGGATGAAGGCCGCTGGCGTTGGGATCATGGCCGGTATGTCTGGGTGGGGGGCCACTGGCAGCCGGTGCGCGCCGGTTATCACTGGGTGCCGGGGCACTGGGTACAGCGCGGGCCCAACTGGCGTTGGATCGAAGGCCATTGGGCATGATCCGCGAGCGTTCCCGCGCACGGCATGGCTCGACGCGCGGCACGCGGCGCTTCCTTCTGAGGAGATCGCTATGAAGACGCTCGTGATAATGCTGCTGGCGGGTACGCTCGCCGGCTGCGTGGTGGTTGCGGCGCGGCCGGCCTACTATCGGCCGGCGGTCGTCGTATATTGACCGTGGCCGCGCAGGCAGGAGATGCCGTCCGCGCGGTACGGGTGCGCCGTTTCGGTGCGCGCACAACGATCCGTATGAGGTGGGTCAGCATGAGACGCATGGCCAGGAGCTGCGCCAGATGAGCAAGGTTCGCCCTGTGGCGGGCGCGAGGCGGCGCCATGAACGCGCGCCGGGGAGCGCCACGCCTTGAGCGAACGCGATCCGGATGCGGAACTGCTCGAACAGGTCGGCCGGCAGGATCCGGCCGCCGTCCGTTCGCTCGTCTCGCGCAAGCTGCCGCGACTGCTCGCGCTCGCCACGCGCATGCTGGGCGACCGCATGGAAGCGGAAGACGTGGCGCAGGAAGTGTTCGTGCGAATCTGGAAACAGGCATCGCGCTGGCGGGAAGGCGAGGCGAAATTCGACACGTGGATTCATCGCGTCGCGCTCAATCTCTGCTACGACCGGCTGCGGGGCCGGCGTGAAGAGCCCCACGGCGAGATGCCCGAGGAGATCGATCCCGCCGCGCTCCCCGAGGCGGGTCTCGAAGCGCGTGCCCAAGACCAGCGGGTTCGCGACGCGCTCGCCGCGTTGCCGCCACGGCAACGCGAAGCGCTCGTGCTCAACTACTACCAGGAGATGTCGAACATCGACGCGGCGGCCCTGATGGGCATCACCGTCGATGCGTTGGAAAGTCTGCTGGCCCGCGCGCGCCGCAATCTGCGCGCTCAACTGGCCGGCAGCGGCCTTAGCAAGGACAAGTCATGACGCCCGAAAGATTCCATCAGATCGTCGAGGCCTATGGCGCGGAGCCGCGCCGCTGGCCGCAAGCGGAGCGCGCGGCGGCGCAGGCGTGGGCGCGGGCGCATCGCGCCGAAGCCGAGCCGCTGCTGGCGCAGGCGGCCGGCATCGACGCATGGCTCGCCGCCGACAAGGTCGAGCCGCCGGCCGCGGCGCTGCTCGAACGCGTGCTGGACGCTGCGCCGGTGCGGCAGGCGGCGCCGCGGCGGCGCTGGTGGTGGTCGGGCGCGGCGGTCGCGGGCGTCGGACTGCTGGGCGGCGTGGCAGGCGCGTTTGCCGTCTCGTTCTTCGTTCTCACGGGAGCGGCGCAGCAGGTGCCGCCAATGCATGAGTCGTCTTATCTAACCTCGAGCTACGGTGGTTCGTCCACCGATTGGAGCGACGAATGAACGGCCGGTCGTGGAAAATCGTGCTCGTGGCCTCGCTGGTGCTGAACGTGTTTCTGGTGGGCGCGATCGTCGGCGGTGCTTATCAATGGTTCGCCGCGCGCGGCGCGGCGGCGCCGGTGCTGGCGCAACAGCACGCGCTGCGCTTCGCTGCGCAGACGCTGCCCGCCGAGCGTCAGAAGGCTTTCGCCGACAGCCTGAAGAACGGCCGCCGCGAGGGCCGGCAATACGCCCGCGAAGGGCGCGAAGGGCGCCGCGAAGTGTTGCGCCTGCTGGCGGCGCCGCAGTTCGATCGTGCGGCGCTGGACGCCGCGCTCGCCCGCACGCGCGACGCAGACAGCCATTTGCGCGCGCAAGTGGAAGGCAGTGTGGCGGATTTCGCGGCGACCTTGTCGCCCGAGGAGCGGGTTCGGTTCGCCGACAGCCTCAAGCTGCGTGGGCAGTGGCGCGAACCCCAGCCGGCAGCGAAGGCGGGTAAGCCGGAAAATCCGGCATCGAGCGAATCTTCGGGCGATTAGGAAGAAAAAAACCGGAGCGGGCGCGACGGATTGGCCTGCGGCAGCCGTTTAACGACTATCCAAAGCCGAAGAGGGTGGTATGGCCAACTCACCGAACCTGAACGCCGCGGCGATCGCACTGAACCGCTTCGGCCTGGGCGCGCGTGCCGACGATATGCCGCCCGCCGAGCCGAAAGGCTGGCTGCTCGCCCAATTTGAACGATACGAGGCGCGGCCGGCCGCGTGGGCGGGCCAGCCCGGCTCGGTGGCGCTGTCGACCCAACTGCTGCAACAGCGTGCGCAGTTCACCCAGCAGGCTCGCCAGAACGCGGGCGAGGGCGCGGCCATAGAATCCGCGAACGCGGGTAATGCGGGTAATGCGGGTAATGCGACACAGCCCGATACGCAAACCAACGCACCGACGAACGCTCAATCCGACCCACAAGGCCCGGCGCAAGCCAGCGCTCGAATTGCCAGGCAAGCCGAACGAAAAGCCCTGCGCGGCGAAATACTCGACCTGTACCGCTCATCCGTGAATGCACGGGTGACGAGTGCGTTGACCACGCAAACGCCGTTCGTCGAACGGCTGGTGCATTTCTGGGCCAACCATTTCGCGATATCCACCGAGAAGCCGGGCGTAGCGGCGTTGGCGGGCGCGTTCGAGGCCGAAGCGATTCGCCCGCACGTGCTGGGCCGCTTCGAAGACATGCTGACCGCCGTGGAACGTCATCCTGCGATGCAACTGTTTCTCGACCAGACGCGTTCGGTGGGACCGGACAGCATGGCGGCCATACGTGCCGCCCAGCGCGATCCGGATCGCAAGCGCGGCCTGAACGAAAACCTGGCGCGCGAGATCATGGAGCTGCACACGCTCGGCGCGCGCAGCGGCTACACCCAGGAGGACGTCACCGAGTTTGCCCGCGCGCTGACCGGCTGGAGTGTCGCCGGCAATCCGGCCAACGCGGCGAGCTCCGGCAATGCGGGCCGGCTGGCCCGGCAGCAGAACGCGGCGCCGGGCACGTTCGTGTTTCGCGCCGCGCTGCATGAGCCCGGTTCGCGGACCATCATGGGCCGGCGCTACGACCAGCCCGGTGAAGAACAGGCGCTCGCGATCCTGCATGACCTCGCGAGCGCACCGGCGACTGCGCAGCATATCGGCGGCAAGCTGGCCCGTCATTTCGTCGCCGATACGCTGCCGCCCGGCGTGAGCGAGCGGCTCGCCAGCGCGTTCGAGCGCAGCGGCGGCGATCTGCCGTCCGTGTACCGGGCGCTGATCGATCTGCCGCAAGCGTGGTCGCCCGCCGCCGTGAAGTTCAAGACGCCGTGGGAGTGGACCATTTCATCGATGCGCGGACTCGGCTGGCGCGAGCTCGGCAACCAGCAGGCGGCGCCCCTTCTCACTCAGCTCGGCCAGCCAGTGTGGCGGCCGGGCTCGCCGGCCGGTTACGACGACATCGCCGCGAGCTGGGCCGCGCCCGACGCGCTGGTGCGCCGGGTCGAAGTGGCCCAGCGTTTCGCCGCGCGCGTCGGCGACCGGCTCGACGCGCGCGCGCTCGGCCAGAGCTTGCTCGCCGGTTCGCTCAGCGCGCCGACGGCCGTCGCGGTATCGCGCGCCGAGAGTGCGTCCACGGCGATCGCGCTATTGCTGGTCTCGCCGGATTTTCAACGGAGATGAATCTCATGTTCTCACGCCGCCAGTTTCTGAGCGTCGCCGCCGCGGGTGCGGGTGCGATGCTCGTGTCGCCGCGGATCGCTCTCGCGAGCGTCGCCACCGATCGTCGTTTCGTGTTCGTGATCCAGCGCGGGGCGGCCGACGGCCTGAACCTCGTCGTGCCATACGCCGAGCCCGCTTATGCCACGCTGCGCGGCGCGCTTGCCATCGACACCTCGAACGCGCCGCGGCTGGACGGCACGTTCGCGTTGCACCCGGCGATGGCGCGGACCGCCGCGATGTATGCGGACCATCAGGCGCTGTTCGTGCACGCGGTGGCGTCGCCGTATCGCGACCGCTCGCACTTCGACGGACAGAACGTGCTCGAGACCGGCGGCGCATCGCCGTATCAGATCAAAGACGGCTGGCTGAACCGGCTCGTCGCGCAGTTGCCCGCCACGCGGGAGAACGCGATCGCATTCGCGCCGACCGTGCCGATGGCGTTGCGCGGCCCGGCGGCGGTGACGTCGTATGCGCCCTCGGCGCTGCCGCAAGCCCCCGACGATCTGCTCGCGCGGGTCTCGCAACTCTACGACGAGGACGCGCAGTTGCGCCCGTTGTGGGAGTCGGCGATGAACGCGCGCGGCCTCGCTGGCGACGCCGGCGCGCGTCAGGATCCGGCGAGCCTCGGCAAGCTCGCGGCGGGTTTCCTGTCGCGTGAGAACGGTCCGCGCATCGCGATGATCGAAACCGGCGGCTGGGACACGCATAGCGCGCAGAACGCGCGTCTCGCCAATCAGCTGAAGGCGCTCGACACGATGCTCGCCGCGTTGCGCGACGGCATGGGTCCGTTGTGGGGCAAGACCACCGTGCTGGTGGCGACGGAGTTCGGCAGAACCGCCGCCGCCAACGGCACGGGCGGCACCGATCATGGCACGGGCTCGGTGGCGATGGTATTGGGCGGCTCGGTGCAAGGTGGGCGTGTGATCGCCGACTGGCCGGGGCTCGCGCCTCACGACCTTTACGAGGCACGCGACCTCAAGCCGACCACCTCGCTCGACGCGCTGATTGCCGGCGCCGCGAGCGAAAGCCTCGGGCTCGATCCGCAGCGTACGGCGTCCGCATTGTTCGGCCCAACGCCGAAGGGGCGGCCGCTGACCGGCATCGTGCGCGCGTAGCGGCGGTGAACGGACATCGGATAGATGCCCCGCGTGGATCCATTGCAGCAGGATCGCATGAGGCGAGCACGACGGCGGCCGTGTGTTTCAAATACCGGGACGACAGGCGGCGCGTCATGCTGTTATCGAGCGGCGTCGCCTGTCGTCACCTCGCAAGTCGCCGGGTGAAAACCGTGACGTTTAACCTCCGCCGCCTTGCGTGCCGATCGTCAGCTTGTTATTCACCGACTTCACGCCCGCCACATTTTTCGCCACTTCCTCCGCCTGCGGAATCTGTGCGCCGTCGGGCACGGATCCAGTAAGCGTCACGACTCCGCCGCGAGCCCGGACAAACACGTTCGACACGTCAAAACCCTGCGCCTTCGACAGAGCCTTGCGCACTTGCAGACCCAGCGAGCGGTCCGCCTTCTTTACCGTCTTGGCACTGGGCGCCGCCATGTCGCCGGACGCCATCGCGTCACTCGCCTGGGCATAGGCGCCGGATGCGGTTGCCACACACAATGCGATGCCGAGCGCCTTCAAAAGATTGACTGTTTTCACGTTTTCTCCATCCTCGAAAAATTAATGTCGCTTCGTTGCATGCAAAAAACCACGCGCTTGCGAGCACTTTCCGCTCACGAGGAGCACCCTGTCTTGTAGAAGAGTCATGCTGCCACGCTCCCGGCGCGCTTAAACAATACTCCAGCGCACGCGCTCATGCTGAAAAAACTGGCGCGCAACGCCGCGCGAGCCGGGGGGCGGACAATCGCTGCGGCCGCCGCCTTCGCTCGCGTGGATCGGGCATGGTGCGTGGTTCGGACTGCAGATTCGCGCGTGACGCGGTGCCTGGAACCACCGCGGCGCCATGCTGAGCGTGGTGTCGTCCAGAGCGCGCAGCATCTGGAGCAGCGGGGCGACGCGCGGCAGTTCCTAGCGGAAAAACCACTGGCACGCCTGCAGTTTGCCGCGATAGAAGTCCGCATCCGCCTCGCGATTCGAAGCGGGCAGCGCGGCGCTGGCGACGATCGCCTGCCGCAACGACGTCCACGCGATCACGATATGGCCGAATGCTTCGAGAAACGCATTCGCATTGGCGAGCGCACGTTCGCCGTCATGGGCCAGCGCGGGCAGCAGCGCCTCGGCGGTGGCAGCCAGGTCAGCCCATGCTTCGCCGAGTGCGGCGGCATGCGCATGCAAGGGCGTATGCTCGCGCGCCGCATCGATCGTGCGCTGGATTTCACGCGCCAGTTGGCCGAGCGCGGCACCCTGTTTCATCGTTGCCTTGCGGCCAAGCAGATCGATGGCCTGAATGCCATGCGTGCCTTCGTGAATCATATTCAGGCGATTGTCGCGATAGAACTGCTCGACCGGATACTCACGCGTATAGCCGTAACCGCCGTGAATCTGGATCGCCAGACTGTTGGCTTCGAGACACCATTGGGACGGCCAGGATTTCACCGCCGGCGTGAGCAGGTCGAGCAGCAGGCCCGCTTCAGCGCGCGCCGTGTCGCTCTCGCCGGTGTTCTGTTCGTCGACCAGACGCGCCGCGTACAGGCATAACGCGTAAGCACCTTCCACGTAGGCTTTCTGTGCGAGCAGCATGTGGCGCACGTCGGCGTGTTCGATCAGCGGCACTTGCCGATCGAGCGGATTCTTGTTGTCGGGGCGACGTCCCTGCGGACGCTCACGCGCGTAATCGAGCGAGGCCAGATAGCCGCGGTAGCCGAGCATCACCGCGCCGAGACCGACGCCGATGCGCGCCTCGTTCATCATGTGGAACATCGCGGCGAGACCCTGATGCGCTTCGCCCACCAGTTCGCCGATGCACTCGCCCCGTTCGCCGAACGACAGCATGGTCGACGTCGTGCCGCGCCAGCCCATCTTGTGAATCAGTCCGGCGAGCGCCACGTCGTTGCGCGCGCCGAGGCTGCCGTCGTCGTTGACGCGCAATTTCGGCACGGTGAACAGGGAAATGCCCTTGACGCCCGGCGGCCCGCCAGGAATGCGCGCCAGCACCAGATGCACGATGTTCTCGCTCAACTCGTGATCGCCGCCCGAGATGAAAATCTTGTTGCCGCGGATCGAATAGGTGCCGTCCGCATTGGGCGTGGCGCTCGTGACGAGATCGGACAGGCTCGAACCCGCCTGCGGTTCCGTCAGCGCCATGGTGCCGAACGCGCGGCCTTCGAGGAGCGCCTGCAGATATTTGCGCTTTTGCGCCGCGCTGCCGAACCGTTCGATCACGTTCGCGTTCGCGCTGGTCAGCATGGCGTACGACGCGGTGGCAATGTTCGCACTCTTGAAGAGTGACAGGCACGCAAACGAAATCACCGAAGGCAGTTGCATGCCGCCCCATTCGTAGTCTTTCCCGGCAGCGAGAAAGCCGGTGGCGCGCAATGCGTCGAGCGCCTCTTTGACTTCGGCGGGCAAGGTGATGCGTTGGCCGTCGAACCGCGGTTCGTGTTCGTCGGAAAGGCGGTTGTGCGTCGCGAACTTTTCCACGGCGACCGCATGCGCGGTGTCGAGTGCGGCGTTGAAGGTCTCACGGCCGTGATCGGCGTGACGCGCGCGGCGCGTAAGCGTCTGTGCTTCGAGCACTTCGAACAACTGGAACTCGAGATCACGCGGATTGATGATCGACGCATCTTGCATGGAAGAAGACCCGTAGAAAAAGTAAGCCGCTATGCGCAACAGCGACGTGACGCATAGGGGAAAACACGACGGAACGCCTCAGCACGGCATGCTTGAAAAGCACGCTATCCGGGTAATTCCCAATGCCTTGCCGCGCGGCTATGCGAGCCAGCTTATAACGAAAACGAATGAGCGTGCTTTTATTTACAGGCTGAATTCCGGCACGTATGATGGGCGAACAGGACGGCCTACCAATCTGCACAGCAGAACAATCTGGAGGAGCGACGCAATGTCTGTGAAGGACCTGTTTCGACTGGACGGCAAGGTTGCACTCGTCACCGGCGGCTCGCGCGGACTCGGTTTGCAAATGGCCGAGGCACTCGGCGAAATGGGCTGCCGTGTCGCCATCACCGCGCGCAAGGCCGACGAACTTGCCGAAGCGAAAACGCATCTGGAACAACGCGGCATTCAAGTGCAGACGGTGGTCAACGACCTGCAACGCTTCGAAGGCATTCCCGGCCTCGTGGATGAAGTGCTGAACGTGCACGAGCGCATCGACATTCTCGTCAACAACGCCGGCGCGACATGGGGCGCTCCCGCCGAAGACTATCCCGACGAAGCGTGGCACAAGGTGATGAATCTGAACGTGAACGCACCGTTCTTTCTCGCCCGCGAAGTCGGCAAGCGCAGCATGATCCCGCGGCGCGCGGGCAAGATCGTCAATATCGCTTCGGTGGCTGGGCTGAAAGGATCGCCGCCCGGCATGAACACCATTGCGTACAACACGTCGAAGGCCGCCGCGATCAACTTCACGCGTGCGCTGGCCGCGGAGTGGGGCAAGTACAACATCAACGTCAACGCGATTTGCCCGGGTTTTTTCCCTTCGAAGATGTCGGCGGGGCTGCTCGGCAAACTCGAAGACACGATCGTCTCGCGCACGCCCTTGCAGCGGCTGGGCGGCGACGAAGATCTCAAAGGCCCGATCGTGTTTCTTGCGAGTGAAGCGTCGCGCCACATCACCGGTCAGGATTTCGCGGTGGACGGCGGCGCGATCATCGTCTGAGCGAAGCGTGGGTCACGCGTGACGATGTGAACGAAAGCGCGCGGCCGCAGAGAACCGCGCGCGGACACTACAAGATCAGGAGACGCTGATGAACGAACGCCATCACGCCCATTGGCCGCCGCAAGTGCCATTGCATTTGACGCTGCCTGAAACGAGTCTTTTCTATAACGCCGAGGTGTCGGCAGCGCGCTTTCCCGCCAAGCCGTTCATCATCTTCTACGATACGGCGGTGACGTTCTCGCAGTTCAAGGACGAAGCCGAGCGGATCGCGGGCTTTCTGCAGCAGGAGTGTCAGGTCAAGGCGGGCGACCGTGTGCTGCTCTATATGCAGAACAGTCCGCAATGGATCATCGCGTATTACGGCATCCTGCGGGCGAACGCGGTGGTGGTGCCGGTCAATCCGATGAACATGAGCGCCGAGCTGGCGCATTACGTCGAAGACAGCGGCGCGACCACCATCATCGCGCCGCAATGCCTGTTCGCGAACGTCGAGCCGCTGATCGGCAGCGGGCCCGGCAAGGGCATCGAGCACGCGATCGTGGCGACCTATAGCGATTATCTGCAGCGGCCGTCGCCGATTCCCGTGCCGGAGTTCGTCGCGGCGCCGCGCAAGACATTCAGCCTGGCCGGCGTCACGTCGTGGCACGACATGATCGAGCGGCGCATCGCGCCGGGGCCGCTCACCGCCGGTCCCGACGATCTTTGTGTGATGCCTTATACGTCCGGCACCACCGGCAAACCGAAGGGCTGCATGCATACGCACCGCAGCGTGATGAGCACGCTGCTTGGCGGCTGCGTCTGGTTCTCGGCGCCGCCAGACGGCGTCTATCTATCGGTATTGCCGCTCTTTCACGTGACCGGCATGCAAGGCGGCATGAACAGCGCGGTCTTCTCCGGCGCAACGATCGTCCTGTTGCCGCGCTGGGATCGCGAAGCGGCAGCGCTATGCATGCAGAAATATCGCGTCACCGCGTGGCAATCCATCTCGACGATGATGGTCGATTTCCTGTCGAACCCGAAACTCGGCGAATACGATCTGTCGAGCCTCACCGGCACGCGCGGCGGCGGCGCGGCAATGCCGGATGCGATCGCCCGAAAGCTCAAGGCGCTGACCGGGCTCGATTACGTCGAAGGCTACGGTATGACGGAAACGATTGCCGGCACGCATATCAATCCGCCGCACCGTCCGAAGCCGCAGTGTCTGGGCATTCCCGTGTTCGACGTGGACTCGCGCGTGATCGATCCGGTCTCGCTGCAGGAATTGCCGCAAGGCGAGACCGGCGAGATCGTCGTGAACGCGCCGCAAGTCATGCTGGGCTATTGGGGCAATCCGAAAGCGACGGCGGAGGCATTCATCGAACTCGACGGCAAGCGGTTTCTGCGAACCGGCGATCTCGGCCATATCGACGAAGACGGGTATTTCTTCATGACCGATCGCCTGAAACGGATGATCAACGCATCCGGCTACAAGGTGTGGCCGGCCGAAGTCGAGGCGCTGATGTACCGGCATCCGGCAATTCACGAGGTGTGCGTGATCGGCGTGAAGGACGAAAAGCGCGGCGAGACCGTCAAGGCGCTGGTGGTAGCCGATGCGGCTCACGCCGGCACGATTACTGCGAAGGAGATCATCGACTGGGCGCATGAGCAGATGGCGTCGTATAAGGCGCCGCGCATCGTCGAGTTCCTCGAGTCGCTGCCGAAATCGGGCAGCGGCAAGATCTTGTGGCGGAAATTGCAGGAAGAAGACGCGGCGCGCACGGCCGGCTCGTGAGGTTCGTCTGACTGACATAGCGGCGGCTCGGGGCGCTGAAAATACGCTTCTGACGGTTTGCCTGTAAGCTTTGACCGCGAGTACGCCATGACTGCCGTGCGCGGCTCGCGGTAGTGAACAAAGGCCTGCTGACAGGCTTGAATGCTATTGCCAACTTTCGAGAGGGGATTTTGAAAATGAAGAGCTTTGCCGTTAAACAGATCATGCTCGGACTGGCCGTTACCGCCCTGATGGCCGGCAGCATTCCGCTCGCCGCGGCGCAAGATGCCAGCGGCGCTGCGGCTACGGCGGCACCCGCCGCGGCGAGCAGTGCAAAACCGACCAAGGCCGAGCGCAAGGCGGCGCGCAAGCAAGCGCGTGCCAAGAAGAATGCCGAGTTAAAGAAGCTCGAAGATGCAGGCTACCAGCCGGGTCAGAACGATCCGAACTATCCGGACAAGCTGCAGAAGGCGGAGAAGAAGGCTGGCATCGGAGCGGGCGCGAGCCAGTAATCGTGACGCACGCCGCGCGGCGTGACTGCACTTCGCGCGGCTGCCGATAAGATCAACGGATCAGCGGATCAACGTCCCACGTGCGCCCCGCGGCCGCGAACGATTCGCCTTGGGTCGGCTTGACCCATTCAACGCGCGCCAGGCGTCTCGATCAGCATGTCCACGCACGCCTTGACGCGCGCCGTCATCTGTAACTGCTGCGGGTACACTGCGTAGATATCCGCACCCGGCGTGCGGTTGTCGGCCCGTTTGCGATCGGCTGGCTGAAGAGCGTGACGGGCGGATACGCCCCGGGCTCTATGTGGTGGCGGCGAGTCTCGCGGTGTCCGCTTTGCTGGCGCTGGCCGTCGGCCGGCGAGGACACCGGACCGCGCCCGCCGCGCATTGATCCGGCCGGCGCGAGTGTCGACGCGAAGCATTGAAGTTCTCGCTCGAGCGACGTTTTAGGGCGTTGATGCTTTCCGTACCTGAATCGATTACGCTTTTGCGAGCGACTTAAAAATTCAGGTACACCGCCATGGCATCCCGACAGGAAATAAAACGTTATAAAGCCAATCTCTCCGATGAACTGCACAGCGCCGCGCTGTACGAAACGCTCGCCGAGGCCGAGAAAGACGACACGCGCAAAGAGGTGTACAGCGACCTCGCCAAGTCCGAGCGCGCTCATGCGCAGGTCTGGGCCGACAGGCTCAAGGCCAGCGGGCTCGAACCGAAGGGCGCCGGCCCCGCCATAAAAACCCGCCTGATGAAGGCTCTGGTGCGCCTGTTCGGCGCGGGCTTCGTGCTGCCCACGCTCGCTGCCGCGGAATATGCCGACCGCAACAAATACGAGGGGCAGCCGGACGCGGGCCGGATGTCCGCCGACGAACAACATCATGCCGCGGTCGTCCGCACGCTGGCGCAAGGCGGCGGCGATGCGAACCTGTCGCCGGGCGCGCGGATCGCGGCCGCGGAGAAGTGGCACAAAGGCGCGGGCTCAGGCAACGATTTGCGCGCCGCCGTGCTCGGGGCGAACGACGGTCTCGTCTCGAACTTCTGTCTGATCATGGGCGTGGCCGGCGCGGGAACCGGCAACAAGGCGATTCTGTTGACGGGCCTCGCGGGGCTCATTGCCGGCGCCTGTTCGATGGCGCTGGGTGAATGGCTCTCGGTGACCAATGCCCGCGAACTGGCCAGCACGCAGATCGCGAAAGAGGCGCAAGAAATCGAGGAAACGCCCGAAGCCGAAGAACACGAACTTGCGCTGATCTACCGCGCCAAAGGGCTCGACGCGAACGAGGCGAAACGGGTCGCCTCCCAAATGATGCGTGACAAGAGCAAAGCGCTCGATACCCTGACACGCGAGGAGCTCGGGCTCGATCCCGCGGAGTTGGGCGGCAATCCGTGGTCGGCCGCGGGCGTGTCGTTCTGCCTCTTCTCGGTGGGCGCGATTTTTCCGGTGCTGCCGTTTCTGTGGGCTCGCGACTTCAGCGCGATCGTGCAATGCGTGGTGCTCAGCATGCTGGCGCTCGCGTCGATCGGCGTGTTTACCTCGCTTTTCAACGGACGCAGTGCGGGATTTTCGGCGTTGCGGCAGATTGTGATCGGGCTGATCGCGGCGGCGTTTACGTTTGGAGTTGGGCGATTGCTGGGGGTGTCGGTTTCGTGAACGCCGAACGTTGTCCGGGTAAGCGTTTACACTGACTCCCGGAAGACGCCTCGTCTGCTGCACCACCGCATCTCACGCGGCAACCCCGCCGAAACGCATTTTTTTTGCCGCCCACCGCGTCGACTTGCTCTGGCGCGACATGCGTCGGCGCCCCCCCGAACACCCTCCAAACCCTTGCCCAGTAACGCTTCGGCCGCCGCCGCGCGGCGTGCGCCAGATAGGGGTGTCGCATTTCCACATGTGCTTGTCGCAAATAGTCGGCTAGGCGTACTTTTTTCTGGCAACTATGTATGCACAGCGCGGACGGACGTCCGCCACTGCAGCAACTATCTTGCATGGGACTGGAGTCGGCGTTAAAGCGCTGGCTCAGGTCGACATAGGAGAGCATTCAATGAATTCCCCCAAGGTCGTGGTCGAAGGGCTGTGCAAGGTGTTCGGCACCAACCCGAAACAGGCGATCGGCATGCTGGCAGGCGGCGCAACGAAAGAGGAAGTGTTCGCGCGCACCGGTCAGATTGTCGGCGTCCACAACGTATCGTTCGAAGTCAAGGAAGGTGAGATCTTCGTGCTGATGGGCCTGTCCGGCTCGGGCAAGTCGACGCTGATCCGTCTGATCAACCGGCTGGTCGAGCCGAGCGCCGGCAAGGTGCTGATCGACGGGCGCGATGTGGCCAGCGTGCCGCGCTCGGAATTGACGGCGCTGCGCCGCAAGGACATGAGCATGGTGTTCCAGTCCTTCGCACTGATGCCGCAGCGCACCGTCCTGTCCAACGCGGCGTTCGGCCTCGAAGTGGCGGGCGTGGGCCGCAAGGAGCGCGAAAAGCGTGCGATGGCCGTGCTCGAACAGGTCGGCCTCGCGCCGTTCGCGGAAAAGCTGCCCGCGCAACTCTCCGGCGGTATGCAGCAGCGCGTGGGTCTCGCGCGGGCACTGGCGGTCAACCCGTCGCTGATGATCATGGACGAGGCGTTCTCCGCACTCGATCCGCTCAAGCGCAAGGAAATGCAGAACGTTCTGCTCGATCTGCAACGCGAGCAGCAGCGCACCATCCTGTTCGTGTCGCACGACCTGGAAGAGGCGATGCGTATCGGCACCCGCATCGCGATCATGGAAGGCGGCCGGGTCGTGCAGGTCGGCACGCCGCAGCAGATCATCACCAATCCGGCCGACGATTACGTCCGTGCGTTCTTCGAAGGCATCGACACGAGCCGCTATCTGACCGCCGGCGATCTGATGCAGACCGACGCCGTGCCGCTCATGCAGCACTCGCCGCAGATCGATGCGTCGAGCGTGGCGGCCACGCTTAACGGCAGCGCCGACTACGCGTTCGTGCTCGACAGCGAACGCAAGATTCGCGGCTTCGTGTGCCGCGACGCGATGGGCAGCGCTTCGCCGCAACTCAATCAAATCGAATGCATCCGCCGCACCACGCCGCTCGACGATGTGGTCGAACTGGTGGTGGCGAGCCGCGCGCCGCTGCCGGTTGTCGAAGCCGACGGTTCCTACTGTGGTTCGGTCAACAAGACGAACGTGCTGAACGTTCTCACACGCCATCGGAGTTCCCATGTCTGAAGTCATTCCACTTGGCGCCTGGGTCGATCACGGCGTTCATTACCTGCTTGACCACGACGCAAAAACGTTTGATTCCATCGGCAAGGTCATCGAGAGCTTTGCAGCGGTGATCGAACACGGTCTGCAAGCCGTGCCGATGTGGGCGATGATGGCCTTTTTTGTCGGCATCGGTCTGTGGCGGGTGGGCTGGCGCTTCGCGCTGTTCACGCTGCTCGCCATGCTGCTGATCTACGGCACCGGGTTCTGGGATCAGATGGTGATCACGCTCGGCCTGACGTTATCGTCCACGTTGATCAGCTTGCTGCTCGGCGTGCCGCTCGGCATCTGGACCGCGAAGAGCCGTACCGTCGAGATGATGGTGCGCCCCGTGCTCGATCTGATGCAGACCATGCCGGCATTCGTGTACCTGATTCCGGCCGCGATGCTGTTCGGTCTGGGCCGCGTGCCGGGGATTCTCTCTACCGTCATTTTCGCCATGCCGCCGGCGGTGCGTCTCACGTCGCTCGGCATCAAGCATGTGAACCGGGAAATCGTCGAAGCAGGGCAGGCGTTCGGCTGCACGCCGTGGCAATTGCTCTACAAGGTGCAGTTTCCCAACGCGCTGCCTTCGATCATGACCGGCGTGAACCAGACCATCATGATGGCGCTCTCCATGGTGATCATCGCGTCGATGGTGGGGGCGGGCGGTCTGGGCAACGACGTGCTGGCGAGTATTCAGCGGCTCGATATCGGGCTCGGCTTCGAAAGCGGATTGTCGGTGGTGATGCTGGCGATCATCCTCGACCGCATCACCGAGAGCTTCGGCCGGTCGCCGGGCATGGCGCGCGCGCCGCTACTGTCGGGCTTGCGCAGCCTCATGAAAGTGCGCCGCGAGCCGGCGGCACAACACGGCTGAGCCGCCAATGAAGCGCGACGCGATCACGCCGGTCGAGCCCCAAGCCGATTCGCCGCTGTCCGGGCTCGCGCACGTCGGCTTTCTGACGCTGCCGAACTTTTCGATGATCGCGTTCACCAGCGCGGTCGAGGTGCTGCGCATGGCCAACTACGTGGGCCGCGCGCAGCACTACCGGTGGTCGGTGATCACGCCCGACGGCGAGCCGGCGCGAGCGAGCAACGGCATCACGGTGAAGCCCACCACCACGCTCGCCGAAGCCGGCATGCCGGACGTGCTGATCGTCTGCGCCGGCTGGCATGTGCGCGAATACGTGGACGACACGGTGATTGCGTTGCTGCGCGACGTAGCCGCAAAAGGCATTCCGCTCGGCGGCATCTGCACGGGACCGTACGCGCTGCTGGCCGCCGGACTGCTCGACGGTTATCGCTGCACCGTGCACTGGGAAGACATGTCGCCGCTGCACAAGACTTACCCGGATGTGCGTTTCGCCGACGAACTGTTCGTGATCGACCGCGATCGCCTGACCTGCACGGGTGGCACCGCGCCGCTCGATCTGATGCTTAACCTGGTCGGCATGCGGCTCGGGCATGCGGTCGCAGCGCAGGTGTCCGAACAGTTCATCGTCGAGCGGATTCGCGGCTCGACGGACTACCAGCACATTCCCGTCGATGCGCGGGTCGGTTTCTCGCGCGCGGAACTGATCGAGGTGGTGCGCCTCATGGAAGCGAATATCGAGGAGCCGTTGTCGCTCGACGAACTCGCGCGGCTCGTGCGTCTGTCGCAGCGGCATTTGCAACGCATGTTCAAGATGTTCCTGAGCGTGTCGCCGACGCACTACTATCTGACGCTGCGTTTGCGGCGCGCACGTGAACTGCTGCGCAATACGGATGCGTCGATTGCGCGCGTGACGACGGTGTGCGGCTTTCATTCGCCGTGTCATTTCAGCAAGGCCTATCGCGCGCAGTTCGGTCATGCGCCGAGCGTCGAGCGGCGCTTGTCCGCACAGTGAGTTGCGTCACGCTTGCATGATGCGCCGCCCGAAACGGTCGGCGTACAGGAATCCGCTTCGTCAACAACCAGTCAAGCATCTATCACCCTGAGGGAACGCCATGAAACGTTTGTGGGCTGCGTCGTTGTGCGCGCTGTCTGTGTCATCTGTCTTTGCTGCGGAACCCGCCACTTGCCGCGACGTCCGGTTTGCCGACGTCGGCTGGACCGATATCGCGGCGACCACCGGGCTTGCGTCGACCGTGCTCGAGGGGCTCGGCTACAAGCCGACCAAGACGATCGCCTCGGTGCCGATCACCTTCGCCGGCGTGAAGAGCAAGCAGATCGACGTTTTTCTCGGTTACTGGTCGCCGACCATGGACCCGATGATCGATCCGTTCAAGAAGTCCGGCCAGCTCAGCGTTTTGCCCACGCCGAATCTGACCGGCGCGAAATACACGCTGGCGGTGCCGGATTATGCGTATCAGTCCGGCATCAAGACGTTCGCCGACATCGCGAAGAACTACGACAAGCTCGACGGCAAGATCTATGGGATCGAGCCGGGCAACGACGGCAATGCGTTGATCAAGAAGATGATCGACAGCAATCAGTACGGGCTCGGCAAATTCAAGCTGGTGGAGTCGAGCGAGGCGGGTATGCTGGTCGAGGTGAACCGTGCGATTCGCGCGAAGAAGCCGATTGTGTTTCTCGGCTGGGAGCCGCATCCGATGAACGTGCAGATGAAGATAGATTATCTGTCCGGCGGTGACGACGTGTTCGGGCCAAATTATGGCGAAGCGAAAGTGCTGACGGTCACGCCGAGCGATTATTCGACGCGCTGCCCGAATGTGGCGAAGCTGGTGTCGAATCTGCAGTTCACGACCGATATCGAGAACCACGTCATGCTGCCGATCATGAACAAGACCGACCCGAACAAGGCCGCGCGCGAATGGCTGAAGGCGAATCCGGCGGTGCTGGACAAGTGGCTGGCCGGGGTGAAGACGTATGACGGGAAGGATGGGTTGCCGGCCGTGAAGGCTTATGTAGCAGGGAAGTGAGGTTGGGTTTGAGAATGGGGCGGCGGATCGGGCAGTCTTTTTGCGATGCCCTATACGTCGCTTTGTTCTTTTGTTTTCTGTTCGCTTAGCCCTCGGGCGGTGGTCTCGTGTGTTGCTGCCGGATCTGTTGTTTCTGCATCCCGATTGGATGTCGTTTGACAGCTGAGATTCAGGGTCCCTACAAGGCATGTCGGTGTTTATCGACTCGCATTAGATTCCGTGTGTGGATACCTCAGTTTTAGGAGTTGTCGGATTTTTTGATTGTTGCAGTCCTTATAGGGTGCTTGGGCTAAATCCAAGTACAACCGATAAGGACGACGATGATAAGAAACAGAATTAAAGAGAGTCCGGGCGGAATGGTGGCCCGCCTGTTGGCCGCATTCATGCTGCTCATGTTGGCGTTCGGTGCGAACGCGGCTGATTGCAATGCGGGGTGGGCAGCCACCGGTGCAAAGCCGGGTTTGCCCACCTGCCCGCAGGACGCGTACGCCGGCGTACCAGGCGGCATGCAGTACTACAACTGCGTGAGTTTGCCGCTTATCGACGCGTGGTGTGCGACACCTGCGGATAATCAACCGGAGGCCAGTTATCCGGTCTCTGACCCGGTGTTCCCCGGCAGCGGAGCGGTTACGCTGACTGAAGCCGACTTTGTCAGCGGCGACGATATTCCGATGCTTTTCACGCGGACATATCGTTCAAAGTCGCTGACAGCATTGGCGACGGCAATGGGGCCGGTCTGGTTCCATAGCTGGCAGCGAAGCCTGGGACTGGCAAATGCCAACAACGGCGGCACGTCAACCGTGCTGGCCTATCGGGAAAACGGTGAGCCCACTACTTTCATCTGGTCGGCCGGCACCTGGCGAACAAAGGCCTTTACCGGTCTGACGCTCGCGCAAAACGGCTCTGGCTGGACTCTCACCGACCTGAATACGGACACCGTAGAGTCGTACTCCGGGCAGGGTGTGTTGCTGACTGAGCGCACAAAGACAGGCTTTGTTCGTACGCTGAGCTATGACGGCTCCGGTCTCCTGACCGCTGTTACACAGCACGCCGAAGGCACGGATGCCACCAGGGACATCACGCTTCGACTCGACTATGACGATAAGCGTCGGCTGTTGCGTCTCAATGATCCGCTAGGTGGTCTAACCCAGTACGGATACGACGCGAATGGCAATCTTGTTTCGGTCACCTGGCCGGACGGTTATGTACGTCGCTACGTCTACGACGACACGCGCTTCAAGAACGGATTGACCGGAGAGGTCGACGAGTCGGGCAATCGTATTGCGACGTGGAACTACGATGCTCAAGGTCGCGCAGCGGCGGTCAGTCACCCCAATGCAGTACAGAACGTGCAGTTGGCCTATAACGCCGGCTCAACGGTTATCTCCGGCAGCAAAGGTTCGACCACACTAAGTTTATCGTCGATCGGCGGTGTGCTCCGGCCTACCGGGAGCACTTCTACGGCCGGTAATACCGCCTCGGTCTGGGATGCGTCAGGCAATCTGCTGAAAGACGTTGACGCCAGTGGCGGCGCCTCGGCTGGTAGAAAGCGGCTACACGCAGACGCTGAGCAAGGATGGTAAGGCCGACATCTTTACAAAAGATGGTGCACGGTACACAGTCAGAAATGAATCGAACTCAGGATATCCAACCGCCGAATATGTACCGGCTGGCGCACCACGAGGGACCATTAAGATACGGCTTCCATTATGACCAAACCAGACTTCATCTCCGATTCGGCGATCTTTTATCCACTGTGGGAACGGGCGAATGGGCGCGTGCAAGAGTTGGCTTCAGCGTCGCCGGGCGAGCTGCTCTATTTTGATTCTATTGATATATCGACGCAAAAATTTTTTGAACTTGTGCGAGCGTTGCTGGCCTTCGAAGGTGCGGAGGATTTTGTGACCATGGTGCTGAAGCCGGACCCTTTCAGCTACTTTAATTTCCATTTCATAAGTACCCCGGCTTCGTGCATCGTGCAGACCAGTCCGATGACGATTTTTTTGAATCTTGGCAAAAAGATCCCGGCGACAGTCCGGCAGATTGTCTATGGGCCAATTCTGAGCGTTATGCGGTTCTGCCGACGCCTGGGACGTGGTTTATGTACGCGGACAGAAAATGGGAACTGGGCGTGCTGATGGGACCGCCTAATGTCATTGCGTTCGCCCGTAGCTTTTATCCGTTTTTTCTCCAGCCTGCCGAAGGGTTTAGTATCGTTAAATAGCTCGCGTTCGATCGGGGAGTTGGCTAGGGTCGAAACGACGTAACAATTTGCGTCGTTTCCGCATGCCACGTTGACCGCCCGAGCCTACGCAAAATCACTCGCAGTCGATCTTTGAGATAAACCTCCGCTATGACGGCTGAAAGCAGTTGCTTAGCGAGGGCGGCAAGATCGACATTTTCACTAAAGACGGGAATCGCTACGGTGTTCGTGACCAGTTGAACCACGGGCAGCCCACGACGGATTATTTTCCTGCAGGTTCGAAAGGCGCAACCGTCAAAAATCCGCCAGTGCAGCTTATGAGCAACATTGATTACATTAACGACCGTGAGATATTACGCCGCTTTGGCAGCGTGCACGTGAGTGCATGGAGCGGGTGTCATTCACCCCGGCCGTGGAGGTGTTGCACTACGACTCATCTAACCTTGTGACTCAAATTTGTCATGATCTTATCCGGAACATTGCGGCGTTCAACGGAACCGGCGACTTCGCCGTGGTGGTTCTTAATCCGGACCCGTTCAACTACTTCAATCTGCATTTCGGGAAGTACCCGGGATTCATAGTCGAAGCGCAACATACCAACGACGACTTTTTCGAAATACTGATGAGGGACCCTGGCGACAGTCCGGCTGATGCGATCGGCTTTTATTCGGAGCAATATGCAGTCTTGCCCATATTGGGAGAATGGTTCTTCTATGCCGATCGAGGATGGGACGGTGGAACCGGCGTTCTCGGGGGTCCTCCGGATGTCATGCAATTTGCTCAGCAACGTTTCGGTTTTTACGAGAATCCGGTTTGAGTTTTCTGTTTTGCCAATGTCATTGCGACGTGTGGTCGCGGTGGTCGCGCGCGTGTACGGATCAATAGATCTGGACACGCGCCGAAACCGTCGCCGGCGAATTCGCGTCGCGTCACCCCCCTCAAATCGCCCGCGCCCGCCCCGGAAACGTCTCCTCATAATCCCCACTATCCACGCCTTCCGCCGCGGTGCCGCGCTGCTCGCGATACATCATCGGCGGCAAACCGAACTGCTTGCGGAATTCCCGCCCCAGATGCGACGCATCGGAAAACCCGCAACTCGACGCAATATCGGCCACCGTCTTATCCGAACTCGTGAGCAGCCACGCGGCGGTGCGCAAACGCACCTGCTTCGCATAAGCCTGCGGCGCCTTACCCGTTTGCGCCTTGAAAAGCCGCTCCAACTGACGCGGCGACAGATCGAGCTTGCCCGCAAGTTCGTCGAGCGACAATGAACGGCCCACATGCTGCTCCATCAGCAGAATCGCGCGCTTCACCTTCGGATGCGCGGCCGGCGCGAGTCCCGGTGGATGCGGCTGCGGCGCGTTACCTTTCTGCATGTCGTCCACAAGCAGAATACGCAGCGCCTTCTGCACCGTGGCGGTTTCGAAATGCCGCAGCAGAATCGCGGCGGCGACGTCGATCGACGCGCGTCCGCCTGAACACGTAATGCGGCGGCGGTCGATCACGAACAGCCGGTCGGCGACCAGCGCCTCCTCGTTGACCGACGGAAAGCGTTCGATGAAATCCCAGTAGTGAAACCAGCTCACGCAGATGCGGTGTCCCTCCAGCACGCCCGCGCGCATCAACGAAAACACGCCCGTGCACATGCCGACGAGCGTCGCATTCGTGGCGGCGGCGCGGCGAATGAAGGCGAGGGTTGCTTCGTTCGTGGCAGGCCCGGAATGCAGCAGGCCGCCCACCACCACCACGTAATCGAACGGCTCGGCGGTGTCGAAGGTTTCCCACGGTGTGATCTGAATGCCACAACTCGCGCGCACCGGAGCAAGGGTTTCCCCTATTACGCTCCACGAACAGCGCACGGGCTTGCTGAAATCGCCTTCGTCCGCGGACAGGCGCAGCAGGTCGACGAAACCCGAAAACGCCGTCAGCGTGAAATTCGGCAGCAGGATGATGCCGAAGCGGATGCGCTGCTTCGAGGTGCCGTCAATCGATTGAAGGGGAAGCGGTTCAGCGGAATTCATGCGTGCAGCCAGCAAGGGAAAGGGTTGGATCAAGCATAGCACCAGCGACGGCGGCCGCAGCCTGCGCGCGGATTGGCGGCGTGCCGCCAGCATCGCCAGCCGCCAGCCCGGCGCCTTTCGCAAATGCGTCAGAAGTCTTCGCAAATACGTCGCGCCCCTTTGCCGGCGGGCCGCTTGACGCCACTATCCCACCGTCATGCCGTTTTTATTCTATCGATTCAATTTGACGTGCGGTGCAATAGAGGCAAATCCACCCAAGGCATCGCAACGCACAAGGCACGCCATGAACGTCAGCGTCTTCGATCTGTTCAAGATCGGTATCGGTCCTTCAAGCTCGCACACGGTCGGGCCGATGATCGCTGCTTGCCGCTTCGCTTCGCATATCGAAGACGCCAATCTGCTCGGCTTCGTGCGCAGCGTGAAGGCCGAACTGTTCGGCTCGCTCGGCGCGACCGGCAAAGGGCACGGCACGGACAAGGCGGTGTTGCTGGGGCTCGAAGGCAATCTGCCCGATTCGATCGACCCGGATCTGATCGAGCCGCGCCTGCAGGCGATCCGCGCGACGAAGCAGATCGTGCTGCTCGGCAAGCATGCCGTGAAATTCGACGAACGCGAGCATCTCGGCCTTTTCCGCAAGCTGATGCCGGGCGCGCCGGGTTCGGGCATCGTGCATCCGAACGGCATGCGCTTTCAGGCCTTCGACGAAAACGGCCAGCTGCTGGTGGAGAAGGAGTATTACTCGATCGGCGGCGGCTTCGTGGTGAATCGCGAAGGCGATCGCGTGAACGGCGTGCGCGCCGGCGCGCAAGTGCCCTATCCGTTTCGTACCGGCGACGATCTGATGCGCGTATGCCGCGAAACTGGTCTGTCGATCGCGCAGATCACGCTGCGCAACGAATGCGCGTCGCGCCCCGAACAGGACGTGCGCGAAGGGTTGCTGGCCATCTGGCGCGCCATGTCCGCGTGCGTCGAACGCGGCTGCAAGGTGCGCGGCGAGTTGCCCGGTCCGATGCACGTGAAGCGCCGTGCCGCCGACCTGTGCGCGCAATTGCGTTCGCGCTCGGAAGAGTCGTTGCGCGATCCGCTCTCCATGCTCGACTGGGTGAACCTGTACGCCATGGCCGTCAACGAAGAGAACGCGGCGGGCGGCCGGGTCGTCACGGCGCCGACCAACGGCGCAGCCGGCGTGATTCCCGCCGTGCTGCACTACTACGTCAAGTTCATGCACGCGTCGAACGACGAGGGCGTCGTCGACTTCCTGCTGACGGCGGCGGCGATCGGCATCATCTACAAGGAAACAGCGTCGATCTCCGGCGCCGAAGTGGGCTGCCAGGGCGAAGTGGGCGTGGCGTGCTCGATGGCCGCCGCGGCGCTCGCCGCCGTGATGGGCGGCACACCGACGCAAGTCGAAAACGCCGCCGAAATCGGCATGGAACACAACCTGGGCATGACCTGCGACCCGGTCGGCGGGCTCGTGCAGATTCCCTGCATCGAACGCAATGCGATGGGCGCGATCAAGGCGCTTAACGCCGCGCGCATGGCGATGAAGGGCGACGGCCAGCATTACGTGTCGCTCGACAACGTGATCAAGACCATGCGCGAAACCGGCGCCGACATGAAGACGAAATACAAGGAGACGTCGCGCGGCGGTTTGGCCGTGAACGTCATCGAGTGTTGAACAGTAACGAAGCATCAAGCAAGCGTACCCACAAGGACCGACGATGAGCCGCTATTCGATATTCAGCCTGTTGCGCAACGGGATGTCGTATCACGAGAACTGGGAGCGACAGTGGAAGAGCCCCGAGCCCAAACGTGAATACGATGTCGTGATCGTCGGCGGCGGCGGGCATGGTCTTGCCACCGCGTATTACCTGGCGAAAGAACACGGCGTGCGCAATGTCGCCGTACTGGAAAAGGGCTGGATCGGTGGCGGCAATACGGCGCGCAATACGACCATCGTGCGCTCGAATTACCTGTGGGACGAGTCGGCCGCGCTCTATGAAAAAGCCATGAAGCTGTGGGAAGGACTCTCTCAGGACCTGAACTACAACGTCATGTTCAGCCAGCGCGGCGTGATGAATCTCGCGCACACGCTGCAGGACGTGCGCGATACCGAGCGCCGCGTGAATGCGAACCGGCTGAACGGCGTGGACGCCGAATTCCTCACGCCCGCGCAGATCAAGGAAATCGAGCCGACCATCAACCTGAACAGCCGCTACCCGGTGCTCGGCGCGTCGATTCAGCGCCGTGGCGGCGTGGCGCGTCACGATGCGGTAGCCTGGGGTTTCGCGCGCGGCGCGGATCAGGCCGGCGTCGATATCGTGCAGAACTGCCAGGTGACGGGTATTCGCCGCAATGGCAGCCAGGTGGTGGGCGTGGACACCACGAAGGGTTTCATCAAGGCGAAGAAAGTCGCGATCGTGGCCGCGGGCAATACCTCGACGCTCGCCGACATGGCCGGCGTGCGGCTGCCGCTGGAAAGCCACCCGTTGCAGGCGCTGGTGTCGGAGCCGATCAAGCCGGTGGTCAATACGGTGGTGATGTCGAATGCGGTGCATGCGTATATCAGCCAGTCCGACAAGGGCGATCTGGTGATCGGCGCGGGCGTGGACCAGTACACGGGTTTTGGTCAGCGCGGCAGTTTCCAGATCATCGAAGGCACGCTCGAAGCGATCGTCGAAATGTTCCCGGTGTTCTCGCGGGTACGGATGAACCGGCAGTGGGGCGGCATCGTGGATGTATCGCCGGACGCGTGCCCGATCATCAGCAAGACCGATGTGAAAGGGCTGTATTTCAATTGCGGCTGGGGCACGGGCGGCTTCAAGGCGACGCCGGGTTCGGGGTGGGCTTACGCGCACACCATTGCGAAGGATGAACCGCATGCGCTGAACGCGCCGTTCTCGCTGGACCGCTTCTATACCGGCCACCTGATCGACGAGCACGGCGCTGCAGCCGTCGCCCACTAACGCCACGCACTGGAGAACGCCATGCTATTGATCGAATGCCCCTGGTGCGGGCCACGCGCCGAAACCGAATTTTCCTGCGGCGGCGAAGCGGACATTGCCCGTCCGCTCGACACCGACAAACTCACCGACAAGAAATGGGGCGACTACCTGTTCATGCGCAAGAACCCGCGCGGCGTGCATCGCGAGCAATGGCTGCACACGCAAGGCTGCCGCCGCTGGTTCAAGGCGCAGCGCGATACGGTGAGCTACGAGATCCAGGGCTACGAGACATTCGAGCGGCCGCTGCTCGCCATGGACAGCCACGAGGCTAGCGCACAAAACCAGGCACCGAACCAGGCACAAGAGGGCAAGGCATCATGAGCCAGAAAGACCGACTCCCCAACGGCGGGCGCATCAATCGCGCGATGCCGCTGACGTTCACGTTCAACGGCCGCCAGTATCAAGGCTATCAGGGCGACACGCTGGCTTCGGCGCTGCTTGCGAACGGCGAGCATTTCGTCGCGCGCAGCTGGAAGTATCACCGGCCGCGCGGCATCGTCACGGCGGGTGTGGAGGAGCCGAATGCCGTCGTGCAACTCGAAACCGGCGCATACACGGTGCCGAATGCGCGTGCCACCGAGGTCGAGCTGTATCAGGGGCTCGTCGCCACCAGCGTGAACGCGAAGCCGAGCATCGAGAAAGACCGCATGGCGGTCAACCAGAAGATCGCGCGCTTCATTCCGGCGGGCTTCTACTACAAGACCTTCATGTGGCCGCGCAAATTCTGGCCGAAGTACGAAGAAGTGATCCGCGACGCGGCCGGTCTCGGCAAGGCGCCGGAGCACACCGACGCGGACCGCTACGACAAGTGCTTTGCGCATTGCGACGTGCTGGTGGTGGGCGGCGGCCCGACCGGCCTCGCGGCTGCGCACGCTGCCGCATTGTCCGGCGCGCGCGTGACGCTGGTCGACGATCAGCCGGAACTCGGCGGCTCGCTGCTGTCGTGCCGCGCGGAGATCGACGGCAAGCCCGCGCTGAACTGGGCGCACAAGATCGAAGACGAACTGCGGCAGATGTCCGACGTGAAGATCCTGTGCCGCAGCACGGCGTTCGGCTATCAGGACCACAATCTCGTGACGGTGACGCAGCGGCTCACCGAGCATCTGCCGGTATCGCAGCGCAAGGGCACGCGCGAACTGATGTGGAAGATCCGCGCGAAACGCGTGATTCTCGCGACCGGCGCGCATGAACGGCCCATCGTGTTCGGCAACAACGATCTGCCGGGCGTGATGCTGGCCTCGGCCGTATCGACGTATCTGCATCGCTATGCGGTGCTGCCGGGCCGCAACGCGGTGGTGTTCACCAATAACGACGACGGCTACCAATGCGCGCTCGATCTGAAAGCGGCCGGCGCTCAGGTGACGGTGGTCGATCCGCGCGCGAGCGAATCGAAGGGCACGCTGCCCGCGCTTGCACGGCGCTATGGCGTCAAGGTGATGAACGGCGTGGTGATCACGGCGGCGCACGGCAAACTGCGCGTAGCGTCCGTGGACTTGGCGTCGTATTCGAACGGACAGGTCGGGGCGAAGCAGGGCGAGCTATCGTGCGACCTGCTCGCCATGTCCGGCGGCTGGAGCCCGGTGCTGCATCTGTTCGCGCAATCGGGCGGCAAGGCGCACTGGCATGACGGCAAGGCCTGCTTCGTGCCGGGCAAGGCGATGCAGGCGGAGACGAGCGTCGGCGCCTGCGCGGGCGACTTCACGCTCGGCCAGGGCATTCGCTTTGCGGTCGATGCGGGCGTCGAGGCGGCGCGCGCGGCGGGCTTCATCGTTGCGCGGCCGAATCCGGTGCAGGTGGCCGAGATCACCGAAGCGAAGATGCAGCCGCTGTGGCTGGTCGGCGGCCGTGAACTGGCCACGCGCGGGCCGAAGCAGTTCGTCGACTTCCAGAACGACGTGTCGGCCGCGGATATTTTCCTCGCGGCGCGCGAAGGCTTCGAATCGGTCGAGCACGTCAAACGCTATACGGCGATGGGTTTCGGCACCGACCAGGGCAAGCTCGGCAACATCAACGGCATGGCGATTCTCGCGCAGGCGCTCGGCAAGACGATTCCCGAGACCGGCACCACCACCTTCCGGCCGAACTACACGCCGGTTACCTTCGGCACGTTTGCCGGCCGCGAGCTGGGCGAGTTTCTCGATCCGGTGCGCAAGACGGCGGTGCACGAATGGCACGTGGAAAACGGCGCGGCCTTCGAGGACGTGGGCAACTGGAAGCGTCCGTGGTACTACCCGAAAGCCGGCGAAGACCTGCACGCGGCGGTGGCGCGCGAATCGCTGGCGGTGCGCACGAGCGTGGGCATTCTCGACGCCTCGACACTCGGCAAGATCGACATTCAGGGCCCCGATTCGGCGAAGCTGCTGAACTGGGTCTATACGAATCCGTGGAGCAAGCTGGAAGTCGGCAAGTGCCGCTATGGCCTGATGCTCGACGAAAACGGCATGATCTTCGACGACGGCGTGACCGTGCGCCTCGCCGACCAGCACTACATGATGACGACCACCACCGGCGGCGCGGCACGCGTGCTGACGTGGCTCGAACGCTGGCTGCAGACGGAATGGCCGGATATGCGCGTGCGGCTCGCGTCGGTGACGGATCATTGGGCGACTTTCGCCGTGGTCGGTCCGAACAGCCGCAAGGTGCTGCAGAAGGTCTGCCAGGACATCGACTTCGCGAACGCGGCGTTCCCGTTCATGAGCTATCGCGAAGGCACGGTGGCGGGCGCGGCCTCACGCGTGATGCGCATCAGCTTCTCGGGCGAACTGGCTTATGAAGTGAACGTGCCGGCGAACGTCGGGCGCGCGGTGTGGGAAGCGCTGATGGCCGCGGGCGCGGAATTCGACATCACGCCGTACGGCACCGAAACGATGCACGTGCTGCGCGCGGAGAAGGGCTACATCATCGTCGGCCAGGATACGGACGGTTCGATGACGCCGTACGACCTCGGCATGGGCGGGCTCGTCGCGAAGTCCAAGGACTTTCTCGGCAAGCGTTCGCTGACCCGTTCGGACACGGCGAAGGCGGGGCGCAAGCAACTGGTCGGCTTGCTCTCGGACGACCCGGCGTTCGTGATACCGGAAGGGTCGCAGATCGTCGCCGGTCCATTCCAGGGCGACACGGCGCCGATGCTCGGCCACGTTACGTCGAGCTACTACAGCCCGATCCTGAAGCGCTCGATCGCGATGGCGGTCGTGAAGGGCGGACTCGAGAAGATCGGCGAGACGGTCACGATTCCGCTTTCGAGCGGCAAACAGATTGCAGCGAAGGTCACCAGTTCGGTGTTCTACGACAGCGAAGGAGCACGTCAACATGTGGAATGAAACGAGAGGCACGGCGTCGGTCGTGGATCGCGCTGTCGGCAAGCAGACCGGCGTGTGGCAGGAGTCGCCGCTGGTGGGCGCGGACGCGCTTCTGAAGAAGCATCAGGCGACGGCATCCGCGGCGTTCCGGCTGAGCGAGCGGCCGTTTCTGGAACTCGTGAACGTGCGCGGCGACACGCGTGATGCCGCGTTCGTGCGCGCTTTCGACAGCGTGATCGGCTGCCGCCCGCCCGAGAAGGCGAACACGGTGGCGCGCGGCAACGGCTACGACGTGCTGTGGCTCGGCCCGGACGAGTGGCTGGTGCGCTCGGCCGCCGCCCACGACGCGACGCGTACCGCGCCGTTGCAGGCTAAGCTCGGAGCGGCGTTCGCGGGCGTGTTCGCGGCGGCCGTGGATATCGGCAGCGGCTACACGGTGCTCGAAATCAGCGGCACGCGCACGCGCGACGTGCTGTCGCGCGGTTGTCCGCTCGATCTGCATCCCAAACTGTTCGGCGACGGACAGTGCGCGCAGAGCCATTTTTTCAAGGCATCGATGACGTTGCTGCCCACTGGTGCGAGCAGTTTCGACCTGATCGTGCGCCGCAGCTTTGCGGACTACTTCGTCAAGATCATGCTCGACGCGGCCGAGCCGCTGATGTCGTAAGGCGCGGCGAGCGGTCGATGCCGAACCGCTCGCGCCTTTCGCGCTGAACAACCGCCATGACGTCGACACGTCTAGCCACCGCGCGCCTCACCGAGCGCGCGTGCCACGAGGGCGATGCGCATGCCGCGCTGGCGCTGCTCGATCAGAGCATCGTGCTGCGGCACCGGCGTATCGCGCTGATCCGCTATCTGCTCGCCCAGCAACTCGGCGCGCCGCTGCAGGCGCGTCATCACGAATACGTCGAAAAGATCGCCGCGCGGCTGAGTGCGGATACGCTCGCGCGCATTGCCGGTGCCGCGCGGGCGCGTCTGCGGCCGTAGCGCCCGTCATGCACCTGTCTGGAACGACGCCCCCGTTCCATCGCGATGACGCATTTCTTCTATGTGGCCGATTTATGTCGGCGTCTACTGAAAATTCCACGGAACACCCACGCGGCAGCCGCCGCATCAACCAGGGGATGACATGTCCACCGCTTATCCGCCTCGCGCGAGCGCCGCCGCCCGACTCGAACGACTGCCGTTCTCCGGTTACCACCGGACCATTTTTATCATCATCGCCATTGCGTTCTTTTTCGATTCCGTCGATCTCGGCACGATGACCTTCGTGCTCGGCTCGATCAAAACGGAATTCGGCCTGTCGAGTGCGACGGCGGGACTGGTGGCCAGCGCGAGCTTCTTCGGCATGGTGATCGGCGCGGCGATTGCCGGATTGCTGGCGGATCGCTTCGGACGGCGTCCCGTGTTTCAGTGGAGCATGGTGCTGTGGGGGCTCGCGTCGTATTTGTGTTCGACGGCGCAGAGCGTCGAAGCATTGATCTTCTATCGCGTGCTGCTCGGTTTCGGCATGGGGATGGAATTTCCGATTGCGCAGACGCTGCTGTCGGAGTTCGTGCCGGCTGCGTCGCGCGGCCGGCTGATCGCGCTGATGGACGGGTTCTGGCCGCTCGGCTTCATCACCGCGGGTGTGGTGTCGTACTTCGTGCTGCCGACATTCGGCTGGCGCACCGAGTTCGCGCTGCTCGCGATTCCCGCGGTATTCGTGCTGATCGTGCGCCGCGTGGTGCCGGAATCGCCGCGTTGGCTGGAGCATCGCGGACGACTCGGCGAAGCGGACAAGATTCTCGCGGAAGTCGAAGTGAAGGTGATGAAAGCGGCCGGCCTGAGCCAGTTGCGCGCGCCGGCCATGCTCGCCGAGCCGCCTGCCGCGAAGAGCACGGGCGCGTTTCGCGAGATCTGGAGCATCGCATACCGGCGTCGAACGATCATGGTGTGGACGTTGTGGTTCTTCGCGCTGCTCGGTTTCTACGGGTTGACGTCGTGGCTCGGCGCGTTGATGCAGCAGGCGGGCTTCGCGGTTACGAAGTCGGTGCTGTACACGGTGCTGATCTCGCTCGGCGGCATTCCGGGCTTCATTTGCGCGGCGTGGCTGGTGGAACGCTGGGGGCGCAAACCGACTTGCATTGCGTCGCTCGCGGGTAGCGCGGTGATGGCTTATGTGTATGGACAGACCGCGCTGCACGCGCAGATGCCGACCTTGCTGATTTGCGCGGGGCTGGCGATGCAGTTCTTCCTGTTTGCGATGTGGGCGGTGTTGTACACCTATACGCCGGAGTTGTACGGGACTGGCGCGCGCGCGACGGGCTCGGGTTTCGCGTCGGCGATCGGCCGGGTGGGTTCGTTGATCGGACCTTATGTGGTGGGCGTGGTGCTGCCGGTGTTCAGCCAGGGCGGTGTGTTCTCGCTCGGCGCGATGTGCTTCGTGATCGCGGCGGCGGCGGTCTGGATTCTCGGCATCGAGACGCGTGGGTTGGCGCTGGAGACGCTGGTGTCCGAGGCGGTTGAGACTGATACGCGGGGTGTGTTGAGTCCGGTGCGGGAGTGAAGATCACTGCTTGCGGATAGCGCGCACCATCACGCTGCAGGTTTCAATGCGTGAGCCCGGCGACCGCCGTCAGAATCTTATAAGCCGCGCTCACCCGCTCCTCGATGGGGAAGTTCTTATTGGCCAGTATGACAATACCCAACTGCTTCTCCGAAACGAAAGCCACATACGCGCCGAACCCATTGGTTGAACCGGTCTTATTGATCCAGACATCCTGCCGAGGCGCGAGCGGCGGCTTGATCTCGACCGCGGGCGTCGCCTTTAAAGCCATTGCCGACGAATTGCCCGCCAGCAACGTGTTCAACGCGACCGGATACGCGTACTGCTCCCAGATCAGGTCCTGAGTCATCACGCCTGCCTTGAAGTAGCCGGTGTGCGTTTGCGTGATCGCGCGCTGCAACTTCGCATCGAGCTGGAGCTGATTCATGTTTGCCTGCAGAAAGCGCGTCATGTCGGCGGCGGTGGACTTCACGCCATAGGCTTCGGCGGACAGGACGCCGGGGGCCATACGGATCGGCGCGCCATCCTTCTTATAGCCTTGTGCGTAATCGGGCATTCGTGCTTCTGGAACGTCGATATAGCTGTTCTTCAACCCCAGTGCGGGAAAGAGGCGCTGTTCCATCAGCGGCGTGAAATCCAGGCCCATGCTCTTCGCCGTGATCAGGCCGAGCGTGCCAATGCCGGGATTGGTATAAGTCCGGCATGTGCCCGGCGCGCAACTGGGCTGCCACGCCTTGAAATACTGCATGAGTTCTGCGTCGTCGTGGATCTCGTCCGGCACCTGCAATGGCAGGCCGCCCGGCGTATGCGTGCCTAGATTGACCAGCCTCACGCGACCGAACGGGCTGCCTCGAAGAACGGGCAGATACTTGCTCGTCGTATCCGACAGCGAAAGCGCGCCGCTGACCTGCGCATACGAAGCCAGCGTCGCCGTGAAGGTCTTGCTGATCGAGCCGAGTTCGAATAGCGTGTCGCGCGACACGGGCTTGCCGCTCTGCGCTGACGCCACGCCGTAGTTGTACAGATAAGTCTTGCCCCCGACGACGAGGCCGACCGCCATGCCGTGAATACCGTCTTTCGTCATGAGCGGGCGGATCGTTGCGTCGACGCTCCGTTGGATGCCGTCTTGCGTGGCGTCGGCTGCGCGACTTGCCGGAGCGCTCGCGCACAGAGTAAAGAGAACGGCCGCCGTGAGGCTGAGGGCTTTGCACTTCATCGCTCGCGTTTCCTTGAATGTCTGTCTGCGGATGAGGCCGCACTATCCGGCTTTTACGCGGCGCTGACAATCGACTATAAGTTGCGCGAGGGTAAAGAAAAACTTGTGGGCGGGCCACGGCGTCAAACCGTCGCACGCTCCCGTTTGCGCGACGCCATGCCGTTCGCCACGAAATAGGGCGTATCCACCCGCGCCAGCGCCTCGCGTCCGCGAATGCGATCGGCGATCTTCTCCGCCAGCATGATGGTCGGCGCGTTCAGATTGCCGGTGGTGATGCGCGGCATGATCGACGCATCCACCACGCGCAACCCCTCAATGCCATGCACGCGGCCTTCGTTGTCGACCACGGCCATGTCGTCATAGCCCATCTTGCACGAACATGAGGGATGAAACGCCGTCTCCGCCCGCATCCGCACGAAGTTGTCGAGCTGATCGTCGGTGGTGAGCTCGGCGCCGGGATTCAGTTCGCGGCCGCGATAACGGTCGAGCGCCGGTTGCCGCATGATCTCGCGCGTGATGCGAATGCCGTCGCGGAACTCGCGCCAGTCGAGCGGATCGGCCATGTAGTTGAACAGGATGCTCGGATGCGCGTTCGGATCGCGCGAGGTGAGCTTCACGCGGCCGCGGCTCGGCGAGCGCATCGAACCGACGTGCGCCTGGAAACCGTGCATCTTGATCGCATTCGAACCGTTGTAATTGATCGCGACCGGCAGGAAGTGATACTGGATGTTCGGCCACCCATCGTCGTCGCGCGTGCGGATGAAGCCACCCGCTTCGAACTGGTTGCTCGCGCCGATGCCGGTACCGTTTAGCACCCATTCGAGTCCGATGGCCGGCTGATTCCACCACTGCAAGGCCGGATAGAGCGAAACCGGCTCCTTGCACTCGTACTGGATATACATCTCCAGATGGTCCTGCAGGTTCTCGCCCACCCCGGGCAGATCGTGAACGAGCGGCACGTCCAGTTCACGCAGCCACGTGGAGCGGCCCACGCCCGAGCGCTGCAGCAATTGCGGCGATGCGATCGCGCCGCTGCACACCAGCACTTCACGGCGCGCGTGTGCATTTTGCGCCTCGCCATGATGCAGATACGCGACGCCGACCGCGCGCTTGCCGGAGAACAGCACGCGATCCGTCACGGCATGCGTGACGATGGTCAGATTCGGCCGCGCCTTCGCGCGATCCAGATAACCGCGCGCCGTGCTGGCGCGCCTGCCGTTCGCCGTGACCGTGCGATCCATCGGGCCGAAGCCTTCCTGCTGGTAGCCGTTCAGATCGTCGGTGCGCGCAAAGCCCGCCTGCACGCCGGCGTCGACCATCGCGGCGAAGAGCGGGTTGTTGCCGGGCTTGCTCGTGGTGACGTGCACCGGACCGTCGCCGCCGTGGTACGCGTTCGCGCCCACGTCGCGTGTTTCGGCCTTGCGGAAATACGGCAGGCAATCCAGATAGGTCCAGTTTTCCAGGCCGGCGTGCGCGGCCCAGCCGTCGTAATCGAGCGCATTGCCGCGGATATAGCACATGCCGTTGATCAGCGACGATCCGCCGAGTCCCTTGCCGCGCCCGCATTCCATGCGCCGGTTGTTCATATGCGGCTCGGGGTCCGTTTCGTACGCCCAGTTGTAGCGGCGCCCTTGCAGCGGATAGGCGAGGGCGGCCGGCATCTGCGTGCGGAAGTCGAAACGGTAGTCGGGGCCGCCCGCTTCGAGCAGCAGCACGGTCACGTTCGCGTCTTCGGTGAGGCGTGAGGCCAGCACGTTGCCCGCCGACCCCGCGCCCACGATGATGTAATCGTATTCGTTCGCAGCCATCGCCATGCTCCTTAGAACACCGGTTGATAGGGGCCGAGCTCGACCTGCACGGACTTGATGCGCGTGTAGTGTTCGAGCGTGGTGATGCCGTTTTCGCGGCCCACGCCCGATTGCTTATAGCCGCCCACCGGCATTTCCGCGGGCGACTCGCCCCATGTATTGATCCAGCAGATGCCCGCTTCCAGCCGATGAATCACGCGATGCGCGCGTGCCAGGTTCTCCGTCACGACCCCCGCGGCGAGGCCATAAGCCGTGCGGTTCGCGCGTTCGACGGCTTCGTCTTCGTCGTCGAAAACGAGGATGCTCATTACCGGGCCGAAAATCTCCTCGCGCACGATGCGCATGTCGTCGTGACAGTCGGCAAAGACGGTCGGCTCGACATACTGGCCGTTGCGGAAATGCCCTTCGGTGAGGCGCTTGCCGCCCGCCACCAGCCGTGCGCCTTCCTGCTTGCCGCTTTCGATGTAGCCCAGCACTTTCTGCAATTGCGCGGCGCTCGCCAGCGGGCCGAAGTTGGTGTCGGCGACCGTGGGCGCGCCCACGCGAATGCGCTTGACGCGTGCCAGCACCAATGCCTCGAAGCGCGCGAGCACGCTGCGTTGCACGAACACGCGCGTGCCGTTGGTGCAGACCTGGCCGGAACTGAAGAAGTTGGCGCTCATGGCGATGTCGGCGGCGCGTTCGAGGTTGGCGTCGTCGAATACGAGCAGGGGCGACTTGCCGCCGAGTTCCATCGTCACTTCCTTCAGCGACGAGCCGCCCGCGAGCGACATCACCTTCTTGCCGGTCTCCACGCCGCCGGTAAACGAAATTTTTTCGATCTCCGGATGCGCGGCGAGCATTGCGCCGACCCGGCCGTCGCCTTGCACGACGTTGAACACGCCTGCGGGCACGCCGGCTTCGGTATAGATCTCGGCGAGCTTGAGCGCCGACAGCGGTGTGATTTCGCTCGGCTTGAAAATCATCGCATTGCCGGCGGCGAGCGCGGGCGCCGACTTCCAGCAGGCGATCTGAATCGGGTAGTTCCATGCGCCGATGCCCGCGCACACGCCGAGCGGCTCACGTCGCGTATAGACGAACGAGGTGGGCCGCAGCGGAATCTGCTGGCCCTCGATGGCCGTGGCGAGTCCCGCGTAATACTCGATCACGTCCGCGCCGGTGACGATATCCACCGCGAGGGTTTCGGCAATCGGCTTGCCGGTGTCGCGCGTTTCGAGCGCGGCGAGCTCGTCGTTGCGCTCGCGCAGAATCTCGACGGCGTGGCGCAGAATGCGCGAGCGCTGCATGGCGGTGAGCGCGGCCCATTCGCGTTGACCCGCCCGCGCGGATTGCACCGCACGGTCGACATCGGCCGCCGAGGCCTGCTGCACGCTCGCGAGCGTCTCGCCGGTGGCGGGGTCGTGCGTCTCGAAGGTTTCGCCGCTGGTTGCGTCGACGTAGGCGCCGCCGATATAGAGGCGTTGTGTCTCGAATACCGCCATGACTTGCTCCTTTCTGAAGATGTCGCCGATCTGCCCGCGTCCTTACTCGCGCGATGCGAGGACCAGATCGATATAGTCGTTGGCCACGCGCAGCGCCGCTTTGGTGTCGAACGGCTCGCCCGAGAGCGCGCCGCGCAGCCACAGTCCGTCGATCAGCGCCGCGAGGCCGCTCGCCGCGCGGCGCGCCGCCGCACGCGGCAGGGCCTTGGAAAAATCCGCGCACAGGTTCGAATTCAGACGGCGCGTGTTCACGTATTGCAGCCGCCGCAATTGCGGCTTGTGCATGCTTTCGGACCAGAACGCCAGCCAGGTTTTCATGACCGGACCGCTGGTCTGCTCGGCGTCGAAATTCGCGGCGACCACGGCGCGCAGTTTCGAACGCGGGTCCGCCCGGGCCGCGCGGCGCCGACGCGAGGTGGCCTGCCACAGATCGCGCAGCACGTGGCGCATGGTGGCTTCGAGCAGACCGTCCTTATCACCGAAATAGTGGCTGACGATGCCCGTGGAAATGCTCGCGCGCTGCGCGACCGAAGCGAGCGTGGTCCCCGCGAGACCGGTGTGGTCGATGGTGAGGAGCGTGGCGTCGATCAGTTGCGCGCGGCGGATTTCGCGCATTCCGAGTTTGGGCATGGTGCTGGCGTGGTTGCTGGCATGAGTTTCGGGCGGACTGCGCAAGACACAAACGATCCGCCCGAGTGGATTCAAGCGGCCATGGTAGGTTTTTTATATTGAACGGTCAATCAATAAAAACCGGGTTGCATCAACGTGGACACGGGTTGCGCTTGCCGTGTCGGTTCCGGCCAAACCCGTGTCGCGTTCGATACATGCGTCCGGTTCAGCGGGCGCTACGCTCGTTGAACGGCGTGCCGCAGGAAACCCGGCGAATTGGGCGCGCCGCTCACAAGACATGGAGACAGACAATGAGCAGCAATCGCGGCGTCGTGTATCTCGGGCAGGGCAAGGTGGAAGTGCAGTCGATCGACTATCCGAAGATGGTCGATCCGCGTGGCCGGTCGATCGGTCACGGCGTGATCCTGAAGGTGGTGAGCACCAATATTTGCGGCTCCGATCAGCACATGGTGCGCGGCCGCACGACCGCCGAGGTCGGCCTCGTGCTCGGTCATGAGATTACCGGCGAGGTGATCGAGATAGGCCGCGACGTGGAAACGCTGAAGATCGGCGATCTCGTCTCGGTGCCGTTCAACGTGGCCTGCGGGCGCTGCCCGACCTGCAAGGCGCAGCATACCGGCGTGTGCCTGAACGTGAATCCGTCGCGCGCCGGCGGCGCGTATGGCTATGTGGACATGGGCGGCTGGATCGGCGGTCAGGCCGAATACGTGATGGTGCCGTACGCCGACTTCAATCTGCTGAAATTCCCCGACCGCGCACAGGCGCTGTCGAAAATCCGCGACCTCACGTGCCTCTCCGACATTCTGCCGACCGGCTATCACGGCGCGGTGATGGCGGGTGTGAAGCCCGGCGCCACCGTCTATATCGCGGGCGCGGGGCCGGTGGGCATGGCGGCGGCCGCGTCGGCGCGCCTGCTGGGCGCGGCCTGCACGATTGTCGGCGATATGAACGAGGAGCGTCTCGCGCACGCGCGCAAGATGGGCTTCCAGACCGTCGATCTGTCGAAGGACGCCACGCTCGGCGAGCAGATCGAACAGATTCTCGGCAGGCCGGAGGTGGATTGCGCGGTGGACTGCGTCGGCTTCGAAGCGCACGGCCACGGCAGCAGCGGCTCGCACGAGGAAGCGCCGGCCACGGTGCTCAACTCGCTGATGGAAATCACGCGGGCCGCGGGCGCGATCGGCATTCCGGGCCTGTACGTCACGGACGACCCCGGCGCCGCCGATGCCGCCGCGCGCAAAGGCAGCCTGAGCATCCGTTTCGGTCTGGGCTGGGCCAAGTCGCACTCGTTCCATACCGGCCAGACGCCGGTGATGAAGTACAACCAGAACCTGATGCAGGCCATCTTGTGGGACCGTTTGCCGATCGCGGATATCGTCAACGTGACGGTGGTGTCGCTCGACCAGGCGCCGGATGGTTACCGGCAGTTCGATGGCGGTGCGCCGAAGAAGTTCGTGATCGACCCGCATGGGCTGCTCAAGGCGGCGTAAGCGGGCCTTCGCCAGCGACATCGTGTCATCGTTCGGTGTGCGTGAACTTTGTATAGGATCACGCTATTCGCGACGAAGCGTGCTCAGTCCTCGGGCCAATGCGAGCCATTGGCGCAGTTCAACAGCTTTAATACCAGGCTGCCCGATGACTGGCACGAATCGTCGCGTCGAGGTTGCGTGCAATCGGCTTCGCTGAGCCGGAGCCTGTTGCGCATGGTGCAAACCCCATGGCGCAAATCTTCAACGCACCGGCTGGCCAGCAGTACCGATGAGCAGCAACTTCTCTACCCTGGATCTGCGCAACGTGATGCCATGCGCGGCCGATTCGATCCACCCCGCGTTCGCCGCGCGTGCACTCGAGAACTCGGCGGCGCGGTGCGACTTCGCCGACGCGATCCTCTTCACGCACGCAACCGTACCCACCTCCGTGCGTACCGTGCTGATTCCCCGCCTGCAGTCCAAAGAAGACTATTCGGCGTTCATGGTCAAGCAGCTCCTCGACTGCGCGCCGCAGCTTGCCGCTCGAGGCGCTCAACCGGATCACGACGGATTCCGCCCTCGCCGGGCGGATCTGTTTCGTGAACCTGCATCATCCGCTTGCCGAAGCGGCCGCGGGCGAGCCGGCCGGCGTAGTCGAGCGCTACCTGCCAGGCATTCATTTTTTCGACGACACCGCCGCGTGCATCGGAGAACTCGACGCAGTGGTCGCGGTTGATTCAGCGGTTGCGAATCTGGCCGCGATGATGGCCAAACCGACGTGTGTGCCGGTCAACACCTCCGGCGACTGGCGCTGGGGTCATGTGGGACGCGCTTCGACGTGGGTGGAAGGCACGACGGTGTTGCGGCAGACGCAGGAAGGAGGAAGGCGACTGGCGTGCCGCGGTGCGGGATGCAATGGCGTGGCTAGCCGCGCTGTGATCTTGCTGACTGCGAGTCGTCATGCCCGGAACGGGGCAGTTTCGCCGCTGTGATGTTGTGATGGTGTGAGGTTCGAATTCGCCGAGCGGGCGAGCATACCGCCTCAAGCCGCCTCAAGCCGCCTCAAGCCGCCAGCACCGGCACCGCAGCCAGCGACGGCGCCTGCTTGCGTCTTTCGCGCGTGGGCGCGGTGCCGAACGCGTCGCGATAGCTCTTCGAGAAATGGCACGCCGACTGGAAGCCGCACGCCATCGTGATGTGCATGATCGACATGTCGGTTTGCAGCAGAAGCTCGCGCGCGCGCCGCAAACGCAGCGTCAGATAGTAATGCGTCGGCGTCATGCCCAGATGTTCGCGGAACAGGCGCTGCAATTGCCGTTGCGACATGCCGGCGAGCCGCGCGAGTTCTTCGCGCGAGAGCGGCTCCTCGATGTTGTTCTCCATCAGCGCGATCACTTCGAAGAGCGACTTGTTGGCCGAGCCGAGCCGCGCCACCAGCGGCATTTTCTGTTGCGCGCTGGTATCGCGCACATGTTCGACGATGAACTGCTCGGCGATCTGCGTGACACGTGCCGTGCCGACGCGCGGCGCGATCAGGTTCAGCATCATGTCGAGCGGCGCCACGCCGCCGGTGCACGTGACGCGATCGCGATCGATCACGAACAGTTCTTTCAGAAAGCGCGTGTCGGGAAACTCTTCCTTGAGCGCCGACATGTTCTCCCAGTGAATCGCGCAGGCATAACCGGCCAGCAAACCGGCGCGCGCCAGCGCATAGGTGCCGGTGCACAGGCTGCCGAGCACGCTGCCCATACGGGCGAAGCGGCGCAGTGCGGAAAGATGGGCGGGCGTGGTCGCGCGCTGCACGTCGATGCCGCCGACCACGAACACGATGTCCGGCTGGCCGACGCATTCCACCGGACCCGTGTCGACCGACAAGCCGTTGCTGGCCATGACCGGGCCACCCTCGGGACTCACGATCGACCAGCGGTAAAGCGTTTGTCCCGTCAGATAGTTCGCCATGCGCAGGACTTCAATCGCGTTGGTGAACGCAATCATGGTGAAGTTGGGAACCGGCATGAATGCGAAATGCGACAGCGATGCCGTGCGATCGGTGGACATGGGAGGAATGATTCCTTCGAATCTGTAATGTCGCGTCGCCGTGGGGAGCAGCGACTTCTCTAATTCTGAGGACTAGGGCAACTACCGTGCCATCAGGCTAAACCCTCGGTTGCGCGCCGTTCCACTCAGATAGTTGAACAACCGGCACCAGAACGGCGCTATCGAGGTTCATCGGCGCACCTGAACTGCGCGCGACGGTCAGTTGCAGTGCAACATGCGCGGCGCGTACAGCACGCTCGTTCGCTTGCCGGCGAAGACAGACGGGTGCCGACTTGTCGAAAAAGGACGCTCATGGCGGAAAAGGCAAAGAACGCGTCTGAATTCATAAATTGACGCGCGTGTCGAGCGTCAAGAATAGACCCAATGCACACCGGCGGCGGCAGGGGCGAAGCGAAGCCCAGGCGCGGCTTCCGGCCCTCCGTCAACGACTCCACGGACCTTCCATGTCGAACCCGAATCCTTTCTTCGAAGAATCGCTCGCCACACGCGACGCGGCGGTGCGCGGCGCTATTTTGAAAGAGCTCGAGCGCCAGCAGTCGCAAGTTGAACTGATTGCGTCGGAAAACATCGTATCGCGCGCGGTGCTCGAAGCGCAGGGCTCGGTGCTGACCAACAAGTATGCGGAAGGCTATCCGGGCAAGCGTTACTACGGCGGTTGCGAATACGCCGACGTGATCGAAACGCTGGCGCTCGATCGTATCAAGCAGCTTTTCAACGCGAAGTTCGCCAACGTGCAGCCGCATTCCGGCGCGCAGGCGAACGGCGCGGTGATGCTCGCGCTGGTGAAGCCGGGCGACACGGTGCTCGGCATGTCGCTCGACGCGGGCGGCCACCTCACGCACGGCGCGAAGCCGGCCATGTCCGGCAAATGGTTCAACGCCGTGCAGTACGGTGTGAATCGCGACACGATGCTGATCGACTACGAGCAGATCGAAGAACTCGCGCAGCAGCATAAACCCGCGCTGCTGATCGCAGGCTTCTCGGCGTATCCGCGCGCGCTCGACTTCGCACGGCTGCGCGCGATTGCCGACGGCGTCGGCGCCAAACTGATGGTGGATATGGCGCACATCGCCGGCGTGATCGCGGCGGGCCGTCATCAGAATCCGGTCGAGCATGCGCATGTGGTCACCTCGACCACCCACAAGACACTGCGCGGCCCGCGCGGCGGCTTCGTGCTGACGAATGACGAAGACATCGCGAAGAAAATCAATTCGGCGGTGTTTCCCGGCTTGCAGGGCGGTCCGCTGATGCACGTGATCGCCGGCAAGGCAGTCGCGTTCGGCGAGGCGCTGCAACCCGGGTTCAAGACTTATATCGACAGCGTGCTCGCCAATGCGCAGACGCTCGGCGAAGTGCTGAAGGCAGGCGGCGTGGATCTGGTGACGGGCGGCACGGACAACCATCTGCTGCTGGTCGATCTGCGGCCGAAGGGCCTCAAGGGCAATCAGGTCGAGCAGGCGCTGGAACGCGCGGGCATTACCTGCAACAAGAACGGCATTCCGTTCGACACCGAGAAGCCCACGATCACCTCCGGCATTCGCCTCGGCACACCCGCGGGCACGACGCGCGGCTTCGGTGTGAGCGAGTTCCGCGAAGTCGGGCGGCTGATCGTCGAGGTGCTCGACGCGCTGCGCGACCACCCGGAAGGCCACGCCGCCACCGAACAACGCGTGCGCCGCGAGATTTTCGCGCTGTGCGAACGCTTTCCCATCTACTAAGCACGCCTGGAGCAAACGATGAGCACTTTGCACGACAACAGCATCATCATCGACGGTCTGAACATTTCGAAGTTCGAGCGCTCGGTGTTCGAGGACATGCGCAAGGGCGGCGTGACCGCGGTGAACTGCACGGTCTCGGTCTGGGAGAGCTTCCAGAAGACCGTCGACAACATCGCCGAGATGAAGCAGCAGATCCGCGAGTACGGCGAAATCCTCACGCTCGTGCGCACCACGGACGACATTTTCCGCGCGAAGAAAGAGAACAAGACGGGCATCATTTTCGGTTTCCAGAACGCTCATGCTTTCGAGGACAACCTCGGCTATATCGAGGCGTTCAAGGATCTCGGCGTAAACGTGGTGCAGCTTTGCTACAACACGCAGAATCTGGTGGGCACCGGCTGCTATGAACGCGACGGCGGCCTGTCGGGCTACGGCCGCGAAGTGATTCAGGAGATGAACCGCGTCGGCATCATGGTCGATCTCTCGCACGTGGGCGGCAAGACTTCTTCAGAAGCGATCGCGGCTTCGAACAAGCCCGTGTGCTATTCGCATTGCTGCCCGTCGGGTTTGAAAGAGCACCCGCGCAACAAGAGCGACGAGCAACTCAAAGAGATCGCGGACGCGGGCGGTTTCGTCGGCGTGACGATGTTCGCGCCGTTCCTCAAGCGCGGCGCCGACGCGACCGTCGAAGACTATATCGAAGCGATCGAGTACGTGGTGAATCTGATCGGCGAAGACCAGGTCGGCATCGGCACGGACTTTACGCAAGGCTACAGCACGGAGTTCTTCGACTGGATCACGCACGACAAAGGCCGCTATCGCCAGTTGACCAACTTCGGCAAGGTCGTGAACCCGGAAGGCATTCGCACGATCGGCGAGTTTCCGAACCTGACGGCCGCGATGGAGCGCGCCGGCTGGAGCGAGACGCGCATCAAGAAGATCATGGGCGAAAACTGGGTGCGGGTATTCGGCGAAGTCTGGAAGGTTTGACGTCTTCCTGAAACGAAAACCATCCCACGGATAAAAGCGGAGCCTCCACATGCAACCCCAACTGCCTATCGACGTCGATGCGAACACCGGCGTCTGGACCACCGACGCGCTGCCGATGCTGTACGTGCCGCGTCATTTCTTCACCAACAACCACACCGCCGTGGAAGAAGCACTCGGCCTCGATACGTATGCCGGGATTCTCTACAAGGCCGGCTACAAGTCCGCCTATTTCTGGTGCGACAAGGAAGCCAAGCAGCACGGCATTGCGGGCATGGCCGTATTCGAGCATTACCTGAAGCGTCTGTCGCAGCGCGGCTGGGGCATCTTCACGATCACCGAAGCCGATCCGTCGAGCTCGCACGCGCGCATCGAGCTGCATCACTCGTCGTTCGTGCTGGCGCAGCCGGGCAAGGTGGGCAAGCTTTGCTACATGTTCGCCGGCTGGTTCGCGGGCGCGATGGACTGGGTCAACGACACCGCGCCGGACGCTTCGCGCAAGGGCCCGCCGTCCCATTCCAGAGAAGCGCAATGCGCCGCTGAAGGCCACGAACACTGCGTGTTCGAAGTGTCGCCGCTCGCGTCGTAAGCGCAACCGTAAGCACACACATAAACGGCTTCCGTCACGGCGCACGGCACAGCGCAACAAGCAATTCATTCCGAGGTCGATCGCGATGCGTTACCCGAACCTTTTCAAGCCTCTCACGCTGAACAAGCTGACCTTGCGCAACCGCATCGTCAGCACCGCGCACGCGGAGGTCTATGCGGAACCGGGCGGCCTGCCCGGCGACCGTTATATCCGTTATTACGAGGAGAAGGCCAAGGGTGGCGTGGGCCTCGCCGTGTGCGGCGGCTCGAGCCCGGTGTCGATCGACAGCCCGCAAGGCTGGTGGAAGTCGGTGAACCTGTCGACCGACAAGATCATCGATCCGCTCGCGCGGCTCGCCGAAGCCATGCACACGCATGGCGCGAAGATCATGATCCAGGCCACGCACATGGGACGCCGCTCGGCGTTTCACGGCGAGCATTGGCCGCATCTGATGTCGCCGTCCGGCGTGCGTGAGCCGGTGCATCGCGGCAATGCGAAGATCATCGAGGTCGAGGAAATTCGCCGCATCATCGGCGACTTCGCGGCCGCGGCGAAGCGGGTGAAAGATGCGGGTATGGACGGCGTTGAAATTTCGGCGGCGCACCAGCATCTGATCGACCAGTTCTGGAGCCCGCGCACCAACTTCCGTACCGACGAGTGGGGCGGCTCGCTGGAGAACCGTCTGCGCTTCGGCACGGAAGTGTTGAAGGCCGTGCGTGAAGCAGTGGGCGCGGATTTCTGCGTCGGCTTGCGCATGTGCGGCGACGAGTTCCATGAAGACGGGCTCGATCACGAACAGCTGAAAGAGATCGCTCAGGCCATGAGCGAAACCGGTCTGATCGATTACCTCGGCGTGATCGGTTCGGGGGCGGACACGCATAACACGCTCGCCAACTGCATGCCGCCGATGGCGCTGCCGCCCGAGCCGTTCGTGCATCTCGCGGCCGGCATCAAGTCGGTGGTGAAGCTGCCCGTCATGCACGCGCAAAGTATTCGCGACGCGGGCCAGGCCGAGCGGCTGCTTGCCAGCGGCATGGTCGATCTGGTCGGCATGACGCGTGCGCAGATTGCCGATCCGCATATGGTCATCAAGATCCGCGATGGCCGCGAAGACGAAATCAAGCAATGCGTCGGCGCGAATTACTGCATCGATCGCCAGTACAACGGCCTCGACGTGCTGTGCGTGCAGAACGCTGCGACCTCGCGTGAAGCGACCATGCCGCATGTGATCGCCAAATCGCGCGGAGCGAAGCGCAAGGTGGTCGTGGTCGGCGCGGGGCCGGCGGGACTGGAAGCGGCGCGCGTGGCGAAGTCGCGCGGTCACGACGTGGTGCTGTTCGAGAAGAACGACTACGTGGGCGGCCAGATCATGCTGGCCGCGAAAGCGCCGCAGCGTGAACAGATGGCGGGCATCGTGCGCTGGTTCGACATGGAGACGAAGCGCCTCGGCGTGGACCGGCGTCTCGGTGTCGCCGCCGACGAGAAAACCATCATGGCCGAGAAGCCGGACATCGTCGTGCTCGCCACGGGCGGTTCGTCGTTCACGTCGCAGGTGGCGGCGTGGGGCGTCGACGAAGGTCTTGCGGTGAGTTCGTGGGATGTCTTGTCCGGCAAGGTCGAACCGGGCAAGAACGTGCTGGTCTATGACGGCGTCAGCACGCATGCCGGCGCGGGCGTGGCCGATTTCATGTCGAGCCGCGGCTCGAACGTCGAGATCGTCACGCCGGACGTGAAAGTGGCCGACGACGTGGGCGGCACCACGTTCCCGATCTTCTACCGCCGTCTCTATGCGCAAGGCGTGATCCATACGCCGAACTACTGGCTCGACAAGGTCTACGAGGAAGACGGCAAGAAGATCGCCGTGATCCGCAACGAGTACACCGAAGAGCAGGAAGAGCGCGCGGTGGATCAGGTGGTGATCGAAAACGGCAGCACGCCGAACGACGAGTTGTACTGGAAGCTCAAGCCTGAGTCGCTGAATCGCGGTCAGGTGGACGTGCACAAGCTGTTCGCCTCGGAGCCGCAGCCGTCGCTTGCCGAAGAACTCGGCAATGGCCGCTTCCTGTTGTTCCGTGTCGGCGACTGCATTTCCATGCACAACATTCACGGCGCGATCTACGACGCGCTGCGTCTTTGCAAGGATTTTTGACGATGAGCCCCGTGTTTGTCATCACCGTCCTGCTGTGGCTGTCGGTGGCCGGTCTGGCGTTCGCGCTCGTCAAGCGCGCCGCGTATTGGCGCGAAGGCCGCGCCACGGCGGCGGGCGCCTATGGCTGGACCAATCTGCTGGCGATTCCCAAGCGCTATTTCGTCGATCTGCATCATGTCGTGGCGCGCGATCCGTACATTGCCAGAACGCACGTGGCGACCGCCGGCGGCGCGATTCTCGCGATGGCGCTGGTATTCGTCAACTACGGTCTGGCGATTTACTCGCCGCGGCTCGACAAGCTGATCTTTCTGGCCGCGCTCGTGATGCTGGTCGGCGCGGTGTTCGTCTGGCGCCGCCGCCACGGCGCGAAAGCGGTGCCGGCGCGGCTCTCGCGCGGGCCGTGGGATCATCTGCCGCTGTTGCTCGGCTCGTTCGCGCTCGGCCTCGTGCTGTTCGTCGCACTGCCGGCTGCCGCGATGTCTGGCGCGCTGGCCGTCGTCGTCGCGTTGCTGATCGCGGCGGGCGCGTTCGCGATGACCTTCGGCGCGGCGCGCGGCGGTCCGATGAAGCATGCGCTCGCCGGTTTGCTGCATCTCGCGTTCCATCCGCGTCAGGAGCGCTTTGCCGAGCGCAACGACACCGACGTGGTGCCGCCGACCGCCTTGAAAGCACCGCTGCTCGACGCGAAGGAATACGGGGTCGGCAAGCCGGTCGAATTCCGCTGGAACCAGTTGCTCAGCTTCGACGCCTGCGTGCAGTGCGGCAAGTGCGAAGCGGCCTGTCCCGCGTTCGCCGCCGGTCAGCCGCTCAATCCGAAGAAGCTGATTCAGGACCTGGTCACCGGCATGGTGGGCGGCACGGACGCCGACTACGCGGGCAGTCCGACGCCGGGCATCCCGCTCGGCAAGCATGCGGGCGCGCCGGGCAAGCCGCTGATATCCAGTTTGATCGAAGCGGACACGCTGTGGTCCTGCACGACCTGCCGCGCTTGCGTGCAGGAGTGCCCGATGCTGATCGAGCATGTGGATGCGATCGTGGATATGCGCCGCAACCAGACGCTGGTCGAAGGCAGCGTGCCGGGCAAGGGGCCGATCACGCTCGCGAATCTGCGCGAGACGGGCAGCTCGAACGGCTACGACATCGGCGCGCGTTACGACTGGGCCGTCGATCTGCAAGTGCAGGTCGCGCAGCCGGGCCGTCCGGTGGACGTATTGCTGATCGCCGGCGAAGGCGCCTTCGACATGCGCTATCAACGCACGTTGCGCGCGCTCGTCAAGGTGCTGAACCGGGCGGGCATCGACTATGCGGTACTGGGCGGCGTGGAAACCGACACCGGCGACACCGCCCGCCGTCTCGGCGACGAGGCCACCTTCCAGCAGCTCGCGCACAAACTGATCGGCACGCTGTCGCAGTACTCGTTCCGTAAGATCGTCACCGCGGACCCGCATGTGCTGCACAGCCTGCGCAATGAGTATCGCGCGCTGGGCGGTTTTTACGAGGTGCAGCATCACACGGCGCTGATCGAGCAACTGGTCGCGAGCGGCAAGCTCACGCCGCGCGCGGTGGCCGCCTTCGCGGATCGCAAGATCACGTATCACGACCCGTGCTATCTGGGCCGCTATAACGGTGAGACGGAGGCGCCGCGCCTTTTGTTGAAGTCGATCGGCATCAAGGTCGTGGAGATGGAGCGCAACGGAATGCGCGGACGCTGCTGCGGCGGTGGCGGCGGTGCACCCTTGACGGATATTCCGGGCAAGCGGCGCATCCCCGACATCCGTATCGACGACGCCAAAACCGTCGGCGCGGAGATCGTCGCAGTGGGTTGTCCGAATTGCACGGCCATGCTCGAAGGCGTAGTGGGGCCGCGTCCGGAAGTCCTGGACGTTGCCGAACTGGTTGCAGCGGCGCTGGAGTAACGCGATGAACACTCTCAAACGAATCGATCCGCGCCGTCCGTTCACGATCACGGCGGACGGACTCCGGCGTATCACGCTCGGCGTGACGGGCGTGGCGGGTTCGCTGGAATTCGCCGCGCTCGGCGCCTCGCACCGCGACCAGGCCAAACCGCGCCGCACCACGGCGACGCCTCAGCGCGTGATGCTGGTAGCCGCCCATGCGGACCGCGGCGCGCTCGACGATCACGCCCGCCAGGCGCTGGCCGGCGCCGCCCTGATTGCGGACGCGACGACCGAAGTCGTATTGCTGGTGTTCGGCGAGTTCAGCGGCGACGCCGCCGCGCTCGGCGCGGACAAGCTGATCGAATTGCCGATGTTCGACCGCCGCGCCTTCGCGCCGGTGGACGAATTGAACGCGCTGGCCGCGTGCGTCGCGGCCTACGCGCCGGTCCATATTTTCCTGCCCGATAACGCCACCGGCGACGGCGACCTGGGACGCCGCTACGCAGCCGCCGCGAATGCAAGCGTCGCGACGCATGTCGTCGAGATCGACGCCGCGCACGTGGCCGCCTATGTTCAGGCGAATACAGCGTTCGCCGTGCGCGCGTTGCCCGAGGTCGTGCTGCTCGCGCCCAATGCGGTCGATCCGAAGCTGCCGTTCGTCGGTGCCGGCGAACGGGTCATGTGGCGCTTCGACGGCGCTCCGGCTTCCGCGCGAGGCGCGGTACGCGATCTGGGCATCGAGGAAATCGACGCCGCGCAACTGGCGCTCGAAGAAGCGGATTTCATCGTCTCGGCGGGCAACGGCGTGAGCGACGTGCCGGCGTTCGAGCGTCTCGCGGCCACGCTCGGCGCGGCAATCGGCGCGAGCCGCGTGGCCGTGGACGACGGCAAGTTCACCCGCGACAAGCAGATCGGCGCGACCGGCAAGACCGTCGAAGCGAGCGTTTATATCGCCTTCGGCATTTCCGGCGCGGTGCAGCATCTGCAAGGGATCAAGGACTGCCGCCATGTGATCGCGGTGAATCTCGACGCGAGCGCGCCGATCGCCAAACGCGCGAATCTGACCGTGATCGCGGACGCGCAGGAAACCATCGCGGCGCTCAACGAAGCAGCGGCCGTGGCGCGCACGGCACGCGGAACCGGTGCGGCGCTGCTGAATTCATCGGCTGTCGTCGAAGGAGCGCTCGCATGAAAATCGCCGTCCTTGTTTCCGTGGGCCGTCATCCGGTGAGCGGCACGGCGCGGTACAGCCGTAACGACGCCGCCGCGCTGACCATGGCGCTCGCGCTCGCCAGAACGAACAACGCCACGCTCGAGGTGCTGCATGCGGGCGATCCATCGAACCCTGCGTTGCAGGAGTATCTGGCGCTCGGCGCGCGGTCGGTCGAAGTGCTGGACCTGGCCACGACGCCTGAAATGCAGGCGGACGCAGCCGCTGCGCTGGCGGCGCGGCTGGGCGGCTACGAGCTCGTGCTGACCGGCACGCGCGCCGAAGGCGCATTCGACAGCGGCATGCTGCCGTATCGCGTCGCCCATGCGCTGGAGATCGCGCTGGTCGGCGCCGCGGTCGACATCACGTTGCGTGACGGCTGCGCGGAAGTCCGCCAGTTCATGCCGAAGGGTTTGCGCCGGCGCGTCGAAGTCCAACTGCCCGCGCTGATCGCGGTGCATCCGATGGCCAACGCCGCACCTACCTACGCCTACGCACGGTTGCGCGAAGGCACGATCCGTCCGGTCGCCACGCAAGCGGCCGGCGGCCCTGAAGGCCTCGCCTGGAGCGTCCGTCCGGCGGCCGCCAAGCCGGTGCGTCTCGCCGCCGCCGAAAAGCGCTCGGGCCACGCCCGCATGCTATCGGCGACCACGACCGAAAGCCGCGGGGGCTCCGTCGTAATTGAAGGGAGTTCCGTCGAAAAAGCACAAGTGATCCTCGCGTATTTGCGCGAGCATCAACTCGTGGATTACTGATTTCCGGTTCGGGCCAGCATGCGACCAGGAGGGCCTGGCGCGGCGCCAGACGTGACATGCAACGGAGCACACAATGAAAGTTTCGGCAGACGTTCGCGCAATGATCGAACGCCGTAAGACGAATTACACGCTGGAAGCGCCTTTCTATACGAGCGAGGATATTTTCGCGCTCGACATGGACGCGATCTTCCGGCAACACTGGATTCAGGTCGCGGTGGAGCCGGACGTGCCGGAACCGGGCGACTACATCACCGTGGAGGTCGGCAACGATTCGATCCTGATCGTGCGCGACGACGACATGCAGGTGAGGGCGTTTCACAACGTGTGCCGCCATCGCGGCGCTCGCCTGTGCAATACCGACAAAGGCTCGCTCGGCAATATCGTCTGTCCGTATCACAGCTGGACGTATAGCCTGAACGGCGATCTGATGTTCGCCGAGCACATGGGCGATCAGTTCGACCGCTGCAAACATAGCCTGAAGGCCGTGCATCTCGAGAACCTCGCGGGCCTCATTTTCATTTGCCTCGCGGACAATCCACCCGCGGACTTCGCCGTGATGCGTGCCGCGATGGAACCGTATCTGCTGCCGCACGATCTGGCCAGCTGCAAGGTCGCGGCTTCGATCGACATTATCGAAGACGGTAACTGGAAGCTCACGATGGAAAACAATCGCGAGTGCTATCACTGCGTCGCGAACCATCCCGAGCTGACCATTTCGCTGTACGAATACGGCTTTGGCTATCAGCGCACGCCGGCCAACGAAGAAGGCATGGCCGCTTTCGAAGAGACGGTGGCGCGCCGTACCGCGCAATGGGAAGCGATGCAGTTGCCGTCGGCGGAAATCGAACGGCTTGCCGATCTGGTTACGGGTTTTCGCACGCAACGCTTGCCGCTCGATCGCGACGGCGAATCGCAAACGCTCGACGCGAAAGTGGCCTCGAAGAAACTGCTCGGCGGCTTCGAGCAGGCGGATCTCGGCGGCCTGTCGTTCTGGACCCAGCCCAACTCGTGGCATCACTTCATGAGCGACCACATTGTCAGCTTCTCGGTGATTCCGCTCTCGGCGGGCAAGACGCTGGTGCGCACCAAGTGGCTCGTTCACAAGGACGCGCGCGAAGGCATCGACTACGACGTGAACAACCTCACGGCCGTATGGCGCGCGACGAACGACCAGGATCGCGCGCTCGTCGAATACTCGCAACGCGGCGCGACGAGCAGCGCGTACGAACCGGGTCCGTATTCGCCGTTCACGGAAGGTCTCGTCGAGAAATTCTGCGAGTGGTACATCGGCCGCCTGGCGGATTACAGCCATGCACCGGACACCCAGGACGCCGGCGAAACCGCGCCGGCTTCGCACGGCGAGAAAGTCGTGTCCTTCATGCGCTGAACGCGCCGCCGCAACCAGGAGTCGGAGAAAACAATGATGCGCGATCAGGCCACGTTTCAGCTCAGCACGGAGCCGGCTTCGGACCACGCTGCCAGCCGCGTCACGCAGCCGCGGTTCTGGGAGGCGCTGCCGGCGCGCTGGAACAGCGATACCGACGACACGCTGGTGTGCTGCCAGGTCCGGCAGGAAACGCATGACGTAAAGAGCTTTTTCTTTCGCGCGCCGTCCGGTCGGGCGTTCGTATTCGAGCCGGGCCAGTTCATCACGCTGGAACTGGAGATAGACGGCGAGTCGATCAATCGCTGCTATACGATCTCCTCGCCGCCCACGCGGCCGCATACGATCTCGATTACGGTGAAGCGCGTGCCGGGCGGCAAGGTGTCGAACTGGCTGCACGACAATCTTCACGCGGGCACCGAGGTTCGCGTGCTCGGACCGGCGGGCGAGTTCACCTGCGCGCGCCACCCGGCGCGCAAGTTCCTGTTTCTTTCGGCGGGCTCGGGCATTACGCCGCTAATGTCGATGAGCCGGGCGCATCATGAGCTCGGTGAAGACAGCGACATCGTGTTCGTGCACAGCGCCCGTACGCCGGACGACATTATCTTCGCGCGCGAACTCGATCTGATCGCGTCGAATCAGGCGCATTTCCGCACCGCGTTTGTTTGCGAACGGCTCGGCGCGCGCACGAACTGGCCTGGTGTGACCGGTTTTCTGACGCTGCCGCTGCTCAAACTGATTGCGCCGGACTTTCTGGAGCGTGAGATTTTCACCTGCGGACCCGCGCCGTACATGCAGGCCGTACGCAATCTGCTGGACGAGGGCGGGTTCGATCGCAGCCACTATCACGAGGAAAGTTTTTCATTCGAGACGGTGGCCGAGGTGGCCGCGCAATTGACCACCGCTCACGTCGCGGACGCATTGCAGGGTGCGAGCGCGCCCGTGAGCGCCGACAGCTTCATCGAGGCGCGCGAAGAGGCGGCCGGCTTCGCGCCCGTGTCCACGCCGTCGCCCGCAGCCGTTGAAACGGAAAGCCGCTTCAAGGTGAGTTTCGCCAAAAGCAATCGCGAGATCGAATGCGGCAGTGGCCAGCACGTGCTCGACGCGGCGAAGAAGGCGGGCGTACGGTTGCCCGCGTCGTGCACGCAGGGTATGTGCGGTACCTGCAAGGTCAAGCTGGTGTCCGGTGAAGTCGCGATGAAACATGCCGGCGGCATTCGCCAGCGTGAAATCGATCAGGGCATGGTGCTGCTGTGCTGCAGCAAGCCGTTGTCCGATCTGGTCGTGGATAAGTAAGACGAGAAGGACGGCCCCGCCAGTGGCCGAAGTCGCGTGCGGACAACTGGATGTCGGAAAACAACGCTACCCGGCAATTCTGGCTGGCGATTCTAAATGCACATTGGGTTGTTTTTGACGGCAAACGGGAGAGCGGCGATGGGACTGATCAGAAAGATGTTTGTGTTGAGCGCTTTGAGCGCGGCGCTGGCGGCAAGCAGCGTAAGTGTGTCGGCCGATACCAAGCCGACCATCAAGATCGGTTACGTGGAAGGCTGGGACGATAGCGTCGCGACTTCGAACGTGGCCGCGCGCGTGATCGAAAAGCGCCTCGGCTATCAGGTGCAACTCGTGCCGGTCGCAGCAGGCGTGATGTGGCAAGGCGTGGCGCGCGGCGATCTCGACGCGACGCTGTCCGCGTGGCTGCCGGTCACGCACGGCGCGTACTGGAACAACTTCAAGGACAAGGTGATCGATCTGGGTCCGAACTTCAACGATGCGAAGATCGGCCTGATCGTGCCGGATAACGCCGACGTGAAGAGCCTCGGCGATCTGGAGGCGAAGAAAGCGGAGTTCGGTTCGCGCATTGTCGGTATCGACGCCGGCGCGGGCGTGATGCAGAAGACCAGCGAGGCCATCAAGGCCTATGGACTCGACTACACGCTGATGCCGAGCTCGGGCAGCGCGATGACCGCGGAACTGGCGCGCTCGGAAGCGGCGAGCAAGCCGATTATCGTGACCGGCTGGAAGCCGCACTGGATGTTCGCGAAGTACAAGCTCAAATTCCTCGAAGATCCGAAGAAGGTGTTCGGCGAAGCGGAGCATGTGGATAGCGTGGTGAACCCTGACCTCGAGAAGAAGGCGCCGCCGGTTGTCGCGTTCCTCAAGAAGTTTCAATGGAAGCCGGGCGAGATCGACAGCGTGATGCTGGCGACGCAGAACGGCGAAAAGCCAACCGCTGCCGCCGACGCCTGGATCAGCGCGCACGGCGATCGTGTGGATAGCTGGGTGAAGTGATCCCGCTTTCCGTGTGAACGGGTTGCCGCTTTGAAGAGGCGGCAACCCCCAAAGAAAACGCCGCTGAAAAGCGGCGTTTTCCGTTATTGCAGCACGACGGTCCGATCGCCGTTGATGAACACCCGCCGCTCGATGAATGCCTTGACCGCGCGCGCGAGGGTGATGCATTCGACGTCGCGCCCGGTGGCGAGCAGGCGCTCCGGACTATACGAATGATCGACGCGCTCCACCACCTGTTCGATGATCGGGCCTTCGTCGAGATCGTCGGTGACGAAATGCGCGGTGGCGCCGATCAGTTTGACGCCGCGCGCATGCGCCTGGTGATACGGCTTCGCACCCTTGAAGCCGGGCAGGAACGAATGGTGGATATTGATCGCGCGTGCCGCGAGCGCACGGCTCGTTTCGCCGGACAGAATCTGCATATAGCGCGCGAGAATCATCAACTCCGCGCCGGAAGTCTCGAACAGATCGAGCAGGCGTGCTTCCTGTTGCGGCTTCGTATCGGCCGTGATCGGCAGATGGTGGAAGGGCAGGCCATGCTGCTGCGCCAACGGTTCCAGATCGCGATGATTCGAACCAATGCCGACGATGTCCATTTTCAGTTCGCCCATGCGCCAGCGGAACAGCAGATCGGCGAGACAGTGTTCGAGTTTCGACACCATGATCAGCACTTTCGGCCGCGTGTCGACGTCGTGCATCGCCCACGTCATGCGGAAGCGCTCGGCGATCGGCTCGAATTCGCGCTTGAGGGCCGCGGCGTGAAGCGTTTCGCTGCTGTCCACGCCGTGGAATACGCAGCGCACGAAGAAGCGCTCACTGAGGTCGTCGTCGAAAACGGTCAGTTCGTCGATATAGCAATGATGCCGGTCGAGAAAGCCGACGACGGCGGCAACCTGGCCCGCCGCGCTCGGACACGCGACGGTGAGAACCAGCTGATCGGGACGGGAATCGGCGGACATGCGCTCTCCACTTGGACAATAGGGCGATGCCGCGGGGCGCGGCATGCATCATCGCAGTAGATCAAATCAGGCGCGCACGCGGATAGAAGCTAAACGCCGTCGCGCTGGAACGGGAGCGTCAGGTTCGCCGGGCCGGTGCTCATTCGGCGTCGAGTCCGCATTCGCCGAGCAGCCATTGGCGAAAGGCGCTGACCGCGGGTGTGGCGGCGCGCTGCGTGACGAGCAGATAGCCGCGCTCGGTGACGACCGGCGGATCGAACAGTTCGACGAGTTGCCCGGTGGCGAGCAGTTCGTCGACGAGCGGCGCCCAGCCCAGCGCGACGCCCTGGCCCATGATGGCCGCATGGGCGACCAGCGTGAAACTGTTGAACGTGATGCCGCGGTGCGCGGGCGGTGCGTCCAGCCCATGCGCGCCGAACCAGTCCGCCCATGACAGCCAGCGCGCCGGCTGGGTCGGTTCGAGGTGCAGCAGCGGCAGGTGCAACAGGTCGGAGGGCGTGCGCAATGACGGGTGCGCCGCGACAAAGGCGGGACTGCACACCGGCGTGACCCGCTCGGGAAACAGCTTGACCACGCCGCGCGCGCTCCAGTCAGCGTGTTCGTCGCCGAATGCAATGGCGATGTCCGCCTGATCGTGCGATGGATCGAACACGCTTTGGGACGTGATGATCTTCACGTCGACGTCCGGCATCAGCGCCTTGAACTGCGATAGCCGTGGCATCAGCCAGTAGGTGGCGAACCCGAAGTCCGTGGAGAGCGTGAGGGTTTGCGGCGTGCGCCGCGCGCGGATCTCGGCCGTGGCGAGGCGAATCGTGTCGAGCGCGTGGCGCACCGCTTCGAACAGACGCACGCCGTCTTCCGTGAGCGTGACGCCGCGATGGCCGCGCTCGAAGAGCGGCGTGCCCAACGTTTCCTCAAGCTGCACGACGCGTTGACTGACCGCCGGCTGTGTCGAGCCCAGCTCGCGCGCGGCCGCCGTGAAGCTGGCCAGACGCGCCGCCGATTCGAACATGGTTAGCGCCTGCATCGGCGGCAAGCGATCCTGCCTCGGCATAACACCCCCTTATAGGCACATAACGAATTGCCGTCTTCACAGTGGCGAATTGAACGGCAATAGTGGTACGCATGGCGAGCCCGGCATGCGGGCCGCCGGCTCGCCGTCGTCATGACGGCGACATCCGCACCGACACTTGCGATTCTATTCGAGGCACGCCCCCATGCTTGAGAGCAAAAAGAATATCCTCATTCTGATGGCCGATCAGATGACGCCGTTCGCATTGGCCGCATACGGACACGGTCTGACGAAAACCCCCAATCTCGACCGCCTCGCGAAGCAGGGCGTGGTATTCGAATCGGCCTATTGCGCGAGTCCGCTGTGCGCGCCTTCGCGGTTTTCTTTTTTGTCGGGCAAGCTGCCGTCGGCAATCGGCGCGTATGACAATGCAGCGGAATTTCCGTCGCAAACGCTGACGTTCGCGCATTATCTTCGCGCCGAAGGGTATCGCACCATTCTGTCCGGCAAGATGCATTTCTGCGGCGCCGATCAGTTGCATGGCTTCGAAGAGCGGCTCACTACCGACATCTATCCCGCCGACTTCGGCTGGACACCCGACTGGGAACATTTCGAAGCACGCCCCACGTGGTATCACAACATGAGTTCCGTGATCGATGCCGGACCCTGCGTGCGCACCAATCAACTCGACTTCGACGACGAAGTCACCTTCACGACTCGCCAGAAACTCTTCGACATCGCACGCGAACGTCATGCCGGAAAAGATGCGAGACCGTTTTGCCTCGTCGCCTCGCTCACGCATCCGCACGACCCGTACGCGATTCCACAGAAGTACTGGGACATGTATCGCGATGAAGAGATCGACATGCCCACGTTTCGCGATTCGTTCGACGAGGCCGACCCGCACTCGAAACGTCTGCGCCATGTATGCGAAACCGACCGCACGCCGCCCACCGAACAGCAGATCCGTAATGCGCGCCGCGCCTACTACGGCGCGATTTCGTACGTCGACGATCAGTTCGGCGCGATCCTTGAGGCGCTCGAGCAATCGGGACTCGCGCAGGACACGGTGATCGTCGTGACCTCGGACCACGGCGAGATGCTCGGCGAGCGCGGCCTCTGGTACAAGATGACCTTCTTCGAAGGCGGCTGCCGCGTGCCGTTGATCGTGCACGCGCCGCAGCAATTCGACGCGCATCGCGTGCGGGCCTGCGTCTCGCATCTCGATCTGCTGCCCACGCTGGTTGAACTGGCGCGCGGCGCGCCACCGGCCGTGTGGCCCGATTCGCTCGATGGACAAAGCCTTCTGCCGCATCTGCAAGGCGGCCAAGGCGGGCACGACGAAGCCATCGGCGAATATCTGGCCGAAGGGGCAATCGCGCCGATCGTGATGTTGCGGCGCGGCCGCTTCAAATTCATTCACACGCCCGCGGATCCCGATCAACTGTACGACGTGGCGGCGGACCCGCTGGAGCGCGAGAATCTCGCCGCGCGTGGCGAATACGCCTCACGGGTCGCGGCTTTTCGTGACGAGATCGCGCAACGCTGGAACCTCGCCGCGCTGCACAACGAAGTGTTGCAAAGCCAGCGGCGGCGTCATTTTCATTTCGCAGCCACGACACAGGGCACGGTCGCATCATGGGACTGGCAGCCGCTCGTCGATGCGAGCCAGCGTTACATGCGCAATCACATCGATCTGGATACGCTCGAAGCGATGGCGCGCTTTCCCGCCGTCGCGCACTGATTCTCACTCTGCCAGTCCACCCCACCTCACGAACAGGAAGCCGACATAATGAAAAAGCTCTTCAATCAGGCGGTAACCGGCGTGGCGCTGCTGTGCGCGTCGGCCACATTCGCATTGGCCGCCGAGCCGCAGTCGTGCACGCAGGTCAACATGGCGGGGCCGGGATGGACCGACATCGACGCGACCAATGCGATGACCGGCGTGCTGTTGAAGGCGCTGGGCTACAGGCAGAACGTGGCGAATCTGTCGGTGCCGATCACGTATCAAGGCTTGAAGAAAGGGCAGATCGACGTGTTTCTCGGCAACTGGATGCCGGCGCAGGCGCCGGTCGTCAAGCCGTTCGAGGAAGAAAAGTCGATCGAGGTCGTGCATCCGAATCTAAGCAACGCCAAGTTCACGCTCGCCGTGCCCGACTACGTGGCGGCCTCCGGCATTCACTCCTTCGCTGATCTGGCAAAGAACGCCGACAAGTTCGACAGCAAGATTTATGGCATCGAGCCCGGCGCGCCGGCCAATCAGAACATCAAGAAGATGGTGGACGACAAGGCGTTCGGGCTCGGCAACTGGAAGCTTGTCGAGTCCAGTGAAACCGGCATGCTGACACAGGTGGAGCGCGCGGTGCGCGAGAAAAAATGGATCGTCTTTCTCGCGTGGGAACCTCATTTGATGAACACCCGCTTCAAACTCACCTACCTCGACGGCGGCGACCAATACTTCGGGCCCAACTACGGCGGCGCTACCGTCAATACGGTGGCGCGCAGCGGTTATGCCGAGCAGTGTCCGAATGTCGGCAAGCTGTTCAGGCAACTCACGTTCAATGTGGATCTGGAAAACGGCGTGATCACGGAAGTACTGGAAAAGAAGACCCCCGTGGACGCAGCCGCGGCGCAAGCGCTCAAGCGTCACCCCGAATTGCTGAAGTCGTGGCTCGACGGCGTGACCACGGCGAGCGGCGCCAATGGCTTGCAAGCCGTGCAAACCGCACTCGGCGTGAAATAAGCGCGCATTCCTAACCATGAGGTCGCGCGACGACAGATTTATGTCGCATCCGGTCGAATCCTCGCCAATCTGGCCTCGTATTCTTGATCCGGCGATATGGATGTGACTGGTCATCACATGTATCGCCGATAGCCTCAATCCGTTTTACTCGGTCTTAGCCGGTTTCGAACTGCCCGTCATGCGAGAAGCGCCGCGCGTTGGTCTACAGCGCGCGGCAGGGATCGCTTTATCCAACGAAATACGCAGGCAAAGAGCAGGGGAGAATTAGATGAAGAAGAGCAATGCCGTCAGCCTTTCGGGACTCGCTATCGCGGCAAGCGCCATCTGCGCGCCAACGGCGGCCCATGCGCAAAGCAGCGTCACACTGTACGGCATTCTGGATGCCGGCATTACCTACGTGAACAATGCCGGTGGTGCCCACCAGTTCAAATTCGACGACGGTATTTCATACGGTAACCGGATCGGTTTCAAGGGCGTCGAAGATCTCGGCGGCGGTCTGCAGGCCGTGTTCGTACTGGAGTCGGGTTTTCACCTGGGCAACGGGCAGCTCGGATTCGGCGGAGCGGAGTTCGGCCGCCAGGCTTATGTCGGCCTGAAGAACAACTGGGGCACCCTGTCGCTGGGTAACCAGCTCGACATGACCGAAGAGTTCGTCTACCTCTACAACATCTCGTCATGGGCGAGCGGCTACGCGATTCATCAGGGCGACTTCGACCGGATGAACGGTGACCGGTTGCCGAATTCGGTCAAGTTTCTCTCCAACGACTACGCGGGCTTCTCGTTCGGCGGCATGTATTCGTTCGGCAATACCGCCGGCGACTTCCACAACAAGAGCGCGTGGAGCGTGGGCGCGCGTTACGAGCACAGCGCGTTCAACATGGGCGCGGCCTATACGCAGCTGAACAACCCCTACGGCATCTATGCATTCGACCCGTACGCGATGATCGGCACGCGCACGTTCCTCGGCAAGCCGACCGTGTCCGTCGATCCGGCCACCGGCGCGGTGACGGATCTGTACAGCTCGACGGCGTTCCCGGTCGACAAGCAGGGGGCGTTCGCAGTGGGCGCGGCCTATACGATCGGCAAGGTCATGTTGAGCGGCGACTTCACGTACACGACGATCAAGGGTCTCGGCGAAACCTCGCATATGCAGGTCTATGAGCTGGGCGCGTCTTACACGTTCACCCCTGCGTTGATGCTGTACGGCGGGTATCAGCACACGCGGTTCGAGGGCAATCACTGGAACCAGGGCTCGCTCGGGCTGCACTACCTGTTGTCCAAGCGCACGGACGTCTATATTTCCGGCGATTATCTGCGCGCCTCCGATGGCGTGAACGCGGTGATCGGCTACAGCTTCACGCCGTCCTCGTCGAACACGCAGAGCGATGTGCGGATCGGCATGCGGCATTCGTTCTGACAGGCAGCGAAGGGCGGTCTTCCGTGTGACGGAAACCGCTCGCTCCATCACGATGTGCGTTCGAGCTGCTTCTTGAACGTCTCGATCAGCGCCCGCACTTTTGCCGGCGGATGGCTGGTGGGCGGAAACACCGCCTGAATGCTCGCGGGTTCGCTCGCCCACTCGGGCAGCAGGCGGATCAGCCGGCCCGCGGCGACATCGGCGCCGATCGAGAAATCCGTCAACAGCCCGAATCCGCCGCCGGCGAGGGTCGCCGAGCGGCACGCATTGGCCGTGTTCACCAGAAACGCGTTTTCGCAGCGCACGCTTTCGGCGTCGCCGTCGCCGTTGCGCTCGCCATTGCCGCGTCGCAATTCGAGCGTCAGCGGGTGCGGCAGAACCGTCAGCGCGCAATAGGGCATGGCCGACAGTTCGGCGGGCGTTTGCGGCTCTCCCCATATCTCGACGAACTCCGGGCTCGCGACGATCCACTTGACGAAGCTGCCCAGCTTCACCGCACGGTAGTTGGAATCGGCCAGCCGGCCGAGGCGGATCGCCACGTCGATGCCGTCCGCGATGAGATCCACATATTGGTCGGTGCACAGCAATTCGACATTGAGCTGCGGATGCGCGCGGCGCAGTTCGACGAGTGCCGGCGCGACCGCCAGCGAGCCGTAATCGATCGGCGAACTGACGCGCAAGGTGCCGCGCACGGGCGCCGCTTCTCCGCCGATCGCCGTCAGCGCTTCTTCCGTGGCGCGCAGGATCTTCACGCTGGCGTCGTAGAACGCGCGGCCCGGTTCCGTCAGACCGAGCCGGCGGGTGGTGCGGACCAGCAGGCTCGCGCCCACCTCGGCTTCAAGCCGCTGCATGTGCGTGCTGACCATCGTTTTGGCGAGGCCCAGACGCGCTGCCGCGGCGGTCAGCGAGCCGGCCTCGACCACCGCGACGAAGATCGCCAGCCGGTTCAGGTTTACGTCGCGTACGTCGGCCATGGTGGATTGTCCATCTTCGATTGATTGTGTTTCCCGGATTATCGGGCTTCTGCGAAGGCGCTCGTGCGCATTATGCTCGCTCCATCCCTTAACGCTTCATGGAGCCTGTTATGCCCGCTGCCCAACCCGCCCAGCCGATCCGCCTGTACACAACGCCGCTATCCGGCCATGGGCATCGGGTAAAGCTCTTTCTGACGCTGCTCGGCCTGCCGTTCGAAGTCGTCGAGCTGGATATGAAGGCCGGCGAGAACCGCAAGCCCGCGTATCTGGCGCTCAACCCGTTCGGACAGGTGCCTACGATTCAGGACGGCGAAGTGACGCTGTTCGATTCGAACGCGATTCTGGTGTATCTGGCAAAGCGTTACGGCGACGCCTCGTGGTTGCCGGACGACCCGCTCGGCGCTGCCGCGGTGCAGCGCTGGCTGTCGCTCGCGGCCGGGCAGATCGCATACGGCCCTTGCGCCGCGCGGCTCGTCACCGTATTCGGCGCGCCGCTCGATCACGAGAACGCGAAGAAGATCGCCGCGAAGCTGTTCGAGGTGCTCGACCGTGAACTCGCGGACAAGCCGTTCGCGGCGGGCAATCAGGTGACGATTGCCGACGTTGCGGCGCACACCTATATCGCGCATGCGCCGGAAGGCGGCGTGTCGCTCGAACCGTATCCGAACATTCGTGCGTGGCTGCGCCGTGTCGAGGCGTTGCCGCGGTTCGTCGCCATGCCGTCGACGAAGGCGGGGCTGCTCGCCGGGTGAGCAGCCGATACTTGACGTCAACGGAGTCCGACGATGTCCACGTTTATTCCTTTGAATGGCTGGGGCGCCGATGCCTCGCCGTTTCACGCGGCCGAACTCGCCGCCCAGCAGCGCGCGGGAGTGAGAAGCCAGGCGGAGTCGTCGGGACGCCGTGGAATCCGCCGCGCCATGCCGGACCAGCATCGCCAGTTCTTCGCCGGGCAGCCGTTCATGGTGTTCGGCGGTATCGACGCGCACGGGCAGCCGTGGGCGACCATGCGCGCGGGCGCGCCGGGTTTCGTGTCGTCGCCGGATGCGCGCACGCTGCGTATCGAAGGCGGCGTGCTGGCCGGGGACCCCCTGGCCGGCAGCTGGCGCAAGGGCGCGATGATCGGAGGTCTTGGGCTGCAGCCGCAGACACGGCGCCGTAACCGGATCAACGGTGTGGTGACCTCCGTGGACGGCGCCGCGTTGACGCTCGAGGTTCAACAGAGCTTCGGCAACTGCGCGAAGTACATCCAGAGCCGGTCGCCGAGCTGGGTGGAGGGCGGCGCGTCCCGGTCTTCCACGCCGCCGGACATAGCGGCGCAACTGAGCGACGCCGACCGCGCGTTACTGGCGAGCGCGGATACGTTTTTCATCGCGAGCGCGAATCTTGACGAGGACGCGGGTCTCGCTCGCGGCGTCGACGTGTCGCATCGCGGCGGGCCGCCCGGTTTCGTGCGTATCGACGATGAGCACACGCTGACGACGCCCGACTTCAGCGGCAATAACTTCTTCAACACGATCGGCAACCTGATCCACGATCCGCGCGCCGGCTTGCTGTTCATCGACTTTGCGAGCGGTGATCTGGTCTACGTTGCGGCGGATGCGGAAGTCGTTTGGGACGGCGCGGAACTGGCGGCGTTCGAAGGCGCGCAACGGCTCGTGCGTTTTCATGTGCGGGAAGTGCGGCGCAGCCGGGGCGCATTGCCGTTTCGCTGGTCCGACGTGGAGTTTGCCCCGCAGTTCGCTGCGGCGCTGCGCAAGCCGGTTGTGGCCTCGCCTTGGCGCACGCTCAAGGTTGCCGCGGTAGTCGATGAAACGCCGTCGATTCGTTCCTTCTACTTCGAATCGATCGACGGTGCGCCGTTGCCGCCGTACAAGCCGGGGCAGTTTTTGCCGATTCGCGTGCCGGCGCCGGGTTTCGACACACCGCTGACGCGAACCTACACGCTTTCCGACGCGCACGATCCGCAGCGGTATCGGATCAGCGTCAAGCGCGAAGGCGTCGCCTCGAACTGGTTGCACGAGCATCTGGTTGCCGGCGTGCAGATCGAAGCCATGAAGCCGCGCGGCGCGTTCATCTACGCAGAAGACAGCGCGCGGCCCGCCGTTTTCATTTCGGCCGGCATCGGCATCACGCCGATGATCGCCATGCTCCGGCATGCGTTGGCGGCGTCGCGCGATAACGGCGCGCAAGCGCGGCGGCTTTTTTTCTTTCACGGCGCGCGCAACGATCGCGAACGTCCTTTCAGTGTGGAGTTGAAGCAGATCGCGGCACGCAATTCGGCACTTTCGCTGCATCTTTTCGATAGCGCTGGTTCAGGACCGGCCGGCGGCGTATCGCGTGGACGCATCAGCATCGATGCATTGAAACGCGCGCTGCTTTTCGACGACTACGATTTCTATCTGTGCGGGCCCGAGTCGTTCATGCGCGACCTCTACGAAGGACTGCGTGGCTTGAATGTCGCGGATGAGCGTATTCGCTTCGAAGCGTTCGGTCCGGCGAGCGTCAGGCGTACGCCGGCGAGGGACGAGACAAGCGCACGGGATGCGCCGGTGCAAGGCGCCGAAAGCGTACCGGTGACGTTTGCGCGTTCGGCGCGCACGATCCCGTGGCTTCCGCGCGACGGCAACCTGCTGGAGCTTGCCGAAACGCACGGCATTGCCGCGCCGTCGAGTTGCCGCTCGGGTGTGTGCGGTACGTGTTCGACGCGTGTGCTGGCGGGAAAGGTTGAGTACGAGGGTGAAGTCGAAGCGCAGATCGAACCCGGTGCGGCGCTGATCTGTATGTCGCATCCGGCTGCGGCGGATGCCGGTGGGGATGCAGGGGTAACGCTGGACCTCTGATCGGCGAGCGATAGCGCCGGCCGATATCACGCGCGAGACGTCAATGCGTCGACTCGCGGACATCGGCGCCTGACAGGCAGCGTAGTGCCCGATCGCCGTCGCTACGGGCCGCGGCCTCGATCGGAAAGGTTTCCTTGCTGAACGCCACCACCTTGAATCCGGACCCCGCTGCGCGCGGCGTCGTAATACCCCAATGCCATCCGCCGTCCTGCTCGAAGACATGCAGAACCGGTGTGTTCGAACCGTGTAAAGCCTCATGAGTCGTCATGGCACATTCCTCCGTCGCAGCACGACCGTGAGCGCAAATCGCAGACTCCTGACCCGAGTTTAGCCCTATTTTGCTGCACCGCAATATTTAGTTTGTTGCAGAAACGCTGAATGAGTGTGCGAGAGCCGCGGCCAGCACGGGAGGCGCGGATTAGAGCAGGCGTACCAATACGCTCGAAATGATGACGGGTGGGCTAAACCGGGGGCGCCGGGCCACGATTACACAGCGGTGTCCACATCATTGGACGCGTCCTGACGGTGTAGCTCGACTCGCGGATGCAAGCGAACGGACGAACGAGCGTTCACACCAACGGACGTGAAATGCCAGGATTGCGATAACTGCTATGGACACGCATCGTGGCCTGTCACGCCCGCGTGAGGAAAGCGGAAACGCAACGGGCCGGTTCGCCGTGAAGCGCAACCGGCCCGTGCTTCCTGAGTCAATCGCCTGGTGTCAGGCGGGTGAGGCGAGTTCTCAGAAATCAAGCCCCGGGCTGCCCGCGCCAGGACCGCCTGGCTGACCCGCGGCCGGCGCATCCTTCGGTGCTTCGTGAACGGTGGCGTCGGTGGTCAGCAGCAGCCCGGCTACCGAAGCCGCGTTCTGAAGCGCGGTGCGCGTGACCTTGGTCGGATCGAGCACGCCCGACTCGACCAGATCGCCATATTCGCCGGTCTGGGCGTTGTAGCCGAAATTGCCCGTGCCTTCCGCCACCTTCGCGACCACCACGCTCGCTTCTTCGCCGGCGTTCGTGACGATCTGGCGCAACGGTTCTTCGAGCGCGCGCAGCACGATCTTGATGCCGGCGTCCTGATCCGCATTCACGCCCTTCAGGCCGCTGATTGCATGCCTCACGCGAATCAGCGCGACGCCGCCGCCAGGCACGATGCCTTCTTCGACGGCTGCACGCGTGGCGTGCAAGGCGTCGTCGACGCGGTCCTTCTTTTCCTTGACCTCGATTTCGGTTGCGCCGCCCACCTTGATCACCGCCACGCCGCCGGCCAGCTTCGCGACGCGTTCCTGCAGTTTTTCACGGTCGTAGTCGGAAGTCGCTTCCTCGATCTGCACGCGGAGCTGCTTGACGCGTGCTTCGATATTCTTGCTGTCGCCCGCGCCGTCGATCACGGTGGTGTTTTCCTTGCCCACTTCGATGCGCTTGGCCTGACCCAGTTCGGCGAGCGTCGCTTTATCGAGCGACAGGCCGGTTTCTTCAGCGATCACTTGACCGCCTGTCAGGATCGCGATGTCTTCGAGCAGCGCCTTGCGACGGTCGCCGAAGCCCGGCGCCTTCACCGCCACGGTCTTCAGAATGCCGCGAATGTTGTTCACCACCAGCGTGGCCAGCGCTTCGCCTTCCACGTCTTCCGCAATGATCAGCAGCGGGCGGCCGGCTTTCGCGACCTGTTCGAGGATCGGCAGCAGATCACGGATGTTCGACACTTTCTTGTCGTGCAGCAGCACAAATGGGTTATCGAGTACCGCAACCTGCTTGTCCTGATCGTTGATGAAATACGGCGACAGGTAGCCACGGTCGAATTGCAGACCTTCCACCACGTCGAGTTCGTCGTCGAGCGACTTGCCGTCTTCCACGGTGATCACGCCTTCCTTGCCGACCCGGTCGATTGCTTCCGCGATGCGCTGGCCGATCGACTCTTCGCCGTTGGCCGAAATCGTCGCGACCTGCGCGATTTCCTTGCTGGTGGTGGTCGGCTTGCTGATCTTCTTCAGCTCGTCGATTGCGGCGACCACGGCCTTGTCGATGCCGCGTTTGAGATCCAGCGGGTTGAGGCCCGCCGCGACGTATTTCTGACCTTCGCGCACGATGGCTTGAGCGAGCACGGTCGCCGTGGTGGTGCCGTCGCCCGCGGCGTCGCTGGTACGCGACGCGACTTCCTTGACGAGCTGCGCGCCGATGTTCTGCACACGGTCGGACAGTTCGATTTCCTTCGCCACCGACACCCCGTCCTTGGTGACGATCGGCGCGCCGAAGCTGCGTTCGAGCACCACGTTGCGGCCTTTCGGACCCAGCGTGACCTTGACCGCATTGGCGAGAATGTTGACGCCTTCGACCAGCCGCGAGCGGGCGACGTCGCTGAAGATGATTTCTTTTGCTGCCATGGTTAGACGCTCCGTTCGTTATTGAGTGACGACTGCGACCACATCTTCTTCGCGCAGCACGAGCAGTTCATTGCCGTCGACCTTGACCGATTGCCCGGCGTATTTGCCGAACAGCACGCGTTCACCGACTTTCAGATCGGGCTCGATGCGTTTGCCGTCGCTATCGCGCTTGCCCGGCCCAATGGCGATCACTTCGCCCTGGTCGGGTTTTTCCGCGGCGCTCTCGGGAATCACAATGCCCGAAGCGGTTCTGTTTTCCTGGTCGAGACGCTTGACGATCAGGCGGTCATGCAAGGGACGTAGGCTCATGGTTCGATTTCCACGGTTAATTTCTGGCACTCGTCGTTGGTGAGTGCTGACCGGGATCGAGTATAGAAACGAGGCGTGCGTTGCTCCAATAACGGATTCATCGATCCTTATCGGCAATTCGCATTTCACAATCGCGCATATTCATAGCTCGATTCGCTGGTCTTGCGCGGAGAGCCGCGTCCCTATACTGGTCCGTCATATCGGCATGGCCTGACGGCGCGCCGGATCAATCTCCCCACTCAAACCAGGCGGATCGAATGCGATCCGTGCGTTTTTTATAAGGAATCAACGCATGCAGGTCTCTCAGGACACCACGGCGCGCGCCAGGCTCGAAGCGGCACTCGCCGGGTTGCCGGCACTGGCTCAGGCGATTGGCGAAGACGCCGCGCAACGTGAGGTGCGGCGCGAGCTGCCATTCGACGGCTTCAGGCTGTTTCGCGAATCCGGTCTGGGCGTGCTCCGTTTTCCGGTCGAGTGGGGCGGTCTGGGGGGAAGCCTGGAAGATCTCTTTCACGTGATCGCCACGCTGGCCGCGCATGAGTCGAATGTGGCGCACGCATTGCGGATTCACTTCGACCAGACCGAGCAATTGCTGTTATCGCCGCGCTCCAGCTTCAACGACACGCAGATCGAACGCATACGGCAAGGGGCGATCTTCGGCGGTGCGTCGACGGAGCTGGGTACGGCGAGGCCGGGCGAAATCGTCACGAAGCTCGCGCGCGACGGCGAGCACTTCCGCGTGACGGGCAGAAAGTATTATTCGACCGGCACCGCATTCGCCGACTATGCACGGATCAACGTGCAGGACGAACGCGACGAGAAAGTGTCGATCGTGATTCCCGTGTCGCGCGAAGGGTTGCAGGTACTCGACGACTGGGACGGCATGGGGCAGCGCATGACCGCAAGCGGCACGCTCGTGCTCGACAACGTGCAGGTCTTTTCTCACGAGATCGCGACACGCGGCTATACGTCGCTTGCCGGCCGGCATGGCAGCGCAGTGCGGCAATTGCATCTGGTGACAGTCGCGGCGGGGATCGTGCGGAACATTCTCGCGGATGCGCGCCGCTATGTGACGCAATACGGCCGGCCGGTGCTGCATAGTCCGGCACCGTCGGCGCGCGAGGACGGTTTCGTGCAGCAGGTGGTCGGCGATCTGGCGGCGCACAGCCTGTCGATCGATGCGCTGGTGGCGGCCAACGCACGCACGCTCGACCGCTCGGCGAATGCAATCCACAGCAGCGCGCCCAATGCGGAAGAGCTGGTGCTGGAAGGCGCGCTGGCCACCGCAAAAACGCAACTCGTGGTCAGCAAGCTGGCGCTTTATGCCGGCGAGCGTCTGTTCGAGATTGGCGGGGCATCGGCCACTGGCCGCGCTCATAATTTCGACCGTCATTGGCGCAATCTGCGCACTATCTTCAGTCACAACCCGTTGCTGCACAAGGCGCGCGTGATAGGCGACTACGAGCTGAACGGCGTGACCACGCATCTAACCGAAGGCCGCGTGTTCTAACGCACTGCGCGCCATTCACCTCCTTGATCGAACAGGGCACACCATGAGCCGAGATCTGCTGTTACTGCTGGAGCCGGGTTTTACCGATCCGGACCATCCGGGCGAGCGCTTTATCTGTCCGGATGGCGCACCCATCGAAGGTTTACTGGCGAGCGACCCCGCGCGCAACGCCCGTCTCGACATTCGCCGGCTGCCGTTCCCGCGACCGCGTGCCGAGCTGATCGAGGCGCTGGACGCCGAACACCAGAGCCTGCCGGTGCTGATTCTCGGTGACGGGCAGCCCGCGCCCGCCGATGCCCAGACGCTGGGCAACCGGCGTTTCGTCACGGATACGCGCCGCATTCTCGATCTGCTCGCACAGCGTCACGGTTTCCCCAAAGTGCACTGACGGAACTGAAGCGGGGTGCATGCCGTTGACGCGTCTCGATGCGATAACGGCATGCACCCCGATCCGGTAGTCGACCGGGGTCTTCTGCTTTGCTTCAGAACAGATGCTTGATACCGGCCGAGACAGCCACCTGGTTGCTGGTGGTGGACGGCGTCAAATAGCCGATTGCCGCGACCGCCGGCCGTCCCAACGAGTCGGTGCCGCTCGCGTGCTGATAAGCGCCGGTCACGTAAATGTCGGTTGCTTTGGAAAGCGAATACGCCGCGCCAAGGTTCAACTGTTCGTATTTGGCGCTCTCCTTGCCGTTCACGCTGCCGCCTTCCGTATAGTCGAATGACGTGCCGAATCGCAGGAACGGCGTGGCCTGAAAGCGCAGGCTCGCACTGACGGTGCTCAGCCTCGTCGAGCCGCTATAGTGCAGCGTGTTCAACGACGAGTTCGAGCCCAGTCCGCGGAATTGAGTGGTCGAGTAGGCCGCGCCGACAATCGCGCGGCCGGCCGTGTAGGTTGCCGCCACGGAAATCGTTTGTTGCGTGTTCGCCGATGCGAAGCCGGCAATGGCCGGATTGGATTCGGCGGCCGTTGCCGAACCTGCCGATCCGAGGTTATTGCCCGTGGCGCTCGCATTGGCATTGGTGCCGTATAGCGAGGTATTCGGATTGCGCGCATTGACGATCGACGCCGCGATCGCGAACGCTCCGCCCGTGTAGCTGGCGCCGGTGGACCACAGCTGATTCTGCGTGACATTCCCAGCCACGCCACCCACGCTGTACAGCGCGCCGAAACGCAAGCCGTTGAAGGAATCCGAGAGGTACTTGAGCGAATTGTTGATCCGGTGGGTGAAGTTCAGATTGTCATAGTCGGCCGGATGAATCGCGAGGTTGCCCCAGTACCATCCGTAGATCAATGGCGACACGAATTCGACCGAGGTGTCGCCCTGGCGCCCCAACGTGAACGTGCCGTAGCGGCCGCCATTCACGCCGACCCACGCCTGGCGCCCGAACTCCGTGCCGCCTTGCCCGATTGCGCCGTTGTTCACACTGAAGCCGTTCTCAAGCTGGAACAGGGCCTTCAATCCGCCGCCCAGATCTTCTACGCCTTTCAGACCCCAGCGACTCGACGCGAGGCCCGACGACCCGCTATCGAATTGCGCCACCTGTGAGCCGCCTTTGGGTTTGCCGGAGGGCGACGTTGCAGCCGTCTGTGCGTTATTCGAGTACGTGACATTGCCGGTCACGATCCCGTACAGCGTGACGCTGCCTTGAGCACTGGCCGTGCCGGCCATGAGAGATGAAACGCTGAAAGCGAAGAGCAGTTTTTTCATGGTTGTTTGAATCGTTTTTGAGGACGTGTCGGAGAAGTGATTGCCCGGGGAGAATCTTCAATCGGGCGAGAAACGATAAGCAAAACGAATCGATGAAACAAACAATCAAATTCGATATGGATATCGACGATTTATCTCGACTGCGCGCTAAAACACCGATTTTTTAGCGATAACGCGAGCACCGGAAAATAGATACGCAATCCTTATTTGTATGCTGGCGCAACGGTCGTCCCGCGACGTAACGAAAGGAAAGGCGACAACCGCCAATGGGCCTTTCCTCCGCACAGTGCTTTGCATATGCATAACGATTGGTTCTTTTACCGGCATTGCCGCTTTATCGTGTGCGCTGCGGCAGCAGCATGGCCGACACGACAACATTCCATTCGGCCGGCGAGGCCCGAAACATCGGCATAAGGATCTGGATTACATGGCACGGTTGAATCGACGCGAATTTCTTATTTCATCGGGCGTGGCGCTCGCGACGGCCGGCATGCCGGCGCTGGCGCTCGCCCAGGGCGAGGCCGGCGCACCGAAACGGGGCGGCACGCTGAACATGTTGATCAATCCGGAGCCGCCTGTGCTCGTGTCGATCTTTCAGACCACCGGACCCGCGCTCGTCGCGAGTTCCAAGGTGCTGGAAGGCTTGCTGGCTTATGACTTCGACTTGCGCCCGAAACCGCAATTGGCCACCGCGTGGACCGTCAGCCCCGACGGCCTGAAGTACACCTTCACCCTGCGGCAGAACGTGAAATGGCACGACGGGCAACCATTCACGTCGGCCGACGTCGCGTTTTCGATCGATCTGCTCAAGTCGGTGCATCCGCGGGGCCGCAGCACGTTTGCGAATGTGACGAGCGTCGCCACGCCGGACGCGCGCACCGCGGTGATCGAGCTGTCGAAGCCGGCGCCGTATCTGTTGAAAGCGCTGTCGGCCGGCGAGTCGCCCATCGTGCCCCGGCACCTGTATGCGCAGGGCGATCCGCTATCCAATCCCCACAACAACGCGCCGATCGGCACCGGGCCGTTCCGTTTCAAATCGTGGACGCGGGGCGCCAACATCGTCTATGAGCGCAATCCGGACTACTGGGACGCGGGCAAGCCGTACATCGACAGCCTCGTGTTCAAGGTGATTCCCGATGCGGCCGCCCGTTCCGCCGCGTTCGAAACCGGCGCGCTCGATCTGGGCGGCGAGAATCCGGTGCCGCTCACGGATCTGCCGCGCCTCACGCAATTGCCGCAACTGGCGCTCGAAACGCGCGGCTATCGCTTTCTGGATCCGCTCGCCGAGATCGACTTCAATCTCGATCATCCGATCCTCAAAGACCTGCGCGTGCGCCAGGCCATCGCCCATGCGATCAATCCGCAGGTCGTGCAGCGCACGGTGGCCTATGGCTATGCCGACGTGTCGCCCACGCCGATCACACCGGGCTCGCCCTATCACGATGCCAGGCTCGCACCGTATGCGTTCGATATCGGCAACGCGGAAAAGCTGCTCGACGCCGCGGGCTATCCGCGCAAGGACGGCGGCGTGCGCTTCCATTTGACGCACGACTTCCTGCCGTACGGCGACATGTACCGGCGCCAGGCCGACTACGTCAAATCGGCGCTCGGACGTGTCGGCATCGACGTCACGGTTCGCTCGCAAGACCTGCCCGCGTTCCTGAAGCGCGTGTACGCCGATCGCCAGTTCGATTTCACGAGTATCGGCGTCAATACGCTATTCGATCCGAGCGTGGGCGTTCAGCGTCTCTACTGGTCGAAGAATATCCGTCCGGGTGTGCCGTTTTCAAATGCGCCGCACTACAGCAATCCGGAGGTCGACCGTCTGCTCGAAAGCGCCGCGGTCGAAACCGACGAGAGCAAACGCGTCGTGCTGTATCAGCAGTTCCAGCAGATCGTCTACCGCGAGCTGCCGATTCTCAACCTCGTCGCGCCGCGCATGGTCACGCTGGCGAACCGGCGTGTTCACAACCACACGGTGTCCGCGCAAGGCCTCGAAGGCAATCTCGCGGATGTCTATCTAAGCGCATGACTGGAGCGGCACGATGAGTCGAGGTTTGCGTTTTGGTGCGATTCTCCGGCGTACCGCGTGGCAGGCGCTGCCCACGGTGATCGGTATCGTGATCCTCAACTTCTTCCTGCTGAAGCTGATGCCGGGCGACGCCGCCGACGTGCTCGCCGGCGAATCCGGCTCGGCGACCGCGGAAACCATGCAGGTGCTGCGCGCGAAGTTCGGCCTCGACCAGCCGGTGCTGCACCAGTTGTGGTCGTACCTTGCGCATCTGTCGCACTTCAGCCTCGGTTATTCGCCGCGCTACGACATGCCGGTGATGCAGTTGATCCTCTCGCGCCTGCCCAATACGTTGCTGCTGATGGGCGTGGCGTTGTCGTTCGCGATTGTGACGGGCGTCGTGCTCGGCGCGGTCATGGCGCATTGGGCCGGCAAGTGGCCGGACCGTGTGCTCTCCGTGCTGGCCCTGCTGTTCTATTCGACGCCGGGCTTCTGGATCGGACTACTCGCCATCGTGCTGTTTTCGGTGCATTTGGGCTGGCTGCCCAGTGGCGGCAACATCACGCTCGGCGTGCCACTGCACGGCTTCGCCTATTTCGCCGATGCAGCCCGGCACGTGCTGCTGCCGGCCGTCACGCTGGCGACGTTCTTCGTCGCGATCTATGCACGTCTGACCCGCGCCGCGATGCTGGAAGTGCAACGTCAGGACTTCGTGCGCACCGCGCAGGCCAAGGGCTTGCATCCGTGGCGTGTCACGGTGCGCCATGTGCTGCGCAATGCGCTGATGCCGCTCACCACTATCGTCGGGATTCATTTCGGTACCTTGCTGGGCGGCGCCGCGGTGACCGAGACGGTGTTCAGCTGGCCCGGCCTCGGGCGGCTTGCGCTCGACGCCGTGATGGCGCGCGATTTTAGCGTGCTGCTCGGCGTGCTGCTGCTGTCGTCGCTGCTGGTGATCATCGCCAATGTGCTGGTCGATCTGCTGCAGGCATGGCTCGACCCCCGCGTCGCGTGATAAATCGCGTCGACGTCACTCGCTTTTTCCCGAAGGGATGACATGGCTTCCGATTCTTCCAATCTGATTTCCACGCCGCCCGAACCGGCGGCATCGGCGTGGCGGCGCCAGTTGGCCGGTACGCTGTTCGGCCTGCGCCGCGGCAGCACGCCCGCTGTGCCACAGCGCGGCGCGGCGGGGCGCGGAGTCTGGCGCGCCTTGCTGCGCAACCCGTCCGCGCTTGCCGGGCTCGTGCTGCTCGCGGCTTTTGTCGCGCTCGCGCTGAGCGCGGGGCATCTCTTTCCCGGCGATCCGCTCGACATGGTGGCGGCGCCGTTCGAATGGCCGGGCGCGGACGCCCAATACCGGCTCGGCACCGATTCGCTCGGACGCGACGTGGCCGCGGGCATTGCCCATGGCACGCGCGTATCGCTGCTGATCGGCGCGGTGTCGGCCGGGATCGGGCTCGTGATCGGCACGCTGGTCGGCGCGACGGGCGGATTCTTCGGCGGCGTGATCGATGACGTGCTGGTGCGTATCACCGAACTCTTTCAGACCGTGCCGTCGTTCCTGCTGGTGATCGTGATCGTCGCGATCGGCCGGCCGAGTGTGACGATCATCGCGCTCGCGATCGGGATCGCCTCATGGCCGACCGTCGCGCGGATCGTGCGCGCGGAGTTCCGCTCGCTGCGCCAGGCGGACTTCGTGCTCGCCGCGCGCAGCCAGGGGTTCAGCAACGCGCGCATCATCTTCGGCGAGATTTTGCCCAATGCCTTGCCGCCGGTCATCGTGACCGCGTCGGTGATGGTGGCGAGTGCGATTCTGATCGAGTCGTCGCTGTCGTTTCTCGGCATGGGCGATCCCAACGTGGTCAGCTGGGGCGGCATGATCGGCGCCGGCCGCGATTCGTTGCGCACCGCATGGTATCTGACCGCCGTTCCTGGCGCGGCCATCGTGCTCGCGGTGCTCGCGCTGAACCTGCTGGGCGACGGCCTGAACGACGCGCTCAATCCGCGCCTGCGCGAACGCGTTTGACCCCGGCTGTCTGACTACCCGGCCGATCACGCGGCCAACAACGTATTCGAGGATGCACAGTGGCAAACCTGCTTGAAGTACGCGACCTGCGCATCAGTTTCGGCGCGCACGAGGCGGTGCGCGGCCTGAGTTTCGATATCGCGCAAGGCGAGACGCTGGCGCTGGTCGGCGAATCGGGGTGCGGCAAATCGGCGACCGCGCTTTCGTTGATGCGCCTCGTGCCCACGCCGGGGCGCGTAACGGGCAGCCTGCGTTTCGACGGCCGCGAGCTGCTCGATCTGCCGCCGCGCGAGATGCGGGACATTCGCGGCCGGCAGATCTCGATGATCTTCCAGGAGCCGATGACGTCGCTCAATCCGGTGCTCTCGATCGGCGCGCAGATCGTCGAAACGTTGCGCCAGCACGAAAGCCTCTCCAAAGCCGCGGCGTGGAAACGTGCCGTCGAATTGCTCGACCTGGTGCAGATTCCCGATCCGCGGCGGCGCGTGTTCGATTACCCGCACGAACTGTCCGGCGGCCAGCGCCAGCGGGTGATGATTGCGATGGCGGTGGCCTGCCGGCCCCGCCTGCTGATCGCGGACGAACCGACCACCGCGCTCGACGTCACGATTCAGGCGCGTATTCTCGAACTGCTCGATGGTTTGCGGCGCGAGCTGTCGATGTCCTTGCTGCTGATCACGCACGACCTTGGCATCGTCGCGCAGCACGCGGACCGCGTCGCGGTCATGCTGGCAGGGGAGAAGGTCGAGGAGGCGCCGGTTGCGCGGCTCTTCACGCAACCGCAACATCCGTATACACGCGGCCTGCTTGGCGCCTCGCTGAATCTCGCGGACGATCTGCATTATCGCGGCTGGAAACTGCCGGAAATCCGCCATGGTATCGGCGACGACGGCAAGCCGGGCTTCGCCGTGGTGCCGCGTTCGGTGCGCACCGGGCAATATGTGGCCGATGCCGATGCCGATGCCGATGCCGATGCCGCCCGGCGTGGTGCCTCTCTCAGCGAAACGCCGTTGCTCGAACTGCAGGAGCTGCGGATCGACTACCCGCAACGCCACGGCAAAACCACGCTGCGCGCCGTGGACGGCGTGTCGCTGCAAATTGCCCGCGGTCAGACGGTCGGGCTCGTCGGCGAGTCCGGGTGCGGGAAATCGACGCTATCCAGGGCGATCATGCGGCTCGTGCCGGCCGCGAGCGGTGCCATCCGTTTGCGCGGCACCGATCTCGTGCCGTTGGGCGAGCGCGAGTTGCGGCCGCTGCGCCGTCACGTGCAGATGGTGTTTCAGGACCCGTACGCCTCGCTCAATCCGCGCCGCACGGTGGCGGAGATTCTCGATACGGTGCTGGTGGTAAACGGTATTGGCAACGCCCAGCAACGCCGCTCACGAATCGCCACCATGCTCGATCGGGTCGGATTGCCGAACTCGGCACTCGGGCGCTTTCCGCATGAGTTCTCGGGCGGGCAACGGCAACGCATCGGAATTGCGCGGGCGCTGGTGCTCGAACCGGATCTGCTGATCTGCGATGAGCCCGTGTCCGCGCTCGACGTATCGATTCAGGCGCAGATTCTCAATCTGCTGGTCGATCTGAAGCGCGATCTCGGGCTCGCCTATCTGTTCATCTCGCACGATCTTTCCGTGGTGCGCTATATCGCCGATCGCGTGCACGTGATGCAGGCGGGGCGCATTGTCGAAAGCGGGCACCATCGGGACATCTGGCGCGCGCCGCAACACCCGTACACGCGCACGCTGCTCGACGCGATTCCCGGCCGGGCCTTCGACGCGCAGGCGGCATAGTCCGCGAGCTCAGGCGGGGCGGCTTGGTGCCGCCCTCGCGAGCCCTCAAACCCTCTCACTCGTTGCCGAAGTACGCCGGCAGCCGGAAACCGTCATAAAAGCGATTGCCGCGAATCGCGCGCTGGAAATCCACCGACTGATACGCCTGCACGATATCCTGAGTGGCGCGTGCGTTGCGGTTGGATGCCTTCACGACGACCTGGTTGATATACGGGGGCGTCATGTCTTCGAGCGCGAGCGCATCGGTCAGTTTGTGACCGCTGAAGATCGCGAAGTTGCCCTGGATCGCGGCGTAATCGACATCGTCGAGTGCGCGTGGCGCCTGCGCCGATTCGAGCGGGACGATCTTGATGCCGGCCGGATTGGCGATCACGTCTCGTTCGGTGACGTCCACGGGATTCGGGTTCGGTTTGATCCTGATCCAGCCGATGCGCTGGAGTATCTTCAGCGCGCGTTCCAGATTGACCGGATCGTTCGGCACCGCGACGCGGGTGCCCGGTTTGACCTCCGCGAGCGAATGGTGTTTGCTCGAATAGAGTCCCATCGGCGGCGTCGGAACCTGCACCACGCCCACCAGATCGGTCCCGTTGCGGTCGTTATACGATTTCAGATAGACCTCGTGCTGCATCACGTCGGCGATGATCTCGCCGCGGTAGACGGCCTGGTTCGCTTCGAGGCCGGTGCTGAACTCGACGTATTTGACCGCATAGCCTTTCCTGCGCAATTGCGGCTCGACACCGGCCTTGAATTCGTCGGCATAGGGGCCGGGCACGAAACCCACGCGCAGCTCCTGTGCGGTGCCGCCGCTATCGGCGGCGTAGGCGGTGAATGCGGAGAAGCCGGCAAGCGTGGCAGCCAGTAGTAAAGCGCCGGTAACGCGCCGTCGGACAGAGGATGGTGCGGCAACAGGTCGGGACATGATGATTGAAGTGCGGAGAATGGGTGATTGAACGGTGTGACTACGCTGTGAATTTCAGAGGCTGCTGTTTCGCGAGCGCCGGCAAGACGGCCGCTGTGCCGGCGCACAGGAAAGCCGGCGAAGTCGGCATGAACGGGCGGCGCTCGAAGCGCATGCTCACCCCTGCTGAACGGGCGCTTGCCCATCTTCGGACGCGCCGTGACGCGCAATTCGCCCGAAGAACGGATGCCCCGGATCGTTGAACCCCGGCGTGGACGGGTGCCCGCTCGTGACCAGCGAGTCGACGAATGCTTCGTCTTCGGCCGTCAGGCGGTAGCGCAGCGCCGGCAGATAATCGCGCCACTGCGCTTCGGTCCGCGGGCCGCCAATGGTCGAACTGATATAGCGGCTATTGAGCACCCACGCGAGGGCGAATTGCCCGGCGGACAGCCCCCGCGCTTGCGCGTGTTCGTGCACGCGCCGCGCCAGTTCGAGCGATTCGGCACGCCATTCGGTCTGCTGCAGACGCCGGTCGCTGCGGCCCGCGCGCGTGTCGGCGCCGGGCGCCGCGCCCGGTTCGTACTTGCCCGTCAGCACGCCACGCGCGAGCGGGCTATAGGAAATCACGCCGAGCCCGTAGCGGTGCGCAGCCGTCAATTGCTCAGCCTCGGCCTGACGGTTGGCGATGTTGTAGAGCGGCTGGCTCGCCACCGGCGCATCGAGTCCGAGTGCCTGCGCGGTGTGGCTGAACTCGGCGATCTTCCACGCGCGATGGTTCGACAGGCCGTAGTAGCGGAGTTTGCCAGCCTGAATCAGGTCGTTGAGCGCCCGCACGGTTTCTTCGACCGGGGTGTCGTGGTCTTCGCGATGGATATAGAGCAGGTCGATGTAGTCGGTATTGAGGCGTTTGAGACTCGCATCGACCGCCCGCACGATATGTTTGCGGGAGGCGCCTCGCGCGTTGAGGTCGCCGTCCTGCAGCGGATTGGCGAACTTGGTCGCAAGCACCCAGCGCTCGCGCTGCGCGGCGATGCTGCGGCCCACCACGCGCTCCGATTCGCCGTTGGCGTACACATCCGCCGTATCGATCGAATTCACGCCGTGTTCCTGAGCCTGATCGATGATGCGTGCAGCGTCCGCTTCGTCGGTGGGGCCGCCGAACATCATCGTGCCGAGCGTCAGCGTCGAGACCTTGATGCCGCTGCGGCCGAGTTGTCTGTATTCCATGTGAGTCGGATTCCGTGAGAAAGTCAATCGGGAGAGGTTTAGCGTTGCAGCCACACGTCGGCGAAACTGGCCGAGACGCCGTCCGGCGAGCTCGTATGGTTGTGCACCGCGCGCGAATAGACCGTCAGCTATTGCGGCGAGACCAGATTGATGTCCGGCAGATCGCGTTCGAGAATGCGCTGAATCTGCGAGAAGCGTTGCTTGCGCTTCGCTTCGTCGGTTTCTTCGGCGACCTGTGAAAACAATTGATCGATCTCCGGATTGCTGTAATGGGAGCCGTTGGTGAAGGGCACGCCACGCCGGAAGTTGCTGGTCGTGTACAGACGCGCCACGCCGACCACCGGATCGAACAGGTTGCTCATGCCGTTGATCGAAAAATCGAAATCGCGGTCGGTGTAGATTCGCTTCAGGTACGCGGGCAGATCCTGGCTGCGCACGGTGACGGCAATGCCGACACGCGCCAGCGCCGACTTGACGTAAGCGGCGGTGCGCGCGGGCAGATCGCCGATCGGCAACGGGTCGACAGTGAGCGCGAAACGCGTGCCGTCGGCTTTGCGCGGATAGCCGGCTTCGTCGAGCAGCGCGTTGGCGCGCTCCACGTTGAACGGATAGGGTGTGGGCGCCGGGTCGTAATACGGGCTCGACGGAATGATCGGGCTCGCGAGCGGTGTCGCATAACCGTAGTAGATCACCTTGCGAATCACCTCGCGGTCCAGCGACGAGGCGATCGCCTGCCGCACCTTCGGATTCTTCAACACCGGGTTGTCGAGATTGAACTCGATGCGCGCGACGCCCGCCTGGAACTCATAGCCGCGAGTCTCGAGTCCGAGCTTCGGGTTGGCTTTGAGGCGTTCGAGATCGGACAGCGGGACAGGCGAGTCGCCGCTCAGGTCCACGGAACCATCTTCGAAAGCGACCGTGCGGGCGGCCGGATCGTTGATCACCTTGACGACAATGCGATCGAGCCACGGTTTGCCTGTGTCCCAGTAGTCGTTGTTGCGCACGTATTCGACATAACTGCCGCGCACCCATTTGACAAAGCGAAACGGACCGGTGCCGATCGGTGCGTTATTGGCGGGGTTGGTCAGTACGTCGGTGCCTTCGTAGACATGCTTCGGCACGATCGGCGTTTCCGATGAAGAAAACGCCTTGATCAGGTACGGCGCGGGTTTCGACAGCGTAATGACGACGGTGTAAGGGTCCGGCGTCGCGACATCGGTGACGTTGGCGAAGGTGGTTTTGGCGCGCGGGTGGAGCTGCCTGAGCGTCTGGATCGAATACGCGACGTCGGCGGACGTGAAAGGCTTGCCGTCGTGCCATTTCACGCCGTGCCGCAGATGGAAAACGTATTTCCGGCTGTCGTCGCTCACCTCCCACGAGGCGGCGAGCGATGCTTTCGGCCGAAACCCGAAGTCGTATTCCAGCAGGCCTTCGACGACTTTCGGGCTGACCTTCAGCACGTTGGTCGCGGTGGTGGCGAGATCCACCAGCGCGGTCGGCTCCGGGGTGACGATGAAAGTGAGCGTGCCGCCGCGAGTCTGTGCGTGCGACTGCGGGGCGGACAGTACGACGCTCAGGGCGAGCGCCAACCCGAGCACGCCTTTGAGCAGGCGCGTGCCGCGGCGGCTCGGCGCCGCCTGCGTTATGACATAGGCCATCGTATGGTTGCGTGAGAGAAGGAACGAGAGAAGAAGCGGGTTCAGACGGCGGAGGCCGCCGGAGCATGTCGACGCGCGAGCGCGGCACGAAGTGGCGCGGGGTCGACCCACGCGTCGAAATCGAAATCCGACGCAATGAAGCCCCACTTGAACAGAAACTGCTTGAAGTCGGCGAGGGCCGCGAGCGCCTGTGGATCGAGCCCGATCGTCAACTGTCGATGCAGGCCGCCGGGATAGGCGCGCTCCACCCAATGCTCGGCACTGCGGGTTTCGTGGGCGACGTAGTGCGCCACATCGCCTGCGTGACGCTCGGCCCATGCGCCGGTGTCCAGCGTGCGCGCCAGCACCCGTTCGACCAGATCGGGTCGTTCGCGCAGCAGTTGCGCGTCCACGGTCAGCGGCCGTGGCGTGCCGTTGTTCGCATGCAGCACGCGATTCGGCTGCGCGCTGATGTCGACGAGAATCCTCGCATTGAGCAGGTTCGCGATATCGAGGCCCGTCGCTCCCTTGACGAACACGACGTCCGCTTCCCCGCGCAGCAGCGCTTCGGCCTCGCGGGCGAACTCGTGCGGGCGCTGCGCGTCGAGCCAATCGGCGAGCGGCGCGTCGGCGGCGGGTTTGGCGTCTTCAAGGCCGCGCGGTGTATGCAGCAGGTCGACCAGGTCGATGTCTTCGAGTTGCACACCGAGCACGCCCAGCAATGACGAGAAGCCACGCAACGCAGTCGCGCGATGAAAGTCGACTACGCTCGCGCGGGTATTGAGCGGAAATCCGAAGCGACGCCCGGCGAGCGCATCCGGACTCGCTTCGAGATGGCGGTCGAGTGTGATCAGGGCCTGGAATTCGTCCACCCAGCTCAGGCCGATCAGGCGGGTGTCGCTGCCTTGGGCGCGCGCCCAAAGCGCGGGAATATTGCCGCCCTGGCGGAACGACCAGGGCTGCGTGTGCGTGAAATGCGAGCGGCGAATCTTCACGTCGTCGGCATCCTGCAGCGCTTGCACGTCGATTCGGTCGGCAGCGAATTCTTCTTCAAGCCAGCCTTTCCGCACGGTTATACCGAACGGCGTAGGGGCGGGGCAGCGCGTGTACCAGAGGCGGCTCATACAATGACCTTAAGGTTAAGGACTATCGGACTAGGGAAAGACGGCATTTGGATGCGAAGAAAGGCGCGTAGTCAGAACCTGAGGCCGGCTTCGCGCAACAGCGGCAATACCCGCTCGCCGAAGAACTCGAGGTCTGGCTGAAAATCGAAAAAGCTCAACTGCGCGCCGTCGATACCGGCCTCATGCAAGCGCACGATGTAGTCGGCGATCTGCTGCGGCGAGCCTGCCATCGAGATGTTGCCGCCCACCGCGCGCGCGGCTGCCTGATTGCGCTGTTCGGCGTTGCCGCGCCACGCGTGCGCGTCGCTCTCGAAGCGATGGAAACTGCCTTCGTCACCATGCGCCACGATCGCGTCGCGATAGGCGAGCGCTTCGGCCTCGGTCTCGCGGCAGATCACCATGGGATTGATCAAGGTGCGAACCTTGCGGCCGTACTTCGCCGCAGTCGCCTTCACGCGCGCCGTATGCGCGGGCAGCGCCGCTAACGCCGCTTCGATTTCGGAGCCGGCCGGACTGGTGATGAACACGACGTCCGAGTAACGCGCGGCGAAGTCGATGCCGGCGTCCGAGCCGGTGGCATTCACCAGAAGCGGGCGGCCGTATTTCGGCTTAGGCGTGACGAACGCCTTGTCGAGCTTCCAGCTGGACAGCGCGGGCGCGAAGGTGAAATTCTCAGGCTGCGCCCAGAGTTGCTGCACGGCATCGAGAAACTCGGCTGCCAGTTCGTAGCGCCGGTCATGTTCGATACGCTGCCAGCCGAACATTTCATGCTCGACGGCGCGATGGCCAGTGACGACATTGATGCCCCACCGCCCCTTCGAAATGTGGTCGAGCGTCGCACTGAATTTGGCGAAGTGCAGTGGATGCCACGGGCCATAAAGCACGTGGCTGGTGGCGACCAGAATGATGCGTTCGGTGCGTGCCGTCATCGCGGCGAGCGACATGAACGAGTCGAGCGCTTCACCATTGAATACGCCGCCGTAGCCGCCTTTCGGCAGCCACTGCGAGAGCGCGAAGACCAGATCGAAGCCGAACGCCTCGGCTTTTTGCACGAGCGCCAGGTTGTAGTCGAAGTTCCAGTCGGTGCTGCGAGGCAGCGTCGATGCACTCCAGCCACCCGCCTGAATCGGCAGGAAAAGTCCCAGCAGCAAGGGCTGTTCGAGCGCGCGCGCAACCGGGCTATCGGCAAACGCGGCCGGCGAACGAACCGGAACGAACGGTGTGGCGGCCCGCGCAGCTTCAGCGGAGGTCGTCGAATCCTGCGGTGCAGCGGCGAAAATGGATTGAGTCACAGTGATGGTCCGTGCCGTTTGGCGTGAAGAGCGCGCGATCGATGGCGCGGTCGGCCATCTCGCGTGATGTGCGAAGCAAAATATTCGCGGCGCCACGCCGACGCTCGCGTGAACGCAGTAGATCACGCAAGGTTGGGAATGCAAAACAACGAATTCTGCTTTTCAATTGAAGCGACGGATGCCGCGCAGCCGTGCTGCTATAGCGGAGATATCGCGTATGCATGAGGAACCCGCAGACCATCGTGGGTGAGTTGCGGCATGTGAGTGCGGTCGAGAAAAGCTAATCAGTTTTGCTTGCTTTTCGTTCCTTTCGACGCGTCTTACCATCCGCCATTCGCATCATAAAAAGGACACGTATGAACTCGAAAAGCGGCTTGCGCGAAAGCATTTGCGCCACGTTATTGGTCTTCACGCTGATCGGCGCCGGCCCGGCGCCCGCCCTGGCGGCGCCCGATCATGGTGGAACCCTGACATGGCTCGTCACGCCGGAACCCGCGTCGATCGTTCCCTTGACTACGACCGCCGGGGGCAATGCGGAGATCGGCCCCAAAGTGGTCGAGGGCCTGCTGACCTACGACAGGAACCTCAATCCTCAACCGTTGCTGGCGACCGCATGGTCGGTCAGCAAGGACGGCCTTGAATATCGCTTCACGTTGCGTCGCGGCGTGAAGTGGCACGACGGCAAGCCGTTGACTTCCACCGACGTCGCCTTTTCGATTCTGACACTCAAGCAGGTGCATCCGCGTGGCCGGAGCACATTCGCGAACGTCACGGATGTCAGGACGCCGGACCCTTACACCGCGATCATCGAACTGTCGAAGCCGGCGCCGTTTCTGCTGACCGCGCTGTCCGGTTCCGAGTCGCCGATCATCCCGAAGCACCTGTACGAAGGGACGGACATCGCATCCAATCCGTATAACAGCGCGCCTGTCGGCACGGGGCCGTTCATTTACAAGTCGTTCGTGCACGGCAGCTACATTCTTCTCGAGCGCAATCCGGACTACTGGGACAAGCCCAGGCCATACGTCGACAAGATCATCGTGCGTTTTCTTCCTGACGGCGCGGCCCGCGCGGCTGCGCTCGAATCGGGCGCGGCCAACCTCGGCGACCAGGCGATTCCGTTATCCGACGTCAAGCGCTTCACGACGCTACCTGACTTCACGGTGGACACCACCAATTGGCCCTATGTGAGCAACCACCAGCAGTTGATTTTCAATCTCGACACGCCGGTCCTCAAAGACAAGGCGGTGCGTAAAGCGATTTCACAGGCGGTCGACGTCAATGCATTGAACCGCGTAGTCTGGTATGGCTACGGGCAGGTTTCCGCGGCGGCGATCGGCGCGGCCAATACGAAGTATCACGATGCCGACATTCATTACTTTCCGTACGACGTGGCGCAAGCGAATGCCGCGCTCGATGCAGCCGGGTTCAAGCGCGATGCGCACGGGAAGCGGTTCAAGCTGCGATTGCTCTTTAATCCGTTCCAGGACCCGCGTGCCGCGGATTTTGTCCGTCAGTCACTGGCGCGCATCGGTATCGACGGCGAGATAGAAAGCTATGATTTCGCCACCTACGTGAAAAAGGCCTATACCGATCGCGCTTTCGATATCACGCTCGAAGCGCTCTCCAATGTATTCGACCCGACGGTGGGCGTGCAGCGCGTTTTCTGGTCGAAGAACTTCAAGATCGGACTGCCGTTCTCCAATGCCGCGCACTATTCGAACCCGGAGGTCGACCGCTTGCTCGAAGCCGCCTCGGTGGAGACCGACGAAGCCAGGCGCCGTCAGCTATTCATCCAGTTCCAGCAGGTCGTGCACGACGACATTCCGTCGATCGAGTTCGGTGCGAATCCGAGCATCACGGTGGTGTCGAAGAAGGTAAAGAACTATGCGCCTACCGGCGAAGGGTTGCGTGGGAACTTTGCCGATCTGTATATTCAGCGGTAGGACCGGGGGCCTCGCGTGCCGTCGCTAGCCCCCACACTCACTTTGGCGCGGATCGCTCTAACTGTCTTCGAACACGTACTGCAAGGGGCGGCCGTTGATACCGCCCTGGCTGTTGATCTCGTCCAGCGCGAGGTCGAAGCCGGCTTTCCACTGAGCGCCATATTGCGCATTCGGGCCGGTCAACGGTCCGCTGACTCCGAAGAAGACCGGCTCGCCGCTGGCGGGCGCCGCGGACGAGACACCGTGACAGGACAGCGCGAGCACGGCACCGGCGAGCGCGAAGAGACGCCGGAACAGCAAGGAAGGGCGCGAGGCAGGCATGAGTTGTTCCCCCGAAATGAGTTGGACTGCGAGTCTCTAACGCATCCCACCGGGCGACAACCAAGCGATTGGCATATCCATATGCGCTGGCCGGCGCAGGGCGGTTTCGATGCAACGCGAAGCCCGCTTCAGGCTGGAAACACCGGTTCGCCCAGCGTCAGCATCAACCGGTTTGCCCATGCGAAGATCGCGATCGCATGGCTCAAATCGAGAATCTGCGTATCGTCGAGGCCGGCGTGACGAAGCGCGTCGAGCGAGACAGGGCTGAGCGTTTCAGGATGCAGCGTGAGATCGATCGCGTACCGGACGATGGCGCGTTCGCGCTCGGTCGTGCCCGCGGTCCGCGGGTCCGAGAAGATCTGCTCGATCACGTCGTCGCGTTTCGCGAGTTGCTGGAAACGCTGCGCATGCACCGAGGCGCAGTACACGCAACCATTGATACGCGAGACGACCGTGCTCGCGAGCTCGCGCTCCGCGCGCGACAGGCCGCGAGGCGCGTACATGATGCTGTTGAACGCGCCGGAGCGCTGCCTGAGGATTTCCGCTTCGTGCACGAGCAGCAGGTAATAGTCGGAAGTCTTCGCTTGCGGGTGGCTTGTTTCGAGTACCGCGGTCTGCGCGGGCGACGCCTGCGCGAGCGGGACCGTGTCGAGCCATGCGCGCCAGCCGAGCGTCTGGGACGTGAAGCCGTGATCGGTGCTCATGCTTGTGCCTCCAGCGCGCGCAATGCGGCGACGACCCGCACCTGGTAGGTGACGAATGCGACCAGTTGCGAGAGTGCGACGATCGCACGCGTGGTCAGGCCGGCCGCCTGCAATGCCGAAAGAGCGGACTTGCCGGTCGCGGCGGGCTGAACGACCACGGCTTCGGTGTGAACGAGGATCGCGGCTAGTCGCGCGTCCGTCGTCACAACCGTGCCTACCGACGCCGGGCGAGCTTGCGCGATCGCCTCGAGCACCGTGCTGGTTGCGTCCGCATCCGTTTCGTCATCCGTTTCGCTAGCCGTTTCAAGCGCCAGCAAGCGCTCGCGATACGCTTGCGCGGTCCCGTCCGAGCGCGACAGCAGCGCGGCGTACCAGGCCGCGTAGAGCCGCTCGCGCAGCGTCAGATCGACGACATCGTTCGAAAACAGCGCGTCGTGGCTGCCTTGCGTATAGCGGGTGGCGTCGTAGCGGAAGGCGCGCAGCGCGGCGACGGGGCCATCGGGCGCCAGTCCCGCCAATGCGGCAACGAAGTCATCGGCGGCGGCAGCCGATGTGCGATCGGTCAGTGAAGACATGAAATAGAGGTCCGTAAAAAAGAGTCAGGCAGCGGTGTCGATTGCGCGCGCGTCGGCGTCGGCCCATTCGTCGCCGGCGAGCTCCGCGGTGTCGAAGGCCTGCAGCGCCGCGTAGTGCGCATCCCGGTCGGCGTCGAACAGCATCGCGGCAATCGCGCGCGCCAGACGTTGCGCCCCGTCGCTGATTGCGGGAATGTCGCCGGCGACTTTGCCGTGCGTCAGACTCGCGCCGTGATTGAAGCAGTGAATGCGCGCGAGCGCCGGACAGGTGCCCGCAATCCGTTCCTGCAACGCAAAGTTGCGGTCGAGGTCGGGCGAGCTCGCGAGGTCATCGCTCGGCAGATCAGGCGCGGGCTCGAAGCGGTCGCGCCAGCGGCGCACATGCGGCGCGATCAGCGCGAACTCGTCGCGCGTGTCGATCTCGGAGTGAAAACCGGTCGCGAAGATCAGGTAGTCGAGCGCGTAGCGGCCCTTGGGCGTATCGACGACCACCGTGTCCCCCTCGTGGCCCACGCGCGTGAGCGGGCTGGACAGATGCAGCCTCGCCTGAGGATACTGCGCGACGCGCAGCACGCTATCGCGCGGCGGCGGGGCCTGAGTCCGGGCGGAATAGTGCAGAAAACGCCATTTCCATTCGTCCGGCAGATGGGCGAAACCGTGTACGAGGCCGGGGCTGCCGATTCCGGTCAGCTTGTTGATGCGCGGCAAAGCATCGCGGCGCACGAACAGATCGACTTGAGCCGCGCCGGCTTCGAGCGCGGTCGCGGCATTGTCGAACGCCGACGCGCTGGCGCCCACCACCCCGACGCGCTTGCCGCGCAACGCGGCGAAGTCGATCGCATCCGACGAGTGGGCGCGCAGCCGCACGGGAAGCTCTCGAGCGAGCTCGGGAATGAACGGGCCGCCAAGGCCCTCGCGTCCGGTTGCCAGCACGACATGCCGCGCCAGCACGGTTTCGCGCTGCGGCTGGCTGCTGCCGGTCGCCGGTGCGTGAAGGAGATCGAGTTCGATCAGACCGTCGCCGCGCGTGCGCAGTCTGGTGACGCGCGTATCGTTGCGCACCGGCAAATCGAGCACGCGGCGATACCAGCGCAGATAGTCCATCCATTGCGCACGCGGAATCTTGTAGAGCGCGTTCCATTGCTCGCGACCGAACTGGGCCTCGTACCATGCGCGGAAGGTCAGCGCGGGCAGGCGGAGCGCGGGGCCGGTCAGTTGTTTCGGCGAGCGCAGGGTCTGCATGCGCGCGTAGGTGACCCACGGACCTTCCTCGCCTGCCGGCGCCTGATCGAAGAGCCGCTGGTTGTCGACGCCCAGCAGACGCAACTCGGCGCTCGCCGCGAGTCCGGCCATGCCCGCGCCGATAATGGCGACATCGAGCACGCGTTGCGCGTCGACGTTTCGCGCGGGCACCCAGGGCGGCGCGGGAAGTTCGAGCCAGTCGAGGTCTTCGCGAAGCCGGGTTTCAAGCGCGGCCAGTCTGTCGGCGGCGGGCGGCGGGTTGAATGCGGTCATGCCGGAACTCCGGTGTCGCGGTGAGAAGAGGAGGTGGAATCGCCGGCGCGGTCCGGGCTATCCATGCGATCGTGAGCGACCAGTGCGCCATGCTGCGACGCTGCGTGACGCACCGCGCCCGGCAGCAGAGCGTGCGAGACGTCCGCGAGCGTGGCGATCATCGCGTCGAGCGCGCCGGTGCGTGTTCGGCCGGACAGTGTGACAACGCCATACAGAAACGGAATCGGCACATCGAGCGGTCGCACTTCGACATCGGCGAGGCGCAGGCCGAACGCCGTCACCGGATCGACAAGGGCGACGCCGAGTTTTTGCTGCGCGGCCATCATGGCGTTGAGCGACGCGTTCGTTTCCAGTGCGACGTGAAGCGCAATGCCGGCCTGATCGAACGCGCGATCGATCCGGTTGCGCAGACGATAGCGGTTGGCGAGCGTCGCGACCGGCTGTCCGGCCAGACGCGCGAGCGGCAACACGGCATCTTGCGCGAGCGGGTCGTCCCGATGCAGCACGGCCACGCACGGCGCTTCAATGATGTAGTGCACGTCGAGGGCCGCATGATCGAGTGGCAGCGTGGCAATGCCGACATCGGCGGCACGCGAGAGCAACGCTTGCGCGACCTGCTCGGCAGAGGCGCTGCGCAGTTGCGTGTCGGCACGTGTGCGTTCTTGCGTGCACGCCAGGGGTAGCTTCGCGATGGCGCGCGGCGCCAGCGCCGCGGCGAGCGCGGGCGTCGCCACGATGCGCAGCGGCGTGGGCTCGTCGCGGCCGATCGCGCGCGCACTGGCACGGATCGCATCGAGGCCGATCAGCGAACGTTCCACTTCGTCGTAAAGCTGGAATGCGCGACCCGTCGGCGTGACGCGTGGCCCTTTCCGGTCGAACAGCGCGTAGCCGATCTCCTGTTCGAGATCCTGGATCGTTCTCGTCACGCCGGGCTGCGAGCGGCGCAGCAGTCGAGCCGCGCCGGTGATGCTGCCCGTCGACATGACCGCTGAGAACGCTTCGAGTTGATGCAACTCCATGCGATGCCTCATCCATGTGATGGGTGCATTCTAGAGGCGCTTGCATGCCCGATTCTTATAATAAATTCGGCTATGCAATTGACGAATGTTGCGATCCGCGGGCACGCGAACGCGCGCTTGTATCCATGCAGCCGCCCGGAGCAAGCGCGAAAAAGCCCATGAAACAAGGGGTTTTTTGCAAACTCGCGGTGCCGAACAAGCTCGGCGCACGGCGCTAATCATCCGTGCACATAAGCTTCGTGAGTGGGCAGGAATAAGCTTTGACACTTATCTTCGTTGGCCGGCTTCCAGGCGACATGGTTACATCGTCTCACTCTATTTCATGGCGTGAGAAAAGCATGTCGAATCTGTGGAACCACAAGCGCGGTGCAGCCCGCGCGCTGCTTCAACTGGCCGGCGCACTGACCATTGCCTTCGGCGGCGCCATGCCCGCCGCAAATGCTGCGGATTCCTACTGGGTCGGCGTGACCGGACCGCTGAGCGGACAGGATGCGCAATACGGCGAACAGTGGAAGCGCGGCTTCGATCTCGCGCTCGAACAGATCAACGGCAACGGCGGGATCAACGGCCGTTCGCTTGACTACGACTTCGAAGACAGCCGCAGCGATCCGCGCCAGGCCGTCGCCATCGCGCAGAAATTCGTCGACGACAAGCGCATCCTCCTCGAACTAGGCGATCTGTCGAGCGGCGCATCGATGGCCGCGTCGCCGGTTTACCAACGCGCCGGCCTCGTGCAGTTCGGTTTCACCAACTCGCATCCGGACTTCACCAAGGGCGGCGATTACATGTGGAGCACGGCGATCAGCCAGGCGGAAGAACAGCCGATGCTCGCCCGTTACGTCACCAAAGGGCTCGGCTTCAAGAAGATCGCCGTGCTGTACCTGAATACCGACTGGGGCCGCACGAGTAAAGACATCTTCGCGAAGGCCGCCACCGCGAACGGCGCCCAGGTCGTCGCGGCAGAGGCCTATCAGCCGAACGAGAAAGACTTTCGCGCGACGCTTACGCGCGTGCGCAGCGCGGAGCCCGACTCGATCGTACTGATTTCCTACTATTCAGACGGTGCGCAGATTGTTCGCCAGGCGCGAACGGCCGGGGTGCACACGCCGATCGCGGCTGTCGGCTCGGTGTATTCGCCCAAATTCCTCGATCTGGGCGGCCCGGCGGTGAATGGCGTCTACACCGAATCGAACTTTTTCCCCGGCGATCCGCGTCCGGAAGTGCAGAGCTTCGTGCAGCGTTATCGCGCCAAATATGGCGCCGAGCCGGACACCTTCGCCGCGCGCGCCTACGACGCGATGATTCTCGCGAGCGAAGTGATCCGCCGCTATGGCGCGGACCGCACGGCCGTGCACGATGGATTCGCAAAGATCAACGACGTGCCGAGCGTGATTTTCGGCAAGTTCAAATTCGACCCGCAGACGCGCCGCGTGGCCGGTGCCAGGAACCTGGATCTGGTGGTCAAGGACGGCAAATTCGCGTTGTGGGACGGCGTGAGCGCCGTACACGCGCAATGATCGAACCCACCATAAACGCGGGCTACAGGACTGACACGCTATGACGGCCTGGTTCGACTACACGATCAACGGACTGATCGTCGGCAATATCTATGCGTTGCTGGCGGTCGGCCTCGCGCTGATCTTCGGCGTCTCGCATCTGATCAATTTCGCGCACGGCTCCGTGTACATGGTCGGCGGTTTCATCGGCTGGCTGTGTCTGACGCGGCTCGGCTTGCCGCTGCCGGTCGCGCTCGTCGCGACCATCGCGGGTTGCGCGCTGCTCGGCGTCGTCATCGAACGGATCGGCTTGAGGCCGCTGCAGGGCGCGGCGCGGATCGCGCCGCTGCTCGCCACGATCGGCATCAGTTTCGTGCTCGACCAGCTCGCGCAAATCGTCTTCGGCCCCGACCCACGCCCGGTGCCGAGTTCGTTGCCGGAATGGACGCTCTCGCTCGGCGGCGCGACCCTCGGCTCGCTCGATCTGCTGATCGCGGCGATCGGCATCGGTGCCGCGGCCGTGCTTTACGTGTTTCTGCGCTTCACGCGGCTCGGCTGGGCCGTGCGCGCCACCGCGCAGGATCGCGATGCCGCGCAGCAGATGGGCGTCAACGTGAATGCCGTGAATCAGGCCGTATTCGCGATCGCCTGCGGGCTCGGCGGCCTGAGCGGCTTGCTGGTGGGCATGTACTACAACAGCATCGATCCGGCGATGGGCTTTCAGGCCACGCTGAAGGGTGTCGTCGCGCTGCTGATCGGCGGGCTTGGCAACGTGCCGGGCGCGATTGCCGGCAGCCTGCTGCTGGGCCTCGTCGAGAGCTATGGCGTGGCGCTGTTCGGCACGAGCTATCGCGACCTGTTTGCGTTCGTGCTGCTGCTGGCGTTTCTCGTCTGGCGGCCGAACGGGCTGTTCAGTTCGAGCCGCCGCTTGCCGCCCGAGCCACTCACGGGCACGTTCCTGTCGAACCGCAAGGCGGTCAGAATTCCGCCTCGCGTGATCGTCGCGGTGGTGGCGCTCGCCTTCGTCGTGCCGTTCGTGACGCCGTCGGCGTACGTGCTGCAGACGCTGACCAACGGCTGGATCTACGGGCTGCTTGCGCTCAGCCTGACACTCGTCGCGGGCACCGTCGGGCAGATTTCGCTCGGCCACGCGGCACTGCTGCTGATCGGCGCTTATGCGTCGGCGCTGTTGTCGGTGAATCTGGGCTGGTCGCCCGCAGTGACGATTCCGCTCGCCGGGCTGATCACCGCGGCGATCGGCACGCTGCTGGTGTATCCGTCGTTCCGGCTGCGCGGACATTACGTGTCGATTGCGACGCTCGGTATCGGCGAGATCATCGGGCTCGTGGTGTTGAACTGGGACAGCCTGACGCGCGGGCCGGTCGGCATCACCGGCATTGCGCCGTTGTCGCTGTTCGGCTGGCAATTGACCGGCGTGCGCGCGGTGTACTGGTTCACGCTCGCGGTACTCGTGCTGCTCGCGCTGCTGCAAGTGCGGCTCTTGCGCTCGCACCTGGGCCGCACATGGCGCGCGATCCGGGAGGACGACGTCGCGGCGCGCGCGTATGGCGTGCGGCCCAACCGCTACAAGGCGATCGCATTCGCGTGCGGCGGACTGGCGGCCGGCATTGGCGGCGGTATCGCGGCGCATCTGTACAGCTATATCAACTACCAGAGCTTCGACTCGCAAGTGTCGATCCTTGCACTGACGATGGTGATCCTCGGCGGTCTGGGCAGCGTGGTGGGCGCGGTGGCGGGCGCGATCGCCCTCATCAGCCTGCCCGAACTGTTCCGCTTCGCCGCCGATTACCGGATGCTGATCTACGGCGTGATTCTGCTTCTGCTGGTGCGCTTCCGGCCGCAGGGCCTGTTCGGCGCGGTATGACGGAGGCGACCATGACTTCTTCTTCCAGCGCTGGCGCGGACATTCTGTTCGACGTGCGGCGCGTGACGCGCCGCTTCGGCGGCCTTGTCGCCGTCGACGAGGTGAACCTCTCGGTGGCGCGCGGTGAATGCGTGAGCGTGATCGGACCGAACGGCGCCGGCAAGTCCACGCTGTTCAATCTGCTGACGGGGATCGATACGCCCGACTCGGGTTCGGTGCGCTTCGGCGGCGAAGACGTGACCGGCATGGCGCCGGAACAGCTCGCCGCGCGCGGCGTCGCCCGTACGTTTCAACATGGCCGCGTGTTCGGCAACCTGAGCGTGCTGGATAACGTGCTGATCGGCGCGCACGCGCGCCTGGCGATGACGCGGCGCGGCTGGCCCGTGGTCGGCGCGTTTGCCGAAGTGCTGCGCGCGCTGATTGGGCCCGCGCCGGTGCGCCGCGAGGAAGCCGAATTGCGCGACGAAGTGAAGGCGCTGCTCGCGCGTTTCGGCACACGCCTCGCACCTCGCATCGACGAGCCGGCGCACAGCCTCTCGTACGCCAACCGCCGGCGTGTCGAGATTGCGCGGGCGCTGGCGCTGCGTCCGCGCATCCTGTTGCTCGACGAGCCGACTGCCGGCATGAACGAGTCCGAGACCGCGGAAATGCTTGAACTGATTCTCGAACTGAAACGCGACGGGCTCACCATCCTGCTGATCGAACACAAGCTCGACCTCGTGATGCGTCTGTCCGATCGCGTGCTGGTACTCGACGACGGCCGCAAGATCGCGTCGGGTCTACCGGACGAGGTGCGCAACGATCCCGCCGTGATCGAAGCTTACCTTGGACATCGACACGTCGGCGCGCAGGCCGGCCGCAACGAAACGGCCGCCGCATGAGCACGTCAAGCCTGCACCTGGTGTCGTCGCACGATTTACCCACTACACAACTCGCCATGACTGAGCCGTTGCTGAAACTCGACCAGATCGACACGTTCTATGGGCAGATACAGGTCCATTTCGGCCTGAATCTCAGCATCGGGCGCGGCGAGATCGTGAGCCTGCTGGGGGGCAACGCGAGCGGCAAGTCGACGGCGATGAAAGTGATCCTCGGTCTGCATAAGCCGCGAAACGGCACGATCAGCTTCGACGGCAAGCCGTTGAACGGACTGCCGACCTCGCAGATCGTGCGGCGCGGCATCGCTTCCGTGCCCGAAGCACGGCGGCTCTTCGGCGACATGACGGTGCGCGAAAACCTGTTGATGGGCGCGTTTGTGCGCAGCGATCGCGCCGGGATCGCCGCGGACTACGAACGCATGCTCGAGCTCTTTCCGCGCGTGAAAGAGCGGCTGACACAACGGGCCGGTACGCTCTCGGGCGGCGAGCAGCAGATGCTGGCCATGGCGCGCGCGTTGATGAGCCGTCCCGCGCTGGTTTGCATGGACGAGCCGACAATGGGGCTGTCGCCGCTCTATGTCGACAAGGTGCTCGAACTGATCCAGACCATCAACCGGCAGGGCATCACGTTCTTCATGGTCGAGCAGAATGCGAGCCTGGCCTTGCAGATCGCGCATCGCGGCTATGTGTTGCAGACCGGCCGCGTGGTGTTGTCGGGCACCGCAAGCGAACTGCTCGGCGATCAACGCATTCGCGATGCGTATCTTGGCGGATCGCTCGCGGCGGAAACGGCGTCGTGAGCGCAATGGTATAGCGCTCACGATGTGCTCGGGGCGATTGTCGAGCGTGCGCCACCCTCTGTGGCAGGAGGCTCGCCGTTTGGCGCGATGACCATGGCGAGCGGCGGGTGCGGCATGCCGCCGGCGCCCAGTTGACGGCCGACTCTCCGACAGTCGCAGATCAGGAACCGCCCACGAGTTCGAGCGTCGCGCCGTGCGTGAATTCGCGTGCGAATTCACGGGGCGAGCCGCCCGCCTGCGTTTCCAATGCGACGGCGAAGACCCCTTCACCGCGTGTGGCCAGATGGTCCCGAAGGTCGGATGCCAGACCAGCAGCGGGTTCGTGTGGCGTGCGTGACGGGCTGACGAGCGTCAACGTCGTCGTGCCGAGCGGCAGGATGGCGAAGCTGATGCCGTAGCCGGGCAGCGGCGCGCGCGGCACGCTGAATTCGCCGAGCAAAGCGCGATATCGGGCGAGGCTGGCATCCAGATCATGCACGGCCAGCGTGAGGTTCGCCACGCCGCGCGCGCCGTTGGCATGGTGACGCACGTCACCTTCGGCGACGCGTAAATGACGCGGCGTCAAATCCCCGCACAGGAAGGGCAAGTCCGCGCTGCGCGGCTTGCCGATCTGCCATTCGAGCCGCTCGCCGTCAGGCCGCACGCGCCCGCCGGCGATGGGGCCGTCGTAGCGCAACCCGCGCCCGTGAGCGGCAACTATCGTCGCCGCGACCGAGTGCGGCAGGAGCGCGAAATCGACGAACCCGTCCCCGATGCGATGGCCGGCGTCCCACCAGCGATGTTCCGGGGCGTCGCGCAGAAACGCGATCAGTTCGACATAGCTGCCATCCGCGAAACCGATCAGCGCGTTGTGGGTGGCGCCGTCGGCGTGCGTGCCGCCACGTTGCACCGTAAAGCCGAGCGCGCTGAAATGGTTGATGGTCTGTTCGAGATCCTGCACGCGGATCACGATATGGTCGAGTGAAAGGGACATGCCGGCTTGACTCCTCAGGAGGGTGGCCGACGAGTATGCGAAGCCGCCGGAAAAAACACTAACAACGGATTGTCGATTGCATAGTGCGATGCGTGAATACGATTGAAAACCCGCCTCGCCCGCGGGCCGGATCCCGCTATCAGAATGCGAGTCGCCCTTCCGCCGCGATGACGGACAGCGGATCGCGCTGGCTCTGCACTTCGCGCGCCTGCAGCGCTTGCGGCAGCGACGTCTTGTCGCCCGCGCGGCCGATCGCGATAGCGGCCTCGATCGAGTAGCTGTCCGGCACGGCAAGCGTTCGAGCCTGGAATCAGGACGCCCCGCGGGGACGCCCCAAGCGATGCCGAGCCACTTTATCCGCGCGCGCCGCGCGACTGAACCGATTTATTTTCGCAACGTTATTCCTGCGCCTCCGTTTGCCGGAGGTGATTTGCGTTTGATCCATGGCGCGAAAACCATTCCACAAAACCTTCTTTGCGCTTCCTTTTTCAGGCCGTTAGATTCGTTCGTATGGCAATGAATCGACGGAGGCCGTATGGCCACGCTTTCAGCGACGTTTTTCTGGGCCGGATTCCGGCATCCCGTGCGCACCCTGAAGAAGCAATTGTCGAGGCACGCGCCCCCTGCGTCGGATGCGTTCGATCAATCCGCCGGCGAGAGGTCTGTTCGAGACTACGGAGCCCAGTCGTCCGAACGGCTCGAACGCATCGCGGCTTACGCACGCTGCGGCTACTTCCATATGGAATACACCGCCGGCATGTTCGTCGTGCCGCTGGAGATGCCGCCGCAATGACGGCGCGGCGAGTGCGAAGCAGGCCGGCGCGGAGCAGGATGGTCGCAAGCGGGAGCGAGCAAACCGATGCTTCTTTAGAAATCACAATTAATTGGTTCGGCTTCGGCCGTGGATCTTTCATAGTGTCTCCTGATGGCTATAGGCGGTTGCTTTCGCCGTCGTCTTGAACCGGCGCGTAAGGATGCGCGCGATATCGAAGGAGACGTCATGACGCTTGAACTCGTAGAACGACCCGCCCACGCGCTGCTCGAAGCCGCCCGCGCCCGTGCCGGCGAAGCCGGCCTTTCCTACGCCGGTGGCGTGTCGCCGCAGGATGCATGGGCGCTCGTGCAGGCTGGCGCGGCCGTGCTGGTGGACGTACGCACCGCCGAAGAGCGCAAATTCGTCGGACTCGTGCCCGACAGTCTGCATGTCGCGTGGGCGACCGGGACGGGTCTGACGCGCAATCCGCGCTTTGTGCGTGAACTGGAAGCCAGAACGGGCAAGGATGCAGTCGTGCTGCTGCTGTGCCGCAGCGGCAACCGTTCCGCGCTGGCTGCGGAAGCTGCCGCGAAGGCGGGCTTCACGCAGGTTTTCAACGTTCTGGAAGGTTTCGAAGGCGAGCTGGACGACGCGCAACGGCGTGGCGCCAGCAATGGTTGGCGCTTTCACGGGCTGCCGTGGATTCAGGACTGAAGAGCCAGATCGTCCACGCTGCACTTTACGGGAGTCACCGCTGTGGCTGTGTTTGATGTCGATGAGATTGTCGAGGCGCTTCAGACGGTCCGCCAGCAATGGCGCGAAGTGCAGAAGCGCTCGCTCGAACCGGGCGGGCGCGAATTACCGGGGCGCGAGGCGCTCGCGGAGATTATCGATACGCTCAAGGGCGTGCTGTTTCCGATGCGGCTGGGTCCGCCCGACCTGCGTCAGGAAAGCGAAAACTTCTACGTCGGGCACGCGCTCGATGCCGCGCTGCATGCGCTTCTGAGCCAGGCGCGGCTGGAGTTGCATTACCGCAGCCGGCATCAGCCGCCGCCCGCCGCCACGATCGAAGCGCAGGCGGACATGGCGGTGCGCGCGTTCGCGGCGCGCTTGCCGGCGATTCGCAGCCTGCTCGACAGCGACGTGCTGGCGGCGTTTCACGGCGACCCCGCAGCCGGCAGCGTGGACGAAGTGCTGCTGTGTTACCCGGGCGTGCTGGCGATGATCCATCACCGGCTGGCACACGAGCTTTATGGGCTGGGCTTGCCGCTGCTCGCCCGCATTGTCGCCGAACTCGCGCATGCGCAAACCGGTATCGATATCCATCCCGGCGCGAAGATCGGCGCGGGGTTCTTCATCGATCACGGCACCGGCGTGGTGATCGGCGAAACGGCGGTCATCGGCGAGCGCGTGCGTCTTTACCAGGCCGTCACGCTCGGCGCGAAGCGTTTTCCACGCGATGCGCAGGGTCACCTGGAAAAAGGCCGTGCACGCCATCCGATCGTCGAGGACGACGTGGTGATCTACGCGGGCGCGACCATTCTTGGCCGCGTCACGCTCGGCCGCGGTTCGGTGATCGGCGGCAATGTGTGGCTGACGCAGGACGTCGCGCCGGGCTCGCATGTGACGCAGGCCGTGTCGCGCAACGAGGGCGCTGGCGCCGCCGTGAATGCCGGGCGCTCGCCGCGCGGTCATGCGGACGCCACCGCTGTCGCGGCGAGGGCCGCACGATGAGCGGACTGGTCAGGGAGTTCGGTGCCGCGGTGCGGCGGCTTCGCGAGACCCGCGGCTGGTCTCAGGAGCAACTGGCCGAGTACGCCGGACTCAACCGCTCGTATGTCGGCGAAGTCGAACGCGGCTCCGCGATCGCGTCGATCGTCACGGTCGACAAACTGGCCCGCGCATTCCAGGTGCCGATCGAGCACCTGCTCACCCCGGCTTCCGACCCCGCGGGCATCGCCGCATTCGCGCGCGCTGCGTTCGTCGATCCCGCATCGGCGAGCTAGATCCCGCTTTACCGTCTATAGCATGTTGAAGGGCCGGGGTGGTCTCTCGATAATCGCTTTTGCTCATAAGCTTTCCCGCTTTTCTTCTATCAACCCCGGAGCTTCAGATGACAGCAACAGTGGGCGGCCTGACGGCGCTCGGCGATAACGCAGCACGGCAACTAGCCAATGCCACCAAAACCGTTCCGCAACTTGCCACGATCACGCCGCGCTGGCTGACTCATTTGCTGCAATGGCTGCCGGTCGAGGCAGGCATCTATCGCCTGAACCAGGTGAAGAATCCGGAAGCCGTGGTGGCCGCCTGCACCGCGCGCGAAGATGAAAGCATCCTGCCGCGCACCTTCGTGCCGTACGAAGAGCAGCCGCGCGAGTACTTCCTGAATGCCGTCAGCACGGTCCTCGACGTCCACACGCGGATCTCGGATCTGTATAGCAGCCCGCACGATCAGATCAAGGAACAACTGCGCCTCACGATCGAGACGATCAAGGAATTGCAGGAAAGCCAGTTGATCAACAACCCGGATTACGGCCTGCTCGCCAACGTGGCGGAAGAGCAGCGCGTGTTTCCGCTGACCGGCGCGCCGACCCCCGACGATCTGGACGAACTGTTGACCAGGGTCTGGAAAGAGCCGGCGTTCTTCCTGACGCATCCGCTCGCGATCGCCGCCTTTGGCCGCGAATGCACGCGCCGTGGCGTGCCGCCGCCGACGGTCAGCCTGTTCGGCTCGCAGTTCCTCACATGGCGCGGCATTCCGCTGATTCCGTCGGACAAGGTGCCGGTTGCCGACGGCAAGACCAAGATTTTGCTGCTGCGCGTGGGCGACAAGCGCCAGGGCGTGGTCGGCCTGTTCCAGCCGGGTGTGGCCGGCGAGCAGGGGCCGGGTCTGTCGGTCCGCTTCATGGGCATCAACAATCACGCGATCGCGTCGTATCTGATCTCGCTCTATTGCTCGCTCGCCGTGCATTCGCCGGACGCGCTGGCGGTTCTCGATGACGTGGAGATCGGCAAGTACCATGACTACCCAGACACCTACAAGTAAGCCCATGGAGAGCGTCCTGCCGCACGATGTGCCGGGCGGTCCGTCCGCAGGTTTGCCGGCGGGTTTGCCAGATCCCGCCACGTTGGCGTCGCTGGCGAATGCGTTCTTTTCGGCGTTGCCGGGCAATGCGCCGCAGTCGGGCGCGACGCCCGGCGTCGCCGGCACGCTGCCGTTCACGGCGCCGGTGATCAGCGAGATCAGCAATCCTGCGCCGGCGGGTTCGCCACTCGCGGGCCCTGGCGGCACGGGTACGGGCGTGCCCGGTGCCGCTTTGCCGCAAGGCCACGTGCCCGGTGGCAACCTGCTGCCCTCGTCGCCCACGCATGTCCTGTCGCTGGGCAACCGCGCGCCTGCGCTGGCGCCGCATGCAACGGCGCAGAACGGTTTGCCCGATAGCGTCGTGACCATTGCGCCCGCACTCGATCCGCGCTTTGGCGGCGCCGCGCTGGGTGTGCCGCAAGGGCATGGCGCGCAGCGTCCGGCCGCCGGTGGTGCTTCGCCGGGTTCGCCGGTCTCGCCTGCTTCTCCGGTCTCGCCGGTCTGCGCATCGCCGTTCTATTTCGTGAGCGAATCGGGCCAGCCTCACTCCGCGACCACAGCATCGCCGGATATCGTCGTGCCGGTCTGGAACGAGGTCAGTGCGCAATCGTTCGGTCTGCCGGGTGTCGACGAACCGCTTGCCGAGCAACGTTTCCCCTATGACCGTCCCGCTGCCTCGCATGCGGCGCCGCCGTCGAAGCCCGCGGCACACACGGGCGGCTCGCACTATTTCCTGAATCCGGGCGAGCCGTCGCGCTCCGCGGGGCAGGTGCCAGGCGTGCCGCATGCCGGAGCGTCCGCCCATCCGCCATTCGACGTGAATGCGATTCGCCGTGATTTCCCGATTCTGCAGGAGCGAGTGAACGGCCGCCAGCTGGTGTGGTTCGACAATGCCGCGACCACGCACAAACCGCAGGCGGTGATCGACCGGCTGGCGTATTTCTACGCGCATGAAAACTCGAACATTCATCGAGCCGCTCATGCGCTGGCCGGCCGCGCCACGGACGCGTACGAAGCCGCGCGCAGCAAGGTGCAGCGTTTCATCGGCGCGGCCTCGCCGGAGGAAATCATCTTCGTGCGCGGCACCACCGAAGCAATCAACCTGATCGCGAAGACGTGGGGCGTCAAGCATGTCGGCGAGGGGGACGAGATCATCGTCTCGCACCTCGAGCATCACGCCAACATCGTGCCGTGGCAGCAGCTTGCCGCGCAAACCGGTGCGAAGCTGCGGGTGATTCCGGTCGATGACAGCGGCCAGGTGCTGCTCGACGAATACCGGCGGCTGCTCAATGACCGCACGAAAATCGTCTCCGTCACGCAGGTGTCGAACGCGCTCGGCACGGTGGTGCCGGTCAAGGAGATTGTCGAGCTCGCGCATCGGGCGGGCGCGAAGGCATTGGTCGACGGCGCGCAGTCGGTATCGCACATGCGGGTGGACGTGCAGGCCATCGACGCGGACTTCTTCGTGTTTTCGGGTCACAAGGTGTTCGGTCCGACCGGCATCGGCGTGGTCTACGGCAAGCGCGCGATTCTGGAAGACATGCCGCCGTGGCAGGGCGGCGGCAACATGATCGCCGACGTGACGTTCGAGCGCACGGTGTTCCAGCCGCCGCCGAATCGTTTCGAAGCCGGCACGGGCAATATCGCCGATGCAGTGGGTCTGGGCGCGGCAATCGATTACGTTCAGCGCGTGGGCATCGAGAATATCGCGCGCTACGAGCACGATCTGCTGGCGTATGCGACGAGCGTGTTGCAACCGGTGCCCGGTGTGCGTCTGATCGGCACCGCGCGCGACAAGGCGAGCGTGCTGTCCTTCGTGCTGAAGGGCTACGAGACCGAGGAAGTCGGTCAGGCGCTCAACGAAGAGGGCATTGCCGTGCGCTCGGGGCATCACTGTGCGCAGCCGATCTTGCGACGCTTCGGCGTCGAAGCGACCGTGCGGCCGTCGCTCGCGTTCTATAACACCTGCGATGAAGTCGACGCGCTGGTGTCGGTGGTGCGACGGTTGTCTTCACGACGCTAAACAAAGGCGGCGGCCGGCCACGGCTGCCGCCTTTTTCCTTCATGCGCCGCGCGAGCGGCAATGCCCGCGCTTTCCACCGCGTCATTATCCACCGCGTCATTTCCGCCGTGTCACATAGCGCGCGCCGACGGTCCGCATCGCCGGCCACTGCTTGTGCCCCCCCGCCAACAGGACGCGAAGACACGCAGGACGCGCCCCCGTACGAGGCGCCGAGTCGAGCGTTCACGCGGTCGCCGCCGCTTCCCGTGTTTCGAGGTGGCGGCTCACGGGCCGTTGCAGCCTGAAATGCTCGCGCAACGTGCGCCCTTCATACGCGGTACGAAAGATGCCACGCTGTTGCAAAAGCGGCACCACGCCGTCCGCGAAATCCTGCAAACCGCCCGGCAAAACATCCGGCATGAGATTGAACCCATCGGCGGCGCCGCCTTTGAACCAGTGTTCGATATCGTCGGCAATCTGCTCCGGCGTGCCGACGATCACCCGGTGCCCGCCACCGCCCGCCAGCGCGCGGATCAACTGGCGAGCCGTGTAGCCATTCGAGCGCGCTTGCGCGAGCGTGGCATGGAAGAACGTGTGATTGCCGTTGCCGCCGCCGGGCAGTGACAGATCATCCGGCAGGCGCTCGTCGAGTTTCAGGCGCTCGACGCTCACGCCCAAGATGCCCGCGAGCCGGGTGAGGCTGTAGGTCCACGGGATCAGGTCGACCAGTTCATCGCGACGGCGCAGCGCTTGCGCCTCGGTCGCGCCGATGATGGTGGTCAGGCCGGGCAACACGCGGATCGCGTCGTCGCCGCGTCCCCATGCCGCGGCGCGCGATTTGAGTTCACGCGCGTAAGAAGCCGCTTCGTCGAACGACTGCGACGCGGAGAACACGGCTTCCGCGTGGCGCGACGCAAGCTCCCGCCCATCCGCCGAGCCGCCGGCCTGGACCAGCACGGGATGACCCTGAGCACTGCGCGGCAGATTGAACGGGCCGTCCACGTTGAAGTATTTACCGCGATGGTCGATGCGATGCACTTTCGCCGCATCGACGAAACGGCCGTTCACCTTGTCGCCGATCAAGGCGTCGTCTTCCCAGCTATCCCACAGCGCCTTCACGACCTGCGTGAATTCGGCCGCGCGCTCGTAGCGCGCGGCGTGATCGGGCACCGCCTCGCGGCCGAAGTTGCGCGCCGAGCCGAGGTCCGCGGTCGTCACGATGTTCCAGCCCGCGCGCCCCGCGCTGAGGTGATCGAGCGTGGCGAAGCGCCGCGCGATGTTATATGGCTCGTTATAACTGGTCGACGCCGTGCCGATCACGCCGATATGGGTCGTGGCCGAAGCAATGCCGGCCAGCAAAACGGTCGGCTCCAGCGCGGTGATCGGCCGGAAGTCGATCTGATCCGCGATCGACGCATTGTCGGCGAGAAACACGGCATCGAACTTCGCCGCCTCGGCAATCTGCGCGACGCGAACGTAATGAGCGATATCGATGAACGCGCGAGGATCCGCGTCGTCGGTGCGCCACGCGGAAGGGACGAAGCCCGAGTGGAGGATGTTGACGTTCAGATGGAGCTGGCGCGGCGGGTCGGTTCTCATGGGTCGTGTCGAATGCAGGAGGGGCCAGCGACGAAGGAGCAAAGCATCTGGCCGATGCTTGAATTGTCGATTGGCCGGCCATTCGAGACCACTAACGAATTGTGGCATCGATATGCCGGCAACGACTAAGGTTCGTCGGTCCGGAGCGTGAGCAAGAACCTGCGCAAGAACGTGAGTAGGAACGTGAGTAAAAAGCGGCGCCTCGTGCGGCCCGCGATTGCGGTCCGCGACGTGCCGGTCGATTCATAACCATATCGGAACTCGGTCTTTCCAAATTCCGGCGAACACTGCCATGCTTTGACTCAGGCCCTGCGCGGGTTCAGCGCACGGCGTTCATTTCATAACCGCAGTGACCTACCTTTATCGAGTATGGATCCATTGATCGAGAGTCTGATGCTGAAGATGAGACACAGCCGCGTCTACACGGCCGTGACTTTCGCCCGTCTGTTCGGCGTATCGGAGAAAGCCGTGGAAGCGGCGCTCGCCACGCTGATCGCAAGCGGCAAGGTGCGCACCTGCATCAATGCCAGGCGCGATGTCGGCTACTGTTTGTCTGGCGCCACGCCGGTTTCCGGTTCGCCGCTCCGCTCCGATGCAACCACCGTTGCCACGCCGCCTTTGACGCGCCGCGTGGACGGCGCGCTGGCGGGCTACGACAGGCAGCTCGATGCGCATCGCTCGCTCGCCATGCTCGTGCGGCGCTAACGGGTTTGCGACGGCGGCCATTGACGCGTGCATTATCAGCAGGGCTGCTTAGCACCTGAGAATTGCTTGGTTCGTGCCGTCCGCATGCGTTGTTAGAGTCTGCGTCTCACGCTCAGGGCGCGCGCCGTTCGATAACGCGCGGCCCATCAAAACAACAGGAAACCACCGTTATGAATCTCAGAGTGCTTGGCGCAGTGATCGCCGGAAGTCTGCTTGTCATGTCCGCTGCCGCGCACGCGGATCGCCTCGACGACATCAAGAAAGCGGGTGTGTTGCGCGTGGCCGCATTCGACAGCAATCCGCCGTTCGGCTTCGTGGATCCGAAGAGCAACCAGATTGTCGGGCTCGACGTCGATTATGCGCGAGCGCTGGCGACGCGCCTTGGCGTCAAGCTCGAGATCCAGCCGACCAATCCGGCCAACCGCATCGCGTTCCTGAAGTCGGGCAAGGTGGATCTGGTGTTCGCCAACTTTACGATTACCGACGATCGCAAGAAGGAAGTGGACTTCAGCACCCCGTATTTTGCGTCCGGCACGCAATTCATCGCGAAGAAAGGCACGCTCACCTCGCCGCAGCAACTGAACGGTTTGCGGATCGGCGCTGACAAGGGCACGACCAATGAGCAGCAGGTGCGTGCGCAATTCCCGAGCGCCACGATCATTGCCTACGACGACACGCCGTTCGCATTCGCCGCGCTTCGCACGGGCAACGTGCAGGCGATCACGCAAGACGGGCCGAAGCTCGTCGCCTTGCTGGCGAAAGTGCCGGACAAGGCGAACTACGAGATCGCGCCGTTCACGATCTCCAACGACTACGAAGGCGTGGGCGTGCCGAAGGGCGAGACACGCCTGCTGGATGTCGTCAACGACACGCTGAAGGATCTGGAAGCCAAAGGTGCGGCCGGCAAGATCTACGATGCCTGGTTCGGCCCGAAGAGCGCCGCGCCGCTGCCGCGTCTGTTCAAGATCGGCGATCCGCAGAAGAGCTGACGGGCTTCGCTTCGCAGCCGCCTCGAACAGGCCCGGTCACTGCCCAAAACGCGTGACCGGGCCTTCTTGCTGATACGGAACCGCGTTTTTTTCGAATGCACCTCATGAATTTCTGGCTGGATCCGCGTTATCTCGGCTGGCTCGCACAGGGCTTTCTCGTCACCCTGATGCTGTCGGCATGCGTGAGCGTCTGCGCGACGCTGCTTGGATTCGGGCTGGCAATGGCCCATATCGCGCAACATCGCACGGTCGCTGCGGCCGCGAGGGCCTACGTACTCGTGTTTCGCAATTCTCCGCTGCTGGTGCAATTGCTGTTCTGGTACTTCGGCGCGGCGGCGCTGCTGCCGCAACCGTGGATGACGTGGCTGACCACGCCGCATGGGTTGAGCGCTGGGCCGTTTGCGCTGCACTGGCCGAGCTTCGAGCTGTTCGCCGGCTGGCTCGGCCTGACCTGCTATAGCACAGCCTTCATCGCAGAGGAGTTTCGCGCCGGAATCCGTGGCGTGGGCATCGCGCAATACCACGCGGGCGCCGCATTGGGCATGACGCGTTACACGACGCTGCGGCACGTCGTTCTTCCGCAAGCGGTGCGTATCGCCACGCCGCCGCTCGCGGGGCAATACATGAATATCGTGAAGAACTCGTCGCTGACGATGGCGATCGGCGTGGCCGAACTCTCTTACATGTCGCGTCAGGTCGACACGGAAAGCTTCCGGACCTTTCAGGCCTTCGGCACGGCGACCGTGCTGTATATCGGCGCTATCGCGCTGATCGAAACGGCGTTGGTGATCTGGCAACGCACCGGTGCGCGGGCGTTGCAGCGGGGCCGGGCATGACCGCGCTCGAGTGGCTGCCCACGCTGCGCTATCTGCTGCTCGGCGCGTTCCCCAATGGGCCGCTGGGCGGCGCGGCGCTCACGGCCGTGCTCTCGGTGGTGTCGGCGTTGCTATCCGCGCTAGCGGGGTTGGCGGGCGGCGTGGCGCTTTCGCTGACACGCGGCGGCGCGCATCTGCTGCTGCTCGGGATCGTCGCGTTTTTCAGGGCGATTCCGGTGCTGATGCTGATCTTCTGGACTTTCTTCCTGATGCCGATCCTCCTGCATATCGACGTGCCGGGTCTGGCCGCGGTGGTGTGCGCGCTGTCGCTGATCGGTGGCGCGTATCTGTCGCATGCGGTGCATGCGGGCATCGTGTCGGTCGGCGCGGGGCAGCAGCAGGCGGCGCTGTCGCTCGGGCTCACGCGCTGGCAGGCGTTGCGTCATGTGGTGCTGCCGCAGGCGGTGCGCATCATGATGCCGTCGTTCGTCAATCAGTGGGTGTCGCTGGCCAAGGACACTTCGCTCGCGTATATCGTCGGCGTGCCGGAATTCACGTTTCTCGCCAATCAGGTCAACAGCCGGCTGATGATCTACCCCGCGCAGATTTTCGTGTTCGTCGGCATCGTTTATCTGCTGCTGTGCTCCGCGTTGCAATGGATCGCTCATCGCATCCTGCTGCGCGCGCCGTCCGCTCGTGCTGCCGCTCGCAAGGATGAGGAAACGGCGACGCCATTGCCGCTTGGCGGGCTCAGCGAATGAAGAGAACCACTGGACAATGACGCGAGCACGATCCGCAAATCGGCACGCGTCATAAGCAATCGCGAATTCGATAGTAGGCGTGATGCGCGGGGACTGGTCCAATAGATGATTAGCCTTTCCGTGGCGAGTCGCAGCCGTGCCGCTGCCTATGGCAACGGGCGGAAAACGCCGCGAACGGACGGGTCTCAACTGTCTGTGTGAACCATCATGTCCAGTCTTACATCTCGCCCTGTCGCGTCGCGACTGCCGGCGCGTCCCGACCCGCCACGCGTCGCGCGAATCGCCGACGACGCGCAGGCGCTCGCCGCGTCCCGCACACTTGCCGACGCTTTCGCGTCCGGCGCCGCCGAACGTGACCGTGATCGCGTGCTGCCATGGACCGAACTGGATCTATGGTCGCAAAGCGGTCTCGGCGCCATCACCGTGCCGCGCGACCATGGCGGCGCCGACGTGTCGTTCGCGACGCTGGCCGAAGTCTTCGTGAACCTCTGCGCGGCCGATCCCGCGCTGGGGCAGATTCCGCAGAACCATTTCGGCGTGCTGGGCGTGCTGCGCGAAGCCGGCACCCCGGCGCAGAAGCAGCGGCTGTACGGCGAAGTGCTGGCGGGCCAGCGGCTTGGCAATGCCGGCCCGGAACGGCGCTCGGCCGCGGCCGCGACGGTGCTGCAGGGCTCGACGCGCCTGCGCGCGACGCCGGACGGTTTGCGTCTCGACGGCCAACGATTCTATTCGACCGGCGCGCTGTTCGCGCACCGCGTCCCGACCCGCGCGACCGACGACGAAGGACGCGCCGTGCAGGTCTGGGTGCCGCGCGACGCGCCGGGCTTGACGGTGGTCGACGACTGGAGTTCTTTCGGCCAGCGCACCACGGCGAGCGGCACCGTGACCTTCGAGAACGTGGCGGTCGATCCGCAGGACGTGCTGCCGATCTGGCAACTGGCCGACCGTCCGGGTCTGTTCGGCCCGACCTCGCAACTGATCCAGGCGGCGATCGACCAGGGGATCGCGCAGGGCGCCGTCGCCGACGCGCTTGCCTTCGTGCGCGAGCGCGCGCGGCCGTGGGTCGATTCGGGCCTCGAGCACGCAACCGACGACCCGTACATCATCGCCGATGTCGGCCGTCTGGAGATCGATCTGCATGCGGCGCATGAAGTGCTGCTGGAAACCGGCCGCACGCTGGACGCCATCGCGGCCCAGCCGATCGACCCCGAGGCCAGCGCGCGCGCATCCGTCGCGGTTGCCGAGGCGAAGGTGCTGACCACCCGCATCGCGCTCGAAGCCAGCGAAAAGCTCTTTGAACTGGCGGGCTCCGCGTCGACCCGCGCGGTGCACAACCTCGACCGCCATTGGCGCAACGCCCGCACCCATACGCTGCACGACCCGGTGCGCTGGAAGCTGCATCTGCTCGGCAACTATCACCTGAATCAAGTGCTTCCCGCGCGGCATTCGTGGAACTGAATCATGACCATTGACCTTTCTAGCGCGGCCCGCGGCAGCGCCGCGCCGGCCGCCTTGCCTCGCGAACTGCGCGCGCCGCCCACGCCCGAGCTGATCGCAGACGACGCGCAGGCGCTTCTCGCCGCCCGCCGTCTGGCCGAAACGTTTGCACCGGAAGCCGCGCTGCGCGATCGCGAACGGCGGCTGCCGTGGGCCGAACTCGACGCCTTCGTGGCGAGCGGCCTGTGGGGCATAACCGTGCCGCGCGAATTCGGCGGTGCGGGCGTGCGCAACGGCACGCTCGCCGAAGTCACCGCGACGATCGCCGCGGCCGACGGCTCGCTCGGCCAGATCCCGCAAAACCATTTCTATGCACTCGAGGTGCTGCGCGTCGGCGGCAGTCCTGAGCAACAGCGTTTTTTCTACGGACGCGTGCTGGCGGGCGAGCGTTTCGGCAATGCGCTCGCCGAAATCGGCCACAAGGATTTCAAACGCCGCACCCGGCTCACACGCGGGGCGGCCGGCTGGCGCATCGACGGCCAGAAGTTCTATTGCACGGGCGCGCTCTACGCACACTGGATTCCCACGCTGGTCGTGGCCGACGAGCAGGGCCGCGATGTCACCTATCTGGCGTTCGTGCCACGCAATACCGCGGGCGTCACCGTCACGGACGACTGGGATGGCTTCGGCCAGCGCGTCACCGGCAGCGGGTCGGTGCGGTTCGATCACGTGCGCGTCGAACCCGAATGGGTCGTGCCGTTTCAGGCGTCGTTCGAGCGCCCCACGACGATCGGACCGGTCGCGCAGATCATTCACGCGGCGATCGATCTCGGTCAGGCGCGCGGCGCCTTCGCAGCCGCGCTGAAGTTCGTTCGCGAGCGTTCGCGGCCGTGGATCGACGCGAAGGTCGAACGTGCCGCCGACGATCCGCTGACCCTCGCGCAGTTCGGCGACCTCTCGGTGCGGCTGCGCGCGGCCGAGGCGTTGCTGCGCCGCGCGGGCCGCTTCGTCGACGCGGCGCAGGCGCAGCCCACCGGGCGGACGGTCGCGCAGGCCTCGATCGCCGTGGCCGAGGCGCGCGCGCTGACCACGACCGCGTCGCTGGATGCCGGTTCGCGGCTGTTCGAACTCGCCGGCACCGCCGCGACCCTCGATGGTCTCGGCCTCGACCGCTTCTGGCGCAATGCGCGCACCCATACGTTGCACGACCCCGTGCGCTGGAAGTATCACGCGGTGGGCAACTTCTACCTCAACGACAAGCTGCCGCCGCGGCATGGAGCCTTGTGATGGCGAAGAAACAGATCCTGCTCAACGCGTTCAACATGAACTGCGTGGGCCACATCAACCACGGCCTGTGGACACATCCGCGCGACCGTTCGAGCGACTACCGGCTGCTGCCGTATTGGACCAACCTCGCGCGCACGCTGGAGCGTGGGCTGTTCGACGGGCTCTTTCTCGCCGACATCGTCGGCGTGTACGACGTGTATCAGCACAACGTCGACGTGACGCTGCGCGAATCGATCCAGTTGCCCGTCAACGATCCCACGCTGCTGGTCCCGGCAATGGCCGCCGTCACCGAGCACCTCGGCTTCGGCGTGACGGTCAATCTGACTTATGAGCAGCCGTATCTGCTCGCGCGCCGCTTCTCGACGCTGGATCATCTGACGCAAGGCCGGGTCGGCTGGAACATCGTGACGGGCTACCTCGACAGCGCGGCACGCGCAATGGGGCTCAACGAGCAACTCCCGCACGACGAGCGCTACGACCGCGCCGACGAATACCTGGAGATTCTCTACAAGCTGTGGGAAGGCAGCTGGGAGCAGGGCGCGGTGCTGCGCGACAAGGCGGGGCGCGTGTATGCGGACCCGGCCAGGGTTCATCCGGTGCGGCACGCGGGCCGCTACTACAAGGTCGACGGTTATCACCTCGCGGAACCGTCGCCGCAGCGCACGCCGGTGCTGTTCCAGGCCGGCAGTTCCGGGCGCGGTCAGCGCTTCGGGGCGCGTCACGCCGAATGCGTGTTCATCTCGCCGCCGAACCGGCAAGCCGCGCGGGAAACCGTGCGCACGTTGCGCGAGCAACTGGTGCGGGCCGGCCGCCGCCCCGACGACGTCAAGGTGTTCGTCGGCGCAGCGGTGGTTGCGGGGGCTACCGGGCAACAGGCCCGCGAGAAATACGCGGACTATCTGCAATACGCGAGCCGCGAAGCGGGCCTTGCGCACTTCGCGGCCAGTACCGGCATCGACTACGCGCAATACGATCTCGACGCCCCGGTGGACTACGCACCCGGCAACGCAATCGAATCGGCCACGCGCACGGCGAAACAGCACGGCTGGACCCGCCGCAAGCTGCTGGAGATGTTCGAACTCGGCGGCCGCTATCCGGCCATTGTCGGCAGCGCGGCTCAGGTGGCCGACGAACTGCAGGCGTGGATCGAGGAGACGGGCGTCGACGGTTTCAATCTCAGCCGCACGGTGGTGCCCGAAAGCTACGAGGATTTCATCGATCTGGTCGTGCCGGAATTGCAGAATCGCGGCCTCTACAAGACCGCCTATGCCGATGGCACGCTGCGCCACAAACTGTTCGGACAGGGCGATGAGCTGCCTGCGCGACACGCGGCGGCGAGCTTCCGGCAGCAAACCGCGGAGGCGGTATGAGAACACCCACGATCGCTATCGCTCAACGTTCGTTACAGGAGCACGCATGAGTCTCGATATCTTCTGGTTTCTGCCGACCTCGGGCGATACACGCTATCTCGGCAAGTCCGATTTCGGCCGGCCGCCGACCAACGAATACATGCGTCAGATCGCGGTCACGGCCGAGAATCTCGGCTACGACGGCTTGCTGATTCCGACCGGCAGCAGTTGCCAGGATCCGTGGGTCACTGCCGCGAGCCTCGTGCCCGTCACACAGCGCATCAAACTGCTGGTCGCGTTGCGCACTTCGATCAGCGGCCCGACGGCCGCCGCGCGCCAGGCCGCGACGCTCGACCAGGCGTTGCACGGACGCCTGTTGCTCAACGTGGTGCCCGGCGGCGACGCCACCGAACTCGCCGCGGACGGCGTGTTTCTCGCTCACGACGAGCGCTATGCGGCCGCCGACGAGTTCCTCACCGTCTGGCGCGATCTGCTCGCCGGCGAGACGGTGGACTTCAAGGGCAAATACGTTCACGTGGAAGGGGCGCGCAACTTTCATCCGCCGGTGCAGCAGCCCTGGCCGCCGCTGTACTTCGGCGGATCGTCGCCGGCCGCGCACGAGCTGGCGGCCAAGCACGTGGATGCCTACTTGACGTGGGGCGAGCCGCCCGCGGCCGTCGCCGAAAAGTTCGCCGACGTGCAGCGGCGCGCGGCCGCCCACGGCC
>Ga0255336_100237_pt1 | contig 112187 bp, 98 predicted proteins | sample MeOH1_35cm_T3_17_FD_189102 | JGI IMG/M metagenome (GOLD analysis project Ga0255336, IMG submission 189102) | Sandy soil microbial communities from University of British Columbia, Vancouver, Canada - MeOH1_35cm_T3_179 | ecosystem: Engineered > Artificial ecosystem > Sand microcosm > Unclassified ...
AGCTATAGAGGGCGGCTACTTTGTTCATGCGGTCTTCGACACCGGGGCCGAGCTCCTTGAAGATGCCGTTGATCAGCAGATTGACGAGGCTCGCCATCTGCGCGGTCGAATCCCAGACGAAATTCATTTCCGTCGGCACAACGAAAATCTCGTTCACCAGCCCGGTTTCCCAGGTGCAGAACGGGTCGGCGATCAGCGTGACCGGAATCTTGGCGGTGTGGGCCTTCTCGACCAGCAACTGCGTCGGCAGGGAATAGCGCCTGGAATCAAACAGGACGAGGCAGGCCTCCCGGGCCGGCGCCAGCAGAACTTCGGCGAAGCTGCCGCTGGCGAGATCGAGCAGTTGCACCCCGTCGCGGAGATATTGCAGCTGGTGCGCCAGGATAGCCGCCATGCCGCGCTCGGTCTGGAAGCCGCCGACGAAGACCCGCGGCATGCGCGCGAGACGCTGCACCACGCGGTGGAATTCCTTGCTCTGGGCGATCTCATAGACCTTCACCAGGCCGGCGATTTCCAGCTGCAGGTTTTCCGCCAGCTGGTCGCCGCTGGCCTCGCTGCGTTTCTGGAATTCCTGCAGGCGATCGGCAATCAGCCAGGGTCGCTCGCCAAGGTCGCCCTTGATATCGGCCTTCAATTCCTTGAAGCGGCGGTAGCCGACGGCGCGGCAGAACCGGCCCACCGTCAATTCGCTGACGCCGACCTTTTCTGCTAAACTTGCCGCTGTCTCGAAGGGGATGTCGGCCATATTGGCCAAGATATAGCTGCCGACGGCGCGTTCCGATTTGGTGGCCTGCGTCAGATAGGCCGTCAAACGCTCCCGCAATGATGTCGTATCGTTCGGCATAACATCCTAAGAAGACGATAGTTTAATAACATATTTTGTAACACGGATATTTTTCTGACGCAATTGCTTCCGTCGGGTGCGATTTCGCCACTTTTTGCGCTGCAATACATCAGTTTTTGACTTGCGTACCTCAATTTGCGGAGGCATCGTCGCGCCCATGTCCAGCCGTGAGGATACGATCCTGCTACCCGAGCAACCGCCTGGCGGCGAGTCGGGTGATGCCGCTTCACCGGCACGCCTGACGCTGATCGACGTGGCGCGCGACGCCGGGGTGAGCCTGGCGACCGTGGACCGTGTGATTAACCGGCGTCCGGGCGTCAGCCGGCGTGCTGTCGAGAAGGTCGAACAGAGCCTCGCCAAATTGCACTATCGGCCTGATCCTTTGGCCGCCCGCCTGGCGCGGCGCAGCACCTTCCGCTTCTGTTTCGTGTTGCCGAGCGGCAGCAACAGTTTCATGCGCCTCCTGTCGGAACAGATCGCCGTGACCGGTCAGTGGCTCCAGGAACAGCGGGCCTATGTCGATGTGATCGAGGTCGATATCTTCGATCCCCTGGCGCTGGCCCGCGAACTCGATGGCCTGGGCGATGCCTATCAGGGGGTGGCTCTGGTGGCGCTTGACCATCCGGCGGTGCGTGAAGCCATCGATGCGCTGGTCGAGCGCGGTATCGAAGTCGTGACCCTGGTGTCCGACGTGCCCACCTCACGGCGGGCACGCTTTGTCGGCATCGACAATCCTTCGGCCGGTCGCACCGCGGCGACCTTGATGGGGCGTTTCGCCGGCGCAAGGAAGGGACCGGTAGCACTGATCGCCGGCAGCCTGGCGCTGCGCGACCATGCCGAGCGGCAGTTCGGATTTCAGCAGGTGATGGGCGCCGATTATCCCGGCCTTGTTGTATTGCCAGCCGTGGAGGGCCGCGACGATTCCGCGATTTGTCGCGACGCGACCGCGCGCCTCTTGGTGCAATATCCCGATCTCGTTGGCATCTACAATATCGGCGCCGGCACGCGTGGCGTGGCGGAAGCGCTGGAAGCCAGCGGCCGGGCCGGGGATGTCATCTTCATCGGCCATGAACTGACCCCTCATTCGCGCCGTTTTCTGCTGAAGGGCGTCATGGATGTGGTGATCAACCAGGATGCCGGGCATGAGGCGCGGTCGGCCGGCCGCATCCTGCTGGCGCGCTGCCTGAACCAGCCGATCTTCGCGGACCAGGAGCGCATCCGGATCGATATCTTCGTGCGCGACAACCTGCCGTGACCGGCCGGCCTGTCTGTCTTTTGTGAGTTGAGCAAAGCGGGAGAGTAGATTGTTCATTGGTATCGACGTCGGCACTTCGTCGATCAAATCCGTGCTGGTGGATAGGTCGGAACGCCTGATCGCCAGCGCCCAGGTATCGCTTATCGTCTCGCGGCCGCAACCTGGATTTTCCGAGCAGGCACCGGAAGATTGGTGGCATGCGGCGCTGGAGACCCTGGACCAGTTGCATCGCACGGCGCCCCAGGAAATGAGCGCTGTCACCGGGATCGGCTTTTCCGGCCAGATGCACGGCGCGACGCTGCTCGATCGCAACGGCGACGTGCTGCGGCCCTGCATCCTGTGGAACGACGGCCGCGCCGCGGAAGAATGCCGGGAGATGGAAGCGGCCTGTCCCGACTTGCATGCGATCAGCGGCAATCTCGCCATGCCGGGCTTTACCGCGCCGAAGCTGCTCTGGGTGCGGAAGCATGAACCGCAGATCTTCGCTGCGACCGACAAGGTGCTGCTGCCCAAGGCCTATCTGCGCTATCGCCTCAGCGGCGAGATGATCGAGGACATGTCGGATGCCGCCGGCACCTTGTGGCTGGACGGCGCCAAGCGAGACTGGTCGGATAAGCTGCTGGCGGTGACCGGATTTACCCGCGCGCATATGCCGAAACTGGCGGAAGGCAATGCGGTCGCCGGCAGGTTGAAGCCGGAGCTGGTCAAGCGCTGGGAGATGAAGCAAGCGCCGGTCCTCTCAGCGGGCGCCGGCGATAACGCGGCCGGCGCCGTCGGCCTTGGTGCCATTCATGCAGGCGATGCCTTCATCTCTCTGGGCACGTCGGGGGTTGTCTGGGTTACAACCGGCGCTTTCGCGCCCAATCCCGCTTCTGCAGTACATGCCTTCTGTCATGCAGTGCCGAATATGTGGCACCAGATGGGTGTCATCCTTTCGGCCGCATCGAGCCTCAACTGGCATGCGGGCGTGATGGGAAAGAGTGAAGCCGAACTCCTGGCGGAACTTGGCGATAAGCCGAAGGCGCCATCGCCGGTCATCTTCCTGCCGTATCTCTCCGGCGAGCGCACGCCGCATAACGATGCGACGATCCGCGGGGTCTTCTATGGCCTTTCGCATGAGACGCGCCGCGCCGACCTCACCCAGGCGGTGCTGGAAGGTGTCGCCTTCGCCGTCAAGGATTGCGTCGCCGCGTTGGCTGGTGCCGGCACCCGGATGACGGCAGCGGACGTCATCGGCGGCGGCAGCCGTTCGGCTTTCTGGTTGTCGCTGATGGCGTCCGTGCTCGGCATGCCGCTGAGCCGCCTCGCCGAGAGCGACGTAGGTGCCGCCCTCGGCGCTGCCCGGCTTGGCCGCATGGCGGCGACCGGCGAGAGCCCGGCCGAAGTCTGCCGCAAGCCGGCCCGTCTCGACACATTTTCACCCGATCCGGTTCTGGCGGAAGCTTATGCCGGGTCATACCAGCGCTATCGAGCGCTTTACCCGCTTCTCAAAGGAGTTGCCTGATGAACGCCCCGCATCAATCTTTCTTTCCGATCGCCGAGGCGATCCGATATGAAGGGCCGGAAACCAAGAGCCCGCTCGCCTATCGGTATTACGATCCTGAGAAAATGGTGCTCGGCAAGCGGATGGAAGACCATCTGCGTTTCGCTGTCTGTTACTGGCACACCTTCTGCTGGCCAGGTCTCGACCCGTTCGGCGGCGAGACGCTCATGCGTCCGTGGATGCAGGCGGGCGGCGACGCCATGGCCCAGGCGAAGCAGAAGGCCGATGTGGCCTTCGAAATGTTTCGCCTGCTGAACGTCCCGTTCTTCACCTTCCATGACCGCGATATCGCGCCGGAAGGGGCTACGCTGGCGGAATCCAACAAGAATGTCCGCGTGATCGCCGACATTTTCGCCAAGAAGATGGAAACGGCGAAGGTGAAGCTGCTGTGGGGTACGGCTAATCTCTTCTCCAACCGCCGTTTCATGTCGGGCGCCGCCACCAATCCCAATCCGGATGTCTTCATCTATGCCGCGGCGCAGGTCAAGAATGTGCTGGAAATCACCCATGAACTGGGCGGTGCCAATTACGTGCTGTGGGGCGGTCGCGAAGGTTATGAGACTCTCCTTAACACCGATATGAAGCGCGAGCTGGATCAGCTCGGTCGCTTCCTCAATCTGGTGGTCGAGCATAAACACAAGATCGGCTTCAAAGGCACTATCCTGATCGAGCCGAAGCCGCGCGAGCCAACCAAGCATCAGTATGACTTTGACACAGCGACGGTCTATGGCCTGCTGAAGCGCGCCGGCCTGGAGAAGGAAGTCTGCGTCAATATCGAAGCCAATCATGCCACGCTGGCCGGCCACAGCTTCGAGCATGAAATCGAGACCGCCAATGCGCTTGGCATCTTCGGCTCGATCGACATGAACCGCGGCGACCCTCAGCTCGGCTGGGATACCGACCAGTTCCCGAACAACCTGCCGGAAACCGCGCTGGCGATGTATTACATCCTGCAGGGCGGCGGCTTCACCACCGGCGGCCTCAACTTCGATTCCAAGATCCGGCGCCAGTCGATCGATCCCTTGGATCTGTTGCATGGCCATGTCGGCGGCATCGATACCAGCGCAAGGGCCTTGCTCATCGCCGAGAAGATGATCAAGGATGGAGCAATGAAGAAGTTCGTTGACGAGCGCTACGCCGGTTGGAACGGCGCCGAGGCGAAGGAGATTCTGGCTGGCAAGCATTCGCTGGCGGATCTCGCCAAGCTTGCCGAAACGCGTAACCTCAATCCGCAGCCGGTCTCGGGGCGGCAGGAATATCTGGAGAATCTGGTGAACAGCTATCTCTAGCTAGATCAGGTCGGAATCGGGCTGCGGCGCGCAGACGCCGCAGCCCGACGATCCGCAAGACGGCGACGAAAGCCGCAGTGGATCGCATCGACACGGGAAACAAAGGGGAGGAACGACGATGGCTTTGACCACGATCAAAGGACCGGCAATTTTCCTGGCGCAATTCGCCGGCGACAAGGCACCCTTCAATTCACTCGACAGCATCACAAAATGGGCAGCCGGCCTCGGCTTCAAGGGCGTGCAGATGCCGAGCTGGGACGGGCGCCTGTTCGATCTCAAGAAGGCGGCTGACTCCAAGACCTATTGTGATGAGGTGAAGGGCATCGCCCGTCAGAACGGCGTCGAGATCACCGAACTCTCGACCCATCTGCAAGGCCAATTGGTCGCGGTGCATCCCGCCTATGACGAGGCCTTCGATGGCTTCGCGGCGCCGGAAGTGCGCGGCAATCCGGCCAAGCGCCAGGCCTGGGCGGTCGATCAGGTGCTACTGGCGGCCAAGGCTTCGGCCAATCTGGGACTTACCGAACATGTAACCTTTCCAGGCGCCCTAGCTTGGCCCTATTTCTATCCCTGGCCACAGCGTCCGGCAGGCCTGGTCGAGACCGCCTTCGATGAACTGGCAAAGCGTTGGCGGCCGATCCTCGACGCCTTCGACAAGGTTGGTGTCAATGTCTGCTACGAAGTGCATCCCGGCGAGGACCTGCATGACGGTGTCACTTTCGAGATGTTCCTCGAGCGGGTCGGCAATCACCCGCGCTGCAACATCCTCTATGACCCGTCGCATTTCGTGCTGCAATGCCTGGATTATCTCGATTATATCGACATCTATCACGAGCGTATCAAGATGTTCCATGTGAAGGATGCCGAGCTCAATCCGAATGGCCGTAGCGGCGTCTATGGCGGCTATCAATCCTGGGTCAATCGGGCCGGGCGCTTCCGCTCGCTGGGCGACGGCCAGGTCGATTTCGGCGGCATCTTCTCGAAATTTGCGCAATATGGCTTTCAGGGCTGGGCGGTTCTGGAATGGGAATGCTGCCTGAAGCATCCGGAAGTCGGCGCGGCCGAGGGCGCGTCTTTCATTCGCGACCATATCATCCGCGTCACCGAAAAGGCCTTCGACGATTTTGCCGATGCCGGCACCGATCAGGCCGCCAATAAACGCATGCTCGGCATCAAGTAAGGGGCGCCAGATGACGATCGAAGGACGTAAAGACTCTGCGGCGAAATCCGGCCGTGTGCGCCTCGGCATGGTCGGCGGCGGTGAGGGTGCCTTCATCGGCGCCGTGCATCGCCTAGCCGCGCGCATGGATGATCACTACGATTTTGTTGCCGGCGCTCTGTCATCGACACCGGAGAAGGCCATAAAGTCCGGGCAGGCTTTGGGCCTCGACAAGGGCCGCATCTATAGCGATTTCGAAAAGATGGCCAAGGCAGAAGCAAAGCGGCCGGATGGCATCGAGGTGGTGGCGATCGTTACCCCCAACCATATGCATGCACCGGTCGCGACGGCCTTCCTCAAGGCTGGCATTCACGTGATCTGCGACAAGCCGTTGACGGCAACGTTGAAAGAAGCGGAAGGTCTGGCGAAGCTGGCGGCGAAAAGCGGTCGCATCTTCGCCGTTACCTACAATTATACCGGCTATCCGATGATCCGCCATGCGCGGCAGATGATCGCCGAGGGTGAACTCGGCGATCTCCGTGTCGTGCAAGTTGAATATCCCCAGGACTGGCTGACGGAGCGCCTCGAAGCCACCGGCCAGAAGCAAGCGGATTGGCGCACCGACCCCAAGAGGTCGGGTGCGGGCGGCTGTATCGGCGATATCGGCACCCATGCCTATAATCTGGCGAGCTTCGTTACCGGATTGGAACTTGACCAGCTTTGCGCCGATCTCACCAGCTTCGTCAAAGGCCGCAAGCTCGACGATAATGCCAATGTCATGCTGCGCTTCAAGGGTGGTGCCAAAGGCATGCTATGGGCAAGCCAGGTGGCGCCGGGCAATGAGAACAACCTGCGGCTTCGTGTTTATGGCACGAAAGGCGGCCTCGATTGGTCGCAGGAGCAGCCGAACCATCTCTACTGGTCGCCTTTCGGCAAGCCGACGCAATTGCTGTCGCGTGGCACCGGCGGCGCCAACGCATCTGCCAGCCGCGTCACGCGCGTGCCGCCCGGCCACCCCGAGGGCTATCTCGAGGGTTTCGCGAATATCTATAGCGAGGTGGCGGCGGCCATCCGTGCCGCGCGCAAGGACAAGAAGCCGGATAAAGCGGTGCTTTATCCCGGTGTCACCGATGGCTTGAAAGGCGTCGCTTTTGTCGCGGCTACCGTCAAGTCCTCGGGCAAAGGCGGGGTCTGGGTCAATGTCGACTAAGCGGTGCTCTTGATTTCGGCGTCAGAAACCCAAGTCTAGGATAAGGGTAAGTTCCAAAGATACGGAGAATGACGATGGCATCGACGGCAAGCATCCAGCGGCTGGATCATATCACGCTGCGGACGAGAAAGCCGAAGGAGACGGTAAGGTTTTTTACCGAGGCGGTAGGCCTCAGCGAAGGCTGGCGCCCCGGTTTTCGTTTCCCCGGTTACTGGCTCTATAACGGCGACACGGCCGTGTTGCACATCGTCAGCGTCACTGAGGACGAAGCGGAATTGCGCAGCTATCTCGGCACGCGATCCGACGGCGCAGGGTCGGGCAACGTCGATCATATCGCCTTTCGTTGCAATGGCCTCGACGCCATGCAGCAGCGCCTGGTCGATCTTGGCCTGGCGTTCCGCGAGCGCGTGGTGCCCGATATCGGCGAGCATCAGCTGTTTCTGCAGGATCCCAACGGCATCAATATCGAGCTGGTTTTCCCTCATGCCGAGGGCAATCGTGTTCGGGGCGAGCAGGTAGCCCCGCCTGACATGGTCGCGACCAGCCGATAGAATTGCTGCAGGATTGCGGCAAAGCGAAGCATCGACCGCCGGCATAAGGCGGCGACGAGTGAGGCGGGGAGGGCAAGATGGGCAAGATCGAACGTCGCTTGCAGGAACTCGGCATCGCCTTGCCGCAGCCGCCCAAGGCCGCGGCCAATTATGCGCCTTGGCAGAAGGCCGGTGATATGGTCTTCGTCTCGGGGCAATTGACCTTCGAGAACGGCGTCATTCGCTATCCTGGGCGTGTCGGCAACGAACTCAGCATCGATGCGGGCAAGGCTGCTGCGCGTCTCTGCTGCCTCAATCTGTTGTCGCAAATCAATGCCGCTTGCGACGGCGATCTCGATCGGGTGACGCAGGTCGTGCGGGTCGGCTGCTTCCTTGCTGTCGCTGAGGATTTCACCCAGCATCCGCCGGTGTTGAATGGCGCCTCGGATCTGATCTTCGAGATATTTGGTCCGCAAATCGGCAACCACACGCGCTTTGCCGCCAGCGCGCATGTGCTGCCGCTCAATTCGCCGATCATGATCGAAGGTGTGTTCTATCTCGGCAAATAGGTAACCGGGTGAGCAGTGCCGCTTTGCTGCGGTGCGGAATAAAACGCAAAAGAATCAGGCCTCGAGTGTCTTGCGATGTTTAGTGAATTGATATTTACTGAACACGCTAATGAAACATCGTTTCCGAATCTGGGGAGATGGGGAAGCGGTGGCTGCGGCGTAGATCGCAGTTGAAGGAAGAGTGCAGCAGTTGAAGTGGCCGTGACCCAACACGGCCGTCGCGCCGTCGATTGTCGGCGGCGATTTTGACAACTGTGGGAGGAAACCAGATGAAAAGATTGCTGGCGTTTGCCGGAGCCATCGCTGCTGCTGCGATCGCTCTGACGCCGATCAAGCCTGCGCAAGCCGCGGGCCAACTGACCTTGTGCTGGGCCGCCTGGGATCCAGCCAATGCCTTGGTCGAATTATCCAAGGATTTCACCACAAAAACCGGCATTGCGATGAAGTTCGAATTCGTCCCCTGGACGAACTATGCCGATCGTTTTCTCAATGAACTCAACTCGCATGGCAAGCTCTGCGATCTGATCATCGGCGACAGCCAGTGGATCGGCGGCGCGGCGGAAAACGGCCATTACGTCAAGCTGAACGATTTCTTCCAGAAGGAAGGCATCAGCATGGACGATTTCATGCCGGCGACTGTGCTCGGCTATTCAGAGTGGCCGAAGGGCACGCCGAATTACTGGGCCTTGCCGGCCATGGGCGATGCCTTGGGCTGGGTCTATCGCAAGGATTGGTTCGAGCGGGCTGACATCAAGGAAGCCTATAAGCAGAAGACCGGCAAGGACCTTGCCCCGCCAAAGAACTGGGATGAGTTGAAGCAGATCGCCGAGTTCTTCCAGGGCCGCGAGATCGACGGCAAAAAGCGCTATGGCGTGTCGATCTTCACGGAACGCGGCTCCGAAGGCATTACCATGGGGGCGACGGCTGCCCTTTACGATTACGGTTTCGACTACAGCGATCCGAAGAAGCCCTATTCGATGGAAGGCTTCGTCAATTCGGCGGGCGCGGTGAAGGGCTTGGAGATGTATAAGAGCGTCTTCAAATGCTGCACGCCGCCGGGCTATACCGATGCCTATATGCAGGAAGGCCTCGATGCCTTCAAGTCGGGCCAGGTCGCCATGATGATGAACTGGTTTGCCTTCTGGCCGGGTCTCTATAAGGACCCGAATGTCGGTGGCGACAAGATCGGCTTCTTCTCCAACCCGGCGGAGACGTCGCATTTCACCCAGCTCGGCGGGCAGGGCATCTCGGTTGTCTCCTATTCCGACAACAAGGATGACGCACTGAAATACATCAAGTGGTTCGCCAGCGCCGATGTGCAGAAGAAGTGGTGGTCGCTGGGCGGCTATTCCTGCGCCAAGTCGGTGCTGCAGGACCCCGGCTTCACGAAGAGCGCGCCTTTCGCCCAGGAATTCCTGGCTTCGATGGGTTTCGTGAAGGATTTCTGGGCTGAGCCCTCTTATGCCCAGCTGCTGCAGGACATGCAGAAGCGTCTGCATGATTTCGTGGTGGCTGATAAGGGCACTGCCAAGGAAGCCCTGGATTCGCTGATCAAGGACTGGACGCAGGTCTTCCAGGACGAGGGTAAGCTTTAGCCAATCTCCCCGGTATCGTTCCGTCTCGCGATCCATCTCCTTGCGGGGTGATCGCGGGGCGGATCGGCCGAGCAGGCGACCAAAGCTGTAACTGACTGCTGCAGGACCGCATTTCATGAGCAATTCTTTGACCAAGCATGGCCTTGCCGATCGGGTAGCGGGTGCGACGCCGGAAGTCATTTCCCGGCGTATCACCGGGTTATCCGATCGCACCATCTCGTGGCTGTTCGTCGGCCCGACGGTCGCGCTGCTTCTGGCGATCAATATCTTCCCCTTGGTCTGGACGATCTACCTGTCCTTCACCAATTATTTCGCCAATCGCCCCAACGCCCCGCTCAAATATGTCGGGATCAACAACTACCGCCGCATTCTGACCGACGCGGATACCTGGGCGGCCATGCAGGTGACGGCGCATTTCGTCATCTGGACGATCCTGATCGAGACCATCCTCGGTTTCGCGCTGGCCTATCTGATCGACAAGAAGTTTCGCGGCCACGGTTTCTGGACGACGATCATTCTATTGCCGATGATGCTGTCGCCGGCGGTGGTCGGCAATTTCTGGAAGTTCCTCTATCAGCCGCAGATCGGCCTCTTCAACCTGATGATCTCTGCGGTGACCGGCGTCGACCCGTCCTCCTTCCAGATGATTGGCGATATCCAGCTGGCGCCCTGGTCGATGGTGATCGTCGATGTCTGGATGTGGACACCCTATGTGATGCTGATCTGCCTTGCCGGATTGCGGTCCATTCCCGACTACATCTACGAAGCGGCGGAAGTGGACCGCGCGTCGAAATGGCGGCAGTTCTGGTCGATTACCCTGCCGATGGCGACACCCTTCATCATGCTGGCCGTGCTGTTCCGTGGCATCGAGAACTTCAAGATGTTCGACATGGTCAACCTGCTGACCTCGGGCGGGCCGGGATCGACCACGGAAGTCGCCTCGATCACGCTGAAGCGGGAGGCATTCGAGGCCTGGCGTACCGGCTATTCCTCGGCCTTCGCCATCATTCTTTTCGTCACCGTCTTCGGTCTCGCCAATATCTATGTCAAGGCACTAAACCGGGTGAAACAGCGATGAAAGCTGCGACCGCACATATCTCAACCGCGCATTCGGTGGTCGAGCCGGGTGTCTGGACCAAACGTATCGCTGGCGCCGTGGTCATCGTCTACACGCTGGTGACCATCATTCCGCTGATCTGGATCATCATGACCAGTTTCAAGACGCCGGATGACTCGATCGCTTATCCGCCGAAAGTCTTCTTCACGCCGTCGGCGGAAGGCTATGTCAATCTGTTCACGACGCGGTCGCGCCAGACGCCGGAATATATCGCCAGCTTGCCGCCGCCGGATACCTGGTACGACAGATTGGTGCGGTCACGGAACATGGTGATCGCCGGCGCTTCGAAGTTCCTGCCGCGCTTTGCCAATTCGCTGATCATCGCCTTCGGTTCGACTTTCTGCTCGGTGGCCCTGGGCACGCTGGCGGCCTATGCCTTTTCGCGCTTCCGCATTCCATTGAAGGACGATCTGCTGTTCTTCATTCTGTCGACGCGCATGATGCCGCCGATTGCGGTCGCCATTCCCATCTATCTGATGTACCGCCAGCTCGGCCTGTCGGATACCAAGCTCGGCATGATCCTGCTCTATACGGCGGTCAACGTTTCGCTGGCGGTTTGGCTGCTGAAGGGCTTCATCGACGAAATCCCGCGCGAATATGAGGAGGCGGCGATGATCGACGGATATACTCGTCTGCAAGCCTTCTACAAGGTGGTGTTGCCGCAGGCCGCCACGGGCATCGCCGCCACCGCCATCTTCTGCCTGATATTCGCCTGGAACGAATATGCCTTCGCCGTGCTGCTGACCTCCGGCGAGGCCCAGACGGCGCCGCCCTTCATTCCCACGATCATCGGCGAGGGCGGGCAGGACTGGCCGGCCGTCGCCGCCGGCACGACGCTGTTCCTGGTGCCGATCGTCGCCTTTACCATCCTGCTTCGCAAGCATCTGCTGCGCGGTATCACCTTCGGTGCAGTCCGGAAATAGGAGTGGAACCGTGAAACAGACAAATCCAATGCAGGGAAAACGCGGTGGCGGGCTGCAGAAATGGCTGAAACGCGGTCCCTGGGAGATGGCCGCGGTCGTCATCATTGCTCTTGGCGTGGTGATGCTGATGCAGCCGATCTCCCTCACGCTCTATTCCTATTCCTTCGTCACCCTGCTGGCGGGAACCGGTCTCTTCACCATCGTCGGCAAATTCCCGGAGTGACCTGATGGCTGAAATTCGCGTACGAAATTTACAGAAGGCCTTCGGCGAATTCGTCGCCGTCAAGGGCTCCAGCTTTGTGGTCGAGAATGGCGAGTTCTTCGTCATGCTGGGGCCTTCCGGTTGCGGCAAGACAACGACCTTGCGCATGATCGCGGGACTTGAGCTGCCGACTGGCGGGGAAATCCTTTTGGGCGGCGAGGACGTCACCTTCAAGCGGGCGGCCCAGCGCGACATTGCCTTTGTCTTTCAGCTCTTTGCCCTTTATCCGCATATGAATGTGCGGGCCAATATCGGCTTTCCGCTGAAATGCCAGGGGACGCCGCGGGATGAGATCAAGACGCGGGTAGAGGAGGCGGCTCGTATCCTGCGCATCACCCATCTGCTCGATAAGCCCGTCTCGGGTCTTGCCGGCGGCGACCGTCAGCGCGTGGCGCTCGGCCGCGCCATCGTCCGTCAGCCGGCCGCCTTCATGATGGATGAGCCCTTGGGCGCGCTGGATGCCGAGTTCCGTACGCTGATGTGCCACGAATTGCGTGCCCTGCATGACCGGCTGCATGCCACCACCATCTACGTGACCCACGACCAGATGGAAGCCATGGCGATGGCCGACAAGATTGCGGTGATGAATCACGGCGTGATCGAGCAGCTCGGCACGCCACGCGACGTCTATGAACGGCCTGCGACCATCTTTGTCGCCGATTTCATCGGCTCGCCGGCGATGAACTTCCTCGCCTTCGAAGGTGGCCTGCAGCGGGGCGATCATCACATCCGCCTGAATGGCTTGTCGATCGAGGTACCGGAGGCGCATGAAGATGTCAGCAGCCAGAGGCTTGTCCTGGGAGCCCGACCAGAGCATATCCGCCTGAGCGACGAGGCCGGGTTGCGAGGCGAGGTCTTCGGCACGGAATATCTCGGCACCACCCAGATCGTCACCGTCATCACCGAGCATGGGAAGGTCCGAGCGCGCGTCGCCGCAGATCGGCGCGCCGCCGTCGGCAGCCCGATTGGCCTTACCTTCAAGCCGGAAAAATTGTCGATTTTTGAAGGCCAGAGCGGGCGCGCCATTCGCACGGCCCTGCACGATGGCACGTTGCAGGGAGTCCGTCATGGCTGATGTCGTTCTGCATAATGCCAGCAAGAATTTTGGCCCCGTGACCGCCGTGGACCATATCGACCTCGCGATCGAGGACGGCGAGTTCGTCGTTCTGCTGGGGCCGACGGGTGCCGGCAAGACCACCACCTTGCGCCTCATCGCCGGCTTGGAGGCTTTGGATTCGGGCCGGGTGATGATCGATGGCCGCGATGTTTCGGGTGACGCGCCGGCCCTGCGCGACGTTGCCTTCGTTTTCCAGCAATATTCGCTCTATCCCCATCTTTCGGTCTACGACAACCTGGCCTTTCCCTTGCGCTCGCCGACGCGGCACGTGCCGGAAGATGAAATCAGGCGCAAGATAAACGAAGTCGCCACCATGCTGCATATCGATCACAAGCTTCAGAACCGGGCGACGCGGCTCTCCGGCGGCGAGATGCAGCGTGTCGCCATTGGCCGGGCACTCGTGCGTAACCCCAAGATCTATCTGATGGACGAGCCGCTGTCGTCGTTGGATGCCAAGCTGCGCAACGAGCTGCGGCTGGAATTGAAGCGCATCCAGCATGAACTCGGCGCCACCGTGCTCTATGTCACGCATGACCAGATCGAGGCCATGACCATGGCGACCCGGATCGGCGTGTTGCGCGACGGCAAGCTGGTGCAGATCGGCGCGCCGCGCGAGATCTACGAAGATCCCAATGATGTCTATGTCGCGACGCGCCTTGGTCAGCCGCATATCAACCTGATACCACGTGGTCTTTTTCCGGATGTTGCCATGCCGGGCGCGGCCGAGACGATTGGGGTTCGCACTGAGAATCTGTTGATCAGCCGACACAACGGGGCTGCCGCGCGGATCGACTGGATCGAACATCTCGGCGACCAAAATCACCTGCATATCGATCTCAACGGGCACAAGGTAACGACGCTGGTGCAGCCGGATGCGGAGCTGGATGTCGGTGACGTGGTGGCGCTGGAGCTGCAAAATCCGCTCTATTTCGATCGTGAGGGGGCGCGGGTGCGGTCCTGAAGGACCAGATCGGCCGATTTGCGGGGACAGAACCAGCTGAGCATGGATTAAGAATATGGATTCGGGATTATTGAGACAATTGATTGGCGAAGTCGGCCAGACGGTGATTGCCCGGTCCGAGCATCTGACCGATCTCGATCAGGCGATCGGTGACGGCGATCACGGCATCAATATGAAGCGGGGCTGCGAAGCCGTGCTGGCGGAGATCGATTCGATCGCGGCTAAGCCGCTGCCGGAGGCGCTGCGGGCGATCGGCACGCAGCTCGTCATGACTGTAGGCGGGGCTTCCGGGCCGCTTTATGGAACCCTATGCCTCAGTCTTGGCAAGGCGCTGCCGGCCGAGCCGGATGCGCAAGCTGTGGCGGCTGCCGTTGCCACGGCCCTGGCAGCGGTGCAGGCGCGCGGCAAGTCGGAACGCGGACAGAAGACCTTGCTCGACGTCCTCGGTCCCGTCAGCGACCGCCTGTCGGCCGGTAATCTCAACAGCTTGACGGAGCTGGCCGAAATCGCCAATGAAGCGGCGACTGCCACCATTCCGTTGCAGGCGACGCGCGGTCGGGCTTCATTCCTAGGGGAGAGATCGATCGGTCATATGGATCCCGGCGCCTGCTCGCTGGCGCTGATTATTGAAACGCTTGTTACGTCGCTTGAAGGATCGAAGAAATGAGTTCGAATGTCGGCATCGTCATTGTTTCGCATTCCCCCAAAGTTGCCGAAGGGGCAGCGGATATGGTGCGGCAGATGGTCGGTGATGAAGTTCAGGTCGCCTGGACCGGCGGCAACCCGGCAGGTGGCCTTGGCACCAGCGTGCCGGCGATCATGAGCGCCATCGACCATGCCTGGAGCGAGGCGGGGGTCGCTATTCTGGTGGATCTTGGCGGGGCTGAAACCAATAGCGAGATGGCGATCGAGATGCTGCCCGATGAGCGCCAGGGCAAGGTCGTCGTCTGCAATGCGCCGATCGTCGAAGGCGCCGTGATTGCCGCCACCGAGGCGGCCAGCGGGGCACCCCTGGCCTTGGTGAAAAAGATAGCCGAAGAGCTTTCGCCGCAATAGATGTTGATGCAATTGATGTGGAGATGAAGACAGAATGACCCTTGCGGAAACACCGGTCCTGGGAAGCGTCGTCCTGGCTCACGAGGCCGGGCTCCATGCGCGCCCTTCGGTGAAGCTGACGAAGCTCGCAAAGTCCTTCTCATCGGCGATCGCGCTGGCGACCGCTGCGGACGGACCTTGGATTGACGCCAAGAGCGTCGCCAAGGTCATGGCAATGAAGGCGCCGCGCAACAGCAACCTGCATTTCCGCGCGACGGGTGCCGATGCGGCCACGGCCGTTCAGTCCTTGATCGACCTCGTCAACCGTGACTTCGACGAAGCGCAGGCCAATGGCTGACAGCTGGTACCACGGGCGCACGGCCTCGGCGGGCATTGCCATCGGCACGGCCTTTCCGCTGCCGCCGAAACCGGCTGAACCGCCAGCGGCGGAGCGCGCGGCTGGCGGTGCCGAGGCGGAAATGGCCGCCCTGCATGCGGCGGTTCAGGCGGCGGTGGATGAGATCAGTGAGCTGATGGCGGCTGCGGCCGAAGATGCCGCCGATATTCTCGAATTCCAGATTGCCATGCTTGAAGACGATACGCTGCGCGAACCGGCTCTGCTTGAGATCGCGCAGGGCCGAATGGCCGATCTCGCATGGGCTGAGGCGCTCGACGCGCAGATCGCCGATTACGCCGCTTCTGATGACGACTATTTCAAGGCGCGCACGGCCGACTTGCAGGACATGCGCGATCGGGTGCTCCGGCACCTGCGCGGCGAGAACGCGATTGAAGTGCCGCCGGGTGCGATCGTGCTGGGCGAGGATCTGACACCCTCGCTGTTTCTCAGCCTGGATTGGACACGGGGCGGCGGCATCGCGCTCAGCAAGGGCAGCTCCTCCAGCCATGTGGCAATGCTGGCGCGTATGCGCCGTGTGCCGATGGTTGTGGGTTTGGGTATCGATGTGAGCGTGGTCGCGCCGGGATCGACTGTCATCGTCGATGCGGAAAGCGGGCGGATCGTCATTGAGCCGGATGCGGCGACGCGAACGGATATCGAGGCGCGCCGGCTTCAGCTTGATGCCGAGCAGGCGAGGGCCGAGGAATATCGCCTGCAGCCGGCGTGTGCGGCCGATGGAACCGAGATCAGGCTGCTGATCAATATTGCCGACCTTACCGACCTGGAGAATCTCGACCCGGCGATCTGTGACGGCATCGGGCTGGTCAGGACGGAATTTCTATTCCGCCAGGATGGCAAGCTGCCGACCGAGGCAGAGCAATATGAAATCTATCGGCGAATGGTGGAATGGGCGCAGGGGCGTCCCGTCACCGTCCGCACGCTCGACGCGGGCGGCGACAAGCCGATTGCCGGCCTTACGCTTCCCGAAAGCAACCCGTTTCTAGGCCTGCGTGGCCTGCGCCTCTCGCTTGCCCGACCGGATGTGTTCAAGGTCCAACTGCGGGCGCTCTGCCGGGCTGCCTGCCATGGCGATCTCAAGATTATGCTGCCGATGGTAAGCGTGCCCGGCGAACTCGATGCTGCCCGTCGCCTGCTGGACGAGGTTGTCGAGGAGCTGCGATCCGAAGACATACCGCACAGACTACCGCCGCTTGGTATCATGGTCGAGGTGCCGTCGGTGGCACTCATGCCGGAGCGCTTCGCTGCGGACTTTTATTCCATCGGTTCGAACGACCTCACCCAGTATACGCTGGCAGCAGCGCGTGATCTCGGCAGCGTTGCGGCGCTTGTCGATGCCGGCGATCCGGCCGTTCTCAAGCTGATCGCCAATACAGCAGCCTATGGGCGGCAATCAGGTCGGGAGGTCAGTCTCTGCGGCGATGCCGCCGCCGACACCCGCCTAGTGCCGCAGTTGCTGGCGGCAGGTTTGCGCGCGCTGTCAGTCGCGCCTGCGGCGGTCGGCCGCGTCAAGGCTGCAGTTGCGTCGACACGCCTTGCGTGATCAAGATGCCGCCGGTGACGTTGCAGCAATCCGATCCGGTGGGGTATCCGGCTGATGACCAAGAAAAAACCACAAGCGGGCAGGCATGAAATGCACGCCGCAGCCGCTCCGGGCATAGAAGCGGAGCCGGCTTCGGCGGCAAACTCGGCTGTCGCCAGTTATAAGCAGATCCTGGCGCGGATTCTCGAAAACCGGCCCTCGGGTACGCGCCAGCGTCTAGCTGCGGCTTTGGCTAAGAACCGCAGCTTTGTATCGCAAATCGCCAATCCGGCCTATCCGACGCCGATCCCGGCACAGCATCTCGACATCATCTTCGAGGTCTGTCTGTTCCCCCATCAGGAGCGCGAGGCTTTTCTCGATGCCTATGCCGCCGCACATCCGGGCCGGCTGCAGCGTCACCGGCATCAGCATCCGAAGGAACATCGGCTGCGCCCGGTAACGGTCTATCTGCCGGATCTCGAAAACGAGAAGAAGAATCAGGCGATGGACAAGCTGATCAACGATATCGCCTTGAAAATCGGCAAATTGAGCGAGATGAGCTGACGCGGAAGACGCGAAACCGGTACCGGAACAGGCGGGCAAGTCCTGAAGGCGCCAAACGAAGGGGAGCAAGATGAAAAAGCTGATCAATTCGATCGACACGGTCCTGGCGGAAAGCCTGGACGGTTTAGCCGAGGCGCATGCCGATATCCTGCAGCTTGGCGAGGGGCGGAAATTCGTTCGCCGGCGGAACCTGAAGCCGGGCAAGGTGCAGCTCATCTCGGGCGGCGGGTCCGGTCACGAACCGTTGCATGCCGGCTTCGTCGGGCATGGCATGCTGGATGCTGCCTGTCCCGGCCAGGTCTTCACCTCGCCGACTCCGGACCAGATGGTCGCTGCCATGACGGCAGTAGACCAGGGCGCCGGTTCGCTGTTGATCATCAAGAATTATGAAGGCGACCGGATGAATTTCGAGATGGCGGCCGATATGGCGCCGGGCGCGGTCGCAACGATCATTGTCGATGATGACGTTGCCGTCGAAAAATCGACCTATTCCATCGGCCGCCGCGGTGTCGCCGGCACCATGATCGTCGAGAAGATCGTCGGAGCTGCGGCGGAAGGCGGTGCATCGCTTGCCGAGCTTGAGGCGCTGGGCAAGGCGGTCAATGCGGCCAGCCGGTCCATGGGGGTGGCCCTGACGAGTTGCACCGTTCCGGCGGCCGGCAAGCCTACTTTTGTACTCGGCGATGACGAGATGGAAATGGGGGTGGGTATTCATGGCGAACCGGGCCGGCGCCGGGTGAAGCTGGCGAACGCCGACGCCATCGTGGAGGAGATGGTTGGTGCGATCGTCGACGATCTTGGGATCAAAAGCGGCGGCGAGATTTTGCTGCTGGTGAACGGCTTCGGCGGCACCCCGCAGATGGAGCTCTATCTGATGCATCATGCGGCGCACAGGCAATTGGCGGGCAAGGGCATCAAGGCGGTGCGTTCGCTGGTCGGCTCCTATGTCACCTCGTTGGAAATGGCCGGCTGCTCCTTGACAGTCGCGCAGCTTAGTGCTGAACAGCTTACGCTCTGGGATGCACCGGTTCATACCGCTGCCTTGCGCTGGGGCATGTAGCGACTGAAAACGGCGAAGAGGGTGTCGTGGCGACCATCAAGCGATTTTGGGGCGAGCCGTATCTCGCCACCCTGGACACGACGGTCGCCTCGGTCGATGCCGATCAGATCACGCTGACCGAAACCATTTTCTATGCCTTTTCGGGCGGGCAGGAGAGCGATCAGGGAACCATTGGCGATATCCCCGTGCTTGAAGCGCGAAAGGCAGCCAATGACATTCTCTATCGCCTGCCGCCCGATCATGGGCTCGAAAAAGGACAGGTCGTTACCGTGGCGATCGACTGGGCGCGCCGTTATCGGTTGATGCGGCTCCATTTCGCGGCCGAAATCGTGCTGGAGCTGGTTTATCGGCAGCTGAACGGCGCGGAAAAAATCGGTGCGCATATCGCCGCCGACAAGGCGCGCATCGATTTTGCCTGGCCGGAGAGCGTCACGCCCTTGCTGCCGGAGCTGGAGCAGGCGGCCAATGCGATCTGCCTGCGCGATCTGCCCATTGTCAGCGCCTTCAGTGACGAATCTGCGGGACGGCGCTATTGGGAGATTGCCGGTTTTGCCCGCGTTCCCTGTGGCGGTACGCATCTTCGCCGCAGTGGCGAAATCGGCGGCATCATTTTGAAGCGCCGCAATATCGGCAAGGGCAAGGAGCGTATCGAGGTCCTGCTGCAGGCCGGTCAGGATTAGGCCCGACCTCGGATTAAGCCTGACGCCGAGACTGGCGTTCGCGCCAGGCATCCTGCAGCTGATAGCTCCAGTAGGTCAGCTGCGCCGCGGCCCGGCCGAAAATCCCGCCGTTCCAGTCAAGCGTGAAAGGTGCAAACAGGCGATAGCGGTCACTGTCGCCGCTGATGGCCTCGGCTATCACTCGGCCGCCAATGGCCGTGGTGTTCATGCCATGGCCGCCGAAGGCCGTGCAGTACCAGCGGCCTGCCGACAAGCGCCCGATCTGCGGCATCAGGTGGCGCGCGTATGACATCAGGCCGGACCAGGCGATCTCCACCTTCAAGGGCATCAGTTGCGGATAGGTCGAGACCATCTCCCGTCGCAGCAGTCCAGCCAAGTCCTGGGGATCGGCGGTGCGGGTGGTGATGCGGCCACCCCAGAGCAGGCGGTCCCCGCCGACAATCCGATAGTAGTCGCCGGCGCGCCGGTCATCGCCGATGGCGGCCGTGGTCCGGACGGCTTGTTGCAACAGAGCCGCATCGGGCTCGGTCAGCAGCACATAGGTGGCGATCGGCAGGAAACTGCGGGTGAGGGCGGGGCAGAGCCGATCGGTATAGCCGCCACCGGTAAAAACCACCTCCTGAGCGGTAACATCGCCTCCCGGCGTAGCGATGCGTTGCCGGCCATTTGTCTGTGCGATGGAGATGGCCGGCGTCCCTTCATGGATCTTGCCGCCCCGGCGGACGATCTCGCGCGCCAGCGCGCGGGCATAATTCAAGGGGTGGAAATGGAAGGAATCGTGATCGAAAAGGGCCTGGTGGTATTTTTCCGACCGCAGGATCTCGCGCAGTTGGTCGCGCGCCAGAAAGGAGAGCTTCCGGCCGAAATCGCGCTCCATTTGGTCACGGTGAGCGAGCAGGCCATCGCCATCGTCGTAGCGGATGGCGCCGATGATGCCGTCCGTCCGCTCTGCTTCGACGATGCCGAGATCGCGAATATTGGCAGCGACGATGTCAACGCCTTCCATCGACAGGCGATAGAGCGCTTTTGCCTGGTCCGGTCCGACCTTGCGGCTGATCTTCTCTTGCCCGCAGGCGAAGCCGGGCGAGACGAAGCCGCCATTGCGGCCCGACGCACCCCAGGCAATGCGCCGCGCCTCCAGAATCGTGACACCACGCCCAAGCCGCAGCAGCTCGAGCGCCGTGGTCAGTCCGGCGAGGCCGCCACCGATGATGCAAACATCGCTTTGATGCGCGCCGGTCAGCGTCGCGTATCTGTCGTCGCTGGCCAGGGTGCGGCGGTAATGCGTGTCGATGTATTCGGTCGATAGGTGCACGGACATGGCCAGCTATGTTGCGGGATAGGTGATGTCCAGCACTTCCAGCATCTCGGTGCCGTTCGGCGAACGCAGGGTCACCGTGTCGCCGACACGCGCCTTCAACAGCGCGCGGGCGACAGGAGAAACCCAGCTGATGCAGCCGGGTGCGCTATCGATCTCGTCGATACCGACGATGGTCACGGTTTCCTCGCTGTCATCGGCGCGGGCATAGGTGACGGTCGCGCCAAAGAAGACCTGGTCACGCCGCGTCTGGCGGGCAGGATCGACGGCTTCGGCATTGGCGAGGCGCTTATCCAGGAAACGCAGGCGGCGGTCGATCTCCCGCAGTCGCTTCTTCCCGTAGATGTAATCGCCGTTCTCGGAACGGTCGCCATTCCCCGCGGCCCACTCGACCACGCGGACGATTTCCGGTCGCTCGACGGTCCAGAGATGATGGCGCTCGGCCTTCAGCCGTTCGAAACCCGCAGGCGTGACATAATTTTTTGTGCCCGCCGGGATCGGTGCGACATCGTCGTCCTCGTCATCGGCTTGGTAATCGGTCTCGCTGCTCATGTCGTGCTCAGGTATCGGTTGAGGTGCGGCGATCGGTAATGATGCCGAGATCATGCGGCAGCCGGTTCATCGAGGCAAATCCGTCCGCTGTCACGATGATCTGGTCCTCGAGGTTGAAACCACCGAAACCGTTTATATAGAGCGGAATTTCATAAGCGAGGACCATATTTTCCTCGAACGGAATGTCGCTATCGGCGGAGATGAAGGGCCATTGCTCGGAAAAGACCGAATGGCCGACGCCGTGACCGATATGGCCGCGGCTATAACCGGCGAGACCGGCCTGATGCAGGACCCCCACAGCGGCATGGTATGCATCCGATAGGCGCTTGCCGGGCCTTACCTGGCTGAGGCCGGCGGCAAAGGCCGCCGCGACGTGCCGATGCAGGCGCTGCTGTTCGTCGGTCGCCGCAGCAAAGACGAAATTGCGCGAGCAATCGGAGGAATAGCCGTCAATCACGCAGCCGACATCGGCTTTGATGATGCTGCCAGGCGCGACACGGCCGCCAGCCTGCCACGGATCGGTGCCGATGCTGATATATTCCCAACTGGTGATCGCCGGATCGATGCCACGCTTGGCGGCTTCCGTCGCGACGCCGGCGCGGAAATGGCGACGCAGATCCTCGGCATCCTCGCCGGCGGCCGTCATCGCGATCAGCGATCGCAGACCAGCTTCGGAGAGTTCCAGGCCGAGCCGCAATTTGGCGATCTCCGCTTCCGTCTTGACCATTCGCAACCGGTCGAGGACTGGCGATCCGTCCACGATCTTCGCTTGGGGCAGGGCCGCAGCGATTTTCGCAGCGTCGTTGGCGGAGATGAAGTCGAGGTCGAAACCGAGGCGCGCATCCTCAAGCGCCAAATCCTGCAGCACGTCGTGCAGCGCCTTTAACGACAGGGAAATATCAAAAGGATTGGGGCGCTGCAGTCCCTCGGGCCGGCCGTCATTGCGCCAGGCGCTGCGCAGGCGCTGTTCGATCGGCTCATGCGCTGTATCCGCAGAAACCGCTGCGATCTCGATCCAGAGTGGATGGCTGCGGGCAAGAAAAGCATCATCGTCGGAAAAGGCTTTTTCATACAGATCGCCGATGACCACGCCCGTCGGCTTTTGTCGATCGGCCGGTATAATTGCGAAGGCGGCGCCGGCACGACGAAAGAGGGCCGGCACACCGGGACTGACGCCTGTGGCATAGCGAAAGCCTTCCGGCTCGGCGACGACCAGGGCATCGAGCCCGGCTTTCCTTAGCAGGTTGCTGGCGCGTTCACGGTTCAAGTAAGGTTGGGGCATGAAACGCTACCTATTCGGGGTCGCTGACAGGATGGGGCGGCGGTAAAAGGCGCGTAATCTAATCGCTGTATCGGGCATGTATCAAGCCGTAGCAAGACGGTTCGATGACAGGCTACTGAAGCGGCAGGGGGATCTGGCATTGCAAACGGTTCCGGACGCATTCCGCCGCCAAATAAACTGGTGCGAGGCGCTTGGCTCGCCCTTTACCGCGCACGTGCTGCGAATCCTCCGGGCCGATCTGCTGGCGGGCGGTGTAGTCGCGGACATGGTCGGAACTTGGCCGGGCGATCCCGAGGCGGATGCCTTGCCGCTGCGCTTGACGGGTGCGCTGCATGCACTGGTGCTGGGGCATCATTCGGCGGCACTGGCCGCGTGCTATCCGGGTGGCGAGCATGCCGGTGATGGTACCCGGCTGGCGGCGGCGATCGGATCGGTGCTGAAGGAGATGCCGGCGCATTTCGCCGACTACCTGGCTTGGCCGCCGCAGACCAACGAGACCCTGCGATCGGCGGCCTTGCTGGGCGGTTTCACCACCATCGGCGCAGAGACGGGGCGGCCGCTGCGGCTGCTGGAAATCGGGGCAAGCGCCGGCCTCAATATGTTATGGGACCGTTTCCGCTACCGGCTGGGCGCGACGGATTTCGGCCCGGCTGACAGCCCGGTCCTGCTGCAGACCGATTGGCGCGGTCCGCTTCCGCCTTTGACGATGCCCATTGTGCTGGAACGGCATGCTTGCGACCAAGCCCCGGTCGACCTGCATGATCCGCTGCGGCGCCTGTGCCTCTGCAGCTATGTCTGGGCGGATCAGCAGGAGCGGATGGCGCGGCTGACCGGCGCTATTTCCCTGGCGCTCGAATCAGGGATCACGGTCGCCAAGGCAGATGCCGCCGATTGGCTGGAGGGCCAGCTGGCGTTGCCGGCAGACCCGAAGACGATGACGGTGCTCTATCATTCGGTCATGTGGCAATATCTGCCGAACCCGACACAGCGGCGTATTATCGGCCTGATGGAGCAGGCGGCAAAACGCGTCCCGCTGGCCTGGCTCCGTCTCGAGCCTCAGGCGACAGGCGGCTTCGCTGTCTTGCTCACGCTATGGCAGGGTGGTACCGCCCGCGAACGCCTGCTGGCGCTCTCGCATCCGCATGGAAGCTGGGTCGAGTGGCTATAGGTGGAGTTGTGGTGACTGCAGGCCGGCGTCAGCCGTTGGCCACGGCGCGCGGCTCGACAGCTTCGGGATGCAGCTTGGCGACAACCCGGCCATCGGCCGTGCGGCCGGCATGGACCGAACGAGCCATCAGATCCTGCCACGGACTGGTCGCATTCGCCTTCTTATGCTCGGCGATCCAGGCATCACGATACTCGCTGCCCGTGGTCTCCTCGTAGACCGGCATGCCCTGGGTATAATGGACAAGCTTGGCATCCGAGCGCGGCGCGTCATAGCCGACGAGGTGATTCCAGTAACCCGGCACACCGCCGACCAGTTCGGGTGACAGCCAGTCCATGGTATGCGGTGTGCGGCAACGCTGCGGATCGTCGACATAGTCAGGCGTCAGCACCCGGTTGGCGGGATGGCCGCAATTGAACATGATCATGCTGGCCCATTCGAACTTCTTCTCGTTCTTGGAGACCATTGCCGCATAGCGGTCGTCTGCCAGGGCGAACAGGCCGGCGACATCGTCCAGGGCGAGAAAATCGATATCGAGAAACAACGCCCAGCCTTGGAAGTCGCAGAGCCAGGGCACCAGGAAGCGGCTGTAGGTAAAGGGCGTCAGGCCCTGCCGGGACATTGGCAGGGTGGGCAGGACCAGCGGCGAAATGGCGAGCGGCTTGGTGCTGCGCCGGAACAGGCTGAACTGCAGGACGTTATAGGCAACCGCTTGCCGGTGGTCATAGCCAATGAAGATACGGAGCGGCTGGTTGCTGGTACGGTCCATGGGGCAGGTCCACTTTTAGGATATCAGGCTGGTCAATACGCCGGTCAATTTGTCCGATGCACTGGTGCCGATCGGTGGCAGGTTCTGCAGGGTGGTGACAGCGCCGGCGAGCGAGGAGGTCAGCGTGTCGAGCGATGAATTGGCAGCGAGACCGTAGGGATCCGCGCTGGTATCGACAGCCTTCTCGACGGTGTCATAGTCATTCTTATAGAGACCCTGGCTGAGCTGGACCGCATAGTTATAAGCGTTCTGGCGGTTGGTCTGGGTGTCGTTCTCGCGGGTCACGCGCAGCACGTATTTGCCGGCCTGGAGGTTGTAGGTGCCGTTGACCAGCTGCTTATAAACATCGTTGGCGGAACCGGCATCGGACGAGGAATCAGCGATCGTGTTGCCGCTCTTGTCGATCAGCTGGAAGCGTACGTCGGGATTTTCGGAATTATCCGTCAACACGCCGAACTTGGTCGGCCCCGAGGTCGCGACATTGAAGGTGAAGAAGTCGGCTGCGTCGTTCTTGTCGAGCGAGCTGAAGACGTTGAGGCGCGAATAGTTTTGCCGCAGGATGCCGACGTTCCGCGCCGTCATGCGATTGTCGATCTGGACGTCGTTCGTGTTCTTCTGGAAATCCTTGACGTTGATCTTGGCCTGTTGCGCGGCCTGGTCCATCGCCGCCACTTGCTGCGAGAGCGCGTCGAGCGAATTGGAGGCGCTGCCATTGCCGGACGACGTGCCGGAAGTCGCACCGAACAGCGAATTGGCGGTCGATGAAGAATTCGACCCGCTCAGCGAGGAACCTAATACGCTGCTGGAAGAGGCTGGTGCGATGGCAGTGCTCATTGTCGCTTCCTAATCTAATCGCTTAAATAGCCGGCCCATCAGATCGACACCCGCATGATGGGGCGGCTGGGTTCGTAAGCCGCTGTTGCCGGGGCCGCCGCGGGGGCGGGGATACGGGCGGCGCTATCGGCCGGGACATCCGGCTTCTGTGCCAGGCCTTCAGCGATCGCCCGGTTGATGTCGAGGATCGGCTGGATCTTGCCGCCGTCGAGGTCCGCCAGACGCTGCATGATGTGGCGATCGACCATGACCGAGAGGGCCAGGACGTTTTGCCGCACATCCTTCGGCAGCGGACAATCGGGTTCAATCAGCGCCGCCTGGAAAATCGACCAGAGCCGCTGGTTGAGACGAAGCGCCTCGCGCAGGGAAACACCCTTGTCATCGGCCTTGGCGGCGACGATCAGCCGTCGCGAAGCTTCTGCCAAAGCCCAGGCTTCCGTGCTACGCGGGTCGGCGGCTGCCGGCTTGCTGCTATACCCGATCGGCTGTTTCATCAATTTCTCCGCCAGGATCAAGCAGGGCCGCCGTATCAAGGGAGGGTTTTGACCGATCCCTAGAAAAGCTTGGCGGTGAGCTTGAGAGCCCGATAGTAGTCCTGTTTAAGCACGAACTGTGCCACATGCTCCAGTTCGGCGGCGATTCCTGGTCGCTCCTTTGCAGTTTGCTCCAGGATGGCTTCAAATTTCTTAATGCTCTCGGCCAAATCTTCGGGAAACAGGTACATGAGCTGGATGATCAGATAGAGCTTCTTTTCCAGGCTCGTAGCTGCTTCCTCTTTCATTACCTCTCGGCCGCGCAGGAAGTTCGCCTTGTTGTAGAGGTAAAAAGTTCCGGGTTCTTCGCCCCGGCCGATAACCGCGCCGTTGACGATAACTTTTTCTCCCGGGCGCAGCGAAAACTTCAGCGGCACAATACTTCTCCATCGCGTTCAAAGGCCCACTTCCGGAAATTTGCCGAAGATGGGTCAAGCCCTGGTACTTGTAGCGGGGGCTTGCGGCGGGGGAGAAGCGGGCGACGGCGTTGCCGCCGCCGCCCAACTCTATCCGATCCGGCTGTATTAGAACAACCGCAGGATCGCCTGCTGGGCCTGGTTGGCCAGGCTGAGGGAGATGGTACCCAACTGCTGGCGCGTTTGCAGCGTCAGAATGTTGGCACCTTCCTCGTTCTGGTCGGCCAGGGTGAGCTTGCCGGCACCTTCCTTGAGCACGTTCGAGAAGTCCGCGGTATAGGTTTCGCGGGTCTGAATGATGTTCAGGTTGGTGCTGAGGTTCGACGACGCGGACCGGATGATCGAGGTCGCGGCGCTGAGCTGGCGCACCGCATTTTCGATATCCGCACGATCGTTCCAACCGTTCTGTGCCTGGTCCAGCTTCAGGCCTTGGCCGTTGGTCTGGACGTTCTGGCTGACCACCGTCACCGTGCTGGTGTTGGTTTCGTTCAGCTGCACCGTCAGGTTGTTGGAGTCGTTGCCGTCAACCAACTGCTTGGTCACCAACTGCGCCGTCTGGCCGGTATGGGCCGCGCGGACGTCGAAGCTGGCCGTCACAGTGTTGCCGGTCGCATCCTTGCCGTCGAAGTCACCACGCACCTTGGCGGTAATGGCCGCCGTGGTGCCGGTAGCAACGCTGGTGTTGAGAGAGATGCTGAAACCAGCACCGGCGTTCGAACCGCCGGCCAGCGTGCCGGTGATCGCCGCCGAAGCGCCGGACAGGTCGACTGAAAGGGTGGTCTTGCCGCCGGTGCTATCCGTCACCGTAACGATGGCGGCGGACTGACCATTGGACGTGTCGATCGAGAAGGTCAGGCCCGTGACGCTGTTGTTTTTATAGGCCGAGCCGTCGAAATCGACGCTAACCGCAGTAGAGGCAACACCCGAAGCCTTGACCGTGGTCTGGATTTCCGCCGAATCAGCAGCCGTCGCGGTCGCCAAGTCGGTCAGAGCATTCAGATTCAGGTTGGTGGTGTAGGTGACGCCGGCTTCCGCGGAGAGAACGGCGGCCGTGGCGTTACCCGCCGAGACTGCCGTACCGGTCTGCGGGGTGGCGCCCCCGGTCAATGCGACGCTGAAGGTATCGAAGCTATTGGTCGCGTAGTTGAAGTTGGAGGCTGTCGCCGTGACAGAATAGCTGGCATCGGCGCTGACCGTGTTCGTCGTCGTCGGCGCGGCGACGATGGCGGCGGCACCGGTACCATAAGCGGTACCGACCGACTGGGTATAGGTCGAACCCTGCAGGATCTGCCGTTCGTCGACCGTCACGCGAGCCGTACCGGTATCGAAGGCGAAGGAGTTTTCACCGTTCGAAGCCTTGCCCTGGCCCAGCGGGTTCAGACCATCGCGGACGACGGTTTCACCAGCCGAGTTGGTCGCCTTGACCTGCAAGTTGACCAGCTTTTCAACCGTCGAGGTGCCCACACCGGCAGTATCCGGGGTGTTCTCGATCTGGTTGAAGTCGACGTCGAAGTTCACCTTGGTGCCGCTGGCGAACGAAACCGAGGCATGCAACACCTTGCCGGCGGCGTTGGCTGCGGTCCACTGCGCCTGGGTGAAAGTGACAGTCTGGGACTTGTCGCCTTCGCTGATGGTGAAGGTCTTGTCCTTGCCCTTGCCGCCGGCGAGCTTGATGGTAACCGCATCAAAGTTGCCGGTGGTGGTGGAGTCGTAGCCGGTCAGCGTCAGGTTGCTGATGCCGCGATCTTCTTCAGCCTGCTGAACATCAGCCGTGCTGCCGGAAATCGCGCCGTCGCCGGTGACGGAGAGGGTGTAGGTGTCGGCCGCGGTCACGTTGGTCGCCGTGGCGCCGCTGACGCCCTGAATGGCGTTGACCGCTTCCTTGCTGCTCTGCGTGGCATCAAGGCTGAGGCCGCTGCCGACCAGGAGGTTCTTACCAGCATAACCGCTGTCCTGAGCCAGTTTATCGATCTGGCGCAGCAGGCTGTTATACGAGTTGGCAAGGTTGTTACGCAGCTGGACCGAATTGGCATCGGTGCCCAAGTTGCTCAGCGCCTGAGTGGTCAAGCCCTGGGCCTGATTGAGCAGGTCCTGGATGTTGGTGATGCCGCTATCGCCGGCTTTCAGGGTGCTGATCGCCTGGCCAATCCCGTCCTTGAGATTGTCGAGGTCGCCGGCGCGCTGGTTGAGGCTCTTCGCAGCGAAGAACGACGAAGGACCGTCCAGGGCTGAGTTGATCTTGTTGCCGGTCGCCAGCTTCAGCTGGGTATTTTGCAACGAGGAGGAGGTCTGCTGCAGCAGCAGCAGGTTGCTGCGTGTACCAGCCGAAAGGGAAATCTGGTTAGCCATAAAGGAGCTCCTTTGGAGACATATGTACCCGCCGCTTTGCGTCGGGGCCGCTTTCACAACGAAGGCAGCTCCAGGTAGGAAGCAATGATCATGCCAACAGGGAAAAAGCTGCCGATGCTAGGCAAACCCTGCCTTTTGTGAAAATCAGAGGAGCCCGGGGCTCGGCAAATTCTGCCGCATGCGGCAATTATTACCCGGCGGAATTGTCCGGGTGGGCAATATTTGCTCCCAGCCGAATGTACTAAATCATTGATTTTTGGGTTAAAGTCTTATTAACCAAAAAATTGCTAAGGTGCGAAAAAGGAAAGCTGACAGTTCTATGACCCTCTCGCCAGTGCCATTTTCGGTAGAGATACCTACCGCGAAACCAGCCGTTTCGCTCTCATTGGAAGACGATAGGGCGGTTGTTGTGCTTGACACTCTTATTATCGGAGAAGACCGCGACCCGCAGCAGAACGCGACCGCGCCACAGGCAGGAACTGTGGGGTCGAACGCCGATGTCATCCGCCTGATGGACCTGGCGCGCGAGGCCCATATTGCTGGAGACCTAAAGCAGCTCCGGATCCACCTGAACAAGATCCTCGAAATCGATCCGGATCACGCCCAGGCGCATTTCAATCTCGGCGTCCTTGACCGCGATCGTGGCGCCCATCCGGAGGCAGAGGCCCATTTCCGCCGGGCCGTCAAGATCAGCCCGCGCAATACCCAGTATCATATGGCCCTCGGCGAGCTCATGCATGTCATGCGGCATCTGCTGTTTGCGGCCGAAGTCTATGAGGCCGGTCTGGCGATCGACCCGAATAATGTGGCGATGCTGACCAACCTCACCGAAATCCGGCAGAAGCAACGGATGCCGCGCGAAGTCGCGGCGCTTAGTCGCCGTAGTTTGGCGTTGGACCCGCAATCCGTGCCGGCGACCGAAAGTCTCGCCTGGGCCTTGTTGTGGCTGGGAGAGACGGAGGAGGCGCTGGAGGCCGCGGAGCGGGCACACGGCCTCGATGCGAAATCGCTCCCCGCCATTGTCATGATGCAAATTGCCCTGGCCAGAATGGGAGAAAAGGAGAAGGCCGCCGCGATATTGGCGGAGATCGAGCAGCGGGCTCTCATCTTATGGGACGATTGCGCCGTCATCGTCGAGCGGTATACGCAATTTGACGAGCGCGACATGGCCGAGCGGATTTTGCGCAACGTCATTGGGAAGCGTCCTAATTTCGTACCGGCCTTGCTGCAGCTTGGCCGCTACATGATTCTCAAAAGCGACCTCGAAGAAGGCTTCAAGCTGATGTCGAGGGTCGTCGAGCTTAATCCCGACGAGGGCGACGCCCAGACCTCGGTTTCCCTGACAATGATCCGCAACGGCGACTATGAGGCCGGTTGGGCGCGCCATCATTGGCGCTGGAAACGAACCGGCTGCGAGCCGCGCTGGGACCTGGCGCTGCCGGAATGGGACGGAACGGATCTGGGCGACGGCGGCGTGATTGTCTGGCGTGAGCAGGGCATCGGCGACATGATCATGTACGCGGCCCCCGCGATGAGCTGCCGCGCCTTGGCCGGGAAAGTTGCCATTGAAACCAATCCTCGGCTGCAGCCGCTGTTGCAGCGAAGCTTCCCGGACATGTCGATCGTCTGCCGGGAGGCGCTGCCGGAAAACTTCCTCGCCGAGAACAACATCGTGGCGCAATGCCCGATCGGCGATCTTCCCCATCTGCTGAAGCTGGATATGGCCAATTATCCCGGTCGCGACGGCTTCCTGGTGCCGGACCCGACCGAGATCGCCCGCCTGCGCGGAAATTATCAATTGCTGTTTCCCGGCAAACGCCTGGTGGGAATTTCGTGGCGCAGCGGCAATGCTTCCAGCGCCGTGACACGCTCGATCGAATTGTCCAGATGGAAGCCGATTTTTGCGACCGAAGGATGCGTCTTCATCTCGCTGCAATATGGCGATGTCAGCAAGGAAGTGGAGGAGTTGGGGCGCGAACACGGCGTCGATGTCTATATCGATAGCAATATCAACGCCATGACCGATATGGACAACTTCGCCGCCCAGATCGCCGCGATGGATGTCGTCATTTCCGTCGACAACAGCACGGTGCATGTCGCCGGTGCACTCGGCAAAACCACCTGGGCCTTGATCCCGGCGGCGTCGGATTGGCGCTGGCTGACTCCTGATCGCACGGACACCATCTGGTATCGCAGCGTGACGCTACTGCGCCAGAAGCCGGGTACGGACTGGCTGCCGCAGATCGAGGATGCGGCAGCCCAGCTCAGCGAACTGCGACCCGAGGCGATCACCGAGGAACGTATCGGTTTCTATCTGCGCTGCGCCAGGCAATCGATCGAGGCGGCCAATATCAATGTCGGCGAGCGTTTTTATCGCCAGGTCCTGCAGCTCCACCCGGATCATCATGCGGCGCTGGCCGGTGTCGGACAGGTCGCGCTGCAGAGCGGCTATGTCGCCGATGCGGTGAGCTTGTTGCGTCGCGCTGTCGAGGCGGCGCCGGAACAGATCGACTATCAAGCCAGTCTGATCGAAGCGCTTTCCGCCGCCGGCCGGCATGACCAGGCTTACGGCGTGCTGCGCAATGCCATGAAGATCGACGGCCAGAATATCCGCGTCCTGACTGCCGGCATCCGCGTCCTGAGCAGCCTCGGCAAGGACGAGGAAACAGCAAATTACTGTGCTCGCCTGTTACGGCTGATGCCCGACAACCGGGAGGCCCGGCTGCATCTTGCGCGCATGCAGATTGCGGCCGGCGACTTTGACGTCGCGGAGGCAAACCTGACGCGGCTGTTGGAAACACGTCCCGACGATGCCGTTGCCGGCTTCACGCTGGGCTGCCTCGCATTCCGAAACGAGCAATTGGCCGAGGGCTGGAGCGGCTATGCCTTGCGCTTCGACGCGGGTGCCACCAATCCGGCCGCTCCGCTCCCGCTACCGGTTCTAAAGGCGGCGAAGCTGGCGGCGGATCTCAAGCAGGAACGGATCGCCGTGCGGCCCGAGGCGAGCCTGAAGGACCAAATTCTCTTCGCGCGATGGCTGACCCAACTACGCCGCGACAGCGGTTTCCTCGTCGGCGAATTGGACCCGCGTCTCATTCCCTTGGTCGACCAGACAGCGACGCGCCTCTCGCTTTTCCCGACCGGCTCGCTGCAGGCGGAGGAGGCGGAGGACCTGCAACTGACATCGCAGGTGGCTCTGGGGGACCTCGGGGCAAGATATGGCCGGGATTTGGCGTCACTCGGTGCGGCCGTTCCTTACCTGCAATTCGATCGCGCGAAGGCGGCGGCCATGCGTCGCGACTATCTCGCTGCCCTGAATGCCAAGCGGTTGATCGGCCTGTGCTGGCGCGGTGGCGATTTGGCCGTGCCGTTGTCGGAATGGCTGCCGGTTTTGCAATCCGGCGATTTCGGCTTCGTTTCCCTGCAGGCAGGACCGGCCCAGCAGGAATTGCACGAGGTTTTCGATAGCCTCGGCAAGATGGCCGTGAGAGACCCGTCGATAGATCCGCAGACCAATCTGCGCGGCTTTGCGGCACAGATCGCGGCGGTTGACCTGGTGATAGCTATCGACGAGGTACCGGCGCACTTGGCCGGCGCATTGGCCGTACCTGTCTTTTGCCTCTTGCCTCGGGTCGCCGACTGGCGCTGGTTCGGGGCTGATCGTACGGATACCCCCTGGTACCCATCCATGCGACTATATCGTCAGACGGCGGATGGCAATTGGGCGGATGTCATGGCTAAGATTTCCAGCGACCTGATCGCGCTGGTCGAAGCCGAAGGAGCGGAACAATGAATAGAGCAGAGCGGCGGCGGCAGGCCAAGCTGCAACAGAAAGGCGACGCACGGAGCTCGGCGATCGGCAACGCCATCGACCAGATGATCGAGCCGATCGTGGTGCTGCTGAACGCGCAGGAATTCGCGCGGGCCGAATCCGCGCTCGAGGAGTTGCTGGCGGCTTCACCCGGCCATGCCGAGGGATTGCATCTCTACGGTCTGCTGCTGTCGCAGACCGGCCGCGAAGAACAAGGCATTGCCGCTTTGCGCGAGGCGACTGAACGCGCGCCGCGTATCGCCCTCTACTGGAACAATCTGGCTGCCGCCCATTCACGCCGTCAGGAATGGGATGCATCCGTCGCTGCTGCCCGCAAGGCCATTGAATTGGACTCGAAATACGCCGAACCGCAAAATATCCTGACCAATGTCCTGCTTTCACGCGGAGACCTGGAAGCCGGCACGGACGAGCTGGCGAAGCTTCTCGCCATGCGTGGCGGCGATGCCAAGCTATGGCTGCAACTGGCGCGCAACCGCAACGATCAGCATCGTCATGAGGAGGCGGAAGCCGCCTATCGCAAAGCCCTCGAGCTGAAGCCGGATGACGTCACTGCCATGCGCGAATTGGCGTCGGTCTATATGAACACATGGCGCTATGACGAAGCCCGGCTGCTACGTCAGAAGGCTGATGAACTGGACGCGGCTGCTAGCCAGTAATGGCGTCCAGGGACGGCTTTATAGAGACGGATATCCCGCCCGCTTGCTGACAAAGAAAGCCCGCCAGGCAATAAGCCGGGCGGGTTTCTTTGTTGAGCCTTGCTCCACTCAATACGAAAGAGGGCGATTGACGTTCTAAGTGGAAGCTAATCCGCTTCCACTTAGAACGATCGCACTCTAGAACAGCTTCAGGATCGCCTGCTGCGCCTGGTTGGCGAGGCTGAGCGAGATGGTACCAAGCTGCTGGCGTGTCTGCAATTGCAGCATGTTGGCACCTTCCTCGTTCTGGTCGGCCAGCGTCAGCTTGCCGGCGCCTTCCGAGAGGACATTGGTGAAGTCCTTCGTATAGTCCAGCCGCGTCGTGATGATGTCGACGCTGGTGCCGAGCGAGGAGGCGGCGCTTCGCAGTCGGATCGTCGCGGCAGTGAGCTGCGCTTTTGCAAACTCGATGTCGGAGCGATCCAGCCAGCCGTTCTGCGACTGGTCGATCTGCAATCCCTGGCCGTCGGTCTGGACGTCCGTGCTGACCACCGTGACCACGGTCGTATTGGTCTCGTTCAATTGCACGGTCATGTTGTTGGCGTCGGTGCCATCCGTGACCTGGGTGGTCGAGAGGGTAGCACCTTGCGCCGTGTTGGCCGCCCGCACGTCAAACAGGGCCTGATCGGGACCGGTGAAGGTACCGATCGCGTGGTAGGTGACCTTGCTGTTCGACTGCGGCGGAATGCTATAGGCGGAGTCGAGGGTCAAGGTTACCTGGGCGCCGTTGTTGACGCCGCCGGCGATCGTGAAGTTCAAGCTCGACGGTGTGGCGCCGCCGGCCAGCGAGATGCTGATCTGCGATTTGCCGCCGTAGCCGTCGTCGAGGGTGATGACCGCGCTGGTCGCGCCCGCCGTCACCGAGTAGGTCAAGGTATGTGCGAGATTGTTCGCGAGACCGTTCAAGGAGGTCAGCGAGACGACGCCTGCGGAGAGTGCCGCGCCATAGATCGTCTCGGTGGCATTGGCCTGGGTGGCATCCGAGGCGGAAGCCGTGGTGACGCCGTTCAGGCCCGTCGGGCGGATGTTAAGCGTGGCAGTGCTCAGGCCGTCCGTGACGCTGGTGAAGGTGGTATTGCCACCCGCCGTAACGGTCTGCGTGTTGCTGCCGCCGGGACCCACCAGGGTTGCGCTGTAGCTGGTGAACTTGCCGGTATTGAAGTCGAAGTTTGCCGGATCGGCATTGGCCGTCAGCGTATAGGTCGAGTCCGTGAGGATCTGGTCGGCTGAAATCGTCGGCGTGCCGATGATAGCAGCCGCCGCGCGGCCATAGGAGTCGCCGATCGTCGAAGCGTAACCGGAAGCGCCGAGGATCTTGCGCTCATCAATGTTGAGGCGCGCGGTGCCGGTATCGAAAGCCCAGGCATTCTGGCCGCCTGAAAGTTTCTGCTGGCCCTGCAGGTTCGCCGCACTGCGGGTGATCTTCTGGCCGATGCCGTTGAAATCGGTCACCGTGACATCGAGATCGACGAGCTTTTCGATCGTCGAAGTGCCGATGCCGTTGGTATCCGGAACAGCATCGATGTCGTCGAAATTGACGTCGAAATTGACATGCGTGCCGCTCGGGAACTGGCCGTCGAAGTTCAGGACCTGGCCCGTGGCCTTGGCATTGTTCCACTGCTGCAGCGTGAAGGTCTTGCTGATGGTGACGCCGTTCTCGCTGACGGTGAAGGTCTTGGCTTTGCCCACACCGCCGGAATACTTGATCGTCACCGGGTCGAAATTGCCGGTGGTCTTGCTCTGAAAGCCGGAGATGTTCAGGTTGCTGATGCCGCGGTCCTGCTCGGCCTGCGAGACGTCGGTGGCATTGGCGGAAATCGCGCCGGTGCCGCTCACGCTGACGACATAGTCATCCAGGCGGGTGACGTTGGTCGTCTGCGCATCGGAGATGCCGACAATGGCATTGACGGCGCTCTTCGAGGAGGATGTCGCGTCCAGCGTCAGGCCGCTGCCGACCAGCAGGTTCTTGCCCTGATAGGTGCTGTCCTGGGCCAGCTTATCGATCTGGCGCAGCACCGTGTTGTAATCGTCGGCAAGCTTCTTGCGCAGCGCCACCGAATTGGCGTCGTCGCCGAGATTGCCTTGAGCCTGGGTCACCATGCCCTGCAGCTGTTCGATCAGGGTCTGGATCGAGGTGACCGCGGTATTGGCGCTCTTAATTGTGCTGACTGACTGATCCATCTGATCTTTGATCAGGTTGAGATCGTCGGCACGCTGGGTCAGGCCCTTGGCAGAGAAAAAGCTGACCGGCCCGTCGAGGGCGGAGTTGATCTTGTTGCCGGTCGCCAAGCGCTGCTGGGTGCGATCCAGCAGGCCGGAGGTCTGTTGCAGCAGGAGCAGGTTGTTACGGATACCTGCTGTGAGTTGGATATCATTCGACGCCATAAGGGTTCTCCCAAGCTTGCGTGTCGACGGCAGCCGTCCTTTAACGGCAGGCAACCAAAATGTCGGTCGAACTCATCTGAGCAAGATCGATGCCAACTCATAAGATACTGATATTTAATGGATATTACTCGGTTCAGCAGTGAAGAAAGGTTCCGGTCCCCGGAATCAATGTGCCTGTCGCATCGATAACCCGGTCGGAATTGCCTGCCCGGTACTGGGCAAAAACGATCGTCGGAGGGGGCGCTTTCGATCGGCACGTAATGGCAATTTTCGCGATTCACCCCGGCGGACCCGCGCGCGCAACGGTCGTAAATTTCCTTGACTTCCGATTTTGTGCATCTAAATTGAATCATAGGGGCGTCTTAAATTTGGTAGAGAGACGGCCGGTTAGGATGGTGAATGCTCTGCAGAAACTGCCGAGCGCTTTAGAGCCACTGGATAAGCGATCGCGCGATGAGCGATTTTGATGTGGATATGAGGGCGGTTACCGGTGCTTCTTATGGGGCACGGGCTGCTGCGCCGGATACCAACCAGCCGACTGCCGAAGAGCCCTCCGCTGTGGCCGTTCAATCGGGCGATCTGCAAGCGTCGCAAGCTGGCCCGGTGCTAGATCCCTCCAACGGGGTGGCTGCCGCGCAGCCTCAGTTCCGTTACGATAGTTTTCGTTACCTCTATCGGCCTGATTACGGCCGGGTTGTGCTGGTTGGCCAGAATCCGGAAACCGGCAGGCAAATATCTCAGATTCCCTCGCAGCGCGCCTTGCAGCTCTATGCCGAGCAGCGGCAGTCGGACTTGCGCAATGCCTTGTCCGCCAGTGCGGCTGACGGGAAAAAGAGCCAGGCCGGCGCCGATCATAGCAGCTTCGACGGCGCCAAGGCGGGTAGGGGCGCCAGCAGCGGCGGGCAGAGCAATCTGATTGGGCCGGCCCCTGCCAAGGCGACCAGCACGGCATCGCTGCCGACGCCGTCGCCCGTCTTTCTGGCGGTGGCATTCTCTCCGGTCAATATAACGATCTGAAGTTGTTCTGAAGCAACCAGCGTCGGGCCGCTCGGGCGCGGTGGGCGCGGCCACCGCAGGGGAACTGTCAGGCCCGCTGCTGCAGGCTGACGATACCGGACGAGGTATTGCGCCGGCTCTTGGTCAGCGTTCCCTTTTTGCTGTAGCCGGTAACTTGGGCGCGTGGTTCTTCCAGCGCATGGACGATCGCGCGCATGACGCGTTCATTGACATCGCGCATCGCTCGCAGCGCACGCAGGTTGTTCTGCACGGCGGCCTGGAAATGTTCGGTTGCCTCGACCAATTCGGCGCAAAGCGATGGGTCGACCGTTTCTCCCTCGGCCATCGGCTCCCGCAATGCCAAGGTGAAGGCGCGATACGCATCGGCCAGCGCCAGCTTGTCGGACTGCAATTGCCGCAGTTCCTGCGGTTTCAAGCTCCGTAACAGCTCGACCTCATATTCCATACAGGCGATCAACCTGGAGGTGATGGCCAGCAATTCGCTCATGCGCGCGTTCTTACTCATGCGGCGGCAACTCCTGCAAATGCAGCAATTCACGCTGGACCTGGTCGGCGATGCCGACGCCTTGGGTCTTGGCGGCAAGCTTGCCGTATTCATTGTAGAGCATCGTTTTGAAGATGCCTTCACCTTCGCCGCCGCCGAAGAGCGAATCAGGCTCGATGTCGCTGGCCATCTCGGAGAAGGAGTGAGTGATGAAGAAAGCTTCAAAGTCCTGGGCAGCGTCATGCGCCTGGGCCACGAGCCTCGGATCCAGTTTCGCCAGATCCGCGTCGCCGGCCTTGGCAGCAGGCAACTGCCGGCCGCTGCGATAGGCGGCAAGCGCCTGCTGCGTCGATATCTGCGGATAGCCGCCGGTTGCCGATGCGCTTGCCATTACTGCACCACGATATCGGCCTGCAGGGCGCCGGCGACCTTGATCGACTGCAGGATGGAAATCATGTCGCGAGGGCCAATGCCGAGGCTGTTCAGACCGGCCACCAATTCCTCCAGCGTCACGCCGGGCTTGAGAACTTCGAGCTTGCGGTTCCCATCCTGGTTGACGTCGATATTGGTGCGCGGAACCGTCGTCGTAACGCCCGTATTGGAGAAGGGGCTGGGTTGCGAAACCTGCGGCGTTTCCGTGACGCGGATGGTCAAATTGCCTTGGGCGATCGCCACCTTGCTGATCCGCACATTGTCGCCGATGACGATGACGCCGGTCGTTTCGTCGATGACCACGCGGGCCGGCGTATCCGGATCGATCGGCAATTGCTCGATGCTGGTGATCGCAGTTGCCGGGTCTTCGCCGCGCTGGCCGATACTCAGCTGGACGGTACCGGAATCGATCGTCTTGGCCGTGCCAGCTCCCATCGTGCCGTTGATCGCATCGGCAATGCGCTGGGCGGTGGTGAAATCAGGATTACGCAGCGCGATCTTCACGTCCTTCAGCGCAGCGAGATCGAAGGGAACTTCGCGCTCCACGATACCGCCTTCCGAGATCCGGCCGCTGGTCGGGACGCCTTTGACCACCGATTCGGCCTGGCCTTGCGCGGAAAAGCCGCCGGTTGTCACCTGGCCCTGTGCGACAGCATAGATTTCGCCATCGGCGCCGACCATCGGTGTGACGAGCAGCGTGCCGCCTTGCAGGCTTGTGGCATCGCCAAGCGAAGAAACCGTCACGTCAATACCCGAACCCTGTCGGGCGAAAGGCGGAAGATTCGCCGTGACCATAACGGCGGCGACGTTCTTGGTTTCGAGATCGGTGCTGCGGGCATTGACGCCCAGTCGGTCCAACATGCCGATCAAGCTTTCCCGGGTAAAGACCGCCTTTTTCTTGAGATCATCGCCCGTGCCATTGAGACCGACGACCAGGCCGTAGCCGACCAGCTGGTTTTCGCGCACCCCTTCAAAGCTGGCGATGTCCTTGATGCGCGACGTCGCCTGGGCGGATGAAGTAACAAGCGTGGTGGGCAGAACCAGCAAGGATGCGAGCAGCACGGCCAGAAGCCGGCGACCCTCTCGGCGCAGCTTGCGCCCCCACATCTCCAATGACTGTGATGACAGTCGCATCAGTGTCTCCTGGGCTTCGCCCGGCAATCCCGACCAGTTCTTGGTCCTCGACGGGATAGATGCTATTTCCATGCCAGGCAGAATAAAATGGTTAACTAATTGATTTTTATGGAAGTTGTATTATAGCTGGAGGAGGGGAGCCGACGAATTGGCGGCGGACGGAAATTCCTTGTCCGATCCACACATTCCCTCCCCGGCAGAATGTGCCGATATTGCCGGTGGCGATCCCGTCCGAACACGCATCCGCACAAGGGCCGAAAATGATTGATGGATTGTTCATCAGTATCAGATATACCATATTGAAAATCCGATGATTATTTCGCAGGTCGCGATCCGATGAAGATCGATCCTACCGGGATCAGACCCACCACGGCACGTAAACAGGTTGGCGGCCCGGCAAACGCCGGCGGGAGCGATTTCGCCAAGAATCTGGCGGAAACGGACAGCGCAGCCGGTACCGGCAAGACCACCGCGACCATGGGAATGAACCCGCTTGCCGGGCTATTGGCGGTCCAGGAAACCGAAGAACCGTTGGAGCGCCAGGCGCGAAAGCGCGCAACGCAGCGGGCCGACACGATTCTCGATGAACTGGAAGAACTTCGCCTGGGCCTGCTGATGGGGACGGTCCCAATGGCGAAACTTGAGCAGTTGGCGCAGCTAGTGCGCGTTAGACGCGAACAATTCGATGACCCCAAGTTGCAGTCGATCCTCGACGACATTGAGCTGCGTGCCGCGGTCGAATTAGCGAAACTGTCCCGATCGCTCTGACCCCTTCCGGTAAGAAATCAATTTTTACAAGATGATGGCAAAAATTTACGGCGATTTTGCCGCTTGCGGAGGCATGGCTTTTTCATATACTCCGCGCCATTCCCGGCAACGGGAGAAGATCTGGGTTTGAGTCGTTTTTGAACCGCTTCGAGGAGCGTATGAAGCCGTTGCTTTCGCCCGATTACCGCCCTAGCGAAACTGAACCGTTCATGAATCCAATGCAGCAGGAGTATTTCCGCCAGAAGCTGCTGGCTTGGAAATCCGAACTGCTCAGGGAATCCAGTGAAACGCTGAATCACCTGCAGGAGGAAAGCCTGTCTGAGCCGGATATCGCGGATCGCGCTTCGCTCGAAACCGACCGCTCGTTGGAACTGCGTACCCGCGACCGCGAACGCAAGCTGATCTCGAAGATCGATGAAGCGCTGGTTCGCATCGAAGACGGTACTTACGGCTACTGCGAAGAGACCGGAGAGCCGATCGGTATCAAGCGCCTGGAAGCGCGTCCCATCGCCACCTTGTCGATTGAGGCGCAAGAGCGTCACGAGCGGATGGAACGTACTCATCGCGACGACTGATTTGGCTTGCCCGCATGCAAGACGTTTGCGATCCGCCGAGCCTCTGGTTTCGGCGGATTTGCATTTTGGAGAAGCGGCGTTCTTGACGGACACTCGGTCCGGATGCCTTCAGCTGGAATCCGGCTCTCTTCAATTGTGATAGAATGCGATCGCTTTGAGAAAAGTCAGATCAGGAATTGGGGAAGAGCAGGGATTGCCGGCAATGAAGCGCCACAGCCGCCGCGCATGCGCGATTGTCCCGCCATCGGCCGCCGCAATCGTCCCGCCTGAAACAACGCGCGACGTCATTCCGACGGCGTGCCGCAGGATTGGCGTTATCCTGGTGCCAAAATTCGCGATGATCTCATTCTCGATGATCATCGAGCCCTTGCGCAGCGCCAATCTGGTCACCGGCAAACAACTCTATGACTGGACGCTGCTTTCTGCAGCCGGCGGCGACATCGCCTCCAATAGCGGGATCACGCTGGCAACATCCTCGTTGCGCGATACGGCCGAGCATGAATTCGATCTCGTCCTGGTTTGCGCGGGGCTCGATCCGGAAAAATTCCGCGACAAGGCAGTCGAAAGTTTTTTGCGCCGCCGTTTCCGTCACGGCGGCCGTATCGGCGCCGTAAGCACCGGCAGCTTCATCCTCGCCCATGCGGGCCTGCTGGAGGGGCATCGCTGCACCGTGCATTGGAATTACAAGGCGGCGTTCCAGGAACTATATCCGCAGCAGCAGATTTCCGATGAGCTGTTCGTGATCGATCGCCAGATCGCGACCTGCGCAGGAGGCACGGCGGTCCTCGATATGATGCTGTACCTCATTACGCAGCAGCACAACGAACAACTGGCGCGCGCCGTCTCCGATCAGTTCATTCACGGCACCACGCGCCAGGCGCAGCATCACCAGCGCAATGAACTGAGCTACCGTCTGGGAACCTCGAACAGCTTCATCGTCGAGGCAGTCAAGCTGATGGAAGTCAATCTTGATGCGCCATTGTCTCCGGTAACCCTGGCGAAAAAACTGAAGACATCGCAACGCCAGTTGGAGCGACTGTTCCGCAAATATCTCGGCTGTACGCCGACCCACTACAACCAGGGCCTTCGCATGGAGCGAGCCCGGACCCTGCTGCGCCAGACCGGCCGCTCAATCACCGAAATCGCGCTGGCCTGCGGCTTTTCTTCTGCCTCTTATTTCAGCACTGTCTATCAGCGCTACTTCGGCACACTGCCGCGGCATGACCGGCGCCTTTAACGGGCAGGCGGCGTGGCGCTACGCCGGAAAAAGTGGCGTGCTGTCGAAAAAGTGGGGTTTTCCGGCGAAGCCCTGACCGACGCTCTGCGCCGCGCGGGAGATTTTCAGTCAGTTTTTGCATTTCGGGAGGGTTACATGGCTTTGCCAGCAAGCATCCGTTTCGTCATCATCGGTGCCGGCATCCACGGCCTGAGCGCCGCCTGGAACCTGGCGGAAAACCTGCGCAAATCGGGCAAGGGCAGCGGCAAGGACATCATCGTCCTCGACAAGACAGCGATCGCCGCCGGCGCCTCTGGCATTGCCTGCGGTGTCGTCCGCAACAACTATTTCCAGCCCGCCATGCGACGTCTGATGGCCCATAGCGTCTCGGTCTGGGAAAGCGATATGGAAGCCTTCTCCTATCATCCGGTCGGCTATATGCAGATCAGCCCGGAAGTGATGCATGCCGATGTCGCGACGATCTATCAGCAGCAAAAGGAAATCGGCTACACCTCTGACTTCATCGAGGGCGAGAAGGACTGCATGACCTATATGCAGAACATTCTCAGCGACTGGCAGGCCAAGGGCATCACCTCGGTGCTGCACGAAAAGAAGGGGGGCTATGCCAATAACACTGCAGCGATCTATGGCCTCGCCAAGAAAGCCGAGGCGGAAGGTGTACGCATCGCCACCGGCGTCAAGGTGACCGGCCTGAAGCAGGATGCCAGCGGCGCCGTCACTGCCGTCGAAACCGACAAGGGTACGATTGCCTGCGAGCAGGTGATCGTCGGCGTCGGCCCCTGGGTGCGGTCGATCTGGAACATGCTGGGCCTGCCGGATGCCATCTCGATCAAGGGACGTGACGGGACGCTCCACGACAACGTGCCGATGTGGGTCTATTGGTCGCTGCAGGAAGGGACACTGGGCGTCGACCCGGATTACCAGAAGACCAATGACGGCCAGATGCCGCCGGTCATCCATGTCGATACCGATGCGCCGCTCTATTCCGATGTCGACGGCTCGCTGATTACCGACAAGCTCTGGGGTATCTATTACAAGCCGGATTTCCATTTCGGCGGCATCCAGGGCGGCGCCATGCCCTTCAAGGTGCCGACGGCGATCGACCAGGTGAAAGTCGATCCCTACGGGCCGGAAAGCCCGGATTTCATCGTCGGCGACGACTTCGCCCATATGTGGGTGTCGGCCCTGGCCTTCTGCCAGAAGCGCTTCATGGGCCAGATGGGGAAATACAAGAAGGAGCCGTCGGGCGGCATCGGCTGTTTCACCGCCGACAGCTTTCCGGTCTTCGACCGCTTCAAGCAGAACGTCTATTTCATCGCCGATTCCAATCACGGCTATAAGATGATCGGCGTCGGCAAGCTGGTGGCGGATGATATTTGCGGCATGGGTGACGAATTGCTACGCCCGTTCCGTTTTTCGCGTTTTGCCGAAGGCAAATTGCACCCCACCTCGAACTCGCCGTTCCCCTGGAGTTGAGGCGACGTTTCCATGATGGCATCAGTCAAGGCCGGCGCCCGTCGCCGGCCTTGATCATTTAGGGCCGGCGCCGCGCCTCGGCTTCGGCCTTGGCTGCATGTTGCAGCAACCAGGATTTCAGGGTAGCGACTGGCGTCGATTCACGACGATTGGCGGGCTCGATCACGTAGAAGTCGAGATTGGTCTTGAAACTGCCCGGGAAGGGACGGATGAGCTGGCCGCTGTTGAGGGCATCGTCGACCAGATAGCGCCAGCCGAGCGCCAGACCTTGGCCGGCAATCGCAGATTGGATCAGGAGCGGGTAGTTGTTGAAGCGTAGCCGCCGGCTGTTGAGCCGTGGCGCCGACAGGGCTGTGCGCCAGGCCTCCCACGTGGTCCAGGTCGGATCGAGCGCTTCCATTTCCAGCAAGGGCAGGGTGCCGATATCGCTGATGCCGGCCGGAATTGGAAAGCGCTCGAGGAAAGCCGGGCTGCAGACCGGAAAGACCTCGCCGTCGAACATGCGGGTCGCCTTGACGTCGCTCCAATTGCCCGTGCCATAGCGGATGGCGAGATCGAGCTGCTCGTCGGCCAGCTCGCCCAGGCTGTCGGAGGAGATCAGCCGCAGCTGGATATCCGGATGCTCGGCATTGAACTCGCTGAGCCGGGGCATCAGCCACAAGGTGGCAAAGCCCAGCGTGGCACCGATCGAGATCGCGGCGCGGTTCTGCGCCGCCGTCAGGCGCTGCACGCAATCGACGATCGCCAGCAGCCCCTGGCTGACCGCCTGGTGCAGGGTGATGCCCTCCGCCGTCAGACGGACCTGCCGATGCTGGCGATGGAACAGGGCGACGCCCAGATGGGCCTCCAGGCCGAGGATCTGCCGGCTGACCGCCGCCTGGGTCACGTTCAGCTCCTGGGCTGCGGCTGTGAAGTTATTCAAGCGTCCTGCGGCTTCGAATACGACGAGGCTCGATACGGGCGGGAGGAGTCTTCTTAACCTATTCATATAATTTACAAAAATTTTTTTCTGCGATGGTTTTACGCGTTGGCTTACGCCAAGGTTGACCGCCTGGTCATAACTATCCCTCATGGATGGATTAAATTAATGGTGCTTCACAGGCGACGTCAATCGCCAGAGACTCTGAGCATTGTTTCAGCCCGAAAGTGACCCCATGCCCGCGGGAATCGAACCGATTACAAACGCCAAATTGCCCTTCGCTCCAGTCGATATGGAGCGTGTGCTGCAGCCAATTGAGTTAGCCTCCGGTCTGCCGAATGAAGCCTATGCCAGCCCTGATTTCGCTCGCTTCGAACGCGACAAGGTGCTGGCGCGGACCTGGACCTGCATCGGCTTTGGCAAGGATATTCCCCGTGCCGGTGACGCCAGGCCGTTCGACCTGATGGGCGTACCCCTGCTGATGGTGCGGCGGCGCGATGACAGCATCGCCGTCTTCCACAATGTCTGCAGCCATCGCGGCGCCGTCCTGCTGGATCGCGCCTGCAATGTGCAGGGCAGTTTCCGCTGTCCCTATCATGCCTGGGTCTACGATCTCGACGGCAAGCTGGTTGCAACGCCTAATATTGGCGGGCCGAAGCAGCATAGCTGCGAGGGTTTCGACAAGACGCAGCATGGCCTGAAGCCGGTGCGCAGCGCGCTCTTCTGGGACATGATCTTCGTCAACCTCTCAGGCGACGCCGCGGATTTCGAACATTTCAGCGCTCCCCTGCGTCAACGCTGGAGCGATTTCGACATGCGCGAGATTCGTCACGGTGGTGCGGATTCTTCCCTGCAGCTGACGGTCAATTGCAATTGGAAGCTGGCGGTCGAAAACTATTGCGAAGCCTATCATCTGCCGGTTATCCATCCCGGCCTCAATAGTTATTCGCGGCTCGATGATCACTACAACATTGCGGAAGAGGGCACGTTCGCCGGCCAGGGCAGCACCGCCTATACGCCGCTGCTGGTCGAGAATGGTCCTGATCTGCCGCATTTCCCCGATCTGCCGGCGAAATGGGCGCGCGCGGCCGAATACGCGGCTTTTTTCCCGAACGTCCTGCTCGGGATTCATCGGGATCACTACTTCTCCATTCTGCTGGAGCCCGTCGCGCTGGACCGGACCATCGAGCGGCTGGAAATCTATTATGTCGGCGACCGTTCGATATCGCCGGATTATGCGGCGACGCGTGCCGCCAATCTCGCGACCTGGAAGACGGTTTTCGATGAAGATATCGACGTCGTCGAGCGCATGCAGCGGGGACGCCAGTCGCCGGCCTTCACGGGAGGCGCCTTTTCCCCGCGCATGGACCCGCCGACACACTGTTTCCATAAATGGCTCGCGCAAGCTGCATTGACCGCCATCTGACGACGATGGCACCGACCGTCGGGGCGTGGCGATGACGAAGATGGTCGGAGCGGCACTGACGGTGACATCCGTGACGGCGGGCGATCCGCAGAGCTTCGACCCGGTTCGGCTCGTCGTCGAACGCACCGGCTGCCAGCCTGCGGCAATCATCTGTACGCCGCTGGTGCAGGGCGATCGTATTCAGCGCTTTCGCGTAACCGGTGCCTTCGGCGACTGGATCGTCAAGCGCGTCAAGCCTGGCAGCAAGGAATTGACGCTGTTTCCAAATATGACGAGGGGGGAAGCGCGCGCCCTGACCATTCTCGGTCCCTTAGGCATCGCGCCGCGCCTGATCGACTTTATAGATGACCCGAATCACGGGGCAATCGTCGTCCATTCCTTCCACGAGGGAACGGCCTGGCCAGGAGCGGCATATGCCGCCACCGACAGTCCCGCCGATACGCCAAGCCTTGCCGCGGTTGCCGGGCTGCTGCGGCGGCTGCATCGGCTGACGGTCGATGGCTTTCGCGATGTTCCAGTCATGCCGGCCGACATATTGGCACAGGGCGACCTGTTCCTGCTGCAAGTCGGACGGCCGCACGACCTGTGGCGATTGCGTCCGACGCTGCTTGATTGTCCCGTGCTGCTGCGGCGCAGCCTTCTGCATACCGATGTCGGTGCCGGCAACCTACTGCTCGGTCCGCAAGGGCTGCGGCTGGTCGATTGGCGGAGCCCGGCGCTGGGCGATGCGGCTGAAGACCTGTGCGCCTTTCTCTCTCCGGCGTTCCAGATCCTGCATGGCCGGCCGATTTTGACCTTGGCGCAACGGGCAAGTTTTCTCTCCGCTTATGATGATCGCCGGGTTTCAGAACGCCTTCAACTGCTGGAACCGTTCTTTCATTGGCGCATGGCGGCCTATTGCTGCATGCGCCAGCAGCAATCCGTCTCGCAAGACCCGGAGGAGGCGGCGGGTTATGACCGAGCCCTCGACGCCTTGATGCGGCTGTTGGCCGCGTAGCACGCCGGTAAGCCGCTGGTCCGTGCCGAAACGATCAGGCGGGCGGGAAGTAGAGATGCATGGTGGTGCCGCTGCCGCGGATGGGCAAGGGCCCATTGCCAGCGATTTCCTGGGCGATTTCCTCGGCGATTTCAGGGTTCACTGTCTCCACGTCGATCCGGCCGCCATGCGCTTCGATCAATCCCTTGGTGATCGACAATCCAAGGCCGGTGCCTTCCTGGTTGCTGGCGATATGCGCAACCTTGGGACTGAACGGCTCAAACAGCCGGGGCAGCATGATGGGCGCAATACCCGGGCCATGGTCGGTCACGGATATTTCGCTTTCGCCGGTGGCAAGCCGCCTTGCCGATACGACGATATCGGATTGCGGGGGTGAAAACTTGATAGCGTTGGAGAGCAGATTCAGCAGCATCTGGGTAACAGCGCGCTGGTCGCAATTTGCCGGCAGAGGTTCGTCCGGCAAAGCGAGACGGAGCGACAATGCCTTATTCTCCGCCGTCGCCCGCACCATGCCGACGCTCGCTGTTATGATCGGAACGAGGTCTCGCTTGGTCATGTCGAGATCGGCTTTGCCCGCCTCGATACGGGACATGTCGAGCACGTCGTTGATCAGCGCCAGCAGATGCTGGCCGCTCAGCTTGATATCCTCGGCATATTCGCCATAGCGCTTGTTGCCGAGAGGGCCGAACAGTTCGGTTTGCATGACGTCGGCAAAGCCGAGGATAGCATTCAAGGGTGTGCGCAGTTCGTGCGACATATTGGCGAGGAAATTGGTCTTGATCCGGCTGGCACGCAGCAGGTCCTGATTATAGCGCCGCAAATCCTGCTGCGCTTGGGTCAGGTGGTTATGGCTCTGTTGGATGCGATCCGCCATGCGGTTGAACGCCGTCGCCAGATGACCGATTTCATCGGTGCTGCGGACGGGCGCTCGGACGTCGGTATTGCCTTCGGCGAATTGGGCGACGATGCTTGACAGCTCCCGTACCGGCTGAACGATGCGCATGCGCAAGGCCGTATGCACGGCGATGGCGATCGCTGTCGTCCAGATGAAAGCCGAGGTGATACGGCCGACGATGCTGGGAATCGAGACAACGCGGTAATAGGTCCAGCCGGTTTCGCCGATGGCGGCCGAAACGACGATGCTGCTCATGCCGGAGACGCCGAAGCGATGGATCGTGGCGGTCGGGCTGTCCGCAGGCGCATATTGGCGCAGAGAGGAGATGACGCTCTTCATCTCCTGCTTGTCTTCCAGGGTCAGCGTTCCTGCCTGCAGCGATTCTTGCCAATGGCCCGCAAGGATCGGCTCGCCATCGCGGGCGATAAGGAAATGCTCGGTTCCCTTGAAGCTGTCATTTATGGTCAGTTGGTTGAGCAGCTCGCCAAGCTCGATATCATGGCCGACATTGCCGATCCATTGGCCGCCGAAGTCAATCGGCAGGACCGCGCTTACGACCCATGACCAGGAAACGAAGTCGTAGCTGGCGCGGGTCCATCGCAGGCCGCGATCGGGATTGACTGCCGGATCCCCGAGCGTAAGCCACTCTGTTGCCGAAAAATCGTCGCTCGGCTGCGCTCGGTAGATGAGGTTCGGCAGCCGCGGCATGTAAACCACTTCCGACCGCTTGCGCGTCAACAGCCAGAGCGAGTCAAAAGGGGGAACGACCGCCGAACCGTAGACTGTCATAAGTCGCTGCGCCCGGACGTAGAGCGCGCGCATGAAGGGATCGGACGCGACGGTAGGATTGATGAAAATCCCGGCCTGGCGCTGGCCATCGAATTTGCTGCGGTCGTTGGTCAGCATGCCGTTGGGCTGTGTCGCCATGGTGGCGTCGAAATCGGCGGCATCTTGTTCGCTCGGCGCGGCGGTCAGCGAGTTGAAGAGATGGCTGCGAAATTTCTCCAAGCTTCGGCGCGCCAGTTGCAGCTCGGCTTCCAGGGTGAAGATCTTGTTGTTGGTAATGGAGGCGATCAGCTGTGCCGCGTCATCGATGGCGGTTTCGCGGCTGAACAGATAAAAGCCGATCGTGGCTGGACCGCTGGCGACGAGCACACAAAGCATGACGATCGCCACCAGGCGATACGACAATTTGCTCGACACGTATTGGCCGAATCCACGCACGAAAAACCCCGTTAGGCCCTCCGACGCGAAGCAGCGGGTAGGGACAGCGAAGACAGGAAGAGTTTATGGCAGGCTAATCTTGCGGCGAGATTGGTAAACAGGATGTTAATAAAAATAGTATTTTAATTCAATGGCTTGGCGAAATTTTCGCGCGATATTCATAATTCTAAACAGGTTGTGAACAGGGGCAGGCGCCGCTTGAAATAAAACGGAAATTCCAGCATTGTGCGGCAACTTTGCGATAAATCGACTGGTAAAATGAAGAAAATGAGCAGTCTTGGACTTGCCTCAGAGAAGATGACTGTTGTCGCCCCGGATCTCTTGCGTCGTGTCGACCAGGGAGTCAGCGCTGCGGCGGAGGCATTAGCGCGGCGTCAGCAGGCGGATGGGCATTGGGTTTTTGAACTCGAGGCGGATGCGACGATTCCGGCCGAATACATCCTGTTGAAGCATTTTCTCGACGAGATCGATCCGGCGGTCGAACCGCCAATCGTCAACTATCTGAAATCGATTCAGGGCGATCATGGCGGCTGGCCGCTGTTTCACGGCGGCGATTTCAACATCTCCGCCAGCGTGAAGGCCTATTACGCCTTGAAAATGTGCGGTGAGGATATTGAGGCCCCGCATATGAAACGCGCCCGGAATGCGATCCTGGCCCATGGCGGGGCGCAGACATGCAATGTCTTCACCATGATCCAGCTGGCGCTGTTCGGCCAGGTGCCCTGGCGCGCGGTACCGGTGATGCCGGTGGAGATCATGCATCTGCCGCGTTGGTTTCCGTTCCACCTCGACAAGGTGAGCTATTGGTCGCGCACCGTCATCGTGCCCTTGCTGGTGTTGATGGCGAAGAAGCCTTTGGCAAAGAATCCGCGCGGCATCGGCGTGCAGGAACTGTTCGTCACGCCGCCGGAGCAGGTGACCAACTGGTACAATATGAACCGGAAAGGGGCCTGGGCGGTCTTCTTCCGCAACGTTGACCGCATCCTGCAGCGCGTCGACCGCTTCTTTCCGGCCAAGTCGCGGCAGCGCGCCGTCGAGAAGGCGGTGGCTTTCGTCACCGAGCGGCTGAATGGCGAGGATGGCCTCGGCGCGATTTATCCGGCCATGGCCAACAGCGTCATGATGTTCGAGCTTCTCGGTTATCCGAAGGATCATCCGGATCTGGTGATTGCCAAGAAGTCCATCGAGAAGCTGATGGTGGTGCAGGGCGACCGGGCCTATTGCCAGCCTTGTTTGTCTCCGGTCTGGGATACGGGCCTCGTCAGCCACGCCATGCTGGAAGCCGGCGGCGAGTTCGCAAAGCGGGTCGGCCCCGCTGCGGACTGGCTGAAGGATCGCCAGATCCTCGACGTGGTGGGTGATTGGGCGGTGCGGGCACCGGGGGTTCGGCCGGGGGGCTGGGCGTTCCAATACAATAATCCGCATTACCCGGATGTCGACGACACTGCTGTCGTGGTCATGGCGCTCGATCGGCTCGATCATGAAAAATACAAGGAACAGATCGATCGCGCCGTGGAGTGGATCTTCGGGCTCCAGAGCAAGAATGGCGGCTGGGGTGCTTTCGATGCGGACAACGATTACCAGTATCTGAACCACATTCCGTTTGCCGATCACGGCGCCTTGCTGGACCCGCCGACAGCGGATGTTTCTGCGCGCTGCCTCAGCATGCTGGCGCAACTCGGCTATAAGCCGGACCATCCCAAGGTCAAGGCCGCCATCGACTATCTGCTGGACGAGCAGGAAGAGGATGGCAGCTGGTTCGGGCGCTGGGGCACCAATTATATCTATGGCACGTGGTCAGTGCTCTGTGCCCTGAATGCCATCGGCTTGCCCAGCAGCCATCCGGCGATGCGCAAGGCCGTGGCATGGCTGGCCTCGAAGCAGCGCGCCGACGGCGGCTGGGGCGAGGACGGTGCCTCTTATTGGGACGGGCAGCCGCGTGGCGAAGCCGATGAATCGACTGCGTCACAGACCGCCTGGGCGGTACTCGGTATGATGGCGGCAGGTGAGGTTGAGCATCCGGCGGTGGAGAAGGGCATCCGCTATCTGGTGGAAAACCAGGACAGCGAAGGGCTCTGGCAGGAAGAGGCCTATACGGCGGTCGGCTTCCCGCGCGTCTTCTACCTGCGGTACCACGGCTACCGGGCGTTCTTCCCGCTCTGGGCCATGGCCCGCTATCGCAACCTGCAACAGGGCAACGCGAAGACCGTCCTGTACGGGATGTAAGGCCATGCTCGGCATCGTCACCGGTCTGCAATCGGAAGCAAAACTGCTTGCCGGCCTGCCGCTGCGTATCGTCAGCGGCGGCGGCCGCCCGGCAGCGACGCGACGCAAGATCGATGAACTGATCGCCCAGGGTGTCGAGGGCCTCATCAGCTTCGGCATTGCCGGCGGTCTCGATCCCGCATTACGCACAGGCGATATCGTCATATCCGCGACGGTGGTCGATGCCGAGGGGCGACAGCATGTCGGCAATCCGGCTTGGCTTGAGCGGGCGCTGAGCCTGCTGCCTTCCTGTGCGGCCGGCCATATCTATGCCAGTGACCGCATCGTCGAGACGACGGGGGAAAAGCGCCGGCTTTTCACAACGCTGAATGCGCTGGCCGCCGATATGGAAAGCCATCACGTCGCCGATGCAGCCGAGCAGCATGGCCTGCCGTTTCTCGTCATTCGTGCGATTTCCGATACTGCCGACGAGACTTTGCCGGCCGGATTGGCGGCTGGCGTCGATGCCGAGGGAGGCACGCGTATCCTGCCGATTCTCGGCGCGCTGCTGACGGGCCGGTTGGGTCTCGGCGCCGTCATGCAAGCCGGCCGGTCCGCCGGCGAGGCGTTGCGGGCTCTGAAGCACGCGCGGCCCTTACTGGAACGATTATCAGCTTAGCGGTCTCTGCGGTCGTATAAGAAAAACCCCGCCTGCGTGAGGCGGGGTTTTCTTGCAGTTGTTCAGGCTTTGCGGCGTGCCTTATTCGGCGGCGGCACGCCCCTTGTTCCGGTTGGCGCCCTTTTCTTCCTTGATGCGGGCGAGGCTATCTTCGACGTGACGCGAGAACAGGAATTCCGCCGGACGCTGCTTGTCGAGCGAGATATCCGGCGCCATGTCGCCATCAACCTTCACGCCCTTCAAGGCAACCATCATCGCCTTCAGGGGATGCATGACGGTGTCCTTGACGGCGGTGCCTTCGAAGCCGCTATGCACCATGCAATCGGCGCACTTTTCATAATTGCCAACGCCGTAATCATCCCACTGGGTGCTGGCCATCAATTCGGTGAAGGTCTTGGCATAGCCTTCGCCGATCAGATAGCAGGGGCGCTGCCAGCCGAATACGTTGCGGGTTGGATTGGCCCAGGGCGTGCACTTATAGGTCTCGTTGCCGGCCAGGAAGTTGAGGAACAGCGAGGACTGGCTGAAGGCCCACTTCTTGCCCTTGTCGCCGCGCTTGAAGATGTCGCGGAACAGCTGGCGAGTCTTCTGGCGGTTGAGGAAATGCTGCTGATCGGGCGCCCGCTCATAGGCATAGCCCGGCGAGACGGTGATGCCGTCGACACCCATCGCCATCACATCGTCGAAGAACGAGGCGGCGCGGGCCGGATCGGTGCCGTCGAAGAAGGTGCAGTTGATATTGACGCGGAAGCCAGCGGCCTTCGCCTTGCCGATCGCCTCGACTGCCTTGTCATAGACGCCCTGCTGGCAGACCGACTTGTCGTGCTCGTCCTTGCTGCCGTCCAGATGCACGGACCAGGTGAAATAAGGAGATGGCTTGTACTGGTCCATCTTCTTTTCCATCAGCAGCGCATTGGTGCAGAGATAGACGAAGCGCTTCTGCGCGATCAGGCCTTCGATGATCTGCGGCATCTCCCGGTGCAACAGCGGCTCGCCGCCGGCGATCGACACCATCGGTGCGCCGCATTCCTCGGCCGCATAGAGCGCGTCCTTGACGGAGATCCGCTGATTGAGGATCTCATCCGGATAATCGATCTTGCCGCAGCCGGCGCAGGCCAGGTTGCAGCGGAACAGCGGCTCCAGCATCAGGACCAGCGGATAGCGCTTGCGGCCGATCAGATGCTGTTTCATGACATAAGCGCCGACGCGCATCGCCTGACGTAAAGGTACCGCCACGATGTACTCCTCTTCCATCTCTCAGCCGGCAGTCCGACTGGGATTGTCCAAATCAAGGTTGCAGGTTGTGGTCGTTTTCCCGAACGGAATCAAGGCAATCTAGACAACTTTTTCGCAATGCGAAAGGACCGCGACGTAGTAAGTCGCTCAGAAAAACCCTTACTGTGATAGGGCTTACACGAGCGCGTCGGCGGAATGAAAGGCTAACCCCCTGAAAATCATTCATATTTTATGCTGATTTTTATGGGCCCCGGAAACCTTCTATGCACCCGCTGCATTGCATTGTCGTTTTTGTGATGGCGGTCATGGCTGCAACGTGCCGTAAAACGTGTATGAGTGAACCTGTCACCCGCTGAGTCGCACCCGTCAGTGTTCTGACAGTGGAGCAATTAACACTTACGGCGCTGGCGCAACCTAGTTGTAAAGGCTGAGTGCGAAAACGAGAGAGCTCAGGCAGGGCTGGCAATTGCCGGTAGCTTTGCCTATAAGCTGCGACCTTTATTAAGGCGTGACTGCTCCCCCGAAAGGCGCCGCCTGGCCAATACATGCCACGGCGCGCGACAGAGGGGATAGTGCATTGGAGAAAAGGTAGTAACGTGACGGTAGCTAGCAAGACACCGCTTTTGGATCGCGTGACGACGCCGGCGCAATTGCGCCAGTTGGACCCGTCTGACCTGCGGCAGCTCGCACATGAATTGCGCCAGGAGACCATCGACGCCGTTTCCGTTACTGGCGGGCATCTCGGCGCGGGCTTGGGCGTCGTCGAACTTACAACGGCGATCCATTATGTCTTCGACACGCCCTATGACCGGCTCATCTGGGACGTCGGCCACCAGGCCTATCCGCATAAAATTCTGACCGGACGACGCGACCGGATTCGCACCCTGCGTCAGGGAGGCGGGCTCAGCGGCTTCACCAAGCGGTCAGAATCCGAATACGACCCGTTCGGGGCGGCGCATAGCTCGACCTCAATCTCGGCCGGGCTCGGCATGGCTGTCGGCAGTGAATTGCAGGGCCGCAAGCGCAATGTGATCGCCGTCATCGGCGACGGTTCGATGAGTGCCGGCATGGCCTACGAAGCCATGAATAATGCCGGTTCGATGGATGCGCGCCTGATCGTCATCCTCAACGACAATGACATGTCGATCGCACCGCCGGTCGGTGCGCTGAGCGCCTATCTCTCGCGTTCGATTTCATCCTCTTCCTTCCGCTCGCTGCGCCATCTCGCCAAGGATTTCAGCAAGATCCTGCCGTCCGGCCTGCAGCGCGCGGCCAAGCGGGCGGAGGAATATGCCCGCGGCATGATCTCCGGCGGCACCTTGTTCGAGGAGCTTGGCTTCTATTATGTCGGTCCGATCGACGGGCATAATCTCGATCATCTCCTGCCAGTGCTGCAGAACCTGCGCAATTCCGACGAGCCGGGGCCGGTCCTGGTCCATGTGGTGACGGAAAAGGGCCATGGCTATCCGCCGGCCGAAAAGTCGCCGGACAAGTATCATGGCGTGGTGAAATTCGACGTCGCCACCGGCGTGCAGCAGAAGTCGACGCCCAAGGCGCCAAGCTATACCGGCGTCTTCGCCAAGGCGCTGATCGCGGAGGCCCGGGCCGACAACCGCATCGTCGCCGTCAATGCCGCGATGCCGTCCGGCACCGGCCTCGATGCTTTCGGCAAGGAGTTTCCCGATCGCTGCTTCGATGTCGGCATCGCCGAGCAGCATGCGGTGACGTTCTGCGCCGGCATGGCCTGCGAGGGCCTGAAGCCCTTCGCCGCGATCTATTCGACTTTCCTGCAGCGCGGCTACGACCAGGTGGTGCATGACGTCGCCATCCAGAGCCTGCCGGTGCGTTTCGCCATTGATCGCGCCGGATTGGTCGGTGCCGACGGTGCCACCCATGCCGGCAGTTTCGACGTCGCCTATCTCGGCTGCCTGCCGAATTTCGTGCTCATGGCGGCGGCCGACGAAGCGGAGCTGATGCATATGGTGGCAACCGCGGCGGCGATCGACGACCGGCCCAGCGCCTTCCGCTATCCGCGCGGCGAGGGCTACAATGTGTCGTTGCCGGAGCGCGGCTCGGTGCTGGAAATCGGCAAGGGTCGGATCGTCCGCGAGGGCACCAAAATCGCCCTGCTGAGCTATGGCACGCGCCTGCACGAATGCCTCAAGGCGGCTGACGACTTGGCTGCCAAGGGCCTATCGACCACGGTGGCGGATGCGCGTTTCTGCAAGCCGCTCGACACCGATCTTGTCGAACGCCTGGCACGGGAACACGAAGTCTTGATTACTGTTGAGGAAGGTTCCATTGGCGGCTTTGCCAGCCATGTCCTACATCATCTGGCAACCGCCGGCCTGTTGGAGACTGGTCTGAAGGTTCGTCCGATGGTCTTGCCGGATACCTTTATCGATCATGAGGCACCGCAGAAGCAGTACGATCAGGCGCGGCTCAATGCTTCGCATATTGTTGAGACGGTATTGAAATGTCTGGGCGTTACTCAAAGCATCGCACAACGATGATCGGTCGGCGTTTTTTTCTCAATCTGATGGCTGCTTCGGTGGTTGTCGCGGCGACGGCGGCACCGCTTACCGCCGCGCGCGCCGATAGCGATCCGAAGGCAACGGTTCAAGCCTTTTATGACGTCTTGATCGACTGCATGAAGAACGGCAAGGAACTCGGTTTCGACGGCCGGTATCAGAAGCTGGCGCCGGCGGTCAACCAAGCCTTCGACGTGCCGATCATGGCGCGGATTGCCGTGGGACCGGCCTGGACCAATATGCCGGCCGATAAGAAAACAGCGGTGTTGGATGTTTTTAACCGCTATATGGTCACGACCTATGCGTCGCGTTTCAAGGCTTTCAGCGGGCAGAGTTTTGTGGTTGGCGAACTGACGCAGCCTGCGGCTGATCGCAAGCTCGTTGCCACTCAGCTGCTGCGGCCGGATGGAGAGCCGGTCCAGCTGAATTATGTGTTCCGCCAAGGCGATGCCGGTTGGAAAATCATCGATATCTATCTCAGCGGCACGATCTCGGAAATGGCGCGCATGCGCTCAGACTTTGCCGAGACGGTCAGGGCTGGCGGTGCCGATGGACTGATCGCGATTCTGGAAAAGAAGATCAACGAGCTGAAGGCCGGCGCCTGACACCGGCAGCTGCGATTGCATCTTGCTTGACAGACAATAGAAAAAGGCCGGAAGCAAGTCCCAGCTTCCGGCCTTTATCTTGCCTGCAGGATGCGCTTAGGCGATCTGCAGATTGGTCGCCGAGGTCTTGCCACGACGCGGATCACGTTCCAGCTCGAAGCTGACCCGCTGACCGTCGCGCAACGTGCCGATACCCGCGCGCTCGACCGCCGAAATATGCACGAAAACGTCGGCAGAGCCGTCTTCCGGCTTAATGAAGCCGTAGCCCTTGGAGGTGTTGAACCACTTCACGGTTCCGATAGCCATCAGAGATAGTCCTTTGGTAAGTTTCAGATGCACAGCATCCTGCGCAGTCGAGGTCTTCTGATTCTAGGGCAGTGGCTGGTCCGGCGCTCGATCCCGAGCATTGGAGAGCATGCCAGACTTGAAGGTTCGACATGGTTAGTCTAGCGAGCTGTGGTTAACACTGCAAGACCTACAACCTTATGTGTGAAATCTGCTTTGCATGGCGGCGCGCCAAGCCGGTCATGCGCTCGGACGCTGTGACCGTGCAGCCCGCGGCACATCGCCCAGCAGGGCCGGCAGGAAGGTGAAGGTCGTCAGCAGCATCACCGCCAGCGAGAGCAGCAGGATCAAACCCATTCCGGCCGTTCCCGGATGGCTCGACATTGCCAAGCTTCCGAAGGATGAGCCGGTTGTCAGGGCACTGAAAAGAACCGCACGGGCTGTGCTGGTTTGCAGCGGCCCAGAGACACCGTTTCGCCAATTGACGACGAAATAGATATTGAAGGCGACGCCGATGCCGAGCAGCAGCGGCAGGGCGATGATATTGGCGAAGTTCAGCGAAATATGCAGCGCTACCAGGAGGTCGATTGTCACCAGCCCGGCCACCAGCAATGGGCAGAGAACGAGAAAAACGTCACGCGGCTTCCTGACGATGATCAGCAGCAGGATCATGATCGCGGCCAAGGCCCAGACGGTGGCGTCGCGGAAGGCGCGCGAAACCGCGTTGCCAGCTTCGAATATCTGGACAGCGGGCCCGGATGCTTGGGGCGCAACGCCCTGGACCGCGTGAACGAAGCGGGTCAGCACGTTGTTGTTATTGCTGTCGCCGCGCGGCACGACCATGATGCGGACCTCTCCGTCCGGCGCGATCCAATCGCGACGGACTTCGTCGGGCAACGTGTCCAGCGTCAGTTTGCCCGCCGTCATCGCCGCAGCCAGGGTATCGAGGCGCGGTGTCAGGCCGCTGAGCAGCGCGCGTCGTAGCACCGGAAATACCGCCGCGTCCGATGCCGCCGCCTGGTCGAGCAGCCGCGCCAATTGCTGGGCCTTGTCGGATGACTCGGCAACATCTCGCAGCTTGGCGGCGACGTGCTTCATGGCGATCCGGTCGTCGTCGATGCTGGGAGAGGGGAGGGTGCTGGACGGATTGAGGCTGGGGCCCACCAGGAAATTCAGATCATCAACGATAGCCAGCTTTGCATCCTGGTCCTTCGGTATGAAAGAACTGGCGCTGATGGCGGCATAGACTTCGGGCAGAGCCTGCAGCTTCGGAATCAAGGCATCGGCTTCGCTTTCATTCTTCGCCAGGATCTCAATCTCGTATGGAGTATGCAGCGGGTCCTGCATCATGTCGTAAATCGTCGAGACCGATTCGACCTGCGGGTCCTTCAGATGCAAGGGGTTGAAGTCGAATCGCAGCTTCGTGGCCAGTACAAGGCCAAGCAAGGCCAGCAGCAGCCAGGCGCCGATGACCCAGCCGCGACGTTGCAGCAGAAGACGGTCGACCTCGGCGGTCCAGCCGCTGCCGAGATCAAGCGAGCCGGTTCGCGGCTTGAAGCAGGCGAGCAGGGCAGGCAGCAGCGTAAGGTTGAGGAGCAAGGTGATCGCCATACCGGCGCCGGCGATCAGGCCGAGCTCGGAAACGCCCCGATAATCCGTTGGCAGGAAGGAGAGGAACCCGACCGCGATCGCCGCTGCCGCCAGGGTCAGCGGCCGCGCCATCGCCCGGCCGGTCCGTACCAGGACGGTGCTGTCATTGGCGATATGGCGCTCATGTCCATAACGAACCCCGAACTGGATACCGAAATCGATCGACAGGCCGATGAACATTACCGCAAAGGCGACGGAAATCAGATTGAGGCTGCCCACCGCGATGGCGGCGAAGGCGAAGGTGAGAATGAGCCCGACGATGAGGGTGATGAAGGTGCTGACGATAAGCTTCACCGACCGCAGGGCGAGAAACAGCCACAGCAGGACGAGGGCAGTCGAAAGAATGAGGGCGATGCCCATGCCTTCTGCCACTGTGCCGAATTCGTCGTCGGAGAGCGCGACCGGGCCGGTCAGGCGGACATTGATGCCATTGGCGACTGTCAATCCTTCGCCCGTGACGACTTGACGAATGAAATCGCTGGCCTTCGCGCCGGGGCGCAGCGAGGTGAAGTCGCGGACGGGCTGCGCCAGAATGAGATGGCGCAACTCATTCGGATCGATCTTCCGGTCGATCATCAGACTGCGCCAGGACAAAGGGGTCGGATCACCGCTGAGAGCACCGCTGAGGGTGCCGGCGACGGCCGACATCGGCTTCTCGATATCCTCCAGCTTGGCTGCATGTTGCTGGACGCCGTCGAGGGCTAATCCCAGCACATTCATCAAGCCGCGAATACTTGGGTCTGCTCTCAGACTGCCAATGAAGCCTTGTGCCTTGATCACCGAATCCGCGATCTTCTGCAGATCCTCGGTCGGCAGATAAAGCAGCCCATAGCGGGCGAAAAAGGCGCCGCCATCGGGTCGGCGGACGCTGGTGAAAAGATCGGGGCGATCTTGCATCTTGGCGAGCAAGGTGGCCGTCGCCTGATCGGCGAGTTCCGGTGTCTTGCCATCGACCAACACCACCAGCAAACCGTTGTTCTGCGGGAACATGTTGGCGAGCCGTATCGCCTCCTGGCGCCACGGCAATTGCTGCGAAATCATATTGGTCGTGTCGGTGTCCATCCGCAGATGGCGGGCCGTGTAGACGCCGCCGGCAACGACCAGCATGAGGAATACTGCAATCACGGCAAGTGCACGCCGCGCGCTGAAGGCCACCGCCTTCGCAACCAGATTTTCTAACATTCGACGGGCCCGGACACTTCTCGGTCATTGTTCAGCAGCGTTACGCGACTGCCGAGACTTCCGTCGTCAAACAGAAAATCGGCTGATTTCAGCCGCATGCGGTAACGCTTGCCGCCAGGGTGATAGCAGAGGCGCGGGCGAAAGTCATGCCGCCGCGCGCCGCATCCGGGCCGCTGAGAAAAATGTGATTACGCGTTTATTCGGGCGATTTATCCGACTGGCCGCCAAGGGGGTTCAGATGGTGGCCATTATTGAGCAGATGCGCCAAATCCATACGGTCTTCCGGGTGTTCGGCCGCCGCCTGGGCGACTGCGCTGCGCAGCATCAAGCGCAGGCTGATGCCGAGGCAATTGACGTCCTCGATGCGAAGTCCGATGCCAGGGCGCTCCGCCACTTCCCAGGCCAATGCCAGCCTGCGTCCGTCGGGCCAGACCAGTTCGGAGGCTACGATCCGGGTTTGATCGCGCCGCATGGTCATATTGGAGATCGCCAAACTGGGCATCGCAGGGCGGCTGGGGGCGTCTTTGGCTGGCGCCATGCGCAGAATCTCCGCGGCTGCAAAATCCAGGAAACTGGCTCGAGCATCCGGGCCGCCCGTCTTGTCGCCGCTTGCAGGCTTCGGTGCAGCATAGCGGCCAAGGATGAAATGGCTGATGGCCTCGGCATCGATCGAAAGGGCCAGGATGGTCTTCAACTCATCAAGCTGGCGCTCGTCGCTTCCGTTTGTTTGGTTATGGAAAACGGCATTCAGCGTGTCTGCAAAGAAATCCGCTACCAGCTCGGTCGAGGGCACCGAGTCGACGTTCTCCCGGGCTAGCGCCGGACCGCAAACGCCGGTCCCGCTTGCTGCCGATAGGAACAGAATGGCGCTTATTCTAGTTGAGATGTGGTGGAAGTCACAGCGCCTCACAAATCTCTGTAACCTCAACGTAATGTTATTCTTTGTCAGCTTTTTGAAAGGTAGGATGCAGGCCAAGCCAGTTCGCCCCAAGGCGAGCGTTTGGGGGAAGAAGTAGTGGTGGAAAATGGCACATCGGATACTGGTAACGGGCGGTTGCGGCTTCATCGGTCGCCATTTGGTTCAAGCGCTGCGCGAACGGGGAGATGTTGTACGCATCCTCGATCTTCGTCCGTGGCAGGGCAAGCCGATTGATGAGCAGGTCGAGGTTACCCTTGGTTCCATTACCGACCGGGCCGCGGTCCGGCAGGCGATGACAGGGGTCGACCGGGTTTTCCATGTCGCCGCCAACCCCAATTTATGGGCTCCTGATCCCCGCCAGTTTCACGAGGTCAATTTCGTCGGCACATGCCGCGTCCTGGAGGAGGCGGCGCGGCGCGGTGTCGATCGCCTTATCTATACGTCGACGGAATCGATTCTGAAGAGCGTCCGCGTCCCGCGCAAATCGCCCCGCTCGATTATTGACGAGACGGCCCGGCTTACGTTGGACGATATGCCGGGGCCGTATTGCCGGTCCAAGTTTCGGGCCGAAGAGGCGGCCAAGGCGGCTGCGGCATCCGGCTTGCCGGTGGTGATCGTCAACCCGACCATGCCGCTTGGTCCGGGTGATACCTTGCTGACGCCGCCAACCAAAATGGTGCTGGGCTTCGTCAATGGCAAAACGCCGGCCTATCTCGATTGCGAGTTCAATCTCGTGGATGCACGGGATGTGGCGCGTGGACATGTCTTGGCCGCGGAGCGGGGCCGCATCGGCGAAAGATATATTCTCGGCGCGGAGAACATCGAGTTGCGCCACTTGCTGAAGGAGCTTGAGCTTCTGACCGGGGAAACGATGCCGACCGCCCGGATTCCCTACGGGCTGGCCTTCGTCGCTGCGGTAGTCAGCGAAGCGATCGCAAACCTTCGCAAGAAACCGCCTATTGCCCCGGTCACCGGCGTGAGGCTGGCCCGCAGTTCGATGGCCTTCAACTGCAGCAAGGCGCGGATGGAACTCGGCTGGCAGCCGAGGCCGCTACGTCACACGCTATATGATGCGCTGGCCTGGATGCGCGACGAAGGCCTGTTGTTGCGCCAGATCAACCTGCCGCGACGCAGTGAACTGGTGCCGGCGGGATTGGTGGCGGCATACAAGCCGGCACCCTATGTTGCGCGCTCATTGGCCATCGACTGAGACGCCGCGGCTGGAAATCGTCACGGTTTGATCGCCGTCTATACGAGGCTCCGGAGAGCCGTTCGCATAGATAAAGCCGGCGGCCGGATAGACCGCGCCGAACCGGCGCGTCGGCGCATTCCAGAAACGCAGCGCCGTCCAATCATTCGCAGGCGACACGTCGATCACCGGCATATTCTCGGTGATCTCATCGGGAATCCAATTGGCGTGATCGACCAGGATCTGCCGTGCATCGACGACCTGCGATACAACGGCAACATGTCCGGATTGCAGCCGCGCGGTCTGGCTCAACACCAGCACGGCGCCGGGCGCGGGTTTGCCGCCGCGCGGATAGATGCCTGCAGCGCCGTTCCACCACGTATAGGCATCGCCGCGCAGGGCGATGCCGGTCCTTTCCCGCGCATAGGGAACGCAAGAGAGGCCATCGGCTGAGCGCTCGCTATAGCTCGCTGAAGCCGGCGGCAGGAGTGTTATCTGTTCCGAATGCGGCGCGACGGGCGCTGTCGTTTGTACACAAGCACTAAGTGTCTGAAGCGCGGCAAAAGCTGCGACAAAATAGCCCAAGCGGAGCCGGCGCCTGGTCGGAAAATTCCAATCTTTCCAATGATTACGGCAGCTTCGACAACCCATATCGGCTCTGGCTCTGGCAAACGAGTCGTTGCTGTGACGCTCTAACCATCATCCTAGTCGAAAATAGAACATTCGAGAATAGCCAACTAAATAAGATAGATAGCACGTGATCGGGAGGTCACGACGAAGCCAAAAAAATTAAGAATGGCTTCACGGCGTCATTCATCGCGCGACCAGAGTGATCGCGTGCCGGGTGATAGAAGCGAGCACTGTCGGGTTTGATTTCAGGTCGCTCCTGACGGCGCGCAGCTATACATCGTCGCTTGTGAATGACGTAGCCGCCGGCAGCGCCGGCGCTGATTGTCCCTCTACGTCCTCATTTCGCAGCGACTGGCAATGACTGTGATGAAGCCCGATGCGGGCGGGGAGGGTGCATGAACATCCATGAATATCAGGCGAAGCAAATTCTGCGGCGTTACGGCGTACCGGTGCCGCGGGGCGATGTCGCACATACTGCGGCGGAAGCGGAGTCTGTCGCCGAAGAACTGGACGGTCCGGTCTGGGTCGTGAAGGCGCAGATCCATGCCGGCGGACGTGGCAAGGCCGGCGGCGTCAAGGTCTGCCGCTCGGTGAAGGAGGTGCTGGCGACCGCCGACAAGATGCTCGGCATGCAACTCGTCACCCATCAGACCGGCCCGGAAGGCAAGGAGGTCAAACGCGTCTATATCGAGCAGGGCTGTGAGATCGCGCGTGAGCTGTATGTAGCTCAGCTGATCGATCGCAAGACCGGTGGTATCGCCGTGATCGCCTCGACGGAAGGCGGCATGGATATCGAAGAAGTCGCGGCCCATACGCCGGAAAAGATCATTAAGGTGCAACTGCCCCCGGCCACGCCGATGCAGAGTTTTCATGCTCGGAAGGTCGCCTTCGCGCTCGGCCTCAAGGACCGCGAGGTGCATAAATTCGTGCGCCTGCTGGTGGCGATGAACAAGGCTTTCGTTGAAAACGACGCCAGCCTCATCGAGGTCAACCCGCTGGTCGTCACCAAGTCCAACAAGCTGATGGCGCTCGACGCCAAGATGACCTTCGATGACAACGCGCTGTTCCGCCATCGAGAAATTCAGGATCTGCGCGACGATGACGAGGCGGATCCGCTGGAGGTCGAGGCGGCGCGCCACGACCTCAACTATGTGAAGCTGGAAGGCGATATCGGCTGTATGGTGAACGGCGCCGGCCTCGCCATGTCAACCATGGATATCATCAAGCTTTACGGTGGCCGGCCCGCCAATTTCATGGATATCGCCGGCGCTGCGACGGAGGAGCGCGTCGCTTGCGCCTTCAAGCTGATTTTCAGCGATCCCGAAGTGAAGGGCATCCTGGTGAATGTCTTCGGCGGTATGATGCGCTGCAATTCGATCGCCGAAGGCATCGTCGGCGCCGCACGCGAAGTCGGGCTTGACCGGCCCCTGGTGGTGCGCCTGGAAGGCACCAATGTCGAGCTGGGCCGCGAGATCCTGCAGAACTCGGGATTGCCCATCATCACCGCAACGACCCTGGCCGACGCGGCCAGCAAAATCGTCGCCGCGGTCGGCGGCGGCAACACGAACAATGTGACCAAGCTGGCGGGGAGGGCCTGAGCATGTCAATTCTGGTCGACAAGACGACGAAGGTCATTTGCCAGGGCTTCACCGGCACGCAGGGTACTTTCCATTCGCAGCAGGCGATCGATTATGGCACCCGGATGGTCGGCGGCGTGACACCGGGCCGGGGCGGCTCGACCCACCTCAACCTGCCGGTCTTCGACACGGTGGCGGAAGCGCGGGCCAAGACCGGCGCCAATGCCAGCGCCATCTATGTGCCGCCGATCTATGCCATGGATGCGATCCTGGAGGCCATCGACGCCGGCATCGAACTCATCGTTGCCATCACCGACGGCATTCCGGTGCAGGACATGGCGCGGGTGCGCAAGGAGCTGGTTCATTCCAATTCGCGTGTCATCGGTCCCAATTGTCCGGGCATCATCACGCCGGGCGGATGCAAGATCGGCATCATGCCCGGCTATATCCACCAGCCCGGCCGCATCGGCGTCGTCTCGCGCTCCGGCACGCTCTCCTACGAGGCGGCTACACAGACGACCAGCGCCGGCCTCGGCCAATCCACCCTGGTGGGGATCGGCGGCGATCCGGTCAACGGCACGAGCTTCACCGATTGCCTGGAACTGTTCCTCGCGGATGACGAGACCGACGCCATCATCATGATCGGCGAGATCGGCGGGACGCCGGAGATCGAGGCCGCCGAGTTCCTGAAGCAATCGAAGCGAAAGAAGCCGGTTGTCGGCTTCATTGCCGGGGTGACGGCGCCACCGGGCCGCCGCATGGGACATGCGGGCGCCATCGTGTCGGGCGGCGGCGAAAGCGCGGCGGAAAAGATCGAGGCCCTGCGCTCGGCCGGGATTACGATCGCACCGTCGCCGGCCGAGCTGGGATCGACCATGCTGAAAGCGCTCGGCAAAGCCGCGGCTTGATCGCGTCGATCGCGAAAAAGCCCGGTGCGGATGGCGAGGCCACGCCACCGGGCTTTTTATTTTGCGGTGAGCTGGTGATGGGATCGGCAGATGACGGGATTGAAGGTGGACGGCGTGTGCCGAACTGGTGTTAAGGTAGGTCTGCGTGAAGGACCGCTCCAAGCCAATCGAGCCGCCAGAGTTCGAGACCTTGGACCGGCGCGGGGACCGCATCGGTACCATCAGAGAGAGTCGGAGTTGTAAGATGGTTGAACGGGCTGGAACCATGCGGGACAAGGCTGCGCTGAAGAAAGGCGGCAAGGGCGGGGTGGCGAAAGCCAAACGAAGCCGGCCGGCACGCAAACGCATCGGCCTGGAGGGCGCCTCGCGGCGCAGCCGCCTGGTAGCGGAGCCCGGGCAGGTTCTGCCTGTCCTGGGTCCCGATCTGGTGCCTTTGGCGCGTGTCTTCCCCAGCCAGCCGGGTCTCGATATCGGCAAGCTCAACCGTGAGCTGGAAGCGGCGTTCAACGATCTCGCTTCCTTGCGCGAACGCAATCCCTTCGGTAATTCGGTTAAGCTGCTGGCGCTCGATATCAACAAGCGCCTCGACAAGGGCAGCTTGACCTATGGCGGTATCGAAACGCTGGTTCAGGCGCTTACGGTGCAAGCCTACGAACACCGGGCGGAACGGCTCCGGGATTATCTGGGCGAGCGCGATGACGCCAGGAACGCAGCAAGTCTGCGCCACGCCATCCGCCATCTTGCCTCAGAGGAGGGATCGCCCGCGAAGCAGAAGCGCAAGCCGCGACCCTTCGCCGAGTTCAAGGCCGTGATGGAGCGGGAGCTGTTCGGTATCGTGATGACGGCGCATCCGACCTTCGGTCAATCGACCGGTATGATGCGGGTCATGGCGGAACTGGCGACCGGCAAGGATACCGGCGGCAAGGCTCTTTCGGCGACGGAGCGTAAGCGGCGTATCGGGGTTGCCCGGGCGGTCGAGCATCGTGCGCCGGAAATGATCGATCTCGGCTATGAGCACGATCTTTCGATCGAGGCGATCCGCAACGCGCAACGCGCGCTGCGGCGCGCTTATGATATCGTCCTCGATGTCGCGGCGGAACTCTACCCCCATGAATGGGAGGAGTTGGCGCCGAAGCTGGTGACCCTGGCGAGCTGGGTCGGCTATGACCTTGATGGCCGCTCCGATATCAAATGGAGCGACACGTTCTGCAAGCGCCTCAAGCTGCAGATGCTGCAGCTGGAACAATACCTGGCTGATGTGCAAGCCTTGCGCAGCGAGCTTCGGACCGATCTCGGCCGTGACAAGCAGAGCGTCGAACTGGCCCATCTGCTGGAGTTGCTGGAAAGCCGCCTTGCCCTGGCCATCAAGGAAGCCAGCGACGAGATGGATGTCTTCAGCAGCGATAGCGGCGCCACGTCCAACGAAACCTGGCAGGAACAGGTGCGGCGCATCTCCAAGCGCATGCATGACGGCCGTGACCTGCGCCTGATCGATTCGGAGCAGTTGCTGGAGCTGGTGAAGCGCGCCCTCGATCTGACCAAGAAGGCCTCGGCGCGACGGCGCCTGCTGATCCTGCGGGCGGAGATCGGCAATCACGGCCTCGGCATGGCGCATACCCATGTCCGGCTGAATTCCACGCAGATCCATAATGCCATCCGCAAGCTGATCGACATGGAAGGGGAGCCGGACGACCCGACCCGCAAGCGCACCTATCTGGCCTCGCTGTCGCGTCTGCTGACCGAGGTGAAGCCCATGAGCATCAGCTTCGCCTCGATCATGGCGGAGCGGACCTCGGCCAAGCGCCTGTTCATGATCGTCGCCCAGATGCTGAAATACATCGATGCGACGACGCCGGTGCGCTTCCTGATCGCCGAATGCGAAGCCCCCCTGACATTGCTGTCGGCGTTGTATTTCGCCAAGTTGTTCGGTGTTGAGCACCGGGTCGATATCTCGCCTTTGTTCGAGACCACCAAGGCATTCGAGCGCGGAATCCGGGTGATCGACGAATGCCTGCAGAATCCGAGCTTCGCCGCCTATATACGCAAGCGTGGCCGGCTCTGCATCCAGACGGGTTTCTCAGATGCCGGCCGGCATCTCGGCCAGACCGTCGCGGCCGTCTCTGTTGAATGGCTGCGTCTCAAGCTCGCCGATCTCATGCGCGAGCGTGGCTTCAAGGATGTCGAAGTCGTGGTTTTCGACACCCATGGCGAGTCGATCGGTCGCGGTGGCCATCCGGAAAGCTTCCGGGCGCGCCTGGAATATGTCGCCTCGCCGGTTAGCCGGCACCAGTTCCTGGAGAATGGCATCAGGGTGAAGGAGGAAGTCAGCTTCCAGGGCGGCGATGGCTATCTGCTGTTCATCACGCCATCGATCGCCTTCACCTCGGTGACACGGATTCTCGAATATGTCCTCGAACGGCCGAGAGAGGGCACGGACAAGGATCCGGCCTATGTCGTGGAAGAGGACTTCACCAAGGAGTTTTTCCTCACCATCCGTCACTTCAACGAACAGGTGATGGACGATCCGAACTACGCGACCCTGCTGGATGCCTTCGGCGCCAACCTGCTGTTCTCCAGCGGGTCGCGCGCGTTGAAACGGCAGCATGACGGTAACAGCTCGCGCATCAACCTGACCCATCCGACGCAGATGCGGGCCATACCGCATAACGGTATTCTGCAGCAGCTAGGATTCCTGGCCAACACACTGGGCGGCGTCGGACAGGCGATCATGCGTGATCCCGAGCGGTTCCAGCGTGCCTATCGCAACTCGCCGCGCATGCGCCGCCTGTTGGGCATGGTGGAATGGGCGGTGGAGTTCACCGACCTCGAAGCGTTGAAATGCTATATCGATCTCTTCGATCCGGGACAGTGGCTGAGTCGCGCCTATCAGGCGAAGGACCCGGATCGGGCGGCTGAACTCAGCAAGGTCGCCGAACTCCTCGAAGGCGAGGGGCTGCATGACAAGCTGGCCAAGATCTACCGCGTGTTTCAGCGCGACATGCTGTCCCTTCGTGATGGCCTTGCCTTGGTCGGGCTGGGCAGCGGCAAGATTCCTCCCGAGGCTCGTTTCAATCTGCGCGTCATCCATGGCCTGCGCATCGCCTTGCTGATGCGCCTCTTCACCTTGTCGACGCATATTCCCGATTTCTCGCATCAATACGACATGACGCGCGATCAATTGCTCTCGAAGATTTTTCATTTGGAAATCGACGACGTGGTGCGAAAGCTGGGTCTGATCTTCCCGAAGGTGGACCCGGTAAAATTCGACGGCGACTTCGGCGATGTGGCGACCTATATCGGCGACTGGCATCAGACATATGAGCGCGAGCACGAGCTAATTTTCCAGCCGCTAGCGGGTCTTTACACCTTGATCCGCCGCCTGAGCGCTGGCGTCATTCATACTGTTGGCGCCTTGGGCTGAAGAGTTCTCCCGCGCCAACCTTCCGTCAGGCGGGGCGCTTGCGCGCCCCGCCTGAATACAGCCTCTTTTCCCCCAGCAGCCGATATGCTTGACTGCGACCGACTCGTTCGATCGCATTCCGATAAGAGGACCATTTCATGAAAATCGACTATCTCGCCAAGGCGCCGGCCAAGGCTGCCGTGCTGGTGCTGTTTGTCGGCGCCGACCGCAAGCTGCATGGACAGGCGCTTGCGCTCGATCGCGACAGCGGCGGCGCACTTGGCCGTGCCCTGGCGGCGCCGCGATTTGCCGGCAAGCGAGGGCAGGTTATCGATCTTCTGTCGCCCGCCGGCCTGAAGGCGCATCGCGTGCTTCTCGTCGGTCTCGGTGCGGCGCAGGAATTTTCCATTCTGGCAGCGCGCGAAATCGGTGCCGCCGTTGCCGCTCATTTGCAGGAAGAACATGAGCCGGAGGCGACGGTGATCGTCGACCTGCCGAAAAGCTATAAGCTCGAGGCCGGCAGTTTCGCGGCCAATTTCGCGCTGGGCGCCGGGCTGCGTAACTATCGTTTCGTCAAGTACCGGCGCCATGCCAAGCCCGAGGAGCCGAAGCAGCTGAAGGTGCTGCAAATGGTGACGGAAGCGCAGGCGGCGGCGAAGAAGCTGGCGACGCGCCTCGAAGCCGTGGGTGAGGGTGTCGCCCTGGCCCGCGACCTGGTCAATGAACCGCCTGTCGCGCTTTATCCTGAGACCTTCGTGCAACGTGCCAAGGAGCTGACCAAGCTCGGTGTCGAAGTGAAAGCCCTGGATGAAAAGGATATGACGAAGCTCGGCATGGGTGGCATGCTGGCGGTCGGCAACGGCTCGAAACATCCGCCACGCCTGCTGATCCTGCGCTGGAAGGGCGGCAAGAAGAACGAACAGCCGGTCGCCCTGGTCGGCAAGGGCGTGTGCTTCGATAGCGGCGGGCTTTGCATCAAGACCGGCGCGCAGATGGAAACCATGAAGGGCGATATGGCGGGCGGCGCGGCAGTGGTCGGCGCCATTCATGCCTTGGCGGCACGCAAGGCGAAGATCGACGTGGTCGGTATCGTCGCGCTGGTCGAGAACATGCCCTCGGGCACAGCCTATAAGCCGGGCGATATCGTCACGACTTTTGCCGGCAAGACGATCGAGATCTTTGATACAGATGCCGAGGGCCGTGTCATCCTGGTGGATGCGCTCTGGTACGCGGCTCAGCAGTTCAAGCCGCGCTACATTGTCGATCTCGCCACGCTCACTTATTCTGTCATGCAGGCGCTGGGCAAGTACTTCACCGGTCTCTTCAGCAATGACGAGACCTTGGCGAAGGAGCTCACCGAAGCTGGCGAACGGGTCGGCGAACGGTTGTGGCGTCTGCCGCTCGATCCCGCCTATGAGCAGGATTTGACCTCTGCCATTGCGGATCTGCGGCAATTCGCGCCCGACGCAGACAAGGCGGATGCCGCCTATGCGGCGGCTTTGTTGCATCAATTCGTTGATGGTCGCGCCTGGGCGCATCTCGATATTGCCAGCAAGGAATTCACGGCGAAGGACAAGACGATGACGCCGGTTGGCGGAACCGGCTATGCGGTCGCCTTGCTGGAACAATTCATCGCCGGTCTTGAAGGCATCGACGCCTGAAACTGACCACTCGATGCGCCGATATTACCTCAGGGTGATATCGGCGCTATGCCGACCCGGTCTGGGGTCACGGCTCGCCCCGCCGCTGGAGCCGGTACTGTTTTTCCTCGGCACCCGCCGCTGTTCTCTCATCTTCTAATAAGTGCATGCTGGGTCACTCTAAGCCGGATTTCCAATTGGCCGCATCGGGACCGTCGCGGGCTCTTTCTTCGGCGTGTGGTAGGCGTCATTCCGTCAGACCGGCGATTTGAAGCGCAATCGGCCCATGACCGGTTCGGCGATGACGGACGCCGTTGCATTTACCCTTGGGCGAAGAATTGTTAGCGAGCGCATAGGCTTTATCGCGTTAAATACGACATATACTATCGTTTATACGTCAATAGATGTGGCGTATTGTTGCTTAGTGACGATATATGACGATTTAATCGCCATAACATCAAACTGTCATCGAACTGTCTTCAAAATAGTCGAGGGTGGCGCCGGATCAAACCTGTCCATCTCGGAGGCTATTCGCATGTCATTTTCGCTGCTTCATCGTCTCGGTGTTGTCTGCCTTGGGGCGACCATGGGACTCACCGTTTCCGTTCTTTCTGCCCAGGCCGGCACTGTATTGAAGGTCTATACGGCTCTCGAAGAAGAGCAACTTCCGGTCTACAAGGCCGCCTTCGAAAAGGCCAATCCCGGTATCACCATCGAATGGCAGCGCGATTCGACCGGCGTCATTACGGCGCGGCTGCTGGCGGAGAAGGCAAACCGCCAGGCTGACGCCGTCTGGGGCCTCGCGGCGACCAGCCTGATGCTGCTCGACAAGCAGGGCATGCTGGACGGCTACAAGCCGGTCGGCTACGACCAGATCAAGGACAGCTTCAAGGATACCCGCAGCGACAAGCCGACCTGGGTCGGCATGGACGCCTGGGCCAGCGCCATCTGCTACAACACGGTCGAAGGCCAGAAGGCCGGCGTGCCGAAGCCGGAGAGCTGGGCCGACCTGCTGAAGCCCGAATACAAGGGCCATGTCGTGATGCCCAATCCGGGTTCCTCGGGCACCGGTTTCCTCGACGTGGCCGGCTGGCTGCAGCTCATGGGCGAAAAGGGCGGCTGGACCTACATGGACAAGCTGCACCAGAACATCAGCACCTATCTCCATTCGGGTTCCAAGCCCTGCAAGGCTGCTGCCGCCGGCGAATATGTGGTCGGCATCTCCTTCGCCTATCCGGGCGTCATGCAGAAGAACCAGGGTGCGCCGATCGAGATCATCCTGCCGAAGGATGGTATCGGCTGGGACATGGAAGCGACCGGCATCATGAAGGGCACCAAAAATCTTGAAGCCGCCAAGAAGTTGGCCGATTTCGCGGCCAGCGCGGACGCGAACAAGATGTACAACGACTCCTATCAGGTGCTGGCGCGCAAGGATGTCGATGCCAAGGTGCCGGAAAATTATCCGGCCAATGAGCAGAGCCTGATGATCAAGAACGATTTCTATTGGGCGGCGGCGCATCGCCAGGAAATCCTCGACGAATGGACCAAGCGCTACAACGAGAAGGATGCCAAGCAGTAAACGCTGCGGTGGCGACGAAACGGAAGGGGCGCGGCGGCAGCCGCGGCCCTTCCGGCATTTTGAGGACTTGGCTGAAAGATGGTTCCCCGGAGATTGGTATGAGGCAGGAAACCGTAAACGCGCCCTATCTGCGCATCGACCGGGTCAGCAAGACCTTCGGCAGTTTCCAGGCCTTGAAATCGATCTCGCTCGACATCTTCGAGGGCGAGTTCGTCTGCTTCCTCGGGCCCTCCGGCTGCGGCAAGACGACGTTGCTGCGGGCCATCGCCGGTCTCGATATCCAAACCAGCGGCCGCATCGAACAGGGCGACCGCGACATTTCCGCCTTGCCGCCGGCGCAGCGCGACTTCGGCATCGTGTTCCAATCCTATGCGCTGTTTCCCAATCTGTCGGTCGCCGACAATGTGAGTTACGGCCTGCGCAACACCGGCGCGCGCAAGGCCGATATCGCGGAGCGGGTGCAGACCCTGCTCGCCATGGTCGGCCTCACCGGGCAGGACCGCAAATTCCCGGCCCAGCTCTCGGGCGGGCAGCAGCAGCGGGTGGCCCTGGCGCGCGCCATCGCCATGTCGCCGGGCCTGCTCTTGCTCGATGAGCCGCTTTCGGCCCTGGACGCACGTGTGCGGCTGCATCTCAGGGGCGAGCTCAAACAATTGCAGCGGCGCCTCGGCCTCACCACCATCATGGTGACCCATGACCAGGAGGAGGCGCTGGCCATCGCTGACCGCATCGTCGTGATGAATGACGGGCGGATCGAGCAGATCGGCGCGCCGGCGGAAATCTACCGGGCACCGGCGACACCCTTCGTGGCCGGCTTTGTCGGGCATATGAATATTTTGCCGGCCGAGCAGGTCGCCTCCGGGCGTTTGCGCCTGGGCGCCATGGATATCGCGGTCGCGGCGGAAACCGGGGTCGCGCCCGGCAGCCGCGTCAGCATCTGCCTGCGCCCCGAAGATGTGCAGGTGAGGGGCATCCAGGCAGGGCAGCCAAACAGCCTGCAAGTACGGATCGATGCGCTGGAGTTCCTCGGCTCCTTCTGCCGCGCGGAGCTGACGTCCACTCAAGACGAGACGATCCGCTTCAAGGCCGATTTCTCCATCAATGCCTTACGCGATCTGTCGCTGGAGCTCGGAACCCGCTGCGCGGTGGCGCTGCCGCAAGACCGGCTCCGCATCTTCGCGGCGCAGGCTTGACCGTGGCGTGACCCCGGCCGAAGGAAAGCAGGATGGCCAATCTTCTCATCGCACCCGCGAATATCGTCGTCTCGCCCGCATCGCAGGGTGAGGCGCCGAAGCTGGTCCGGCCGCGCCTCAGCGGCGAGGACTATGTCATGCGTCTGGGGCTGGCTTTGGCCGCTGTCTTCTTTCTCATTGCTGTCATCTTGCCGCTCTATGCGCTGCTGAAGAAGTCGGTCGAGAATGCTGACGGCGCTTTCATCGGCCTGGCCAATTTTGCTGCCTATTTCCACGACGCGGGCCTGATGCGGTCATTGCGCAATACGATCACTGTCTCCCTGGTCAGCACGGTGATCACGCTGCTGCTGGCCTTCGGCTTCGCCTATGCCTTGACGCGTTCATGCATGAAGGCGCGCGCCCTGTTCAAGGCCGTTGCCCTCATTCCGCTGCTGGCGCCCTCGCTGCTGCCGGGGCTCGCACTGGTCTATCTGTTCGGCAACCAGGGGATCTTCAAGGCCGCTTTGTTCGGCCACAACATCTACGGCCCGATCGGCATCGTGATCGGGGAGATCTTCTTCGCCTTTCCCCACGCGCTGATGATTCTCGTCACCTCGCTTTCGACCGCCGACCAGCGGCTCTACGAGGCGGCCGAGGCCCTGCGCGCGCGGCCCGGCAGGATTTTCTGGACGGTGACATTGCCGGGCTGCCGCTACGGCTTGATCAGCGCCGCCTTCGTCGTTTTCACGCTGATCTTCACGGATTTCGGCGTGCCGAAGGTGATCGGCGGCGACTACAACGTGCTGGCAACGGACGTTTACAAGCAGGTCATCGGCCAGTTCAATTTCCAGATGGGCGCCGTGGTCGGCCTGATGCTGACCCTGCCGGCGATCATTTCTTTCGCAGTCGATCGACTGGTGCAACGCAAGCAGGTCGCGCTGCTGACGGCGCGCGCCGTGCCGCTGCAGCCGAAATCCCGTCCGCTGATCGATAATGGCTGCCTGCTGCTGTGCCTCGCCGTCTCGGCATTTCTGCTGACGGTTCTCGGCATGGCGGCCTTCGGCAGTGTCATCAAATATTGGCCCTACAATCTGACGCTCACACTGTCGAAATACAATTTCTCGGCCCTGGGGACCGGCGGATGGAGCGACTATTTCAATAGCCTGCGCATGGCGTCCCTGGTTGCCGTCATCGGCACCAGCATCGTCTTTGCCAGCGCCTATCTGGTCGAGAAGAGCCGCGGCTTCCGCTGGGGCCGCAATCTGATCCATTTCTGTGCCATGATCCCGCTGGCGGTGCCGGGGATCGTTCTCGGCCTTGGCTATATCTTTTTCTTCAATGCGCCGGACAATCCGCTGAACATCCTCTATACGACCATGACCATCCTGGTCGTGAACACGATCGCCCATTATTACACGGTCTGCCATCTGACGGCGATCACCGCGCTGAAACAGGTCGATGCGGAATTCGAAGCCGTTTCTGCCTCACTGAAAGTCCCGTTCTACAAAACCTTCTGGCGGGTCACGGTGCCGGTCTGCCTGCCCGCAATCATCGATATCGCGATCTACTATTTCGTCAACGCCATGACGACGGTTTCCGCCGTCGTCTTCCTCTATTCGAGCGAGACCAAGTTGATGTCGATCGCGGCGCTGAATACGGATGATGCCGGCAATACCGCGCAGGCCTGTGCCATGGGCATGACCATCGTCGTGACCTCGGCCGTGGTGAAGGGGCTGGAGGTCATCATTGCCCGCAGGCTGCGGCGCAGCAGCCAGGCCTGGCGGCGGCTCTCTCCACAATAAGCAGATGCCATTCACCGGCTGACGGGGCGGCGGCGGAACTGCCGGCCCATGCTTGGGCGCGGGTTCGGCCTGGCCCGGCTGCCGTGCCGCCCCGCCAGTTTTCAGCCTCGATCTGGCCCCATGAACCCTGGAAATGGCGCAAAAACGATGCCAAATGACGACTCAGCGCCTTTATGTTAAGGTTTGATGACATAAAATGCTGAATCTGTGGCGTTTCGTGGCGATATCCGCGTTATGTCCGTTCCGATAGAGATCAAGGCCGAGGCCTTCCGAGGTTAGAATGAGTTTCCTGCTGAACCTATTTGGCGCGGCGGCCCTGTTGCTTTGGGGCCTGCGCATGGTCCGTACCGGCATTCTCCGCGCGTATGGCAGCCAGTTGCGCCACTATCTGAGCAATGCCATGACCAACCGGTTCAGCGCCATGCTGACCGGACTGCTGGTTTCGCTGCTGCTGCAGTCGAGCAGCGCCACCGGTCTCGTCGCCTCCTCTTTCGCCTCGCGCGGCCTCTTCACCACCTCGGCTGCCCTCGCCATCATGCTGGGGGCCGATATCGGCACCAGCCTGGTCGCCCAGGCCTATTCCCTGCCGCTGCAATGGCTGTCGCCGCTGACCATTCTGGTTGGCTGGATCATGTTCACGAAAATTCAGAGCACTCAGATGAAGGATCTGGGGCGCGCCATTGTCGGGCTCGGCATTGCCCTGCTGGGGTTGCGCCTGTTGACCGAGGCGGCGGCGCCGATACGCAGTTCGCAGATTCTCGACGACATCATGCAGCAGATGGCTAGCGCGCCCTATTTCGGCATCGTCGTCGGCGCCATCCTCACCGTCGCCTCGACGTCGAGCCTGGCTGTGGTGCTGCTGATCGCCTCTTTCGTCTCGACCGGCCTGGTGCCGATCAACCTTGCCTTGGCGCTGGTCCTCGGCGCCAATCTGGGCTCGGACATCATGCCGATCATCGCCAACTGGGCGCAGCCGCCGGAGGCGCGCCGTGTGCCCTTCGGCAATATGACCTTCCGTCTGATCTCGGTGATCATCGCCTTCCTCCTGATTCCGTTGGTGCAGCCGCATCTACAGGCGTTCCAGGCGGATGGCATGCGCCAGATCCTGAACTTCCATCTCGCCTTCAACCTGGCGATGGCGCTGGTGGGGATCTGGTTCGTCGCACCGGTGGCGCGCCAATGGACGAAATTGCTGCCGGAACAGCCGCGTACCGACGATCCCTCGACACCGCGCTACCTCAATCCGGCCAGCCTGGAATCGCCCTCCGATGCCCTCGCCAATGCCGGCCGCGAGGCCTTGCGGATGGGCGACCTCCTGGGGCAGATGCTGCGCGCCTCCTTGGCAGCATTCCGTGCCGGCGACCGTAAGCTGATCAAGAGCGTTACCGATCTCGACAATTACATCGACCGGCTCAACGAGGCGATCAAGCTCTATCTGACCCGAATCAGCCGCGACACCATGAATGAAAGCGATCAGCGCCGGGTCATCGACCTGATCTCCTTCATCACCAATCTTGAGCATATCGGCGATATTCTCGACAAAAGCCTGATGGAACTGGCGGCCAAGAAGGTCAAATACGGGCTGACTTTTTCACCCGAAGGCGCCCTGGAGATCGAGGCCATCCATCAGCGCCTCAACGAGAATCTCGATCTCGCCATGAACGTCTTCATGTCCAGCGATATCGGCATGGCACGGCGTCTGTTTGCCGAGAAGCAGGCCTTCCGCGAGCTGGAAAAGACGGCGGCGGAAAATCATCTGGAGCGCCTGCGCAGCGGGCGTATCGAAAGCATCGCCACCAGCGGTCTGCATCTCGACATCTTGCGCGATCTCAAGCGGATCAACAGCCATCTGGCCTTGGTGGCGCAGCCCATCCTGGAAGCGGCCGGGGAACTCAGCGCGTCGCGCCTGCGCTGATTTGCCTGCGGCCGTTACTGGCCGCAGCCGTCCATCAGGCCGGAAAGCACCTGATCGGCGGCTGCCAAAGGCAGATCGCCACGCCAGCCGAGGCTGGAAATCGCCAGCTGCGCGTGATCCGCGCCGGATTGCGCCGCGCTCATCAGTTGCTGGACGAAGCCCTGGAACATGTCCCGCTGGTTGAAGTCCTTGGCTTCGAAGAACAGCGAGCCGCTTTGGGCTTTCATGGCGAAGTCGGCCCGATAGTCGTTGACGACCACGCGCAGGTTGTAGCGCAGCCGTTCATCATAGGCCATTTGCAGGGTCTGGACATGGACCAGCAGGCGGGGTTCCGCTTCCGGCAGGGCGGCGGGGCAGGTGATGGCGAGGAGGTCACTGACGCCGAATTGCACGCTGCCGCTCTTGATGCCCTTCTTGTCCAGGCGCTGCCAGACCGGCGCCGTGTCGGCCGCGGCCGTTCCCACCACCAAGGCAAACAGCAGCGCAAGCCCGAGCTTGACTAGTGCCGATATCGAGATCGTCTTCGCAGGTTGCAGCATTGCGCGAATCACGGTGCTCCCCCTTTCAGTCGTCGGCTGCACAGTCTAGCTTCTATGTTTTCCATCGGCGAGCCCTTCGCGGACGATGTCCAGAAAGGCCTTCACCAGCGGCGTCGTTCGGCGATCCTGCAGACAGACGACATATTCGACGGAGCGCATGCGCTCGCCGGAAAATTCGATTGCTTTAAGGCGTACGTCATCGCCGAATTCGGATTGGGCGACGATGCCGATGCCGAGGCCGGCGGCCACCGCTTCCCGGATCGCTTCGCGGCTGCCGATCTCCAGCACTTCTCCAACCGTGATGCCGGCGGCGGCGATGGCGGTTTCGAAGGTGCGACGGGTGGTGGAGGAAGTCTCGCGCAGCACCAGCCGTTTGCCGCTGAGATCGGCCAGGTTGATCTGCTTGCGGCTGGCCCAGGGATGGGCGCGATCGACAAAGGCGATCAGGTAATCCTCGCGGAAAGGCAGGCTGAAGAGGCGGGAATCGGCGCCGACATTGGCGGCGATGGCGACGTCGCAGTGCTGATCCAAAAGATCGCCGAGCAGCTTTTCCGAATTGCCGATCGACATCGAGAGACGCAGGCTGGGATAGCGGTGATGAAATGCCGCCAGAAATGGCACCGAATGATAGGGCGCGTCGGCGCCGACCCGGAGATGGCCGCGCTTCAGGCCGCGGGCCGAGGTCAGCACCTGCTCGGCCTCTCGCTCCAGGCTGAACAGGCGAAAGGTGATGTCGAACAGGTTGCGGCCGATATCGGTCAACTCGATGCGCCGCTTGCGCCGGTCGAACAGGCGGACGCCGAACTGATCTTCCAGGGCTTTGACCTGTCCGGAAAGCGTCGGCTGCGTCACATTTAAGCTATTGGCCGCCTTGGTAAAACTCCCCTCGGTGGCGACCGCGTGGAAGGAGCGGAGCTGGCTGTGATTTATAGACATGGGCTATATTTCATATAGCAATTAGCGATTTGAATTATGCTACCGCCTGCCGCCATACTGCAAGCCAGTCGATTCACCGATCCAAGATCGCGGCCGACAACGTTGTAATTCCAGACGAAAGGCGTTGCCCCCATGGCATCTTCCCCAGCCCAGGACCCCTGGCTTCTGACCCCCGGTCCGCTGACCACCTCCATGACCGTGAAGGAGGCTATGCTGCATGACTGGGGCTCGCGCGATGCCGGCTTCATTCGCCTCAATGGCGAGATGCGGTCACGGCTGGTCGAGCTGATCGCCGGCGAAGGTGTCTTCACCACCGTGCCGATGCAGGGCAGCGGTACTTTCGCGGTCGAAGCCATGTTGGCGACCTTCGTCGGACCGAGGGACAAATTGCTGATCCTGATCAACGGCGCCTATGGCAAGCGGATGGCGAAGATCTGCGATTATGCCAAGCGCGCCTATAGCGTCCTGGAATGGCCGGAAGACAAGCCGGTCAATCCGCAGCAGGTCGCCGACGCCCTCGCCAAGGATGCCGCGATCACCCATGTCGCTATCGTGCAATGCGAGACGACGTCGGGCGTTCTCAATCCGGTTGCCGAAGTGGCGGAGGTCGTTGCCAAAGCCGGCCGCCGCCTGCTGGTCGATGCGATGAGCGCTTTTGGCGCGCTGCCGCTCGACAGCCGCACCATTCCGTTCGACGCCGTCGCGGCCTCGTCGAACAAATGCATCGAAGGCGTCCCGGGGCTTGGCTTCGTGCTGTGTCGCGAAGCGGCGCTGCAGGTGACCAAGGGCAATGCGCATGCCCTGGTTCTCGATCTCTACGACCAGTGGCAGGTGATCGAAGCGACCAAGCAATATCGTTTCACCCCGCCGATCCACTGCATCGCGGCCTTCCATCAGGCCCTGGCGGAACACGCGGCTGAAGGTGGCGTCGCCGGTCGCGGCGCGCGCTATCGCGCCAATTGCAAGATCCTGGTCGATGGCATGCGGGCCTTGGGCTTCGAGACCCTGCTGCCGGATCACCTGCAGGCGCCGATCATCGTCACTTTCCATATGCCGGCGGACCCGAAATTCAATTTCCAGCTTTTCTACGACAAGCTGCGCGAGCGCAATTACGTGATCTATCCCGGCAAGCTGACGGTCGCCGACAGTTTCCGCATCGGCTGTATCGGCCGCTTGGGGGCCGCCGAGATGAACGGCGCCATCGCCGCCGTGAAGGCTGTGCTGGCGGAGCTTGGCGTGGCCTCCGGCGCGCCGAAAAAGCTGGCCGCCTCGGCCGAGTAAGGAGCAGGACATGACCGCATCGAAAGCGCCGCTGACCGTCAACGGCAAGAGCTATGCCTGGCCGTCGGCCCCCGTCGTCATCGTCTGCGTCGACGGGTGCGAACCCGATTACCTCACCGCGGCTATTGCCGCGGGCGTGACGCCCTGGCTTGCCGGAGCAGTCAAGCAGGGTACGCAACTGGTCGGCGATTGCGTGGTGCCGAGCTTCACCAATCCCAACAATCTCTCCATCGTCACCGGCGCGCCGCCTTCCGTCCACGGCATCTGCGGCAACTACCTCTTCGACCGTGAAAGCGGCACGGAGGTGATGATGAACGATCCGAAGTTTCTGCGCGCCGATACCATCCTCGCGACTTTCTCCCGCGCCGGCGCCAAGGCCGCCGTTGTCACCGCCAAGGACAAGTTGCGTAAGCTACTCGGCAAGGGCATGGAAGTCGGCACTGGTAAGAGCGGTATCTGCTTCTCTTCGGAAAAGTCGAACGAGACCAGCGTCGCGGAAAACGGCATCGACAATGCCCAGGTCTGGCTCGGCCGGCCGGTGCCCTCGGTCTATAGCGCCGACTTGAGCGAATTTGTCTTTGCCGCGGGCGTCAAGCTGATGCGGGAGAAGCGTCCCGACATCATGTATCTTTCGACCACCGATTACATCCAGCACAAATACGCGCCGGGCCATGAGGTCGCCAATGACTTCTATAGCATGATGGATGGCTATCTGGCGGAACTCGAAGCGATGGGGTGCGTCATCGTGCTGACCGCCGATCACGGCATGAATGCGAAACATGATGCCGCCGGCAAGCCACGGGTCATCTATCTGCAGGACCTGCTCGATCAATGGATCGGCAAGGGCAAGGCACGGGTCATCCTGCCGATCACCGATCCCTATGTTGTGCATCACGGCGCACTCGGCTCCTTCGCCACTGTCTATCTGCCGGAGGATGTCGATCAGGCGGCGCTGATCAAGCGCATGGGCGCGATCGACGGCATGGAACTGGCGATCGATCGCGCGGGCGGCTGTGCCAAGTTCGAATTGCCAGCCGACCGGATGGGCGATGTCATCGTCGTCTCGCAGAAGAATGTCGTCATCGGCACCGCCGTCGAGCGGCATGATCTGAGCGCGCTCACCTTGCCGCTGCGCTCGCATGGCGGCATGACGGAGCAGCAGGTGCCGGTGATCGTCAATCGCAAGCTCAAGGCGCTGCCGCAGGGCTATCGCCTGCGCAATTTCAGCGCCTTCGATCTGGCGCTCAACTATCTGGCCGCGGGGCATTCAGCCGGGGCGGCCGTGACCCTGCCGAAGGCCGGGTGAGGGGAGAGAAATGGGTATCGCTATTCGCAAGGAAACCATGCGCACCGTCGCCAATCCCGGCCACAGCGAGCGCGCATTCGACGTGTACAACCCCTATACCGGTGCGGTGATCGGCTCCTGCCCCAAGGCCAGCATTGCCGATGTGCAGCAGGCCTTCGCGACCGCAAAGGGATACAAGGCCGAGCTCAGCCGTGCCGACCGTTCCAGTATCCTGCGCAAGACGGCCGATCTGCTGGTCGCCCGCAAGCAGGAGATCGCCGAGCTGATCACGGCGGAATCCGGTTTGTGCCTCAAGGACACCATTTACGAAGTCGGCCGCGCCTATGACGTCTTCTTCCTCTCGTCTGCCGCGGTGATCAAGGACGATGGCGAGATTTTTTCCTGCGATATCACCCCGCACGGCAAGAAGCGCCGCATCTATACCCAGCGCGATCCGATGCTGGGCGCCATCTCGGCGATCACGCCCTTCAACCATCCGCTCAACCAGGTGGCGCATAAGGTGGCGCCGTCGATCGCCACCAATAACCGGATGGTGCTGAAGCCGTCCGAGAAGACGCCGCTGACCGCGCTTCTGCTGGCCGATGTTCTCTATGAGGCCGGCCTGCCGAAGGAGATGTTCCAGGTCATCACCGGCGATCCCAGCGACATCGCCGATACCATGCTGACCGATCCCAATGTCGACCTCATCACCTTTACTGGCGGGGTCAAAGTCGGCAAGTATATCGCCGAGCATATGGGCTATCGCCGCGCCATCCTCGAGCTGGGCGGCAATGATCCGCTGATCGTCATGGAAGACGCCGATATCGAGGAAGCGACCAATCTCGCGGTCTATGGCTCCTACAAGAATTCCGGCCAGCGCTGCACGGCGGTCAAGCGCATGATCGTGCACCAGGCAGTGGCCGACCGTTTCGTCGAGCTTCTGGTCGAGAAGAGCAAAAAGGTCAAATACGGTGACCCGATGGACCCGGAAACCGATATGGGCACCGTCATCGACGAGGCCGCCGCGCGCTATTGCGAGGACATGGTCAATGATGCGACCGGCAAGGGCGCCAAGCTGCTCTACGGCAATATCCGCAAAGGCGCGCTCTATTCGCCGACCGTGGTCGATCACGTGCCCTTCGACGCGCCGCTCGTGAAATGGGAGTGCTTCGGTCCGGTCTCGCCGATTATCCGCGTCAAGGATATCGACGAGGCTATCCGCGTCTCCAATTCCACCAGCTATGGTCTTTCTTCCGGTGTCTGCACCAACCGTCTCGACTACATCACGCGTTTCGTCCGCGAATTGCAGGTCGGTACGGTGAATGTGCGCGAAGTGCCGGGGTATCGCATCGAAATGTCACCCTTCGGTGGTATCAAGGATTCCGGCCTTGGCCACAAGGAAGGCGTCATCGAGGCGATGAAGGGCTTCACCAATGTGAAGACCTATTCGCTGCCCTGGGCCTGAGCGCAACCTGACATCGAGCGAGATATGTCGCAGCAAGCAACTTCCGTCAGTATCGAAGGTGATCTCGTCAAGCTTGGCTGGGCCGACGGCGCCACCACCGCCTTTCCGGCCATCTGGCTGCGCGACAATTGCCGCTGCCCGAAATGCCGCCACGCCAGCGGCCAGCGCCTGTTCGAGATCACCGATTTGCCTGCTGCCCTCAAGGTCGGCCGGAGCGAAATCGGTGCCGGGCAATTGATCGTGACCTGGTCGCCCGATGATCACGTCAGCACCTATGCGCTGGACTGGCTGCGGCGGCATGATCTCGCCCCGGCACAACGTGCGCTGCGCTATGAGGCGCCGACGCTCTGGGGCGCGGAACTGAAGAGAGATCTGCCGATTGCCGATTGGACGGCGATCCAGCAGGATGCCGGTGCGGAATTGGCTTGGCATGAGAAGTTCGCCGCTTACGGCTTCGGCCTGCTGCGCAATGTTCCGACCGAGCCCGGCATGGTGGAGGTCGTCGGCAATCATCTGGGTTTCGTGCGGGTGACGAATTACGGCAGCCGTTTCGACGTCATCTCCGTCCCCAACCCCAACAACTTGGCTTATACGGCCGTGGGGCTCGGCGTTCACAGCGACAACCCCTATCGCGAGCCGACGCCGGGCGTGCAGTTGCTGCATTGCCTGGAATCGGATGCGCCGGGCGGCGATACCCTGCTGGTCGACGGCTTCCACGCGGCAGAGATTCTGCGCCGCGAAGATCCGGCTGCCTTCGAGTTGCTGTGCAGGCATCCCTTCACCTTCCGTTTCCGTGACGCCAATGCCGACCTGCAGGCGGCGGTGCCCCTGATCAAGACCGACTATGACGGCCATGTTTCGGAAGTGCATTTCAACAACCGCTCGGCAGACCTGCTGGATGTGCCGATGGAGTTTGTGGCGCCGTGGTACGCCGCCTACCGGCGTTTCGCCGAGATTCTGAAACGGCCGGCGCTTGAACTGATCTTCCGCCTCGGCCCCGGTGATCTCATCGTCATGATGAATGAGCGGGCCTTGCATGGCCGTACTGCCTTCGATCCCAATCTGGGCCGGCGGCATCTGCAGGGTTGTTATATCGACAAGGACGGTATCGAAAGCCGCCGGCGGCTGCTGCGCCGGCAGTTCCACAAATCCGAGGAGATTGCCGCGTGAATGCCATCAACAAGGCCGCCGTGTTGTCGGCCATCGATCAAGCCTTTGCCAAGCGTGGTCATGAGGGTTATGGCGAGGGCGTTTCGCAACTGGATCACGCTTTGCAATGCGCGCTGTGCGCCGAGCGTGACGGCGCTTCGCCCGCACTGATCGCCGCCACCTTGCTGCACGATATTGGCCATATGCTGCATGACCTGCCGGAAGACATCGCCGACCAGGGCATCGATACGCAGCATGAATCCCTTGGGTCGGCCTGGCTGTCGCAACATTTCGGGCCCGAGGTGACCGAGCCGATCCGCCTGCATGTCGATGCCAAGCGCTATCTCGCGGCCGTGGAGCCGGGCTATTTCGAGCGCCTGTCAGAGGCCTCGATCCTGAGCTTGAAACTCCAAGGTGGCGTCTTCTCGGCTGACGAGGCCGCCGAATTTGCCGCCCATCCTTTCGCGGCCGATGCCGTGCGTTTGCGACGCTGGGACGAGGAGGGCAAGGAGGTCGGCATGCGGACGCCGTCACTGGCCCATTTCTACCGCTATGTCGAGGCCTGTCTGCCCTGAGCGGCGGATGAGAATGAGCGGGCCACCCAGCAAGCAGCCTACCCAGCAGGTTCATTGCCGGCGAGCCAGCCTATCCGTGTTCCCGTTCATTCGTCTTCCGGTGTATTCGTCTTCCCTGGGAAGACAAAAATTAATAATCTGGTGATAGTTTGGCAGCTTGGCTCGACGGGGCCGGGTTTGGTTCGGTATACCGGATGGCATCTTGATCGCGACCTATCACTGGCATGCACAGGCGCCCACGACCTGGGAGAACTTGAAGCGCTATCGCTTCGAGGCGAGCTTGCTTGCCGCCGCGACCGTGTTGGCCATGCTGATCTGGTTTCACCTCGATCGCGACACGCCGACGGCTCCTGATATCGAGCGGTCGCTACAGACCTATGTGCAGATGTTGCGATCGTCGCGCAGCGTCAATGGCGGGTCCCTGCGGATGGAAATGCAGGCGGATATCATCGGCCCGCGCGTCACCGGTCTCACGATCAAGGAGCAGCAGCGCTTCATCGGCTATTGGACCATCGATGCGCTGATGCGCGTCGAGGCGCTGACCGGTCTGCCGACAGAGGTGCCGATTCGTTTGCGAGTCGCACGACAGAATGACAACTGGACCGTGTTGCAGGCTGAAGATCTGTCGCGCCGCACCCCCTTGCGACAATAGCGCTTGCCCCAAAGCGACTCGGCAGAAACGCGTAAAATAACGACAAAATCCGATATGAAAGTTGCGCTTCAGAGGGTGTTGTCCGCATGAGTCTTGTTGTCAGCCAGTAGAAATTAACTACTAATGATATCCAGCTTTCTCAGGGAGATTCGGGATCATGCTGGTATCGATCACAGGAACAGGCAGCGCATCGGGCGGCCGTGCGGGTGGTCCGACATCCAATGAGATTTCGACGGCGTTGCGTGAATGCGGCTCGTCGCTGCTGTTCGGCAAGACGAACTCCGCCACCAAGATGCTGCTCGCCGATATCGCCCGGCATTTCAGCAGCCTGCGCATCCTCAGCGCGACCGAGATCGACGGCCACTGGCATGCCGAAGCTTTGGTCAATGTTCAGTCGCGCGCTAATGCGCCGGTCAGTCTGAAGATCCAGTTCCAGCTGCAGCAGCAGGAAGCTTCCTGGGTGGTGGGCGCGGCCCGGCTGTTGCAGAGCTGATTTCAACTTTGCCGTTTAAGCCGATCTCCAAGAGCGGGGGCCGGCGCCGAAGGGGATCATCAAGCCGTCTCGGCTGACCGTCCCGCCGCCTGCTTGCCAAGGCAAGCAGGGCAAAGCCCCTCAATCTCGATCGTCAGTCGTGTCGCCTGAAAGCCTTGCCGCTGGGCACAGCTTTTGGCGGCATCGAAAATCGCTCCGTCGGTGACTTCGATCGCCTGATGGCACGAGGTGCAGATCAGGAACTGGCTGATATGCCGGTCTTCCGGATGGTCACAGCCGATAAACGCATTGAGCGATTCCAGGCGATGCACCAATCCATGTTCGAGCAGGAAATCCAGCGCCCGGTAGACGGTTGGCGGGGCGGCCGATTTATCATTGATCTTCAGCTGATCGAGGATGGCATAGGCGCCGATGGGCGCATGGCTGTGCCAGACCAATTCCAGGACCCGCCGCCGAATGGCGGTCAGACGGGCGCCGCGTTGCTCACAGAGTGTCTCGGCACGCCGCAGGGCATCCTCGATGCAATGCTCATGATCATGGGGAGCGAGGGCGGTAGCCTGGGTCATCATGCTTCCTTTCTTTAACACTATATCGGCTGGCCTTCAGTCCTTCCAATTGTTAGTTTTTTCAACACATGTGTGAAATTACACGCCGAAGTGTAAAATAGCATTGACGGTGCCTGGCCGCTTCACATATTAAAATCACAGAGAGGCTGAGCTACCGTGATGCCTATTTAACTTCTTTTATATGTGAATTTAATGCAGGCTTTCCCGCTGTTCATCAAGCTCAAGGATCGACCGGTTCTGCTGGTCGGCGGCAACGACGCCGCGGCGGCAAAGTTGCGGCTGCTATTGTCGGCTGGTGCCCGTTGCACGGTGGTGGCGGCGGTGCCGGGCAGCGAGATGCAGGCATTGCTGGCGCAGGGCCAGGCGGCCTGGTGCGCCCGCGCATTCGTGCCGACCGATGTGGATGGCCACCAACTCGTTTTCAGCGCCCATGACGATGAAGCCGACGACCTTGCCGTGGTGACCGCAGCGAAAGATCGCGGTGTCCTGGTGAATGTGGTCGATCGTCCCGCGCTGACCGACCTCGTCATGCCGGCAGTGGTCGATCGCGGCGAGGTGGTGGTGGCGATCTCCACCCAGGGAGCCGCTCCGGTCCTGGCGCGCAAGGTCCGCGCCTTGGTCGAGAGTGTTCTGCCGCAACGGATCGGGCGACTGGCTGCCTTTGCCGGGCGCTTCCGCAGCGCGGTTCACAGCCGTCTGCAGGACGGCGTTGCGCGGCGGCGGTTCTGGGAAGATTTCTTCGAGGGTCCGGTGGCTTCGGCTGTCCTCGCCGGTGACGAACGCCGCGCCGCCCGTGAGGTGATCGCCGCGATCAATCGTCGCCAGCTCGATCATCAGGGGCCGCTGGGCGGCGAGAGCCACACCATTTTCGTCACTGGCGATGCCGAGGCGCTGACCTTGCGCGATCTACGGATGCTCCGTCAGGCCGATATCCTGCTGCATGACGGCGAAGTAGCCGCCGAGATCATCGATTTCGCGCGGCGCGATTGCCGCCGCGTGCAGGTGAGCGAAACGCAGCTTGAAGGGCGGCGCGCGGAAGAGGCGGCGGCCGGGCAGCGCGTCGTCGTGCTGATCAACGCCGATCGTCCCGCGGCGGTCACGCCGCTGCGGGCGGCGGTGGAATAGGGAGAGGATCATGACCGCGCAAATGGTCACCGCGAACCGCTTGACGGACGGCATGGTGGTCTATCTGGCCAAGGACGGCGGCTGGACGACGCAATTCGCCGAGGGCGCCGTCCTGGCCGATCAGGCGGCTGCCGACGCTGCCCTGTCCGATGCCGATCGCGCCGCCAAGCAGCAACTGGTCGTCAGCCAGTATCTGATCGACGTCCTGGTCGACGGCGATACGGTGAAGCCGACCAGCACGCGGGAACGTATTCGCGCCGATCGCGGCCCGACCATCGCGGTCGATGCGGGCAGCTGGTCCGGTCGCATTGGGGATTGAGCAGATGTACCGTTACGACGAATTCGATGCGACGTTTGTCCGGGAACGGGTGAAGCAATTCACCGGTCAGGTGCAGCGCCGCCTGGCCGGCGAGATCACCGAGGAACAGTTCCGTCCGCTGCGCCTGCAGAATGGGCTCTATCTGCAGCTGCATGCCTATATGCTGCGGATCGCCATCCCCTATGGCACGCTGTCCTCGAAGCAGATGCGCAAGCTCGGTTTCATCGCCCGGCGCTACGACCGCGGCTTCGGCCATTTCACCACGCGCCAGAACATTCAGTTCAACTGGCCGCAGCTGGATGAGGTGCCGGCCATTCTCGAGCATCTGGCCGAGGTCGAGATGCATGCCATCCAGACCAGCGGCAACTGCATCCGCAACACGACAGCGGATCAGCATTCCGGCGTTGCCGTCGACGAGATCGAGGATCCACGCGTCTATGCGGAGATCATTCGCCAATGGTCGACGCTGCATCCGGAATTCGCCTTCCTGCCGCGCAAGTTCAAGATCGCCGTCACCGGGGCCGCGAACGACCGCGCCGCGGTGCGCGTCCATGACATTGGCCTGCGCATGCTGAAGAACGAGACGGGCGAGGTGGGCTTCGAGGTCTGGGTCGGTGGCGGCCTCGGCCGTACGCCGATTATCGGCACGCGGATCAAGCCCTTCATCGAGAAGCAGCATCTGCTCTCTTATCTGGAAGCAGTGCTGCGCACCTATAACCAGCTCGGCCGCCGCGACAATCTCTACAAGGCGCGTATCAAGATCCTGGTCAATGCGACCGGTGCCGAGGAATTTGGCCGTCTGGTGGAAGAGGAATGGCAGTCGATCAAGGACAGCGCGCTGACCTTGCCGCTTGAAGAGATCGAGCGCATTCGCCAGTATTTTGCTTTGCCGGAATATGAATCGCTGCCGGACTGGACGCCGGAATTCGATGCCGCCCGCAAGGCCAATGCGGATTTCGCCCGCTGGGTCCAGAACAACGTGAAGCCGCATCGGCAGGCCGGCTATGCCATCGTCGACATTTCGCTGAAGCCGGAAGGTGGCGCGCCGGGCGACGCCTCGGCCGATCAGATGGATGTCGTCGCCGATCTCGCCGACGACTACAGCTTCGGTGAAATCCGCGTCAGCCACCATCAGAACCTGGTGCTACCGCATGTGCGCCAGCAGGATTTGTTTGCGCTGTGGCAGCGCTTGAGTGGCGCCAAGCTGGCCAGCGCCAATATCGGCCTCATCACCGATATCATCGCCTGCCCGGGGCTCGATTATTGCAACCTCGCCAACGCCCGTGCGATCCCGGTAGCGCAGCGCATCAGCCGCGCCTTCAGCGATCCCCAGCGCCTCGCCGAGATCGGCGAATTGCGCTTGAACATTTCCGGCTGCATCAATGCCTGCGGCCATCACCATGTCGCCCATATCGGCATCCTGGGTGTCGATAAGCATGGCGAGGAATTCTATCAGGTGACGCTCGGCGGCTCGTCACGCGACGATGCCTCGATCGGCAAGATCGTCGGCCCGGCTTTCTCGACCGAGGATATCGCCGGCGCCATTGAGACCATCGTCAACACCTATCTGACCGCGCGGACATCTGACTCCGAGCGTTTCATCGACACCTATCGCCGGATCGGCATCGATCCTTTCAAGGAGGCCCTCTATGGCAATTCTCAAGCACGGCGCCCTGCAGCCGAATGAGTGGCAAGAACTGAGCGACGACGCGGCCCTGCCGGAGGGCGGCAGTATCATCGTCTCGCTCGATCGCTGGCGCCGCGACGAGGCCAGCCTGCGGGCCAGCAATCGCGCCATCGGCGTGCGGCTGCAGAACACGCAATCGCCGCTGGCCCTGGCGAATGATATCGACCGCCTGTCGCTGATCGTGCTGGATTTCCCGAAATTCAGCGACGGCCGTGCCTTTTCGCAAGCCCGCCTGCTGCGAGATCGTCTCGGTTTCAAGGGCGAGATCCGCGCCACCGGCAACGTGCTGCGCGACCAGTATCTCTTCATGACCCGCTGCGGCATCGACGCGGTGGAACTGCCGGAAGGCACGCCGATCGAGGGCTTCCTGGAAGCCCTGGGCGAGTTTTCCGTCTGGTATCAGCCGGCGGCGGATGAGCGTGTCCACGCCATGGCCCGCCGCCGCGGCGTATCCGCACAGAGCGGAAATGCCACTGCCGTGGTCAATGGCAGTGTCGCCGCGATGTGGGCCTATTAATCCGGACCTATTGATCGTCGCGGCGTCTCCCTCCCATTCGACGCGACAACCTGGGCGGCCGATCGGCCGCCCTTTTGCTTTGGTCGCACCCTATCATGTCGAGTAGAGGCGGATTCACGTTTAAGATCGAAGCACTTGTGTTTCGATCTTAAATGATCCGACTCTAATCGCCAAAAAGATCGGATTGACTGCCGGTGCCGGTTTTGCTGCTGATCTGCCGATAAGCCACAAGGGCGCGCTGCCGCGCCGCTTCGTGCCGCACAACCGGTTCCGGGTAGTGCGTGCCGAGGACGATGCCGGCGTCCGCCAATTGCGTGGTGCTCAGCTGCCACGGGGCGAAGATGTCGCGGGTCTTCAGTTTCGCCAATTCCGGCACCCAGCGTCTGATGTAAGCACCGTTGGGATCGAACTTCTCACCCTGCAGCACCGGATTGAAGATGCGGAAGAAAGGTGCCGCATCGAAGCCGCAGCCGGCGACCCATTGCCAGTTGCCTGCGTTCTGCGCCGGGTCGGCATCGAGCAGCGTGTCCCAGAACCAGGCCTCGCCCCGGCGCCAATCGATCAATTGATGCTTGATCAGAAAGGAGGCGACCACCATGCGGACACGGTTGTGCATCCAGCCCGTGTGCCACAGCTCGCGCATGCCGGCATCAACCAGCGGATAGCCGGTCGCACCGCGTTGCCAGGCTGGCAAGCCGGCCTCGTCCCGGTTGAAAGGAAAGGCGCGGAACGAAGCCTGCCAGGCGGTCTGCGGCAGATCAGGAAAATGGTAATAGACATGCATGTTGAAGTCGCGCCAGGCGAGTTGGCGATGGAAGGCGGCGGGCCCGGCAGAATCTTTTTGGCCGGCTGCCGCTATGTCAGCTTGTTGCCAGGCGCGATGCACGCTGATCTCACCCCAAGCGAGATGCGGGGAGAGCCGCGACGTGCCGGCCATATCCGGTCGGTCCCGTGTCGTTCCATAGCCGCCGACGATATCGGCGGTGAAAGCTTTCAGGCATTGCCGCGCGCCTGCCTCACCCGGCTGCCAGATTTCGGCAAACGGCGTTGCCCAATCTCGATCGACCTGAAAGCCGACGAGCGGATCGCTGGTTGGATGGGCCGAAGGCACCGGCCAGCGGCGCGGTGCCGCGTGCAATCCTGCCGGCACGTAATGTTCGGACAATCGCCGCCAGAAGGGCGTGAAGACCTTGAACGAGTCGCCTTGAAGCGTGCGCAGGAGGCTCGGCTCATGCAGGTAGTTCGCGCCGTGATCTTCGACCGACAGTCCGTCCGCGCGCAAGGCATCGGTTGCCGCCTTATCGATCGCCATGCCCGGCGGATCGAAGCGGCGGTTGAAATGCAGTTGTCGCGCGCCGGTATCGGCAGCAAGCTCGCGCAGGATCGGCAAGGTGGGGCCGCGCCGCAACACGAGATGCGCGCCGAACCGCTCAAGCGACAGCTCCAGCGCCGCTAGGGATTTTCCCAGCCACCATCGCGCGGCGCCGCCCAGCGGCCGGCCGGCATCATTGCTGTCGTCGAGAATGAAAATCGGAATAATCGGGCTGTTTTGTGCCAAAGCGGCCGCGACGGCCGGATTATCGGCCAGGCGCAGATCACGCCGGAACCATAGCAGGACCGGTGCTGCATCGGCTTTTTTTCCCGAAACGGACATTTTCCCCGATTGCGCTGTTTGGGCCTCACGCCCTTATATAATCGAAACATGTCTCTGGATCACTTGGGAGTATTTCATGACCACTCAGCCCGTCGGCATCATCTGCGCCTTGCCGGAGGAACGCGACCTGCTGGCCGCATGGCTTACCGATATGGAAGCAAGCGAGGTTCTTGGGCGGCCGCTGATCCGCGGCCGGCTCGATGACCATCCGGTTGTGGTGACGGAGAGCGGTTGCGGCAAAGTCGCGGCCGCCGTGCAGGCGGCGGTGCTGCTCGACCGCTATGACTGCAGGACGCTGATGGTTTCCGGTGTTGCCGGCGGCCTGGCGCCCGAACTCAGCATTGCCGATATCGTCATCGCCGACCGGCTGATCCAGCACGATTACGGCCACCAGACCGACCAGGGCCTGCGTTCCTTTCGCCCCGGGGAACCACCGCTGGGGGAGCGGCGCCATGAAATTGCCTTCGAGCTCGACGGCGCGCTGAAGAAGAAGTTGCAAGAAGCGCTCGTCGGTATCGATTTCGAGGTACCGGCGGAGATGGTGCGCCAGGGGCATCGGCGTGACAGCCATGTGCGCTTGGTTTTCGGGCCGATTGTGACAGGTGACCAGTTCGTCAACAGCGAGGCCGTTCGCGTCCGCCTGCACCGGGAATTCTCCGCCTTGGCAACCGAAATGGAAGGAGCCGCGGTCGCCCAGGTCGCCGCCATGGCGCAGGTCCCGGCGATCATCATCCGCTCGCTCAGCGACCTTGCCGGCAGTGAAAGCCATGTCGATTTCGGTCAGTTTGTCGCGACAGTTGCACCCATGGCGGCCAATGTTGTGCGCCGTATCATTGCGGTTGTCTGACTTGCGGTCGCGGTATGTAGGAACCGCTGGAAGCCGCGGTCGGCGGCAATTGCGGCTTACCTTGTAATTCCTCCGGAAAAAGCCATATCCGAGAGATGGAGCTCAAGATGCGCACCATTCTCGCGATTTTTCTTGGCAGCTTGCTGGCAACCGGCACGGCGGCGGCTTTTGCCGATTGTCTGCCCGGACAGACATGCTGGCAGCCGCCCCAGCTGCAAAATCAGCCTGTACCGCCGCCGCAAAGTGATGCGTTGCAGCAGCAAATGAACCAGGACCGCCGGACGATGATGCAGCATGAGCAGCAGATCACGTCGGACCGGGCCAAGCTGCGCGTGCCGCCGGCGACCCAGACCCCGCTTGACCGGATCCAGCAGCGCCAGCAACTGCGTCAGGATCGGGACCAGTCCTTGCAGTCGCAGAAGGCTTTGCGGGGGTCACAGCAGCAAATGCTTGATTCCCATCGCCCGCCGGCACCCCGGCCCTATGTGCCAGGACCTCCCATGCTGATGCCGAAATAGGGCTAGAACTGCCTGCGCGAAAGGCGGTTTGCTTCCGCCCGGAAGCCCGCGTATTTTGCCCGATATCCGATACATTTCGCGCCTCACCAGTTACCCCATGGTTCCTGATCTCCCCACGACGCTCAGCGTTATCGTCGGCGCTCTGGCGATTGGCGGTTTCGCCAATTGGCAGTTGCGGCGGCCGTTTCACCGCCGTGCCTTGCCGATGATTCCCTGGATGGGGGTGCAGTTCCTGGTGGCGGTGGTGGCCATCGTCATGGCCGCGCATCTGGTCAGCCTGGTCACCGGCCACGACTTCCAGAGTCGCTACGGCTATTGACCGTCGCCAGTTTCCTCTGACGGCAAATTGAAAGCGTTGCGCCAGCGGATGATCTCCGCCTTCGCGTCGGTGACGGAGAAGAGGGTGGGGGGCTTGACGCCCCAGACCGGCCGCGGCCAAGCGGGGTCGCCGGTGAAGCGGGCGATCACGTGTACGTGCAATTGCGGCACCATATTGCCGAGGGCGCCGATATTGATCTTTTCCGGGCGAAACTCACGCTGAAGGGCTTCGCTCGCGCGCGCAATCTCATCGATCAGCCGATGCCGGTCTGTGCTGGGCAATTCCGATATCTCCCGGCAATTAGCGCGCCGGGGTACCAGGATCAGCCAGGGATAGGTCGTGTCGTTCATGCGCAGGACGCGGCTGAGCTGCCAGTCGGCCACCGGCAGGGTGTCCTTTGCCAGTTGGGGATGCAAAACGAAATCGCTCATCGGAGCGTACCTTGACCTGCTGAAGGTTCGAAAATCCCGCCTCTTATGGCATGGGGTGGTTGCCGCGGCAATTGGCCTGGGATGGCGCTCACAAAAGCCGCAAACATTCCTCGACCGGCGCAACGGGAACAGGATACGGTTTCCTGGCAAAACATGTCGCTTGAACGGCGGCGCCGGCATGGCAGAATCTGAAAGGATGCGGCCAGCGGCTTGCCAGTAGAATAGCGCCGAAAGGTCGTGTGGGGGAATATCAATGCTGCAGGCACTCAGCTCCGTTCTGTCGCTGCTGATCGGAGCCGGAATCCTGATTCTGGGTAACGGATTGATCGGCATCCTGTTGCCAATCCGCCTGGGCGAGGCGCATATCTCCTCGGAGACCACCGGCCTCATCATGTCGGCCTATTACGCCGGTTTTATGCTGGGCAGCCTCTACGGCAAGAACGTGATTCAGCGGGTGGGTCATATCCGCGCCTTCGCGGCCTTTGCGGCCCTGATCACCGTGACGGTGATGGCGACAGCTCTGTTTTTCAATCCCGCTTTATGGGCGGTTCTGCGGGCTTTGATGGGCTTCTGCATGGCCGCTCTCTATGCGACGATCGAGAGCTGGCTGAATGTTCGCAGCAGCAACGACAATCGCGGCCAGGTACTCTCTCTATATATGGTGACCTCGTATCTCGCCTCGTTCCTGGGCCAGTTTCTCGTCAATGCCCGTGAAACGGCGGGTGTCGAGCTGTTCTGCCTCGGTGCTCTTTTGACCTCGCTGTCGCTAATCCCGGTCGTGATGACGCGGGTCGCCGGTCCGGAGATTGGCAAGATCCGGCCGCTGAAGCTAATGCAGCTTTATCGCGCATCACCTCTGGGGGTGGCCTCTACCGCAGGTGCAGGATTGCTGAGCGGCGGCTTCTATGGGCTGGGCGCCGTCTATGCCAACCAACTCGGCCTGTCGGTTTTCGACGTTTCGCTGTTCATGGGGGCACCGGTCTTTGGCGGGCTCGCCTTGCAATGGCCGATCGGCCGTCTCAGCGATCGCTATGATCGCCGTACGGTACTGCTGGCAATCGTGATGGGGACGGTCGCCACCAGCCTGGTGCTCTCGATTCTCAGTTTCACCGGTTCGGCGCTGATCCCCATGCTGGTTGCCGGCACCTTCCTCGGCGGCTGCCTGGCGACGATCTATCCGATCTCTGTCGCTCATGCCTTCGATTATATCGACCGCAGCGAGATGATCTCCGCCAATAGCAGTATGCTGCTGATCTGGGCGATCGGCGCCACGGTCGGACCCCTGGTCGCGTCGCTGCTGATGGGGCAGGTGGGGCCGACGGGTCTCTTCTATTATCTGACGGCGGTCGGTGTCTTGCTCGCCGGCTTCACGCGTTACCGCATGAGCCGCCGCGACGCGCTGCCGGCCGGTGCGCAGACCAGTTTCGTCGCCGTCAACTCGACCTCGGCCATTGCCGGAGCGCTCGATCCGCGTACCGATCCCCTGCCTGAATTCTACTACGACGATAGCGACCCCGGCGATCGCTGAGATCCGGCGCTGAGCCCCGCAAAGAAAGACGGCCCTACCGGCATCGCGCCGGCAGGGCCGTTCTGTTTCAAGCAGCGCTCAGCGCTGTGAGGTCTGCCAGTTCGGTGCCTGATAGACCGGCACATTGGCCTTCGGCAGTTTCTTGCCGAGGATCATGTCGGAGCACTTCTCGGCGATCATGATGGTCGGTGCATTGAGATTGCCGCTGACCACACTCGGCATGATCGAGGCATCGACCACGCGCAAGCCTTCGAGGCCATGGACGCGGGCCTGCGGGTCGACCACCGCCATCTCGTCAGTGCCCATCTTGCAGGTGCAAGAGGGATGATAGGCGCTGTCGCCACGCTCGCGCACGAAGGCGTCGATTTCGGCGTCGCTCTTCACATGGGCGCCCGGATTGATCTCCGGCCCGCGATAGGGCTCGAAGGCCTTCTGGGCAAAGATCTCACGGGTCAGCTTCACGGCGTCGCGGAATTCCCGGCGATCCTGCTCTTCCATCAGGTAGTTCGGCTGGATCCGTGGATGCTCGCGCGGATCGGCCGATTTCAGCTTGATCCAGCCGCGCGAGGCCTGGCGCATATTGCCGATATGCACCTGATAGGCGTGGCTGGTGCCGTTCTTGCGGCCGTGATCGTTGACTGTCGAGGGCAGGAAATGGAACTGCAGGTTGGGATGCTCGATCCCCGCCTGAGAACGGATGAAGCCGCCGGCTTCAAGATGCGCCGAGGTGCAGACGCCTGTACGGGTCAGGAACCACTGAACGCCGGCCAGGGCCATCGGCACCGGCTTCGTATAGGTATAGAGCGTGATCGGCTTGGTGCATTGCTGCTGGATATACATCTCGAGATGTTCCTGCAGGTTCTGGCCCACACCCGGCAAGTCGTGCTCGACCTTGACGCCGATCTCGCGCAGATGGTCCGCCGGGCCGATGCCGGAGAGCATGAGGAGCTGGGGCGAGTTGATGGCGCCGCCTGAGCAGATCACTTCACGCTCGGCGCGATAACGCTTCACCTGGCCGTTCTGGATGAATTCAACGCCGACCGCGCGCTTGCCTTCCAGGATGATGCGCTGGGTGAGGGCGCGGGTCTCCACCGTGACATTGGGGCGCTTCTCGGCCGGGTGCAGATAGGCCATGGCGGCGGACCAGCGGCGACCATTCTTGATGGTCATGTCCATCCGCCCGACGCCTTCCTGCTGATAGCCGTTCATATCCTTGGTGTAGGGATAGCCGGCCTGCTGGGCGGCTTCGATGAAGGCCTCGAAGAGGGGATTGGACTGCGTGCCGGTATGGACCCAGAGCGGACCGCTATCGCCGCGATACTCGTCGCCACCGACTTCCCGAGTTTCCGCGCGGCGGAAATAGGGCAGGATCTCCTGATAGGACCAGCCTTCGCAGTTCTCCTTGAAAGCCCAGCGATCGTAATCCAGCGCATGGCCGCGAATATAGACCATGGCGTTAAGGGAGGATGAGCCGCCGAGGACACGGCCGCGCGGCCAATACATGACCCGGTTGTTCATGTATTGCTGCGGTTCGGTATGGTAGTACCAGTTATATTTGTCGTCGCAGAGATTGTACATCAGTGCCGCCGGCATATGGATCTTCCAGTTCCACCACTGGTCACGCGGACCTGCCTCCAGCACGCAGACGGTATTCTTGGCCTCGGCCGACAGACGGCTGGTGAGCACGCAGCCGGCTGAACCGGCGCCGACAATCAGATAATCAAAGGTGGCATCGAATTTCATAACGCGAACTCTTCCCCTAACTCAGTACGGTGCAGCCACATTGCCGCCTTCGACATAGACGGATTTGAGCTGTGTATAATGCTCGATCGCGGCGAGACTGTTTTCGCGCCCGATACCGGACAGCTTGTTGCCGCCGAACGGCATCTCGATCGGCGTGATGTTGTAATTGTTGATCCAGCAGGTGCCTGCCTCGAGGCGGGCGATGACGCGATGCGCGCGCTGGATATCGCTTGTGAAGACGCCAGCCGAGAGGCCAAATTCCGTGTCGTTGGCGCGGGCGATAACCTCGCCTTCGTCCCTGAAGCTCAAGACCGACATGACCGGGCCGAAAATCTCTTCGCGGCAGATTGACATGTCGTCGGTGCAATCGGCAAAGACGGTTGGTTCGACAAAGGCACCTTTCGCGAGATTGCCGGTGGTGACGCGGTTGCCGCCGGTCATCAATCTTGCGCCGCTCTTCTTGCCGGCCTCGATATAACCCAGCACCTTTTCCATATGGTCCTGGCTGATGAGCGCACCGACATGTGTCTCCGGATCGAGCGGATCGCCGATCTTCATCTTCTTCACACGTGCGACGAGCTTCTCCAGGAAGGCGTCGACCACATCCTCATGCACGAAGACGCGGGTGCCGTTGGAGCAGATCTCGCCCTGGGTATAGAAATTGCCGAGGATCGCCGCCGAGACGGCATTGTCGAGATCGGCATCGGCGAAGATCAGGAGTGGCGACTTGCCGCCGAGTTCCATGGTGACCTTCTTCAAGGTTTGCGCCGCCGCCGCCATGACCCGCTTGCCGGTCGGCACCGAACCGGTCAGCGAGATCTTGGCGACGCCGGAATGGGTGGAAAGCGCCTCGCCGACGGCGGCATGGCCGTGCAGCACATTGAAGACGCCATTGGGCAGGCCGGCCTCGGTATAGATCTCGGCGAGCTTCACCGCCGTGGTCGGGGTGAGGGGCGCCGGCTTGAAGATCATGGCATTGCCGCAGGCCAGCGCCGGCGCGGATTTCCAGCAGGCGATCTGGATCGGATAGTTCCAGGCGCCGATGCCGACACAGACGCCAAGCGGCTCGCGGCGCGTATAGGCGAAGGACTGGCCGAGGTCGAAATGCTGGCCATGGAGCGTCGGGGCCAAGCCGGCGAAATACTCGATCGCATCGGCGCCGCTCAGGATATCGACGGCCACCGCTTCCTGGATTGGCTTGCCGGTATCCAGCACTTCCAGGCGTGCCAGTTCCTCATTGCGCTCGCGCAGCAGCTTGACGGCATTCATCAGGATGCGGCCGCGTTGCGCACCGGTCATTGCCGACCATTCGATGAAGCCTTTCTTGGCGGCGGCGACGGCCTTGTCGACATCAGCCTTGCTGGCAATCTGCACTTTGCTGATAACGGCGCCGGTGGCTGGATTGACGTTGTCATATGTCTCGTTCGACGTGGCGTCTTGCAGACGGCCACCGATGAACTGCTTCAGTTCACTCATTGGATTCGTGTTCCACGGCAATATTCAGCTTCAGTTTTGCATTGAGGTAATCGATTACCAGGTTGCGGTCAGCGACGCAGTCCGGCGTCTCCGGCTGCAAGGCGGCACGCAGCCAAAGGCCGTCGATCAGCGAGGCGATCAACTTGGCGATCGCGGCGACTTCGCCGGCGGGCGCCAGGGGGCGCAGGGCGGCGACCAGATTGTCATGCAGGCGGCCGATGATGATGCGCTGCACCCGGCCGAGCCGATCGTTGTTCGGAACCTGCGCCCAGAAGGCGAGCCAGGCGGAGACGCCCTCTGGCGTATAGAGTTCGGGGCCGAGATTGCCGTCGATCACCGCGAGCAGCCGGTCGATCGGTGACGTCGCCGCCGCCAGGCGGCTGACGACGGCTTCATGCAGATTGTTGCCGAGCTGGCGCAGGGTCGCTTCCAGCAGGTCGGCCTTGTCTTCGAAATAATGGTGCACGATGCCGGTGGAGACGCCGGCCCTGGCAGAAATTCGCGACAGGCTGCTATCGGCGAATCCGACCTCGTGGATCGACGCAATGGTTGCCTCGATCAACTGGCGACGCCGGATTTCTTCCATGCCGATCTTGGGCACGCCTGCTCCCTGGCCCGTGATGGGGCGCAATCTCTCGTGCCGGACACCCTGTATCCGGAAGTCCGGCATATTGCGGATTTTATATTGGTCGATCAATCAAAAAAGACCCTTGGCCTTGGCGCAAAAGCGGCATATCGTGGCGCAGTCGGTGAAATTGCTCGCCGCTGAAGCCCTTAGATTCTGCCGCGCTGACGTCCCGCAAAGAAGGCCCGAAGAACGGGCCCGATCGCCAAGAAGGACGCGGACACTACAGGTGGCAAACAACTTGTGCTGGGAGGCACATAATGAGCTTTCGTAAAATCGCCTTGGCGACCGTGTTCACGGTTGTCTCCGTCGCAGCCGCTCAAGCGGCCGAACCCGATTCCTGCAAGAAGGTCCATATCGCGGATGTGGGCTGGACTGACAACACCGCCATCAACGGCCTGTTCACCACGACCCTGAAGGGTCTGGGCTATACGCCGAAGGTCGATACCTTGGCGCTCCCGGTGATCTTGGAAAGCTTGAAGAACAAGGACTTGGACATTTTCCTTGATAACTGGATGCCGTCCAACGCCGCCAATGTGAAGCCCTATCTCGACGCCAAGACCATCGACCAGCTGCCGCCCAACCTGGTCGGTGCCGGCTATGGTCCGGTGGTGCCGGACTACGTCGCCGCTGCCGGCGTCAAGGACATCAAGGACCTTGGCCCCAATGGCGAGAAGTTCGGCAAGAAGTTCTACGGCATCGAGCCCGGCAATGACGGCAACAAGATTGTCCAGACCGAGATCGACAAGCCGGAAAACGGCATGAAGGGCTGGAAGCTGGTTGAGTCGTCCGAGCAGGGCATGCTCGCCGAAGCCCAGAAGAAGATGGCGAAGAAGGATTGGGTCGTGTTCCTCGGCTGGGCGCCGCATCCCGTCATGGGCGCGATGCCGCTGGTCTATCTGACCGGTTTCGAAAATGACGGCTTCGGCGGGGCGGAAATTCATGCCCTGACCCGTCCGGGCTATTCCGCCGATTGCGCCAATGTCGGCAAGTTGCTGGCCAACCTGAAGTTCGAATTGAAGATGGAAAGCGCCATCATGGATTCGATCGGCAAGGGCCAGGACGGCGAGAAGGCGGCGACGGCCTGGTTGAAGGAGAACCCGGCGGTTCTCGACACCTGGCTGGCCGGCGTCACCACGGCCGATGGCCAGGATGGCGCCGCGGCTGTGAAGAAGAGCCTCGGCCTCTAATATTCCTCGTTTCAAGGCGGCCTTGGCTTTCATATGCTGAGCTGAGGCCGCCTATTGTTTTGTCTTTTTGCACCCGTTTCGGGAGCCGGCTGAACGGCAAGGTCGGCCTGGCAGGGGAAGAGTTGGGGAGAGCCAATGGATCAGCTGCAGAATTGGATCACAGATAACAAAATCCCCATTGGCATTTGGGCCAAAGCTCTTATCACCTGGATACAAACCTATTTCGGCGCGGTCTTTGATTTCATTTCCGAAAAAATCGGCGGCGGCATGGATGCCTCCGTCGAATGGTTGTCGTCGGATCACGTTCCACCCGTGGTTTTCATCGCCTGCTTCGCGCTTCTCGCTTATGCGCGGCAGCGTGATTGGAAAATAAGCCTCCTGGTTGTCATCGGCTTCCTGTTCATCCTTAACCTCGGCCTATGGGATGACATGATCGCGACACTGATGCTGGTGGTATATTCGACGTTGGTGAGCCTGTTGATCGGTGTGCCGCTGGGCATTCTGTGCGCGCGCCGGCAGTGGCTTTACAATTCGGTGGCACCGGTTCTCGATATGATTCAGACGCTGCCGAGCTTCGTCTACCTGGTCCCTGCGCTCTTTCTGTTCGGTCTGGGCATGGTGCCGGCTGTGGTCGCCACTGTGCTCTTTGCCGTTGCCGCGCCGGTGCGACTGACCTATCTCGGTATCACGCAAGTGCCGACGTCACTAGTTGAGGCTGGGGAATCTTTCGGCTCTACCAAGTGGCAGTTACTGACCAAGGTCAAATTGCCGGCCGCCATGCCCAGCATCATGGCCGGTGTCACCCAGACCATCATGTTGTCTCTTTCGATGGTCGTCATTGCCTCCTTGGTCGGCGCTCCGGGCCTAGGCGTGCCGGTTGTCCGTGCCTTGGCGCAGGCGAATGTGGCGCTCGGCTTTGAGGGTGGACTGGCCATTGTGGCGCTGGCGATCATTCTGGATCGTGTCATGAAACAGCCGAAGCCACGGCGTCGCGTGAAGAAGACGGCGTAAGGAGGAAGAGATGAGCAATACCACCGCCGTCCGCTTCGAGAATGTCGACGTGGTTTTTGGCAAGAAGGCGAGGGAGGCCGTCGCCCTGCTCGATGCCGGCGAGGGCCGTGACAGCATCCTCGACAAGACTGGCGCGCTCGTCGCTGTTCATGACGCATCGGTTTTCGTCAATGAGGGCGAGATCCTGGTATTGATGGGCCTGTCAGGCTCCGGCAAATCATCACTGCTGCGCTGTATCAACGGCCTCAATACCGTGAGCCGTGGCAAAGTGCTTGTGCATGACGGCACCTCGGAGGTCGACGTCGCCAGTTGCGACGGCGAGACCTTGCGGCGGCTGCGGCGCAATCGCATCTCCATGGTGTTCCAGCAGTTCGGCCTGATGCCTTGGCTGACGGTGCATGACAATGTCGGTTTCGGTCTCGACATCCGCGGCATGAAGCAGGCGGAGCGCGACCGCGTCGTGGACGAGAAGATCAAGCTGGTGCGGCTCGACAAATTCGCCGACAAATTTGCCCATGAACTCTCCGGCGGCATGCAGCAGCGTGTCGGCCTCGCGCGCGCTTTTGCGACCGAGGCGGATATCCTGCTTATGGACGAACCCTTCTCGGCTCTTGATCCGCTCATTCGCGAGCATCTGCAGGACGAGCTCCTGGAGCTGCAGCGCAATCTGAAGAAGACCATCGTCTTCGTCAGCCACGATCTCGACGAGGCGCTGAAGATCGGCAATCGCATTGCCATCATGGAGGCGGGCAGGGTGGTGCAGTTCGGCACGCCGGACGACATCATCCTCAATCCAGTCAATGACTATGTCCGGCAGTTCGTCGCCTCGATGAATCCGCTGACCGTGCTGAAGGGCGGCACCCTGATGCGGCCGGTCTCCGACCTCGTGCGCGAGCCCGGCAGCAGCTTCGTCCAGCTTGACCGTGCCGGTCGCTGCCGTTGCCGCCTCGATGAGCGGGGCCGGCCGGTCGATGCCATGATCAATGGTCGCCCGGGCGAGTTCATTCCCTATAACAGCGAACTCGATCTCGCCGCTTTGCCGGACAACATGATGGTGACGGGAACCGAACGCACGCCGATGAAAGCGGCTGTCACCGTCCGGCAATTGACCAAGCGGCCGCTGGTCCTGCTGGGCGATGACGGTGAATTGCTAGGTGTTGTCGGTGAGCACGAGCTCTATCGCGGCATGCTGCGGCAGACGGAATATGCTAAGGTCGGCGTCTGAGGCGATCATCATTACGGATAAGTCATGACCACCGTGCGCGCCGTCCTGTTCGACAAGGACGGGACGTTATTCGACTTCTACAAGACCTGGGGCCCCATCACCGAGGCGGCCGCCTTGGCGGTTGCCGAGGGTGATGCGGCCAAGGCCGAACATATCCTCGCCAATTCCGGCAAGGATCTGGCGACGGGCCGCTACCGGCCGGGCTCGCCGATCGCTTCTGGCAGCAACCAGGAAATCGCCCAGCTCTGGGCCGATCTCCTGGGGCGCAGCCATGCCGTCGGCGAGATCTACCAGCGCATGGAAACCATGTTCTTGGAGAACCAGAAGAAGGGCGCGGTGCCGGTGCTGGACCTGCCGGCCTTCTTCACGCGGCTGCGCGATCGCGGGCTGAAGCTCGGCATCGCCACGATGGACAGCGAGCAGGGGGCCTTGGCGGCGATGGATCGCTACAACGCCCGCAGCCATCTCGACTTCATCTGCGGCTTCGACACCGGGCACGGCGTCAAGCCGGGTGGCGGCATGGTGCAGGCCTTCGCGCGGCTGATGGAGATGCCGGTCGCCGAGATCGCCGTGGTCGGCGACAGTCCGCACGACATCGAAATGGCCCATGCCGGGGGTGCCGGTCGTGCCATCGGCGTCCTGACCGGCGTCAGCCCGCGCGAGGCGCTTATGGCCTGCGGCGCGCATATCGTTATCGACAGCATCGCCGAGCTGGAAACGGTTATCTGATCCGGGTGGTCGAGGGGTGCCATGCTCAAGGTCTGGGGGCGGCGCAATTCCTTCAATGTGCAAAAGGTGATGTGGCTGATCGGTGAACTCGATCTGCCGCACGCGCATATCAATGCGGGTGGCTCTTTTGGGCTGGTCAATGAGCCCGCTTTCTTGGCGATGAATCAGCATGGTCGTGTGCCGGTCATCGAGGATGACGGCACCATCATCTGGGAATCGCACACGATCCTGCGCTATCTGGCGGCGACCTATGGTGCCGGTCGTTTCTGGCAGGACAATGCGGCGTCACGCAGCCACTGGGATCGCTGGATGGACTGGTCGCAGGCGAGCCTGCATCGCGACTTCCTGGATCTCTTCTGGAGTTTCTATCGGACGCCGGAGCCGCAGCGCGACCGGAACTTGATCAAGGCGCTTCTCAAGCTGACCAATGATCACTTCGACTTGCTCGACCGGCATTTGACCGGCCGTCATTTCATGGTCGGCGATACGCTGAGCCTGGCCGATATCACCATCGGCGCGACGCTCTATCGCTATTTCGAGCTGGAAATCGAGCGTCCCGCATTGTCATCTCTCGAAGCCTGGTACGCTTCTCTCTGCCAGCGTCCGGCCTACAGGCAGCATGTCATGGTGCCGTTCGATGAATTGCGCGGCCGCGTCATCCAGTAGACGTGGCTCGCGATCCTCAAGGCCGGTTGCGCAGCAGGAAAGCGCGCATCGCCGACAGGCCTTCCGCCGTATAGGAACGACCAAAGCCGATGCGGAAGCGATCGGTCGGCGTCGCGGTCAGATCCGATTGATAGATGCTGGCCGGCAGCAGGATGATGCCATCTTCCTCGGCGAGGCGGCGGCAGAAGGTCTCGACACCGTCCTTGCCCTTATAGCGCGGATAGGCAATGCAGCCGCCATCCGGGATCGACCAGTCGAAGAGATCGCTGAATTCGTCGAAGAAGACATTCATTGAGGCAAGATTCTCGGCCAGCAGATCGCGGTTGCGCTTGAGGATGCGCTCGCGCGCCTTCAGGGCAATGACAGCGAGATGTTCCGAGGGGCCGGCATTGCAGATCGACAGGTAATGCTTGATCCTTTCCATCCGTGTGAGGAGATTGTGATCGCGGCAGGCAATCCAGCCCACGCGCAGGCCCGGCAGGCCATAGGCTTTCGACATGACGTTGATGGAAAGGCCGCGTTCATAGAAATCCGCAGCTTGCGGCAATTGGCGGCTGAGATCGCGCTCCAGGCCTCGATAGACCTCGTCCGACAGCAGATAGATACCGTGCGACCGGCACAGCTCAATGAGCTCCGCGAACTGCGCCTGCGGGATCACCTTGCCGGTCGGGTTATGCGGGAAGTTGACGTAGATCAGTCTGGTGTTGGGGCGCAGCTTGCTGCGCAGCAGATCGAGATCCAGCGCCCAGCTATTGGCGGCATCCAGCGGCACGCCGTCGGTGGCGCAGATCGATAGCGGCAGGGTCTCGGCCGACTGGTAGTTCGGCGTTACGACGATGGCGTGGTCGTCGCGGTCAAGCAGCGCCTGCATCGCGGCGAAGATGCCTTCCTCGATGCCGGCGAAGGCAAGGATGTCATCTGCGCTCAGCTTGTCATAGGTGGCGGCAACGGCCTGGCGCAAAGCGGGTGTGCCGAATGTCTCGATATAGCCGAGGCGCAAATCATCCCAGGCAGCGCGGTCAGCCGGTTCCGCGAGTTCCAGCAATTCACGCAGGGTCAGCGTTTCCACATCCGAGGCCGTCATGTGATAGCGGGAATTGAATTCCCAGCGCGACATATAGGTCTCGAGCTTGAAATCTGGCAGCTTGCTCATGATCTACGTTTTCCTTTCGGTGCTTGGCGCCCCGTTTCATGCGCTGTCTCGCGCGCGGCGGCCAACAGCCCATAGACGGAGGCCCGGCTGATGCCGAGGGTCTCGGCCACGAAGGGCACGGCATTGCGCGTTTCAAACAGGCCCTTGGCCTCGAGGCGAGCCAGCAACGCCATGCGATCGCCGCGATCGAGCGCTCTCAGGCTGGCGTCGTGGTCCTGCAGGAACGCGCGAATCTCGAGATTGATCCGTTCGCGCCAGTCATGCCGGAACAAAGGCTCGGGCGGCTGGGCGGCCGGCATGCCGAAGGCGCTCAGCAGGGCCACCGCCGCATCCAGTTTCGAGAGATCGAGGTTGATGCAGAGGAAGCCCAATTTCTCGCCGGCCGGCGATTTGAGGACGGCGCTGACCGACTTCAGCCGGCTGCCGTCGTCATGGGCTTTTTCGTAAGGGCCGTAGGTGTCGGCTGCCGCCAGCAGATCCGGATCGTGGCCGAGATAGGAGGGGTTGCCCGGCCGGCGCTTGGAAAAGGCATTCCAGATCCTGACGACGCGGTCGGTGGCGATGTCGTGGATCACCACCTCGGCGTGCGGATGCAACAATGCCGCCACCGCCTCGGCGACGGGGAAATAGAGAGCGAGCGCCCTTTCGGCGGCTTTGGCAGGTTTTGGTCTCATATAATGACAAATAGTCTTATTTAGACGATTTGTCAAAAATGGGAGACTCAGCCCTTTTGCCCCTCACCCCGGCCCTCTCCCAGAGGGGCGAGGGGGGAAGGTGGCGATGTGAATTCGAACCCTCTCTCGTGATTCAGACGGCGGTTATTAAAGACGCCCCGCAAAAAGCTCCCTCGCCCCGCTTGCGGGGAGAGGGTTGGGGTGAGGGGGATCTTCCGTTTTATTTCCAACCAACTGTCATTGCCGGGCTTGATCCGGCAATTCAAGGCAGCAACATGCTGGTTTCGCGATGGATGCCCGGATCAAGTCCGGGCATGACAGGTGAGTTTTGCTCAGCAGCTCTGGAACTACTTAAGCCGGCTGCGTCCTCGCGAAATCCCAGTAGAGTTTGCGCGCGAGTTGCGTGATCGGTCCGTAGGCAAGTTTGCGATCCTCGATGCCGATGATCGGCTGCACCTTGCTGTAATTGCCGCTGGCGAAAGCTTCGTCGGCTTCCAGCACTTCCTGGTAACGAACGGACCGTTCTTCCACCGGTACGCCGGCCGCGCGCAGGAGCTTGATGAGGCGCTGGCGGGTGATGCCGTTGAGGAAGGTGCCGTTAGGCACCGGTGTGATGGCAGTGCCATCTTTGACGAACCAGAAATTGGAGGCCGTCAGCTCGGACACATGGCCCAGCATATCGAGCATCACCGCGTCGTCGAAGCCGCGCCGGCTGGCTTCCGCATTGGCGATACCGGAATGGGCATAAAGGCCGACCGCCTTGGCGGCGGTAGGAGCGGTTTCGGCGGTGGGGCGGCGATAAGGAGAGAGGGTCACGCGAAAGCCGGTAGCTTCCGGCACCGTTGCCTCGGCCACCGAGAGGGTGAATCGCGTCGAGGCGGGGTCCGCATGGACTTCGCCGTCGACTGCCCAGAAGAACGGGCGGATATAGAGATGCGTGCCGGCGGGGAAGCGGCGGATGCCTTCGCGGGCCAGGCGCTCAATCTCCGCGGCGGTCACCGGCGGCGCGAGGCCGAGCGTGTGGGCCGAACGGATAGCGCGCTGGCAATGCAGGTCGAGGTCGGGCGCATGACCGTCGAAGGCGCGGGCGCCGTCGAAGACCGCTGAAGCGAGCCAGGTCGCGTGATCCCAGAGCCCGATGACCGTCGGATTGCCGCTCAGCCATTCGCCGTCGACGTAATGCAGCGCCTTGGCGAGATCGACTTCCGCCATGATGATTCCCTCCCCATGAACACATCAGCACGAATATATCGACCGATGGTCGATGCGCCCGGCCCGCAGCAAGCTGACGGGTCGGCTGCCGGTTGCGTCCGGCTTCTTTACATCCGCTCGGGCGTTTCGATCCCCAGCAGTGACAGGCACAATTCCAGTTGCCGCAGGGTCAGCAGGCACAGCGCCAGGCGCGAGCGGCGCAACGCCACATCCGTTTCACTGAGGATATGGCAGGCGGCGTAGAAGCTGCTGAACGTCTGGCCGAGCGTGAAAGCGAAATCGGCGATGCGGTTCGGCGCCAACTCGTCATAGGCCCCGCGCACGGCGTCCGGCAGGTAGCCCAGCATCAGCGCCAGGTTACGTTCCGTCTCCGCCGTCGAGAGAATTTGGCCCGGCAGATCACCTTGCAGTTCCGCCTTGCGTAGCAGCGACTTGATGCGCACGGCGGCGTATAGCAGATAAGGACCAGTCTTGCCTTCGAAGCGCGAGAAGCGCTCAAGGTCGAAGACGTAATTGGCGATCGGGTTGTTGCTGAGATCGGCGAATTTCAGCGCCGCGACACCGACCTTGCGGGCGATGTCCTCACGTTCGTCGGCGCTGTAATCAGTGCCGAGGCCGTGTTCGGTCAGCCGCTTCTTTGCTTCGTCCGAGACCATCTGGATGAGGTCATCAAGCTTCATGACGCCGCCGGTCCGGGTCTTGAACGGCTTGCCGTCCGTGCCGTTCATCGTGCCGTAGCCGAGATGGGTCATGGTCGCCTTGCCGTTGATCCCGGCCTTGATCGCGGCGCGGAAGCACTGCACGAAATGCAGATGCTGGCGATGGTCGACGACATAGATGATGCGGTCGGGGTTCTGGCAGTTGACGCGGTCGATGATGGTGGCGAGATCGGTGGTCGCATACATAGCGGCGCCGTCGGACTTCACCAGGATCAGCGGCGGGATCTCCATCTTGTCGCTCTCTTCGGCGACGCGGATGACCTGGGCGCCGTCGCTTTCCTCGACGATGCCCTTGTCCTTCATCTGCTCGACCATCGGCGCGATCAGGTCGTTGACGCAGGCTTCACCCTTCCAAAGGTCGAAATGAACGCCGAGATTGCCGTAATCGCGCTTCATGGCGGCGACCGAGATATCGAAGAAATGCTGCCATAGGGCACGATAACCGGACCGACCATCCTGCAGCTCCGCGGTCGCCTGGCGAGCCCGTTCGAGGCGTGCAGGGTCTGCCTTGCAGGCGGCCGAAGCGGTCGGATAGAGCTCTTCCAGCTCCTTCAGCGTGACCGGACTCTCCTCTGGATAGGGCCCGCTATAAGCTGGATCAAAATACACGAGCTGGGGATTTCGGATCTCCAGCTCGGAGATCAGCATGCCCATCTGCAGGCCCCAGTCGCCCATATGCACATCGCCGACCGTTTCGTCACCGGCGAAGGAGAAGATGCGGCGCAGTGAATCGCCGATGATGGCGGCGCGCAGATGGCCGACATGCATGGGCTTCGCGATATTCGGTCCGCCGTAATCCAGCACCACCATCAGCCGTTCTTTTTCTGGCATGCCGAGGCGGGTGTCATTGGCGAGGCGGTTCATCTGCTCGGCCAGCCAGTCATCGGTCATCGAGATGTTGATGAAGCCGGGGCCGGCCAGTTGCAGGTCGCGGAAGATCGGCTGCCGTTCCAGCTGGAACAGGATGCGCTCGGCGATCTGGCGCGGCGGTTGCTTGGCAGCCTTGGCCGCCGCCAGCGCGCCGTTGCACTGGAACTGTGCCAGGTCGGGGCGGTTCGAAACGGTGACTTTGCCATATTCAGCCGGCAGATCGCAGGCCGTGAAGGCTGCGCCGACGATGTCGCTGAGCAAGGCGGTAAGCGAAGACATGATGAATCGATAACCTGAATAACTGTTTCAATGGGCTGGCTTAAAAAAAGCGATTAGAAAGCGGCTTCATCGCCTTCCGCACGTCGGCGCCGGCCACGACGCCCACCTTCGGCCGCCGGCTGGACATGGCCCGACAGGCCGGCTTCAGAACCGGCGGTGAGGGGGCCAAGCTTGGCGACGATCACTTCCGTGGTCGGCACCGGGCCGGCAACGTGGCTGTCCAAGGCCGCCCGGATCGATTTCAGATGTTCCGGTGAGGTACCGCAACAGCCGCCGACGATGCGGGCGCCGGCATCGCGCACCAGATGGGCGTATTCCGCCATCAGCTCCGGTGTACCATTATATTTGATCTTGCCCTCGTCATAGAAGGGGATGCCGCAATTGCCCTTGGCGACGATGATATCGCCGGGCTCGGCGGCCGCCGCCATCTGGGCGATGGTGGCGGTGAGGTCGGAGGCGCCGACGCCGCAATTGGCGCCATAGGCGACCGGCTTCGGCTCCAGCGTATGCACGAACTTGGCGAAGTCGGCAGGGGTGATGCCCATCATGGTGCGGCCATTGGTGTCGAAGCTGCAGGTGGTGACGATCGGCAGACCGGCTTTGGCCGCTCCCTTGACCGCCGCCGCCACTTCCTCCTTGGCCGACATAGTCTCGATCCAAATGACGTCGACGCCGCCGTCGCGCAGCGCAAGCGCCTGCTCCTCGAAAGCAGCAATGCCGTCTTCCTCGGTCAGCGCGCCCAGCGGCTGAAACAGCTCGCCGGTCGGTCCCATCGAGCCGGCAACGATGACGATCCGGTCCGGCGTCTTCTCCATCGCCTTGTCAGCGACGGCACGGGCGATTTCGGCCGCTCGCTTGTTGATCTCATAGACCCGGTCCTGGTCGCCATGCAGCTTCAGCCGGTGGCGCGTGCCGCCGAAGGAGTTGGTGAGAATGACATCGGAGCCGGCATCGACGAAGGATTGATGCAGGGCCGTGATCTTCTCCGGATGCAGGTGGTTCCAGGTTTCCGGCGAATCGCCCGTCATCAGGCCGGCGGCAAAGAGATTGGTCCCGGTGGCGCCATCGGCCATCAGGAACGGCTTGTCCTGCAACAGCTGCAGAAAACGATTGGTCATGGCCGCCCTCCTTTCCGGTCCGCTGATCTGGCGCAATCCGGTCAAAAATCCTCAATAAACTGGCCGCAGACTAGGGTTTTGGGGGCGGGGCCGCAAGCTTGGTTTCGGCATGCCAGAGCCCCGGAATGCCCGGCCGCAATGGAAAACGCCGGAACGGCGGCTTCCGTCCCGGCGCTTCCAGTTAGTTGGTTACGGCTTATTTGCCGGCAAAGGCCTTGCGCAAGGCTGCATTGGCCTGGTCGACCGCAGCCTTGGCTGCAGGCGTACCGGCGACGGCATTCAGCATGACGAAGTCATGGATGGTGCCGTTATAGCGCACGGCCGTGACAGTGACGCCGGCCTGGGCGAGCTTGCGGGCATAGGCTTCGCCCTCGTCGCGCAGCACGTCATTCTCGTCGGTGATGACGAGGGCATCGGGCAGACCCTTCAACTGCTCAAGCGAGGCGTTCAGTGGCGTCGCGGTCGGCTGCTTGCGGGCCGCTTCGTCCGGCAGATAGGCGTCCCAGAACCACTTCATCGCCGCCTTGGTCAGCCAGGGGCCATTGGCGAACTGGTTATAGGAGCTGTCCTCGAAATTGGCGTCCGTCACCGGATAGAACAGCACCTGGAAATCGATCTTCGGTCCCTGGCGTTCCTTGGCGAGCAGCGCGACCACCGCCGCCATATTGCCGCCGACGCTGTCGCCAGCGACAGCGAGGCGTTTCGGATCGATACCGAATTCTTTCGCATGCTCCGCGACATATTTCGTGGCCGCATAATCCTGTTCGATCGCCACCGGATAGCGGGCCTCCGGGGAGCGGTCATAATTGACGAAAACCACGGTGGCATGGGCGCCATTGGCGATCTGGCGGATCAGCCGGTCATGGGTCGCCTCGTCGCCCAGAACCCAGCCGCCGCCATGGAAATACATCACCACCGGCAGCACGCCTTTCGCACCGGCCGGCCGGACCACATGGACCTGGGTCTTGCCGGTCGGACCAACGGGCAGTGTTTTCGCCTCGATATCGGCAGGCAGTTTAGCGGCCGGGCCGGCCTGGGCGCCGGCGAGCACGTTGCGGGCGTCGGCGGGGCTCAAGGTATAGATGGCCGGGCCGCCCTTGGCGGTCAGCGCATCGATGAAATGCTGCGTGGTCGGCTCGAGAGCGGACCCATCGGCGGTGGAACCGTCGGCCTGGGCGGTGCTCACAGTCAGGCCGGTCGTCAAGGCAGCGCTAACCGCCAAGGCGGAAACCGAACGGGCCAGAGTTTTGCGGATCCGGGAGGCTTTCGAGGCGAGAGACATATGATGTTCCTTCTTGGAAGTGCGGGGTAACGCCGGAATATTTGTCAGCAAATAAATTGTACGCAATTTAAAATGCTGCATATGAGGCATGCATTAAATTGATATCAATCTAATTTTATGCCACTGATCTGCTGCGGGGAGCGAGCCCAATGAAAATCGGCGGTCCGCTGCCGGACCGCCGATCTTGTTTGCCTAGTTAAGCCGCCGCTATCAGCTGCGCGGCTTCAGGTTTTCCGGATCGTAGAGCGGCTTGTAGCCGACGCTGGCGACCTCGACCGGATAGGTCTCGCCGAAATATTCGACCGTCAGCTTGCGGCCTTCCTGGCAGTAGGACCAGGGCAGATAGGCAAGCGCGATGTTCTTGCCGATTGTCGGACCATAGGCGACCGAGGTGGTGAAGGAACGGCGGCCGAGTTCGTCGACCAGCGTCTCGCCGGTTGCCGGGTCCATCACCGGCATGGTGCCGACCGGATAGCGGGCGACGCCCTTGGAATCGATGTTGTCGGTCATCACCAGCGTGCAGAGCATGGCCGGCTGGTTCTTCCGCGCCTGATACTCCAGATGCTTCGCCTTGCCGCGGAAATCGGCCTCCTTGACCTTCGGACGGGCAAGGCCGGATTCGAACAGATTGTACTCGGTCAGGAGATCGGCGTTCTGCAGGCGCAGGCTCTTTTCCATGCGGCGGCTATTGGCATAGGTCTCGACACCGAAGGCCATGACGCCGGTCGAGCGCAGGGCATCCCAGACGGCGAGGCCGTCCTCGTACTTCATATGCAATTCCCAGCCCTGTTCGCCGACATAGGAGATGCGGAAGGCGGTGACGTTCTTGCCGGCGATCTTGATCTGCTTGATGGCGGCGAAGGGGAAGTTCTCGTTCTTCAGACCTTCCGGATCCTCGACCACCTTCTGCAGGTTCACGCGGGCATTCGGACCCCAGATGCCGATGGTGATGTATTTCGAGCTGACATCGGTGACGGTGACGTTGAGGCCCTTATCCTCGGCCATGCGCTTCAGGTAGTGGTAATCGCGCGGGCCGGCATCGGCGCCGTCGACCACGCGGCAGCGGTCGGGCATGCGGATGACGGTCAAGTCGGCGCGCACCATGCCCTCGTCATCGAGGAAGTGCGTATAAATGCCCTTGCCGAGCATGTTGTCGCCACCGACCTTGGCGGCGCAGACCCATTCCATCAGGTCGACGGCATCGGGACCTTCGACATCGATCACGGCGAAGTGCGACAGGTTGACGATGCCACAATCCTCGCTCATGGCGAGATGCTCGGCATTGGAGACGCGCCAGAAATGGCGGTTGTCCCATTCGTTCTCGCGCACCGGCACGCGGTTGCCGTATTTTTCCAGGAGATGCTCATTGGCCTTGTAGCCATGGGCGCGTTCCCAGCCGCCGAGCTCCATGAAATAGCCGCCCATTTCCTTCTCGCGCTCATAGAACGGCGAACGGCGGATATTGCGGCCGGTCTCATAAGGTTCGCGCGGATGGACCGCCGGGTTGTAGACCTTCATTGCCGCTTCGCTGCAACGGCCGGCAATGAACTTCTCATCCATCATATGCGTGTAGAAGCGCGAGAAGTCGATGCGCGCATGGTCGATCTTGGTGCGGCCGTCCGTCATCCAGTCGGCGACCAGCTTGGCCATGCCCGGGCCGTCCTTGACCCAGATGCCGACGGCATACCACAGGCCGCGCACCTTCTGGCTTTCGCCGATCGACGGGCCGCCATCGGTCGTCACCTGCAGGAGGCCGTTGAAGGAGCGCTTCTCTTCGTAGCCGAGCTCGCCGAGGATCGGCGTCAGCTCGATGGCGCGTTCCAGCGGCTCGAGGATCTGGTCCATCTCGAGATCGCGCTGCGAGGGCGACAGGCGCGCCTCATGCTTCTCGAGGAGTTCGCGGGGATGGACGAGGCGTGGATTCTTCTCTTCGTAATAACCCCATTCGATCATGCCGCCTTCGGCCGTCGTGGGATCGCCGGTATCGCGCATATAGGCGGAATTGCCCTGATCGCGCAGCAGCGGCCAGCCGATTTCCTTGCCGGTATTGGCAAATTCGGTGTACGGGCCGAAGAAGCAGAGCGGATGGTCGATCGGCATGACCGGCAGGTCCTCGCCGGCCATCGCCGCGATCAGGCGGCCCCAGAGGCCGGCGCAGACCACGACGTAATCGGCCATGATGGTGCCGCGCTCAGTGACCACGCCCTTGATGCGGCCGTTCTCGATCACCAGTGAAGTCGCCGGGGTATTGGCGAAGACCTGCAGCTTGCCGGAGGCCTCGGCCTGCTGCACCAGCTTGCCGGCAACCGTCTGCGAGCGGGGAATGACGAGGCCGGCATCGGGATCCCACATGCCGCCCTGGACGACGCTCTCTTCGATCAGCGGGAACTTCTTCTTGATCTCGGCCGGCCCGATCAGGCGCGCTCGCGTGCCGAAGGCCTTCGCCGAGGCGACTTTGCGCTTGATCTCGTCCATGCGGGCATCGTCACCGACGCGGGCGACCTCAAGGCCGCCGATGCGCGCGTAGTGGCCCATCTTCTCGTAGAAATCGACGGAATAGAGCGTGGTCCAGCAGGACAGGAAGTCGTGGCTGGTCATGTAGCAGAAGTCGGAGGCATGGGCCGTTGAACCGATATCGGTCGGCACGCCGGACTTGTCGATGCCGACGATGTCGTCCCAGCCACGCTCGATCAGGTGATGGGCAACCGACGCACCCACGATACCGCCCAGACCGACGATGACGACCTTCGCCTTTTCCGGAAACTCTGCCATTTGCCCTGACTCCGAAGTGATATTGCTGGCATTGGATTAAGCCCGACTCTAGTCAGTCACTTGGCATCCCGCGACAGCAAATTGCGCAT
>Ga0255336_100238_pt1 | contig 111981 bp, 100 predicted proteins | sample MeOH1_35cm_T3_17_FD_189102 | JGI IMG/M metagenome (GOLD analysis project Ga0255336, IMG submission 189102) | Sandy soil microbial communities from University of British Columbia, Vancouver, Canada - MeOH1_35cm_T3_179 | ecosystem: Engineered > Artificial ecosystem > Sand microcosm > Unclassified...
TAACCCTTAATCTGAACGTCGCCCTCCTGCATGATGTTGAAGAGCGCGACCTGAATCTTTCCGGCGAGGTCGGGGACCTCGTTGATGGCGAAGATGCCGCGGTTGGCGCGGGGCAGCAGGCCGTAGTGCATGGTCAGTTCGGAGCCGAGGTCCTGATTGGAGCGGGCGGCCTTGATGGGGTCGATGTCGCCCACGAGGTCGGCAACGGTGACGTCGGGGGTGGCGAGCTTTTCGACGAAACGGTCTTCAGGTGTGAGCCACGCGATGGGAGTCTCATCACCCAGCTTAGCGATCAGGTCGCGAGAGTACTTGCTGATAGGCGCGTAGGGATTGTCGCGAATCTCGGAGCCTGCAATGTACGGCGTGTGCGGATCGAGCAGCGTTGTCAGTGCGCGAAGGATACGCGACTTCGCCTGTCCGCGCAGGCCGAGCAGGATGAAGTTGTGGCGCGAAAGCACGGCGTTGACGATCTGCGGGACCACCGTGTCCTCATAGCCGACGATGCCGGGGAAGATGGTCTCTTTGGAACGCAGGCGGGCGATAAGATTCTCGCGAAGCTCGTCCTTTACGCTGCGTGCAAGCCGTTCCGGGGTGTATTCGCTGTTACGGAGAGCGCCGAGGGTCGCGGGAAGTGAGTTCGCCATGGTTCAAGTATAGATGTTTGGCTACTGCGAAGGGCTCAAAGAGAGATTCAGCCGCGCCAGCAGAGCGATGACACGGAGGGAAGTTCGGCGAGCCGATGCATCAGCTCAGGGGTTTCGGGCTGGGCTCGTCCCTTCTGGGGCCACTGCAGATCGCACTCGATCGAGTGCAGTTCGGAGCCGTGGTACTGGACCGTCCATTCTTTAATCTCGAAGCCGGAGCTGCGAAGCTGTTGGCGCAGCTGCGATTCGGTTACGGCGGATGTGGGTCCGGAGGTGTCCGGATCAGAGAATTCTATCGAAAGAGAGCCGGTTCGGTGGGTCGGCATGTGCATTTCGACCCACTTCAGCGTCCATAGGATGAACACGGCAAGAAGTGTGCCTGCGATGGCGAGCTTCAGCTGTCCGCCGCCGAACAGGAGGCCGAGGACGGTTACGAACCACATGGTCGCGGCGGTTGTGACTCCGTGGACGAGGCCGTCTTTGCGCAGGATGGCGCCTGCTCCGATGAATCCGATGCCAGAGAGAATGCCCAGAGGAAGGCGCATCAGGTCGAGCATGACAAAGGAGTCGGATGGCTTTCCTGTGGTGTTCATCAGCTGATTCGTCTGCACCATGGCCAGAGTGGCGGCGAGGCAGACGAGCATGGTCGTTCGAATCCCCAGCGTTTTGCCGCGTTCGTCGCGGTTATAGCCAATGAGGAAGCTGGCGGCTGCTGCCAGCAGGATGCGGAGAGCGATCTGTTCCCATGTCAGGGTGACCGGCATGGGTTTTTAGATGTGAATTTATCGGCTGAGGTCTTCCCGGAGGGCTTCCATCTCGGCCAGTGCGTGCTGGTTTCCGGTGCGGTTGGCGGCGGCGATGCCGCTGTGCAGCCGTTCGAGCGCCTCGTCGGTGCGGCCCTGCTTGGCCAGTGTCTGGGCAGACATCTGGTAGCCGGGGACGTAGTCGGGATTGTGCTGAATGAGGGTGGTGAACTCGGCGAGTGCGTTATCTGTGTTTCCTTCCGATAAATGAGCCATAGCCAGGCCATACCGGGTAAAGGCGTCTGAAGGATTCTGCTCGAGTACCTGGGTGAGGAGGGCGATTCTGTCCATGTGTCTGATGTTGCGATGGTGCGCATGGAGTTGGCAAGCCGCCTGAAGATTTACACTGAAAGGAATGAGCGAAGTCGTCTTGTCAAGAACGGTGACCGAGTCGCAGTCGGAACGCAGTGAGATTATCTTTCCCTCAGATGCGAACGCTTTGGGAAACCTCTTCGGTGGTCGGTTGATGCAGTACATGGATCTGGTGGGTGCGATGGCGGCCAGCAGGCATGCGAAGGCCATTACGGTGACGGCGAGCATGGATCATCTGGACTTTCTCGCCCCGGTTCGGGTGGGGGACCTGCTGATCCTGAAGGCCAGCGTCAATCGGGCCTATCGGACCTCGATGGAGGTCGGGGTGAAGGCGATGGTGGAGGATGTGCGAGGTGACCGGCTGCGCCATGTATCTTCGGCCTACCTGACCTATGTGGCTGTGGATAAAGACGGAAGCAAGCTGGTGGTTCCGCAGGTGATTCCAGAGACGGAGCACCAGAAGCGCAGGTATGAAGACGCAGGCCGCCGCCGCGAGATGCGTGCCGGTGAGACGCAACGCAAGAGGGAGATGCGCGCCGCTCTTGGCGACGCATGGCACCTATAAGGATTGGAGAAGGATATGGGACACATGGGAGCAGGAGCACCGCAGGGGCCGCAGCCTCTGCCGGGAGTAGCGCACGTTGTAGCGGTCGGCAGCGGCAAGGGCGGCGTGGGAAAGACCACAGTCGCGGTTAATCTCTCTGTTGCGTTGGCGAAGTTGGGGTATAAGGTCGGCCTGATCGACGCGGATATCTATGGACCGAACGTACCGACGATGCTGGGAGCGACTCGGCAGCCCAACATCGTAGGGGAGAACCGCATCGAGCCGATTCTGGCCCACGGCGTGAAGTTCATCTCCATCGGCCTGATCTCGCCGGGGGATAAACCTCTGGTGATGCGTGGACCGATGCTGCACCAGATCATCCGCCAGTTCCTGCAGCAGGTGGAGTGGGGCGAGCTGGACTTCCTCATCATCGATCTTCCTCCGGGAACGGGCGACGTGGTGATCTCGTTGGTCCAGACGGTTCCGCTGACGGGTGCCGTCGTGGTCTCGACCGGCTCAAATGTGGCTCTGGAAGATGCCCGCAAGGCGCTGGAGATGTTTCATCAGGTGAAGGTGGAGGTTCTGGGGATGGTCGAGAATATGTCCCAGATGACGCTGCCTACGGGTGAGGTTATCGACGTCTTTGGTGCCGGTGGGACGGAGCGCACGGCAGCGCAGTTCGGGCTGGACTTTCTGGGGGCGCTGGAGCTGAATCCGACGATCCGCGAGGGGGGCGACAAGGGGCTGCCGGTCGCGCTGGCGGGGCCTGATTCCACGCTCGCGGCGGAGTTCTACACCGTGGCTCGGCGAGTGGCGGACAAGGCGAAGGAAGTTGCGTCCAGGAGTGAGGATGTCTTCGAGATCAGCTAGCCTTTTACAGCGTTTGCTTGACGTGAAGGGTAGACTGGTTTCGATTGGGAGGGTGAGATGGCAGAAGCATTGCGGATTACGGCACGGCAACGAGCCATCCTGACTGCCATCATCGAGAGCTATATCGAGACGGGCGAGCCTGTGGGGTCGGGAACGATTGCCCGGTTGCAAAATCGGGAGGCCTCGGGGATGAGCCCGGCGACGATTCGCAATGAGATGGCCGCTCTGGCGGAGGCGGGACTCCTGGAGCAGCCCCATACCTCCGCAGGGAGGGTTCCGACCGCGCAGGCGTTCCGGATGTATGTAGAGCAGCTAAGCGGCGGGGTACATCCGAGGATCGACGCGAAGCGTCTTCCCGCGCGGTCGCGTCAGCAGATCGATTCCAGCTTTGTGGGAGTAGCGGGGACACAGGCGGTTCTGGAGCGGACCTCGCATGTGCTGGCGACGCTTTCAAGCGGCGTAGGCGTGGCGATTGCCACCGCAACCGAAGGAGACCTGCTGGAACATGTGCATTTTTCCCGGTTGGCGCCGGCGAGCATTCTCGCTGTCGTTGTGACGCGATCGGGGATGGTGCGGGACCGCGTATTGACCCTGGATCGTGACCTGACCTCCGTGGAGCTTACGACTGCATCGAACTTCCTGAACGAGCATTTTCGGGGGTGGAGCATCGAACGGGTGCGCTCCGAGATTGCGATGCTGGTGGAACGCGAGCGGAGCGAGTACCAGAGGCTGCTGAACTCGGTACAGCAGCTCTGGGTGAAGGCAGTTCCTGTGAGCGAGGCGACGATGCCTTCGGTTTACGTGGAAGGCGTGGCGAATCTTGTGGGGGCGGAGGTCGATGGGGAACGGCTTCGGGAGATGCTGGCGGCGCTTGAGGCCAAGCAGCGTCTGGTCGATCTGCTGAACGCATACATCGATGCTCGCCAGGAGAGCGTGCGTGTGATCTTCGATCTGGAGGAGCAGGCTCCGCAGATGGCAGGTCTGGTGCTGATTGCTGCTCCGGCGCGACTGGCGGGGGAGAGCCGCGGAACCATCGGCGTGATCGGAACCAAGAGAATGGACTACGAGAATACGATGAACGCGGTCAGTTACCTCTCTCGAGTCTTTGACCGGATCGTATTGCCTCCGAGCAAGTAGACCTGCCTCCGGCTGTATTTAACGCTGGCTTGCGTGATCGGCGATAATAGAAGAGGAAACGATCTATGAGGAGACACAATTCCATGCAGGACGAGACGACTGTGCAGGCGGTACAGGAGGGTGAAGTTGTGACCAACCCTTCGGAGGAGCCGGTGCAGGACGCAGCTTCAGCCGAGCTGGAGCAGTTGAAGGGTGAGCGTGACCAGTTGCTGGACAGATTGGCACGTCTGCAGGCTGAGTTCGACAATGCCCGCAAACGTGAGGCGAAGGAGCGGCAGGACGCTCGGGACTATACGGTTTCGAGCACGGTCGAGCCGTTTCTGGGTGTGATGGACAATTTTCAGCTTGCGCTGAAATCTGATGGGTCGGCCGAGCAGCTGAGGGCCGGCGTGGAGCTGATTCTAAAGCAGATGGAAGACGCTCTTCGCGGCCTGAACGTGGTTCCGGTCGAGAGCGTGGGGGCGCAGTTCGATCCCCGGGTTCATGAAGCTTTGGGAAGCGTTGAAACCAAGGAGTTTCCCGATCATCAGGTACTTGAGGAGATTCGGCGCGGGTATAAGGTCCGCGAGAAGCTGCTCCGTCCGGCGCTGGTGAGGATTGCTTCGAATCCGGCGATGGTGAGTGATTAGTTTCAAAAGTTGCAAGAAGGTAGCTGAAGGATGAGTGCGACGGCAAACGTGACCAAAGTTGACTTTTATGAAGTGCTGAGCGTCTCCAGGGACGCCTCCGATCAGGAGCTGAAGACGGCCTATCGCAAGCTTGCGATGCAGTATCACCCGGACCGCAATCCGGGCGATGCAGCTGCTGAGGAGAAGTTCAAGGAGTGCAGCGAGGCTTACCAGGTTCTGAGCGACCCGGACAAGCGCGCGGCCTACGATCGCTACGGCCACGCTGCGTTCAACGGAAGCTCGAGCGGAGCGGGTGCGGGCGGGCCGTTCGGCGGCGGATTTGCCGGAGCACAGGATCTTGGCGACATCTTCGGCGATCTGTTCGGCGAGATGTTCAACATGGGCGGTTCGGCGCGGGGAGGCAAGGCCTCGCGGGCACAGCGCGGTCGAGACCTGCGTTACGATCTGACGCTGGAGTTCGAAGAGGCCGTCTTCGGCGTCGAGCACGAGATCAAGATTCGCCGCAGCGAGACCTGCCCAGACTGCCACGGGAACGGTACGGCTCGCGGCAAGCAGCCTGTAACGTGCTCGCAGTGCGGAGGCCGCGGACAGCAGAGGTATCAGCAGGGCTTCTTCTCAGTCGCCAGGACCTGTTCGGCCTGCGGCGGGACCGGGACTCTGATCTCCGATCCATGCTTGACCTGCCACGGCGAGACGAGGGTGCAGTCGGAGCACACGATCCTGGTGAAGGTGCCTGCGGGCGTCGAGCAGGATACGCGTATCCGCTATCAGGGCGAGGGAGAGGCCGGAAAGTTTGGCGGACCCTCGGGTGATCTTTATGTCGTCCTAAACGTGAAGGCGCACAAGTTCTTCGAGCGCGATGGGGACGACCTGCACTGCGTGATGCCGATCTCGTTTCCTCAGGCGGCTCTGGGAACAGAGCTTGAGATCCAGACGCTGGAGGGAATCGAGACCATCAAGGTTCCCGAGGGTACCCAGAGCGGACGCGAGTTCAAGCTGCGCGGGAAGGGTGTTCCGCACCTGAATGAGCGCGGGAAGGGCGACCTGATCGTGGAGATCCGGGTTCAGACTCCCAGCAAGTTGAGCAAGCTTCAGAAGGAGCTTCTGCGGCAGCTTGGTGAGACGCTGGAGGTGGAGAACACACCGACCTCACGGGGAATCTTCGACAAGGTCAAGGAGATATTCAACTAACCCTTGAGGGGCCCCCTTTACAAATTGCTCTAAAGTCTTGATAAGTAAAATTTTAGCTTGGTACCTGCCCTCTTGCCCTTTATGAAGGGCAAAGAAAGGCCCCGGAGATCCCCGGGGCCTTTTGCTTTCTGATTTTATTTTAACGGAAGGCAAGAACTTGTCTGCCATCGGTAGGTTGTTTCGTTTGTTTGACTTGTATGGCTTTGGGGGTTGACAGGTCTGGGCTCAGGGCGAGTTCGGCAAAGAAATTGTGGCTGCCGGAATTGCGTGACAGCATTACCGGAATTGGATGACAGCACCGCTGTCAAATAATTCCGGTAATTATGCCGTCTAAGGGGTGTCGCAGACCAGCGCGAACCCAGACGAGCTGCCGTACCAGACATTGCCCTCCCCATCCTCGAACATGGTGTTGACATTGAGGTTAGCGTCCATCAGGCACTCCGCGACTCCATGAGTGGGGTGATCGACGATCTGAAAGGCGTCCGGGGTGAAGATTACCTGCAAAGTCGTCGTGCCGATCCCTGCAGGAGCGGGCATCTGGCCGGTGTAAACGGGTAGGTTCGTGGTCGGGGGATGAGACAGGGCTGGAGAGCTTACCCTGGAATCAATCACCCGGAACCCGCCAAGGCATAGGGTCTGATTCCCGACCGGAATATAGGCCCACCCGGGTGCAGTATTCAGGCCACCAGTAACGGTCCCCATGTTGTTCTTGTAGCCACAGAAAAAGACGTAGGAATCACCCTCCCAGTGGTGATCCTCGCCGTCCCAGTAGTCATGATGGGCGACTAAGCTGGTATCGACGTAGGACCGCACGCCGTGGGCGTTGTTGCCCGTGTCGGAGGAGGCATGCGGGAAGGCCAGCAGGACGGACTGGGAGGCCGTGTAGCCGCTGAGCAGGCTGACTGCTCCCGAGGCCGCGACGTGTCCCATGCCAAAGCAGATCTTCTCGCCGCCGAGCAGAGTCAGTTCGACAAACTTGAACTCTCCGGTCTGGGTGATTGTGACCGAGTTCTGTGAGCGCCATGCGAGACCGGCGAAGTTGAGATCGCCGCGCCACGTCGTTCCATTGCCGTTGTCGTAGATCAGGTGCAGTTTGCGGGTGTCCTGCTCCACGCTGCAGTTGTTGATGTAGTGGAGCTGCGCTCCGTTGGTGTCAATGTAGCCCTGCGGGGAGGCCCAGAGCAGGACATTCTCGGGGCTGAAGCCCAGCGAAGGAATACTCACCGTCGCAGAGTCTGCATCGCTGCCGGTGAAGAAAACCGCGATGCCATCCGCCAGCGGAATCGTGGTGTAGTTCGAGGAGTTTCCGGGGGTCGATCCGGGGACGATGTCCCACCCGGCTTGCAACTGGTTGCTGTCTGCCGTCAGAGCCAGCGGCTGGTAAGGGCCAAGCGTCAGTGTCATGTTGCCAGAGACAGGAGAAGCTCCGAACGACTCGCCCGGATTCGCGGTATCCGGTTGGAGGTCCACCTGTAGCACCTCGTAGTCGCCCGCATAGTCAGGAGACAGCGTGTCATCTATAGTCACGCAGTCACCTGTCTCAATTCCAATTGCCAGATTCCCGCTACCAGCCGCATCTGCGGACCAGGGAGGAAGCTGAACCGTTGCATTGACTGGAGTGACATAGGGACGAACGTCAGGCCCCAACGAGCGAATCATCGCGTACTGCATATTGCGACTGGCTTGGTCGTAGGTCGTATTCATCAGATCGCTTTCGATCTTGACCTTGTTCCTCTGCCTCGGGATGCCGATGCCGACAGCACCCTTCGCAAACTGGTGAGCCCGATGATTGAACTCCGGAGAGCGGCTCTTGAATCGAGAATACGAGAGCCCCATCTTCCCGCCTGCTCCGATGGACGCGGGGTAGTTCGATCCTTTTGTGAACAGCTCGAGCGTAGTTACAACGCTGCCGTCTGGAACGGATTTCACATTCCAGACACCGTCGTACTTTGAATTTGTCCCTCCAATAATGACGCGGTCTCCCTCAGCAAACGGATGCGAATCTAGCGTCGTAACCTGGGGGTTTCCGTGGTCCGGTGTCGTGATCGAAGCGATGTCTGCGGCTTTGGGAACCATGATGTCGCGGAAGGTCGCAATATAGCGATTTGCAGCCGAATTGATCGGGGCGTCGTTCGCCTCGAAGTTATCCGCGTTTTTGCGCGACATGGTGAAGACGCTTGCGCGGACCTGATCGACGTAGATTCCGATACGCCCGCTCCTCTCACGGTCATAGCTCCTGCAGCTCGTGAGTATCTGGGAGCGGATCGCCGGTAGCGTCGTCTGTTGCGAGAAGGAGAAGTTGCCCTCGAACATGCGGCTGCCGTTGGGCGTGATCGTATCGAAGAGATTGGCCGCGTCGAAGATCGCTCCCCAGTCGAATCGGTTACGGACTGAGGTAGGAAGGTCGTCGGCCCCCGCGATTCCATCAATGCTGTATTCAGGGAAAAGCTTGCGGCGAAGGATAACGTCCACGTACTGCCATGCCGGGTTTGTCGTGAAGCCATAGCCGATCATGGCTCCATTCGCGTCGAAGAGCCTGCATCGAATCCCGCGCCACAGGCCGACAGGATTGAGGTCTACCCAGTTGCTCGCATTCTCCTGATCCGGTGTGCCGGGTGGAGGGTTGTTGATGAGTAGCTTCAGAAACAGGGAGTAGTAAGCGATCCGGTGGTAGTGCAACGGCTGAACGCCTGGAGGCAGGTACGTCCAGAACTGGTCTACTCCCTGATCTCCTCCTGAGGAAGACGGAGACGAACCCTCTCCAATCACTGCATCTGCGCCACTGTGAAAACGAAACTTCGCCGGATCATCATGCTCGCTGGTGAACAGAAGCCGCTGAAGACCAGAGTCCCAAAGCTCCTCGCAACCATCCATCTCACCCGCGCCGAGAGCCCACATGCCAACTCGAGTCCAGTCGAGAGAGTTGATCTGCGTATTCTGCAGCGTGCGGTAATTGAGCCGGTATCCGGTGATCCAATTGAATCCATAGTTCAGCGCGATTGCGGAGGTTGTGTTCGCCATTACAGACCACGCCTCCTATTGACGGTCTGCGTAATGACCGGAGCGATTGTCTCTTCGAAGTTTTTCTCGTAAGTGTTGAGCACACCCATGAAATGCTCAGGCACCTGACAGGTGTGATAGCTGTACAGGCACTCCGTATCTCCAGTCGCACCACAGCGCTTCTCTCCCCACACGAGCTGACAGTTCTCTCCATAAATCTCGGCAGGAGTATCATCGCTACCAGCGATAAGCTGAGATGCGTTGAGCTGCGCAGATGTCTTCGGAACGCCTGCGACGGTCAGAGTGCCGTGGACCTCGCGCCATGCAAACTCTCCACCCGCATTCCACCAACGGAAAACAAACATAGCTCCCTCTAATGCGCTACGCCGCGCCAACCGCTCGAAGTCGCGAGAGACGGAGTTTCCACTCAGGTTCTGGAGAAGTATCGAGCCGGTGTCGGTTTGTGTCGAGCGATAGAACCTGAAGGTGGGAGCCGACATCAACCAGGGCAGATACTCGACGAGCGCTGGCTCATTGTCCACTGTAATTGCGGCAGGGATGTTACTGATCGAGCGATCTGCGACATAGTAGATATTGCCATCAACCGTTTGGATGTCGAGCAGGCACACTGGAGCTACACCTGTACGTGTTCCCTGTATGGGATAAAGAATCACTGCATCACCCTCAGATAGCCATACGTGACTGTGGTTGCAGACGAAGCTGCGTTTTTCTGTGCTGTTGCGGAGACCTTCACGCGATGGAAGTCCAGGCTGAGAGCCAGAACCTCAAGCACACAGACAAGGCCAATATCGGTCGCGTTATATAGATCGATCGGATCACCGTAACTCGCGCCGTCGATTGCGATTTGTGCTTTGCCCTGGTTCGGCCCTTTGCGCATGTATAAGCGAAAGCCGTAGCCGCAATACTCCGTCGTCGCAAAGTTGCTCGTGTCGGTCCCTGCATTCGTCAGTACAACGGGAAATCCAGCGGGCATCGGCGTAACGCTCCACACACCTGAGATCGCGGGTATCAGCATGCCATCGTCGTCGACTGGGCCGACGATGATCGAATCGCGGTCCCAGTCGGAAGGGTAAACAAGCATCGGCACTCCAGGAATCTCTTCGAAGGTCAGATTTTGAATGACGTATTTATCGTTGCCAGCTTCGGCTATCTGTAGATTCCCAGTGAAACGACCGACACAGTGACGACCGCCGCCGTCATGGTCAATGATTGTGAAATACCCCCTCTTGAACTGGTTGTAAAACCATCGAATCCGCTGCACACAGAGGAAGCTGCGATTGATCCACGAAAGGGTGAACGTATGGCCTTCGTTCGTGACCTCGCGTGAATAAGGGCGACCTCCGGACGGTTTCGCGATAGCGCTCCGCGAAGGAGTGTTCCACGTAAAGCCGTAGTCCGGCGTTGTGGAGTCCTCAATGTTGTCGTCCCACTCGACGTGCTCGTTCAGAATGACTTTCTCAGACACCGTCAAATCCTCCGGAGTTTTCGTCGTAGCTGGCATTCACTGCCGCACGCAGAACGTGTTTGTTATCCATCAGGAGCTGACGAGCGCCCTTCGCATCCATTGAGTGGAAGTGCAGATTTACATCTGCGGGCGAGCTGAGAGCCTGTTTTGTCGTCGTTCCGCCGCCGAGGTAAGATGCAACGTCGCTACGCGTCGCGCCAGCGTTCATCATCATGGCCACGTCGCTATGACTCATGGCGGCCTGCTCGTTGAGCACAACTTCACCCATCTTCGCGTGAACGTACCCTTCAGTGGGTGACGTCGCCAGTGAGCCGAAGTCGCTGATGACACCGCCGCTATGGAACTGAGCCGCCGAGAATCCAAACTGGCTACGGCCCGCCTTCTCCTCGCGAGTGAGCCTGTCCTGTGCCTGCTTGATCTCCGGTGCGATGGTGTCGTTCCAGTAGCCTTCGCCGCCCGAACCGAACTGCCGTGTCTGAATCTTCGCCTCGCGGCTCAGCGAATCGAGATCGTTATAAGCAGTCTGGTAGTCTGTTGCCCCGGCTTCGTATGACTGCAGCTCGTTCTGCATCTGAGGCCGCACCTGAGTCTTGTCATATTGCGCTGCCTTCGCTCTGGCACCGAATCCGAACAGGCCGACAATGCCGCCACCTATCGCGCCGATGGCAGCTCCGATTGGACCGCCGATCTGCGCACCCAGCTTTGCTCCCGAGAGCGCTCCCTGGAATGCTCCACCAACACCACCTTTGCCCATGACCGCGCTGAATACACCCAGTGAGTCACCAGCGACCCCAAGGAGCTGCTGACCTGTCTTCGAGTTCAGTGCTCCACCGACGGCCTTCACGCCCGGAACCTTGCTGAGCGTCGAGCTTCCTACGCCGAGCGACTTCCCGAGGTCTGAGACCGATTGAGTCATCTTCGGAACTTGCTGCAACGCATCCGTCACGACGGAAGAGCCCGGTGCGGCCTGTGACTGCTGGTAAGCCTGAATGGTCGAGCTGGGCGACGAGGCACCATTTGTCCCGACCGATCCCGTCGTCGAGCTGCCGACCGATCCCGCCGAGCTGCCGAGCGAGTTCGTAAGCTGGCTGACCGATTGAGATAGCCCCGGAATAGCTAGAGTGCCGCTGGAGGCCATCGGCGAGGCTCCGGTGCCGCCGATCCCGGTGATGATGGCGCTGTCGACATGGATCGTTGCGGTCGCGGCCTGCAGCGTCGTGTTGCTCTGCGCGATGATGCCAGCGCTTGCGGCAGCACTGGGGTGTGCCGTCCCCGAGCCGCCAAACAAGTTGCCAAGTCGAAGGCCGCTGGAGAAGGTGCCACGGAAGAGGCCGCCGCCGATCCCGCTGCTCGATCCGGTTGCGCCTGGTCCTACGGCACGGGCGAAAAAGTTGGCTGCCGTTCGTGCGATGATCCTCTCTCCCTCGCGCTGCAGAGCACGCAGGGGATTATCAAAGAATCCTTGAAACGTGCTGGTAAGCCGATCAGCCAGCGCACGCTGTTGGTCCACCAGCTTGCCATTCATGATCTGCTGGGCGGCTGCCTCCTGACGTCGATACTTGTCCGCATTGTCCGAGTCCTTGGCGCGAAGCTCCTCAAGACGCTGGTAGCGCTCCTGATACTCGTCGACGATAGCCTGTGTCTGTTCTTGCTCCCTTGGCAAACCTGTGCGATTTGCCTCCCGCTCCATCCGTTCGGTTTCATCTTCAAGACGCTGTGAGGACTCCCTCCGCTGCCGATCCGCGTCCTGCTGGATTCTCACAATCTCACCCTGCAGGGCTGTATAGCTCTGAACGCGGCGCTGATCGAGAGGATCGAGCTGACCGTATGCCTGATCCCATGCTTTTGTGATCGTGTCGACAGTTCGCTGTGTAGCTGCAGCAATCTTGTCGTTCTCGCTCATGTAGCGATTGGTGCGTCCGGAATCCATCTGGGCGATGCGGTCATTGAACTGTTGCTGCAGTTGTTCTGACTGCTGAAGATATGCGTCATTCGAGGCCTTACGTTCCTGCGAGGCGAGATCGGGATTCTCCGCAAGCTGCCGGTTGCTGTTGATCTGATTGATCTGGTAACCGTGCTGAGCATCGAGCCGTGCCTGCCCGGTGAGACCGGTTGCCGATGAATGCTGTATTGCAAGAGCTGCATCGTTCTGAACCTTTACCCAGCGTTCACTGCTGTCCTCGATAAAACGTGTGTTGATCTCGCGAACCCGCGCAGGAATCTCGGCTGCCCGGCCTGCATTGGTCAACTGGACCGTCATCTCGCGAATATCATCCTGCATTTTCTGGTAATAAAGGGCCTCGCCAGTAAGACTGGCCTGAACGCGAGCATCATTCGATTGCATGATTGCAAGATTCGAATCACGATTTAGTTGGATTGTCTGAGCGGCGGCCTCCTGCTGTGCTATCTGATCCCGACGCTGCTGCTCAGAAGCGCCCGCATTGGGCGCGACGATGTTGCCTGGATATCTTTCTGTTTCGACGGTATATCTGCGGTTTTCGGCATTGATCTCGCGCTGCCTCTGCAGGGCAGCATTGATCTTCTGCTGCCCTGCGAACGTAGAGTCCATCGCATGGTTGAGTTCTATCTGTTCGAGACGCTGTTTATGGGTTTCGTCGATGTTTGACGTCCCGAGCTTGTCGCGCTGCTGATCGAACTTCGCCTGCTCGTCATTGAGCGTCTTCTCTTGGAAGACATTCTTGAAGTTGTGGACGGGATTCCAATCCCATGCATCCCTCTCCTGAATATCGCGGATCTGAGCGGAACGCTGCTGTGCGGCACTTGCAGACTGCTGAAAACGTAGTCTCGCTGTCTCTGTATCACGAGGCTGCGTATAGTCCTGTTCTCGAATCCGCTGCAGAGTTTTCTCATACGCTTGCGATGCAGCGTCGAGATTCTTTACGTCGTCGATGAGCTTTACTACCTGACTCACTGCGAACGCCGCAACCAGCGCGGCCCCCATCCCTATCGCTGTACCGGCAAGTTCTCCGATTACAAGAGACAGGCTCCTTACCTCGGCGGTCGTCTCTGCTGTCGCCGCCCCTGCAGCTCCCAGCCCCTCGGTGATTGTCTGACCGGCAGTGGTGCCAGCGGTGCCAGCCTCTTTCAGGCCGTCTGCGAGCTTATTGCCGCCCGTCGCACCGGCGTTACCCAGCGATTCCAGATTCTTTACGACCTGATTGATGACTTGACCAGAGTTCTGATCGACAACCCTGATCGTGATCTGTACGTCCGAACTTCCGTTAGGCGCTGCCATTACTTTTTCCTCGTGAACTTTGCGCCACAGTTGGGGCATTCAGGAACAAATCGGCTGACTAACCTGACCTTGCAGCGGGAGCACTCGGGATGCTTCGCATGGTGCGCAAGTCGAGCCTCAAACAATGCGACAAGGCCGTTGCCCTCCCAGTTGGCGAGGCCTGTCATGGGGAGTCCGGCCTCGCGCTGGCTGTCGAGCCCCATCAGATGACGAGCTGCACGCTCATAGCCGGGGGATATCGTCAGTGGAGGAACGGAGCGCATCAGCCGCTCGCGAGTCTGTTCATTCGCTCCCTCCAGAGACCGCTGAATCATCCCCGTCTGGAACTCCTGTTCGAAGATCTCGATGCAAGCCAATCGAATGCCCTCCGTATCTCTCACGACGTCAATCACTGCAAGCCCCTACTCGCCGTCTGCCTGAGTGTCGGGCGAGACAGAGGAAAAGAGAGGCTCAGCAGCGGCTACTTTGTGGAAGCAATCCATCTTAGAGATGATGGAATCTACTGGCTCTTCCTCGAGCCAATGGCCGTTGAAGCCATATCCCTCAACGCTGAGAATCAGCTCGTCATACAGCTCGATCAGGACGCGCTGGCCGCCCTGCCATACCGTCTTGCCTGCACGCGATCCACCGACGATAAAGGAACGATTGATGCTGCTCGTATAACGTCTCTGCTGCTCGACCGTGGGCGTTTGGAAGTGATGAATAAGGTCGGTCAACTTGACCACGCTAGTCCGTTCACTATTGGCGGTGTAAAGCGCCTCCAGGCGAACCTCCTCAGTACCCAGCAGCATCGGCTCATCATCGGAGGTCTCAGACTTCCCGACAGAGACCAGGATGTTTCCCGCCGTCATGCAGTGGGAGATCGGTACCAGCTTCTGCCAGTTCTCCATCTCCTGCAGCGGCTTGCCTCCGAGGGTGCGATAGCCACTCGCATCGGTGAGGAGCGCTTGTGCAAGTTTTGTCTTTGCCGCGCTGGTATCGAAGACGTTGGACTGTTTGCCGTCGATCCGTTCGCTGGTGTTGACGATGGCCTCGAAGTATTTCAGCCACTGCGCCTTGTTCGGAGGCGAGAGCGTCAGGATATACGTGTGACCGCTGACTGTGAACGGAACGATGCGCGATTGTGCGAGATCAAACATGGGGATTCCTTTGTGTGAATGGAGTTTTGAGAGTTGTTGCTTTGGCTCAGGGTGAGGAACCCCGTACTGCTTGAGGCCACGTAGGAGGGTGTGGACCTCTCCACCACGAAGTAGTGCGGTGGATACAACCAGGAGAAGCGGACGGCTGCTCTTACACAGCCGTCCGGAAAGCTAAGAGCCCACTGGGAGCTGCAGGAATGCCGGATCGGTGCTGACAACAGTCAGCGTCAGAGGTTGAACACCTGCCGCCTGATAACACGTCGTCTCGTCGATCTCGATATTCCAGATGGTCATATCACCATCCCAGCCCATCTTGTTTGTCTTGATGTTGGCCGAAGGAACATCGATCTGCAGCGAGGCCGCCGCACCAATCGGAACGGTGATGCGGAGCGCGGTCTTCGTATTGTTGACGTACCGCGTAAACACATCGTCGGTTGCACTCGCAGCGACTGTGCTCGACAGCGAGAACGTTGGATCGCCCTTACGGATAAATCCAGCGTTCAGGCCGATGCCGGTGGCGCGATGCTGAATCATCTGGTGATCGACCTTCAACGTCGTCTGCGTGTGGCGGCCGAGGATCGAGAGCGGAGCGCCCATGTTGCCCCACAGGAAGTCCGCATCGGAGCCGAGGAAGTAATCTTCGTTCGGGATCGCGGGCAACGGATCAAGCTCTGCGATAGTGTAACGGCCTGTGCCGATCAGGTTGTAGTCGGCAGTGATCGAGCCATTCGACGGGATCGTCAGCGTGTAGTCGCTGACCACCATGTCCTGTACCTTATATTTGAGGTCATCGGTGTCCTCAAGGTAGATGCTGGTTGGTGTCGCCTGTCGCGTGGACTGGTCGAAGTTATAAACATGCGTGAAGGGAGCGGCCTGCCCGGTAGTAACTTCCTTGCCCATGCAGAACCCGAACAACCAGCACGCAAGCCAAGGAGTCAACTCGGAGCGCAGCCCGGATACCTTGGTCGAATTGCTAGTGATCTGGCCATTGGTGGCAAACCAAGATTTCTTACCGGAATACTCTTTATCCGACCGGCGATCCTGATCGATGTCGAAGGTTGCCGAACCATCGAATCGCTGCAGGCGCGTGAGGGCTGCATCGGGAAGAAGACCATTCCATGCGGCCTGTTTGTTTGCGGAGAGCGCTAGGGCGCGGAGAACTTTGCTTTGCGGTTCGAAGTTTACAGGGGGCATCGATATCCTCTCTTATTTGGCACTATCCGGAACCAGCTCGAAGATCGGCTGCCCGTTGAAGGTTTCTTTCGAGAGCACCTTCCCCCACTCGGCATAACGGAGTACGCGGGTGGAGGCGGTGCCTTTGAAGGTGTACTGCATGTGACCGTTAGCAACGTGAATGACACCAGACGGACCGGCGAACTCGCGTCCCGCATCGGTGAGCTGAACCTGCACCCAATCGGAGATGCGCTTAGTTGGCGCAGCATTGGCCGCTACTGGCGTTTGTGTAACTGCTGTGGCCCTGACGGCCACGGCCTCGACCGGAGCGGCTGCCTGAGCCTGTGAAGGCTCAGACTCGGCAGCCGTTGCAGTCTGGGGAGGAGTCATCGTAACTTTATCGCTCATCAGTGAACCTCCGGATCGCGATTGATACCGCTGAAAGTGGCGATGCCTGAAACCGTGAAGCTCAGCGCGTAGACCTGATCGACAGGTCCGGCAACGTCTAGAGCCTGATTTACGCCGGTGAGCCCGATTGCTTCCGTGCGGCTGCCGTCCTCAAGCAACAGCCTCGCGCCCGCCAGCTCGTCGGAGAGCGCGCCGACCAGCTCAAGCGTCTGCGAACGGAATTTAGCCAGGCTGCGCAGTGACTCGTGACGGCAGAAGGCCGAGAATAGAAGATCGACACCCTGCGTCGTCTTCGTGTTGTCGCGAGCATCGCCATAAGCTGCGGAGTTGAAGTGCAGCCGAACGGCCGGGCTCTTCAGGACCAGTTGCCCGTTATCGTCGAAGTCTGTGCCGCCGAGTGTCTGCACATCTACGTTCTGCCCGTATGACACCTTCAGGCGTCGGGGAAGAAGATCCAGCAGAGCTTTCTCTACTGCAGTAATTTGAACTTTGCCAGCCATTACTCTCCTCCCTGCAGACCCGCCTGCTGACGCTGACGGCCAATGTATGCAATCGTCAGATCGCGGTGGCGGTCTGGATCTTCAGGCCGGATGACGAGGAAAGGCCGAGGCGGAATGTTCTGGTAACGCTCATGCACCTTCACCTCGATGTCCTTGTTGAGCGGTCCCTGATACGAGGCAGTGACTGTCGTCTCGCGGCCTCGCTTGTCGGTGATGGCCCGCTTGCCTGTCTTCATGGGTCGGGGAACCATGATCGTGCTGCCGTCCGGACGCTGAATCTCTACGCGCTTGTAGTGGATCGCACGCAGACGACGGTGTGAGCCAACCGTAACGCTACGTCCTGCGATTCTGGCCTGTGGCCCGATAGCGGCTCCGCGCCGATCTGCAGAGCCATACTGGTGGACCGCTGCATAGACGAGGTTGGTACCGATGATGACGCCACCAGTGAAAACCGCAAAGGTGACCGAGTTGAGCAGCCGTCCGCTGTCGACCAGGAGCTTGTGACCGAAACCATACTTCGCAGGATTACGGGAAATCGTATTGGGTGACAGCGGAGCCCATGAGCCGGCAGGCGAGCCCTGCTCACGAAAGGTGCGTCGCACCGATACCATCTGGCTTGCCCCGATAATGCGCATCAGTTCGTCGTTTTGGCGAATGCCCAGCTCGTAGCGGCCAAGCGCCAAAACAACGTTATCTGTGCTTACCTGGACAATCTCCGTTGCCATCTACCATCCCCGCAGATTGTGGTCCGAGAAAATCCCGGGCTCTTGTGTTACCACCGGCCCACCCGATGAACCCTGAGCAGGCGCATTTGCTGGCTGATCGAGCGATGCCTTGCCGGAAGAGATCGCCATCAGGAACTTGATGGCATACTCGTATCGCTGGCCCACCGTCTCGCTTGGTTGCGTCTCACGACGCCGCGTGAAGAGCAGAAACATTGCGATGTCGAGAGTAATGCCTTTGACCGTCTCGCTCGCCTGCAGGGGAGTCTTGTACCGCTGGCCGCAAAAGCTATCGACCCGACCGGAAGCCTCAACCATGATCTGCTGCACAAGAGCGGTGTTTACCTCTCCATGCCCGGGATCGTAATCGTTCTCCGTATCGTCGGTCAGCTCAATCAAATCCTTGAGCGTCAACCGCTGCGGTACAAGATCGTCCTGTGTTGCGTAAGCCATCGCTAGTTAGTGCCTTCCGCTGGCTGGGTCTCAGCTGTCTTAGTAGCAGCTTGTTTCTTTGAACTGACAGGCTTGGTGGCTTCTGCGATCTTCGCGGCAACCAGATGCATGGGGCTTCCCGAAATACGGGCATCCTCGAGAATTGCTGCGACATCTGGGTCGAGTGGGGGAAGCTGCTGTCCCTCGGGCGTGATGATTGCATCCTCACGCCTCTTCGCCTCCGCCGCCGCCTGGATGAGCTGCTCGGAAGTCATCTCGGAGACAGGAACGAAGTAAGGCTCCACAACAGAGAGACCAAGTTCTTCAGCCTGTTCATCAGTAAGCGAAATGAGATCGCCCGGCTTGTAGGAGAGTTCCTTGCTGAGCCTGATGGGACGCAGAGCGCGATGCGTCGGCGACGTTGCGTTTTTCGGTGCCATAACTACTCCTGGATTCGAGGGGGTGTGGCTGAGGCGGCTTGAGGCCGCCTCAGCTATGGGGAGGACTGCTTAGTTGCTGGGAGTGGCAAGTGGTGTCGTAAACAGAAAGCCGCAATCGGCTCCGGTCACCTTTTCATCGGTGTACCAATCGACACCCACCACGTCGGACTTCGCGGTTGCATCGGGGTGACGAGAGACTATCACGCCATATCCATCAACCGTGCTGGGTGCCGTTGTCCAGGTGAAGGACTTGCCGAACGACAAATCCTTAGGTCCGATGCTGCCCTCGGCTCCGGTACCACTCAGAACACCAGCAGGCGCAGACACACCCTGCGGACAATACAACAGCATCGCAAAGTTCGACCAGAGGAAGCTGTTCTCATCGCTGCCGTCGTTGTAGATGGCGTCACCCACAACGACTTTCTCGATACCGAGTGCTGTAGCAACCTGCTGCTCATTGAGGGGTCCGGTGACCTGCGCGAAGCGTACATCCTTGCGCAGATTCGGATTGACAGAAAGCGCATCAAACACGTCGCCGGAGCAAGTGAACAGATTCGGCTTCTGTCCAGTCCTCTTCACCTGTCGTGCCGCACGCTTCACGTCCATGACAGGATCGCTGGTGGCGAAGTTGTCCCACTGAGCTGCAGCGCCAAGCGCCAGTGTATTGCCAGCGGGATAGATCGCCGAGTTCGTGACGATATTCTTCACGCGAACTTCGCGGGAGAGAAGGTTCTTATCCTGCAGCAGCTGGGCCGTGTCGCGATTGAGGTCTCCGATGGTGTAGTTATCGCGATCTTCATCCGCAATCGTCGCTTTGAGAGCGTTCGACTTGCACGAGTAGGAGTCGTTCGAAACGGTGAAGCGAGCTTCCTGCGGCGACGTTCCAAATGCACGGCCCGTCTTTTCTGTGAGCTGCAGGTTCTCCTTCCCGTAAACCCAGTAGCGATCGTTCGAACGAATCACCGGAAGGCGCGGGAAAAGAAAGTCCTGCAACATCGACTGCTCAGGCTGACGATAGCCTTTGATGAAGTTGGAGATGGCCATATCCAGATGGCCAGTGAGAGGGGGTGTTACACGCATGATGAGCGACCTCCGAGGTCAGAGTGAAAAGCGTCCCGACTAAGCAGCGGGAGTGGTGAGGGTGAAGGGATTGACGAAGATGATGCACTCGTCATTGGCCGCTGTGGGGCTGGACTCAAAACGACCAACCACCTCTTCCGTGGTGCCTGCGGCCTTAGCGACGGGAATCACACGGCCAGTGGCGTCAAACTTCGCCCACTGGCCCTGAGTAGCTGCAGCTCCTGCAATGGCAACCGAATCACCCAAGCGAGTGATCGCCGCGTTATCGCCCTGCGCACAGCTCTCGCTGACGATGCCGATACCTGCTGCACCGGCAGCCGTAATCGCCGTGCAGTTGCCCTCAAGTGCTCCAACCTTCGCGCCATAGCCGCGAGTGAGAGCAGACTCGGCGGGATACGACTTCAAACTGCTATGTCCCTGGGGACCAACCTTCCGAAGTGCCATTTGCTCGATCCTTCCTGTACTGCGAGATAGTGAAACAGGGGAGGCCCGCCCCCTCCCCTGTGGGCTCTGCGAGCTTATGTCGCAGACGGACATGCCGGGTCTGGTATGTCTAAACCGCGCCGGTTGACGCGCCCCCGTAGGTGGCTGAGCTTTTGCCCTCGGCGTTGAGCTGCTTCAGCGCGTCGTTGTAAGGGATGTTCTTTTCCTTCGAACGAGTGACAACCTGTTCGTGGAAGAGAGCGGAACCCGGATCGACAGGAGTGCCATTGCCGCTGGGCGTTGACTTCGGCGTCTCGACCGTGCCACCGCTGGCGAAGAGTGCGCCTTCAGGAACAATCTTCCCGAGGCCGTGAAGCACATTCGCAAGCATCTGCGCGGCATCCACCTTCTGCTGCTTGTCACCTTCGCCGAAGGTAATCTCAATCGGGTGCTCAGCCGTAAGCGCTGTGAAGAGTGCGGGAACACCCATCTCGTCGAACGCGGGCAGCCAATGCTTCTTCTCTTTCAGGTCGAAGATCAGTGTGGCAGCGCGGGCATTGCCGTTGGTCGCCGAGACCTGCGTCTGAAACTCGCTAAACCGTGCCTCGGCTGCAACACGCGCCTCGCGCTCTGCCTTCAGCTCTTCGGTGAACTTCGCCGTTGCACGCTCAATCGCCGCATCGATCTGAACCTGAGTCAACCCCCCGGTGGGAGCGGGATTACTCGATCCAAATGTCTCTGCGAAGAAGGCCTTGATGGCATTCAAAATACTCTTTTCGTCCATAACATCTCCCTTTGGGTTTTCCGAGAACTCGATCTCGCTGAAACGGTCATCGCCGAACTTCGCATCGCGCAGCCCTTTGACGGCGGGCAGCATCGCGCCAAGATAGCCGATGTGGCGCAGCTCCAGTGGCATCTTGAGCGAGCCATCAGGATGCTGCTTGAACGCCACGCTACGCTTTTTGTAGCGGCCAGCCTTCACAGCAGTGTCGAACGCAGGATCGACTTCACCAGCAAGCGCCTGCACAAGATCGCCCTGCATGCGTAGAGCTTTTGTCCAGGCATAGGCGGGGCCGTCATTCGACGGATGGCCCAGAACAAAAGGAACCTCATCTTTGGAGGCATCGTAGTTAGCGCACATCTGTGCGAGATTGGCGATAGAGTAGTTGCCCTTGTCGCCGTAATCGCCTGCACGAAATACGTCCAGCCATTGACCGTTGAGTGTGCTCACAGGTCACAGCGTAGATGTCAGACAGTAAGAACGCGCACGTAGCTTGTTAGCTTCGTGCGCGTTGTTTACATGCAATTTGTAGGGATGGTTTGAGAGAAGAGAGGCCGCGCAAACACTGGATTTATGCGGCGAGAAGTGAAGTATACCCAGTTTGCGGTACAAGCTCCATAACTCGAATAGGCAATCTCAACATACCATCTTCCGATGCGTTCTTATCGATCTGAAGCGCTTCCGCTTCCGTGATCGACACAACAGAGCAACGGCATCCGAATCCCGATGGCGGATAGATCTTCATCCACACACGATCTATCGCACGCGCTACGAAGCCGTCCAGATCGTCATGCTCAGGCCGCACGCGATTATCTCCCACGGTCCAGTATTGCCAGAACGGTAGCGCTTCCAGGACAGGGCCATCCGTCATCTGCTCATAGCGGCCCACCGAGTAAGCCTTCTGCGCATTCGACGAGAACACGGTATCAATCGTCGGGCCAGCCAGCCGCGCTACGCCAGCCGCATCGGTCATTGCATCAACAGCACTGCGGAACTCATCCTTTGTGCCGCCCTGCAGCACAACCTCAGCCAGCTCGTCGCGGATCTTCTGCAGAAGACGCTGGTCGGTGAGGCCGGTGACTGTGATGGCATCGGCCTTGTACTGCTTGCTCAGGCCGTCGAAGACATCCCGCGTTACAGGCGTCAGGCTGCGAAGATAATCGAGCGCACCAGTCGGTGGAAGCTCAAAGCTCGTATAGATCGCGCTCTCATCGGGCAACGCATCTGCAAAGAGATGCGAACCCGACATGAGCGGCAGAATCTTGCCCGTCTTCTGTCTCGCTGCTTTCAGCACGGTGAGACGCCCAAGCAGGTTGAATCCTGCCTGATAGTCTGCGAATCGATCTGAGAGGCTTCGTTGCATCAGGCCGAAGCTCCATGACTGTGCAAAGCCGCTGCCGTTACCTGTTGCAGACGCTGCTTGGCGTCAGCAAGAGATTCGTCACGGAACTGATTCATCAATGTGTCGAAGGCCGCGAACTCTTCCTTCACCTGTTTGTCGCGGCCATCACTGAACTGCGGCTGACTTGCCAAAGCCGCTGGTGATGAGGCTCCCACTTGAGGGACGAGAATGGTATCCCCCTCTTCCGGCTGCGGGATTCCATACTTCGTGTGCATGTACTTCGAGGTGATCGGCACGCCCATTTCCTGTGCGCCCTTATCGATATTCATGCGCTCGACGAGATCCTCTTCGTTCTCGACCTCATAACCAAGCGTGGGCATCGGGCAGTCCGGCCCGAAGTTCCACAGCACAAGATTGCGCACCAAGCTATCGTTCAGTACGCGATTGAGCCGCCGCGTGAACTCGACGGAACGCTGATCTTTCGTCTCCGCATGAACGTTGCCGAGAGCTTGTGTGCCCTTACCTTCAGAGCTTCCGTGACTTGTCAGCGTCGACCCAACAATACGCCGGTAAATCTTCTCCTCCAGCTTGTCGTGCAGCTTCGCATAGACGTCCGGGTTCTGTGTCCTCGCTCCAGTCAGCAGCTCCTGCACGACCTCGAAGTTCGAGGGCACCGCAATCGCTACCGAGTTGATGATCGCCTCCGCAGAAGCGAGAGCGTCCCTCTTCTCCTTATCCGCAGCCCCTTCGTTGTACTTCACGACCGCCGTTCCCGGTCCCTTCTCTGCAAGCCTCATCCAAAGTCGCAGCAGATTACGCTTGAACCAACTAGGCCAGTAGATGTTCCGCATGAGAGGACGGCCCATCCGATTCCCCGCACGCATGCGGCTGCTGTAGACGATGAACTTCTGCTCAGGGACTGGAACGCCATCGTCGCCGATGTAATTACTCATCCTGAGCGGCCCGATCTGCGGGTAGTTGACCGGAGCAAACCGGAAAAGCTCCTGTGGGCAATCGCGGATGTCCAAGAGCGATACCTGTCCGGAGCTGACATCGAAGATCATCTCTTGCACTGAGTACCCGTAGAAGGGAGCGTCGAGAATCGAATTGACCGCGTTGTCCCAACACTTCAGCGAGTCGATCTGTGCCTTGATGAAGTTGGCGGCGTCGATTGCCTTCGCGGAGTCATCCTTCGGCAGTACCTGCCACGCACGCTTCGTCACGGAGAGCTTCATCTCATCGACGGCGTCGCCGACATCCTCGTCTTTCTCCTCCAGCTCGCGGTAGTAGAGGATCGCGTCGAAGGAGTTAGTAATCATCTTCTGCCAAACCGCAGTAGGATCGGCTGTCCCAGCGAAGGCCGAACCCAGACGATACGTCGATCCTTCGTTGAGAAAGAGGATCTCGGGCGAGAGTAAGGCTCCCTTCTCCGGAGGAGCCGGATTGGGATCGTTGGGGGGAGGAGTGAGATCTGCCGTAGTGTTTCCGATCATTGATAACCTGCCGACTGCGAGTGTGTGGATTGCGTCTGTGAAGTTGTGGTCTCGGTCGATAGCGACGAGCCAGCAGATGCGAGATCGCAGAGAGCTGCAGCCCAGAAGCGGTCCGAGTGAACAAAGAGCTTCTTTTTCTTCGCACCCGAAACGGCGCTCTCGACCTCGATACGTGGTGCATCGAAAGTGACGCCAGAAGCGGTGGCTTCGCGCTTGATTGCGCTGAACTCCAGAACGGTCTGCGGATCGTAGGGGATACGCCAGAGGCTCTTCTGCATGTTCTTTTTCAGGCGCATCGCCAGATCAACCTTCATACGGACACCCGCATCATTTGTGCCGCCAAACGACACACCCATCACGCGACCAGGATTCGATTCGTTCAGATAATCGAATAGGCCACTACCGATGCCGGTCTTATCGATTGCTGTGCGACGTGTCATATTCACCCACGGGTGCAGCAGTTCATGCTGCTTGGGGAATGAGACGGAGTGCAGTGGATACACCATACGGGTCCATCGCACATCACCGATCAGCTCTGCCAGCCAGAGCACCGTAGCATCGCGATCTCTCGCAACGTCGATGCCACTGAAGAGCGGATTGCGGCTGACATAACCATTTGGCCAATCAACTGTAGCTCCCGCATCCTGACACGCAAGGATAAGTTCCTTGTCCAGCCATGCACCCACGGCCTTCAGGAAGAAGCAACGGAACTCCTGATTGAAGGTATCGTCGTCCTTGATACCCTGACGCATCTCTTCGATGTTGATCGGGCAACCGCGTCTACTGGGCGCTGAAGCGCATGCAGCCTATCTCTCAGGAGCGGAAGCAATGAATAAGTGGGACAAGCGAGACAATCTCCAGCGAGATCAGATGCTCATGCCCTGGAGTCCAGGGCGCACCATCTCGACGGCCCGCGCCGCCGAGCTGCTTGGCGTCTGCCAGACGACGATCCGCAACATGCTCGATGACGGAACGCTCAAGGGGTACAAGATTCGTCCCCTCTGCAAGAACAGTCCGTATCGTGTTGTGCGTGACTCGGTGGAGAAGCACATCGGACACCTGATTGATGAATACTCGCTGGAATAGGAGCCCGTTCGCAATGTACGCAAAGTGGAGATGCTCCGCATCGGAGGTATTGAATCCGATCTCTCCGAAGTTACGTTGGTGAGTATCATTTGCGAGGTACGTCCTAAGTGACCAATATCAGCGGAACAAATGTCTGTGATGCTTCAGGCAACAAGATCAAGTCAGGCACCATCACCTTTACTCCGACTTTAGATGGAAAGAAGTTAGCTTCATTCAGGCCAGATGGCGGCGGTGCGGTCACCGCCACAACAATTGCCGCAAAGATCACCAATGGAGCATTCTCGCTTTCACTCTGTGACACCGTGAAGACAGAGCCCAAGAACATCAGTTATCACGTACAGGTCTTCGTCGTTGAAGGTGGCCCCAACGTTCTCGGGCCGGGTTATACGTCCTATCAGCCAACAGGCTCTGCTGATAACTTTGACAATTACATTCCACGGCTGACAGACGGCGTAGCAATTCAGACCGGACCTCAGGGAGATTCGGCCTATCAGGTCGCTGTAGAAGGCGGGTTTTCCGGTACGCAGGCTCAGTGGATTGCTTCTTTGAAGGGCGCTCCAGGCGATGTGAGCAAGCCGCTGCTCGGCAGTGGCGTTGGAACTGGTGTCTCCGCGCAGCTGCCTACCTCACGCAATCTTTTCAATAAGGCGACGATTACGTCTGGCCTAGCTCCCAGCGCAACAACAGGAGCACCGCTGTCGGTTGGCAGCGCAAACTATTACATGTCTGACTTCCTCTTCGTCGGAGGTCTCACCCAGATCATCTCGAATAGCATGATGGCCGATCAGTCGAGCTATTCATGCTGTTTCTATGCAATCGATGGAAGTTTTATATCTTCTCTGTCGGCTCCCGTTTCTGCCAACACTCCCATCGCGGTTCCTGCGGGAGCTGCGCTCTTTCGCTTTTACTCGGCAGTTGCGGCAGATTCCGTAAATACAGCTCCCGTTCCAGTAGGTCAGATCATGGTTGTCGCAGGCAACGTTTTGCCGTCGACCTACACCGCATTCGGCTACTATCCGCCCGAAGTCGTAGACAACAAGGTCGCCCAGGTCAGCTCTCTGGTCGGAGCCAGCGTTGGAGCCGGTGTCTCTGCGCAGCTCCCCACGGGACGCAACATCTTCAACAAAGCCACAATCGTTCCGAACCAAGCTCCCAGCGCGGCCACAGGCGCTCCGTTGGCAACCAGCGGATCGAATTACTACATGTCGGACTTCCTCTATGTTGGGGGACTGACACAGATCATCTCGAACAGCTTGATGGCTGCTCAGTCGGGCTTTTCGTGCTGTTTCTACGGGATCGACAAAGCCTTTATCTCCTCTCTGTCCGCTCCCGTAGCGGCCAACACTCCCATCCCCGTACCTGCAGGAGCGGCATTCTTCCGCTTCTACTCGGCAATCGTGGCCGATGCTGTGAACGCGGCTCCGGTTCCAGTGGGGCAGATTATGGTAGTGGCGGGCAGCGTGGTTCCGTCGACCTATACAGCGTTCGGGTACTACCCTCCAGAGGTCGTAGACAGCAAGCTTCTCAAGATCGGCACTGATACGAAGAACAGTATTCAGGGTTACTTCGCGCAATACGCAAATCTTCTCGACCTCAATCGCGTGCAGGTCAACGCCGCAATTCACTATGCGAATGTGAACGCCATTCCCGCTGTCACGGCAGGGAACAATGGATTCAACCTCTACGGTCCGATTCCTGTCATTGCGGGCGGCACCGTCACTGCAAACAAGCCCCTGCACACGATGGCTGGGTATGGACCAGCGTTCATGGATGTCGATGGGAACTTCCTGCCGATGGGAGCGGACCTGAAAGCATTCTGGCAGGCACAAGTCGGAATCCCAGCCAACACCACGCTCAATGTTCCTGCGAATGCGGCGTACTACTGGCCTTATTTCAATATCAACGGCAGTGGTACCGGAGACGTCGGCAAGATCGACAATATCAACACGGCGATGGTCGTGCAGGGAGCTACGTTCCCGTCGAGCTATCGTCCGTTTGTCGGTCAGGGTTTTGATCTGGTGGCAAGGAATGCTGCTCAGCCGCTCTCAGGCGTCAAGGTGGGATGGCTGGGTGACAGTATCTCCTATGGTCAGGGCAGCAACCTCAAGCTCTCAACGCTGGTCGCCGCGATCACCGGCATGCAGGATACGTACTCCCTATCATGGCCGGGGCGAAAGATGAACAATGCGCTGGATAACACCGGCAACACGGGTGTGACAGCTCCAACGCAGGCGATCTTTCAGAACCTTGACGTGGTGGTCATCTGGCTGGGAACAAACCTCAGCGGAACGTCGACCGGCAATATCGGAACTGCAAGCGATCCGGTGAGCGTCGGGACCGCGAACGCAAATGGAGTTACGTTCCCGTCCGCTGACACATATTGCTCCCAGCTCAAGGGTGTCATCGAGCAGCTCCTGACCTGGAATCAGAACCTCCGCATCGTCAAGGCCTCGCCGTATCAGTCCAACAACCAGAACGCGGAGACCGGCAGTCCTGAAGGGGTCGGTAATCTTCCGTCCCCGGCTGGCTTGGCACTGTTGAAACAGGTCCACGATATGGATGTGGCCGTAGCCGGACTCCAGTACGGCATCCCTGTGCTGGACTGCTATAGCGAGATGGGGCTTTGCAACGCCAATAACCCGACTCTCACGGTCGACGGAACCCATCCGACCGCATGGTTCCAGCAGAACCGTATTGCGCCATTCTTTGCACGCAAGATAGAGAGATATTCCATCAAGTAATTCGCGTCCGGACGGTCATTGGACCTTCCGGACGCGAAATGCAACAAGAGCATGGACTCGTTTCTTTGACAATTCAGACTGAGCAAGTCCCAGTTCCGTTGGATTGATCGTTTTCGGATGACTTCCGTTGGATTTTTCGGTGGCAAATTGGCCAATTTCTTGGAGAAAATGCCCAATTCTCAATCTCGCCTGATGCTCGTCGAGGCAATTTCCTCTTGTTCCGTTGGATTTCTCATTCTCTGGAACCAAGAATCAATGACTTAGAGCGTCAATCCAACGGAAGTACCTGCGGGTGCTGTCATCTAATTCTGGTAACGGCGGTCCAACGGAAGTCATTCCCGATGTGCGAATCGACCAATAAATACGCGCTCATCCCGCGATTTCCCGCCGTCCCCCGCCGTATCCCGCTGCTGTCATCTAATTCTGGTACTCACAGAAATACAGGGATTCTTCGGCTTCGCCTCAGAATGACGGGGTGATTGGGTGGAGAATGATGGGGAATGAATGATGGAGAAGTGGCTGGCGATGGCGAGTGGATGGTGATAGCGAGTGGATCGAGGGCGAAGATTGGCGGTGGAAATCTCCTGTTGATTTAGGGACGGCTGCCGATGACGGGAGAGGGTAAGGAGGCGTCGAAGAGAGTCATGAGAAGAGTTTTGTCGATGGGTATGGCTGTCCTGGGCTCGGGTTGCCCGGTCTTTTGGGGTTGATTTGGATGTTTGCGACTTATGCAACAGTTGCTGCATCCTATATCTGATAATTTGATAGAAGGGCACTCAATGGCAAACGACTTCGTAAGTGTAATTAAACCGACAGCTAAAAACTCCGAAGGGAGCGAGGGCGCGAACGGCGGGCGGCCGGTTCCGGTTCTGCCAGTACGCGATACGGTTCTCTTTCCGCATGCGGTGCTTCCTTTAACGGTGGGCCGCGAAAGCTCTATCCAACTGATTCAATCTCTGGGCGAGGAGAAGTCGATTCTCGTGGTGGCCCAGCGAGACGCGCGGCAGGATACTCCCCAGGCGGCCGACCTTTATGCCGTGGGCACGCGTGCGACTGTTCATAAGGTCGTGAAGATGCCCAACCAGAGCCTCTTTGTGTTTACAGAGGGCAATGAGCGTGTGCACCTGGGCGAGTTCACGCAGCTGCAGCCGTTCATGACGGCGGAGTTCGAGGTAATCGCTGAGACGATACCGGAGAAGACGCCGGAGTTCGAGGCTCTCGAGCGTAACGTGGTGAGCCAGTTCCAGCAGATCGTGACCTCGTCGCCGACTTTGTCGGACGACCTACAGACGATTGCGATCAACATCGAGGAACCGGGACGCCTGGCGGACTTTATCGCCTCGTCGCTGCCGTTCCTGACGACGACCGACAAGCAGGAGCTGTTGGAGACGCCGGACGTGACCAAGCGTCTGGAGCGGATCAACCAGCACCTCGCCAAGGAAATCGAGGTCCAGCAGCTTCGGAACAAGATTCAGTCCGAGGTGCAGGATTCGGTGCAGCAGTCGCAGAGGGACTACTACCTGCGCGAGCAGCTGAAGGCGATTCAGAAGGAACTTGGCGATGTGGACGAGAGCCAGAAGGACATCGCTGAGCTGAAGGAGAAGATTGAAGCTGCCGGAATGCCGGATGAGGTGAAGAAGGACGCGCTGAAGGAGCTCGCCCGTCTGAGCCGGATGAACGCGATGGCTGCGGACTACAGCCTGACACGGAACTACGTGGAGTGGCTGGCGGTTCTGCCGTGGTCGAAGAGCTCGGCGACCGAGGTGGACATCAAGAAGGCGAAGGAGATTCTGGATACGGACCACTATGGCCTGAAGAAGGTGAAGGACCGCATCCTGGACTACCTCTCGGTGCGTCGCCTGAAGCCGGATATGAAGGGACCGATTCTTTGCTTCGTCGGGCCTCCGGGCGTGGGTAAGACCTCGCTTGGGCGGTCGATTGCGAAGGCTCTGGGACGCAAGTTCTCGCGCATCTCGCTGGGCGGCATGCACGACGAGGCGGAGATCCGCGGACATCGGAGAACGTACATCGGCGCGCTGCCTGGGCAGATCATTCAACACCTGAAGAGGGTGGAGGTGAACGACCCGGTCTTCATGCTGGATGAGATCGACAAGCTGGGCCGCGATTTTCGTGGCGATCCGGCGAGCGCGCTGCTGGAGACGCTGGACCCGGAACAGAACAACACGTTCCGCGACAACTATCTGGATCAGCCGTTCGACCTGAGCAAGGTGCTGTTTATCTGCACCGCCAACCAGCTCGATACGATTCCGGGACCGTTGCTGGACCGCATGGAGATCATCGAATTGACGGGTTATACCGAAGAGGAGAAGGTCAACATCGCGGAGCGGTATCTGGTTCCCCGGCAGCTGAAGGAGAACGGTGTGGATGCTGCGATGATCGACTTCCCGACGACGAGTGTGGCGCTGGTAGCGCGGCACTATACGCGTGAGGCCGGTGTGCGCAGGCTGGAGCAGCAGATTGGAACGGTGTGCCGCAAGGTGGCTCGCAGGATCGCAGAGGGCGCGACGGAGAAGATCACGATTACGCCTGAGGTGATTCACGAGTTTCTGGGCGGGATCAAGGTCCGCGTGGATACGGAGATCGCCGAGCGGACGAAGCGTGCGGGCGTGGCGGTTGGCCTGGCGTGGACTCCGGCAGGAGGAGACGTGCTCTTCATCGAGGCGAACAAGATGAAGGGTAAGGGCGGATTCACGATCACCGGTCAGATCGGCGACGTGATGAAGGAGAGCATGCAGGCCGCGTTGACCTGGGTGCGCTCGAACGCAGGGAAGTTCGGCCTCGAGCAGGACTTCACGAAGGACACGGATATTCATATCCACGTTCCGGCGGGAGCGATCCCGAAGGACGGTCCTTCGGCGGGCATCACGATGGCGACGGCTTTGGTGAGTCTGTTGACGGACACACCGGTGCATCCGCTGACGGCGATGACCGGCGAGATCACGCTGAGCGGCAACGTGCTGCCGGTGGGAGGCATCAAGGAGAAGTTCCTTGCGGCCAAGCGCGCGGGAGTGCGGGATGTGATTCTTCCCCTGGAGTGCAAGACCCAGGTGGACGAAGACCTGACGCCGGATCAGATCGACAACGTGAAGATCCACTACGCTACGCGGATCGAAGAGGTACTGTCGATAGCGCTGCCGAAGACGGTGCAGGAAGAGGCAGAGGACGAGGCGGTTCGCGAAGAGGTGATTCACGCTTCGGCGTAATCGTTGCAGGGAGCGGTCAAGAGGCGGTTCGGATCTCCGGGCCGCCTCTTTCGTTTTTGGAGGCGCAGATGATGACGATTGGGCATTCGGTGCTGAGCATCGAGGCGTTTCTGCGGGCGTTGACGGAGAACGGCGTGAAGACGCTGGTGGATGTGAGAAGGTTTCCGGGGTCGAGGCGGCATCCTCAGTTCTCGCAGGCTGCGCTGTTTCGGTCGCTGGAGGAGGTGGGGATCCGCGGGGTGTGGCGTGAGGGGATGGGGGGACGACGGCAGGCTCGGCCGGACAGTGTGAATACGGGGTGGAGGAACGAGAGTTTTCGCGGGTATGCGGACTATATGCAGACGGCGGAGTTTGCGGTGGAGATCGACTGGCTGGTGGGGCTGCCGGAGATCGCGAAGACGGTGGTGATGTGCGCGGAGGCGGTGCCGTGGAGGTGCCATCGGTCGCTGATTGCGGATGCGGTGCTGGCGCGCGGGGTGGGGGTGGAGGATATTTTCGTCAAGCCGGACGGAGAGAGTGAACGCAGGCCTCATGAGATGACGTCGTTTGCTCAGGTGCGGGAGGGAAAGGTGTGGTATCCCAGAGAGCCGGCTTTGTTTGGATGAGTTTTGGGGTGGCGAACGTCCAAATAGATGAAGACACACGGGCTCGCGTATCTTCAAAAGGTATGCGAGTGCGGGTGCTTTATTTTGGCGTGCTGAAGGAGATCTTCGGCCGGGAGAGCGAGTGGATGGAGATGGCTGAACCTGCGCGGGTGAGAGACGTGCTGAATCGCTGCGAAGAGCGCGGGGCGGGGCTGAGTTCGATCGCTGTGGCAGTGAACCAGGAGTATGCGAAGGCTGAGGATGCTCTGCGCGATGGGGATGAGGTGGCGCTGCTGCCTCCGGTGAGCGGAGGGCTGCGGTGAGAGTCGAGATTGTGGACGGGGTGATTCCTGCGGCGGAGATTGTGGCCGATCTGAAGGCGGGGACGGATGGCGCTGTTTGCGTCTTCGATGGGATTGTGCGGGACAACACGCGCGGACGAAAGACGCTGCATCTGGACTATGAGGCTTATCGGGAGATGGCGCTTGAACAGATGAAGTCGCTTGCTGCTGAGGCGGTGGTGAAGTTCGGCGTACGCGATGTGGCACTGGTGCATCGGCTGGGTCGGTTGGTGGTGGGGGAGACGAGTGTGCTGGTGGCAGTGGCTTCGGCGCATCGCGGGGCGGCGTTCGAGGCGTGCCGGTGGCTGATCGATACGCTGAAGAAGACGGTGCCGATCTGGAAGAAGGAGCAGTTTGTGGATGGAGCAGTTTGGGCCGATGGCGAGCCCTTTCCTGAGGGACTGGGCGTTGCTCAGGGAGCCGTTGCAGGTGGGCAATTGGCCGACGGGGAACCATTCCCGGAAGGGATGGGCGTTGCTCCGTCGGTTATCGAGAAGGAGCGGTCGTGAGGTTTGTGATTGCAGCTGCGGGATGGCTGCTTGGGACCGCTATGCTGGCGCAGGCTCCGATTGTGAGGCGGCCTCCGATCAAGCCGGTTCAGCCGGATGCCGATCAACAGCAGCAGAGTGCGCCGTCGTCGCAGGGGCAGGTTCCTACGATTCGAGTGGAGTCGCGGCTGGTGAATGTGGCGGTGAATGTGGTCGATAAGAACGGTGCTCCGATAGGGGGGCTGGGTAAGGACGACTTCGAGATCACCGAGGATGGGAAGCCGCAGAAGGTCGCTTATTTCGAGAAGGAGTCGTCGACGCCGTTGTCGATTGTGCTGGCGATCGATGCCAGTGGGAGCGTGCTGCGGGACGAGCGGCTGGAGAAGAATGCGGCGAAGCACTTTGTGAATGCTCTGCTGCGCGATCAGGATGAGCTGGACCTGATGGATTTTTCGGACACGGTGCGGGAGATCGTTCCGTTTACGAATCAGAAGAAGAGGATCGAGAGTGGACTGAACGGTCTGCAGCGGGGCGATGAGACTGCGTTGTATGACGCGATCTATCTGGCTTCGGAGCGGCTGTCGCAGACGAAGAATGAGGCTGGTCGCAGGCGCGTTATTGTGGTGATCACCGATGGCGTGGACACGGCGAAGCGCTCGCGTTATGGGCAGGCGCTTGAGGAGGCTCAGCGGGCGGGGGCGATGCTCTATTCGATCATCATTGTTCCGGTGTGGGAGGACGCGGGAAGGAATACGGGCGGCGAGCATGCTCTGATCCAGATGGCGAACGATACGGGTGGGAAGTATTTTTACGTCGAGGATAAGAAGGATCTGGAGCCTGCGTTTGCGCGGGTGTCGGATGACCTGCGGACGCAGTATGTGCTGGGATATTATGCGCCGCAGAGCCGGAGCGATAGCGCGTTCCGGTCGGTTCGGGTGCGGATGAAGGATACGGCGCTGCGGGATAAGTACCAGTTGCGGCATCGGAGTGGGTACTACGCGGATGGGCGCTGAGTAGAAGAGGTGGGTCGAGCTTTGCTCGATGTCCCACTCATGCCGCGATAAGACTGCGTCATGAATGGGGCACCCGGCACCCGGCGGATGGCCGTTGAGGATCTGGGTGGGGAACCGCAGGTCCTTCGACTTCGCTGCGCTTCGCTCAGGATGACACCGGATGGTGGCTTGGTGTGGAGAATGGGCGATATCGGGAGTGTCTTTTTCAGTGAGGGCTGTGGCGGTACGGGCGAAATACAGGGATTCTTCGGCTTCGCCTCAGAATGACGGCTGATGGGATGGTGGCCATTTAGAGTAGAGGTGAGAGGGATCTGTGAGCCAATTTGAGTTTGCACATAAGGCGGAAGAGATTGCGCGTGAAGCTGGCGCGTTGCTGAAGGGCTTTTACGAGAAGGGTGTTACGGCGGAGTACAAGGGGGATGTCGATCTTGTAACCGAGGCAGACAAGGCCAGCGAGAAGCTGATTCGGGAGCGGTTGCAGGCCGCGTTTCCCACGCATGGAATCTATGGCGAGGAGGGGACACGGGATGCTCTGGACAGCGAGTATCGCTGGTATGTGGACCCGCTGGATGGAACGACGAACTTCGCGCATGGGTTTCCTGCCTTTGCGGTGGTGCTGGGGCTGGAGCATCGGCCCGTGGGATTGAAGCCCGGAGAAGACGGCACGATGATCGCCGGAGTGGTCTACGATCCTCTGCGCGATGAGATGTTCACGGCTGAGCTGGGCAAGGGAGCATGGCTGAACGGGCGCCGGATTCAGGTTTCGAAGACGAAGACGTTGCAGGAGGCTTTGACGGCCACTGGATTCCCGAGCCATAAGCGGCACCTGAATCCGAATGCTTATTTCTATTACCAGATCACGTTGCGGTCGCATGGAGTGAGGCGCGCGGGTTCGGCGGCGCTGGATTTGGCTTATGTTGCTTGCGGAAGGCTGGATAGTTTCTGGGAGTTCAACCTGAACCCCTGGGATACGTCGTCGGGCGTGTTGCTTGTTGCCGAGGCGGGGGGGACAGTGACGCACTTCGATGGCGGTGGGTTTACGCTCGACAGCCGCGAGGTGCTGGCGACTAATGGGTTGATCAAGGACGAGATGATTCACATCTTTACCGAGATGTTTGCGGGACGGGGTCTGGAACCGATTCCTACGCCTGCTGAGTTTGCGGCCCGGAGGGCGGCGGAGGGGCGGTAGGAGAGCAGATTCCTTCGCTGAGCTACGGAATGACAAGATTGGGGGGAAGGTTTGGCGTCTGGCTTTGTGGCGCTTCGAGCCTTCCCCTCAGCGGCTAAAGCCGCTTGCTCTGGTTGATTTGATGGCGCGGCTGAAGCCGCGCCCCTTCATTCGTTGCGCGTCCCTTCATTTGTTGCACCCCTTCATTCGTTGAAGGACACGGGTATCCTGCAAAGGAATACAGGGATTCTTCGCTTCGCTCAGAATGACGGCGTAGAGGAGAATGACGCTTCAGGGGAGTTGCGGCTTGTAGCAGAGGCTAAGGAGGGTCGCGGCCTGTGACAGAGGTGCCTAGGTGGCTACGGAGATCTCTTCTTCGAGGCGCTGCTTTTCGAAGAGGCTGGTGTAGTAGCCGTTGCGGGCGATGAGCTCGTCGTGGGTGCCCAGCTCGGCGATGCGGCCCTGTACCAGGACGGCGATCTGGTCGGCGTGGCGGGCGGTCGAGATGCGGTGGGAGATGAAGATGGTCGTGCGGCCCTGCATGACCTTGGCGAGACCTTGCAGAATGCGCTCTTCAGTGTAGGTATCGACCGAGGCGAGAGCGTCGTCGAGGATAAGGACGCGAGGATCGCGGATGACGGCGCGCGCGATGGCGGTGCGCTGCTTCTGGCCGCCGGAGAGGGTAACGCCCCGTTCGCCGACCATGGTGTCGAAGCCGCGGGGGAACTCGAGGATCTCGGTGCGGATGTGCGCGATGGAGGCGGAGTCTTCGATCTGCTGATCGGTGGCGTTGGGAGCGCCGAAGGAGATGTTGTGGCGGATGGTGTCGGAGAAGAGGAAGGTCTCCTGCGGGACGAAGCCGATGTTGGCGCGGAGCTCGGAGAGGGGGAAGGAGCGGATGGGCAGGCCGTCGATGAGGACCATGCCGGGGTCGGCGTCCTGCAGGCGCGCGATGAGGGAGACCAGGGTGGACTTTCCGGAGCCGGTGGGGCCGACGATGGCGAGGGAGGAACCGGCGGGGATTTGGAGATTGATGTCGTGAAGGACTACAGGACCGGCGGGGTAGGAGAAGGAGAGATTCTGGAACTGGATATCGCCGTGGATGGAACACTGCGGAAGTGAAGGAGAGATGTTTGAGGAGTCGGGACAGGAGGTGTTTGGGTTGGGTCGACAGGCAAGGAGCGCGGGATCGTCGACGATGGTGGCCTGCTGCTTGAGTAGTTCATCGATACGGACGACGGAGGCGGTTCCGCGCTGGAAGAGGTTGACGACCCAGCCGATGGCGATGATGGGCCAGATGAGCTGCACCATGTAGACGTTGAAGCTGGTGAACTCGCCTACGCTGATGTGGTGCTGGACGACCTCGTGTCCTCCGATGAGCAGGGTGATCATCAGCGAAAGGCCGAGGACGAACTCCAGCGTGGGCCAGAGCATGGCCATCAGGCGAACGAGGTGGAGGCTGCGGCGGATGTACTCACGGTTGGCCTGTTCGAAGGAGGCAATCTCGGCGTCTTCCTGCGCAAAGGCGCGGATGAGGCGGGCTCCGGAGAAGTTCTCCTGCGCCTTGGCGGAGATATCGGAGAACATCGCCTGGATGCGCTCGAAGCGGCGATGGATGCGATTGCCGAAGTACTGGACGAGCACGGATGCCGCGGGTAGGGGAACGAAGGCGAAGAAGGTCAGCTTGGGGCTGATGCGGTACATGAAGGGCAGCGCGGCGCAGGTGAAGACGAGTGTGTTCGCGCTGTACATGATGGCAGGGCCGAGGAGCTGGCGGACGGCGTTCAGGTCGTTGGTGGTGCGGGCCATGATGTCGCCGGTGCGGTGCGTGTGGTAGAAGCTGGGGGCCTGGCGCTCGAGATTGCTGAAGAGGTCGTTGCGGAGGTCGAATTCGATCTCGCGGGAGGCGCCGATGATGACCTGGCGGGTGATGTAGAGGAAGATGGCCGAGCAGGCGGCGACGAGGAGAAGTCGCAGGCCGTGGAAGAGGATCTTCTGCTGGGTGATGCCGTGGCGCATGTCGTCGATGGCATGGCCGATGACGATGGGGACGAGAACCTTGATGATGTTGTAAAGAATGACGGCGACGCCTCCCCAAGCGAGGGACTTCCAGTAGCGCTTGAGGTAGGGATTAAGAGGTTTAAGGCGATCCATCATCATGTAGGAATAGTTTAGAGCTGCAGAGATTAGATACCCGGATCGGCCAGGGGGTTCGGAGAATTGTCCTGGTCCGGTCCGGGTAGGTGCAATTACAGGTTAGCGATTGGGCTGGCTTTGTGGCCTGTCCGTCGAAGTACCGGTGGGCGGAGTCGAAGGGGGCTTGGCGCTGTCCGGCTCTGTGCTGGGATTGGACTGGCCGGGCTGGGTGGGAGGCGTCGGCGGGGCCGGGGGCTCCGGCGGGGTGTCCGACTGTGAGACCAGCTCGATATCGAAGATAAGGTCGGCTTTAGGTGGGATGACAGGGGGGCGTCCCGATTCGCCGTAGGCAAGCTGATAGGGGATATAGAGGCGACGTTTGCCACCGACGTGCATGCCCTCGAAGCCGGTGTCCCAGCCGGCGATGACCTGGCGGGCGCCGTAGGGGAAGACAATAGGCTCGCCGCCGGGGTGGTCGTGCGAGGAGTCGAACTTGGTGCCGTCGTTGAGCCATCCGGTGTAGTGCACGGTGTAGTACTGGCGCGCCTTGGCGAGTTCTCCGGTGCCTATCTGGGTGTCGATGTAGCGGAGGGCATAGAGATTCTTCGGGCTACCCTCTACTTTGGGGACGTTGGGCGGATTGTCCGCAGGATTCGCGTCGGGGGCGGCTGCGGGCTGTGCGGCCGGGGTGGTTGATTTTGCGGCAGTCGAAGAAGGTGTGTGGCGCACGGTGGGCTTTCTGGGGGGAGTTGTGGCCGTTTGGGCGGCTGCGGTGGCGGTAACGAGGGTCGCCAGAGCGAGGGAGAATCGGAATGTCATCGTGGCTCTAGTTTAGGCCAGTCGAGTGGTTTCTACCTTACTGCTGAACAAGAATATGGATATGTTAGTAAGTATTTTATATTCATGTGTTTATGTTTATAAACTTGAAGAGATTGTTTGGATGAGATTAGGTTGGGGTTCGCAGGAGGAGGTAGGTTCCGGCGATTCCGAAGAGCAGGTCCGGGGCCCAGGCGGCGAGGATTGCGGGCAGAGTATTGACGTTGCCCATGGCCTGGAACAGGGCATCGATGACCCAATAGGCGATGGCGAGGCCGATAGCGGTGGCGATTCCGGCCAGGGAGCCTCGTTTGCCCATCGAAAGAGCGAAGGGGATGGCGAGGATCGCCATGACGAGGGTGATGAGAGGGTAAGCCAGCTTACGGTTGAGCTGCACGCTGAGGCGTTTGGTGTCGAAGCCGGATTGATTGAGATCGGAGATATAGCGCGAGAGCTCGTTGTAGCTCATCTCCTGTGCCGGACGGTCTTCCTTGACGAAGTAGGAGGGCTGCTCGTGAATGTCCGGAAAGGCAGTAATGGTGAAGGGTTGATAGGAAGCGATCGTTTCGACGTCGAAGGTACGCTGCCAGCCGTTTTCAAAGACCCATTGGCTGACACGTTCGTTCCAATGGGCTGAGGCTGCGAAGATGCGCCGCTTGAGGGCGAAGGTGTTGGGGTCGAACTCGAAGACAGTGAGATTGGCGAAGACGTTTTTGTTGGCGTCGAAGAACTGATAGTAGAAGATTCGCGCGGGCGAGCCGGTAGGACCGGCCTGGCCTGAGATCCATTTGCGATCGGGGCGAAGGAAGGTCTGGGCGGGTTTGTCCTTGATGACGGAGCGCAGAGCTTCCTGGCGGCGATTGGCTGCTGGAAGATAGAGCTCGTCGAAGGTGAAGAGACAGACCGCGATGAGCATTGTCGTCACGAGGATGGGGGTAATGATGCGATAGAGGCTGATACCGGTGGCCTTCATCGCAGTCATCTCGGAGGAGCGGCTGAATGCGCCGAAGGTAACGAGTACAGCGACCAGGGCACAGAGCGGAGTGACGTTGTAAAGGATGAAGGGGATGAGACTGAAGAGATAGTCGCCGACGGTGACCAGCGGAGTGCGGTTGCGAATGATGTCTCCGACGAGCTCGAAGAGGGTGAAGATAAGAAAAAGAGCAGAGAACGAGAGGAGAATCATGGCGAGATTGGTGACGTACTCGCGCATGACGTAGTCGTCCAGCAGGAGAGGGAACTGGACGTGGAAGGTGCTTCGGAAGCGGCGAAGCTGAGTTGCGATGTTAAGGGTTCCGCTGGAGGAGGCCAGCTTCCGGCCGCGAGGGAAACGAGTAAGCAACTTATTGAGCCAGACTCCGATAGAAGAGACGAGGCCAAGGGCGATGCCTCCCTGAGACATCTGGTAGAGGAGCAGGATCCCGGCTGTGGCGAAGAGGATATTCGCCCCCCAGACGCCGAGGAAAGGCGAGAGCTTGCCGTTTTTGGCGAAGGCGATGCCGATCTGCGAGAGCGTGTAGTAGATGAAGACGAGGACGATGGTGAGAACGAAACCTGTCGACTTTCCTCCTCGCTTGGAGGCGAGACCGAGCGGGACGCCGATCAGCATAAGGACGAGGCAGGCAAAGGGAAAAGAGAATCGCCGGTGGATCTCGATGCGGTAGATGCGGGAGAGATGGCCGGGAACGGCGTTGTCGGGCGAGTGGCCGAGACGCCATAGCTCGGGCAGAGTGAGCGCGAGGATCGGGGTATCGGAGCGGCCGAGGTGCGGATCTTCCTGAATGCCGGTCTGGATGGGGAGATCGGTGGAGGCGAAGGTGGAGATGTTGTACTGATTCGGGTCGGTGGGTGAGGTCTGATGCTGTCCGCCGTCGATCAGGTGGAGGCGGATGCTCTGTGGATCGTTGGAGACAACGACGGCCTGATCGGCGGTGGTGATGTTGGGGGTGGCGGGCTGGGTGAGATCCGCGAGAAAGACGTGGCGCCAGAGAGCCGCTCCGGCAGCAGGGCGCACGTCCTGAATGTAGAGGACGTAGTTGCGGAAGTCTTCGTAGAAGACGCGGGGCTGCACCTCGAAGGATGCCTGTGAAGATTTGAGAGAGTCCTGAAGTGCCAGCGTCGCGGACGCGGATTTTGGTGCGAGGTAAAGCGAGTTGAAGAGGCCGAGAGCGACCGCCAGGACGGAGACGATGGAGACGATGCGGACGAAGCTGAATACTCCCATTCCGGCGGCGCGCATGGCGGTGATCTCGGAGTCGGCTGCCAGCCGGGAGAGACCGAGCAGAATGCCGACGAGAACGGCCATGGGAATGGTGACGATCAGGAAGTTGGGAAGAAGGTAGGCAAAGATGCGGAGGACGTCGGTGAGCGAGGCCGAGTCGCGTACGACGAGCTCAAGGATATGCCCGAGATCGCGCATGAAGAGCACAAATGTAAAGAGGGCTCCACCGAGCAGGGCGTGGGAGGTTACTTCGCGAAGAATATACCGGGTGAAGATGCGCATGCAGTGGGCCCATGCCCACTATTGAGTTTAGCCGAGGTGCGGCTCTTCGTCCGGGAATCGGGTGATCGTCTTTGCAGAGATGTGTCTGGGGGACCATAAGGAGTCCCGGATAAGGGTTCTCAGGCCGGTGGAGCTTTAGCGAGAGAAGAGGAGGCGGTCGCGTTCGGCCTGATCTCCCGCGATGTACGAAGAGGCGAACCAGCTCTGTTTCTGACCACTGATGGCGATGGGCTTTTGCAGGGTGAGGGTCTTTTGCGCGTCGGCGGATGCCTGCGTCGATGCCTGATTCATGCGTGAGCGGAAGTGGAGATGGTCGAAGACGCGCAGGGCATCGATGGCGTAGGAGGTGGCTACGCGCTGATCCTGGATAACGACGAGATTGTCTCCGTTTTTGGTCTCTCCGGACGGAGAGAGATTGGATGAGCCGGTGTAGACGCGGGCGGTGGGAAGGTTGAAGTCGGTGACGACAAATTTGTTGTGTTCGTTGATGCCGGAGCCTCCGCTCCACTCGGCGGAAAAGGGAGGAGGTGCGTTTTTGGAGAGATAGCTGAAGGGAACCAGGGCGACGCTTCCGTCGGGTTTGGCGATCTCGAGGGAAGAGGTCTTGTCGGAGATTCCGTAGGAGAAGATGTCTCGTTTCATCAGGCGGTCGACTGCATCGCGGACTGCTCCTGACTTTGTCTGGTAGAGGAAGGCGATGGCGAAGAAGACGGAAGAGGTGGCTTGATCCATTGCCTGCCCGATCGGTTCCAGAGATAAGTCCGCGGAGGCGTGGGGAGCGAAGCAGAGCTGTACATCCGGCTTGCCGTCCATCTGAACCGAATGCCAGCTGGTGAACAGAGCATTGGAGGTGAAGTTGGGGGAGTTTTCAAATGCGAGATCGAAGTATGTCGAAAAGAGTTGGGCAACGTCGGCGTTGGTGAAGAGCAGCATGTTGTTCGCCTGAATGTAGATGCCGCGGAAGCTGAAGTTAGTCGACCCGAAGAGAACTTTTACAGGCTTTCCCTTCTTTTTTACGATCAGCACCTTGTTGTGTTGCAGGCTTTCGAAGTGCATGCGGTGAACGTTGCCGGCCCCGGCGGTAGCGACCAGCTTGGCCGCTGCGAGGGAGGCGTCGTTGGTGGACTTTGCATGATCGCCTGAGTTGTCGACGATGATGCGGAGGCGCGAGCCGAGTGCGGCAAACTTGCCGACGACGTCGGGTTCGTCGAGGTCGTAGGCGAAGACGTCGAGAGTGAGCGTCTGATCGTTGACCACCTCGTCGAGAAGAGAGAAGAGAAGGTCGTAGGCTTCAAAGCCCAGCCACTCGTAGACCCCGGCAGGCGACTTCGTCTTGTCGAACGAGAGCCCGGATGTTCTGGAGGGGATGACGTGGGGGTCGTTGTGGAATTTATCGACGTAGGCCTGCGAAGAGGCGAAGCTGCGAGTGAAGCCGATGTCGAGAAAGTTGCTGTAGGTCTCCTTGGAGAGCGGGATGTCGACGGTGGTCTGGTCGCCGGCTACGAGCTTGTTATCGGTGGGCATGTGCTGCCGGGTGATTCGATATCGGTAGGTTCCGTCCTTGGGATCGTAGGGGAAGTGGATCCAGCGGAACTTCTGGAAGGGGGCTTCCAGCGAGGAGTAGTTGCGGAAGCCGTTTACGGCATCGGTGGCTGGCTTGTCGTAGGAGAAGGCGATGCGGTTGCGAAGAGGAGAGTAGGTTCGCTTGCCGGGACTCTTCACCTCGATTGAGAAACCGACGAAGTCAGGTTCGGGGTTCTTGACGTCCATGCCGAGGAGGCACATGCGCTCGCCGCGCCACAACTTGGCGGTAAGACTGCCGGACGTTCCGGAGTTCATGAAGTCGCTCATGGAGTTCCTCTCTCACTGCAATCTGCGAAGCGGTGGCCAGCTTGAAGAAGAATTGCGCTGGTCTTTTGCGAAAAGAAGAACAGACCCGAAGGTACGGCTGGAGCACACTATATCGCGGGATCGTCACAGACGCATGACAGAACTTTCCGGATTATGGGTTCGCGACGAAGCGATAACCGACACCCCGCACGGTTACCAGATGCTGCGGGCGGGCGGGATCGTCTTCGATATACCGGCGCAGGCGAACGATGAAGTTGTCGATGGCGCGAGTGTCGGTGTCCTCATGAACGCGCCAGACCTGTTCGAGAATCTCTTTGCGCGAGACGATCTGGCCCTCCCGCTCCGTGAGGTAGCGAAGCAGGTCGGCCTCCATGAGAGTGAGCTGCGTGGTGCGGTTGGGAGCGACGAGTTCGAGTTCGTCGAACCGGATGGTGCGGTGGTTGAAGTGATACTCGGACTGGGGGCTGGGGGGCTCTGCCTCGCTGGGGGCAGGGACGGCGTGGCGCTGCCACGCGGTGCGGCGAAGGAGAGATTTGATGCGGACCAGAAGGATATTGAGGTCGAAGGGCTTGGCAAGGTAATCGTCCGCGCCCGCTTCGATGCCTTCAAGGACATCTTCGGGACGCGAGCGCGCGGTGAGCATAAGGACGGGAGTGTAACGTTGGGCCTCACGAAGAGCGCGAACGATCTGGAAGCCATCGGTGCCGGGGAGCATGCAATCGAGCACTACGGCGGCGATGGGGTCCTGGGAGTGCAGAAGGTAGTCGAGGGCCGCGTCTCCGTCGGCTTCGTGGTGGGTGCGATAGCCTTCGGCCTGCAGATTGAAGAGAAGACCCTGCGCCAGGTGCTCTTCGTCTTCGATGACGGCGATGAGTGGCGCCTGACTGTTTGCGTTCTCTTCGTTCATACTTTCTCCTCGATGCCTTTTTGAAGTCTGTTTCCTGTGGATGCGTTGGACGATGGTCCAGTATCCGATGGATTTGCGAGGGGAAGAGTAAGGGTGAGGGTTGTGCCCTTATTGAGACCGGGGCTGGAGGCTGTGGCGTTACCGCCGTGCTGGCGGGCGATGCTGCGAACGAGAAAGAGTCCGAGTCCGGTGCCTTTGATGCGAAGCATGGTTCGACCGGGAACTCGATAGAAGCGGTGAAAGATGCGCTTGTGCTGGTTGGGAGGAAGGCCGAGTCCAGTGTCGGTGATGCTCAGCGTGGCCCAGGTGTAGTGGGTGATAGAGAGTGAGCAACGGACGTGGACGCCATCGGGGGAGTATTTGACTGCGTTGTCGAGAATGTTGAGTACGGCGGTGCGGAGATCTTCGGCGATTCCCATGACGCGAAGATGCACATCGCCAGAAACAGGCTCGAGGACGATTGCCTCGTTGGGAAGGTGATGACGCTGGAGGGTGATGGAGATGCAGTCGGCGACGAGAGCTTCGAGGTCGATGAGGGTGCGGTTCTGCTGACGGTGACGCTGACCGAGCTGGCCGGCCTTGAGCACCTGCTCGACGGTGGCGAGGAGGCGGTCAGAGTCGGCGAGCATGTTGGCGTAGAACTGCTGGCGCTGCGTCTCGTCGACGGAGCGGCGCTGGAGAGTCTCAAGGTAAAGTCGGATGCTGGCGATGGGGGTCTTGAGCTCGTGGGTGACTGCATTGAGGAATGCGTCCTGGCGCTCGTTGCGGCGGATTTCACGCACGAGAAAGACGGTATTGAGGACGACACCGGCGATCAGCAGAGCGAAGAGGATGAAGCCGAGGACGGCGAGGGCGACGGTGCGCTCATTGAGGAGGATCCAAGCGCTCTGAGTTACGGCGAGGCCGACCAGAAGGACACCGAGGGTGATGAAGAAGGCGATCGTTCCGCGGCGTCGAGTGATGTTCATGCTGGCCTGTAAAGAGTGTAGCCGTTCGGCCACATGCACAGCAGACAGTAATTCCCTTGCCGATGGAACCGGCGATCAAGGTAGGATGGCTGGCATGAATCGACGAACATTATTGCAGGCTATGGGGACGGCGGCCGTTATGCCGTTTATGGGCGGTATCGCTGCGGAGGGGCAAGCTGCAGGGGGAGCCGTGGACAAAGATACGGTGTATGAGCTGCGCATCTACCACACGAGTAAGCTGGATGCGCTGCTGGCGCGGTTTGGAGGAGCGGAGCGGCAGATCTTCGAGCGGGTGGGGATGCACTGTGTAGCCTTCTGGACAGCCACAGATGAGCCGCTCAAAGGTGCAACGCTGATCTATATCCTGCGGCACAAGAGCCGAGAGGCCGCCGATGCCAGCTGGAAGGCGTTTCGAGCGGATCCAGAGTGGCAGAAGGTGAAGGCCGAGAGCGAGAAGGATGGGAGTCTGGTAGACAAGAGCGAATCTACCTTTATGGCGCTGACGAGTTTTTCGCCTAAGCTGTAGCCATTGAAGAGAGAAGAGAAGGCCGGCGTGAATAGGCACTCACGCCGGCTTGAGGATTGTGTTTAGCGGAACTCGGCACGGCAGCCGCGATCGACCCACACGCCACGGCGATCGGCGCCCCAGGTCTGTCCCTGAATGCAGGCCGAGCCACTGATCTGACGAGTCAGACGGACATTGCGGGGATTGGTGCCCGGCGGAACCGAGCAGTAGTTGCGGCGTCCATCGTTGGAGGAGCAGGTAAAGGTCTGGTTACCGTTTCCACCGCCCCAGCCGCCGCCGTTTCCGTTTCCATTTCCGGTTACAAACTCGGCACGGCAGCCGCGGTCAACCCAGATGCCACTATTGTCGTAACCCCAGGTCTGCCCCTGAATGCAGGCGGAGCCGCTGATCTGGCGGCTCAGACTAACTCCTCCGCGAGTATTTGCACCGCAGAACTTTCTACGTCCATCGTCGGAGGAGCAGGTGATGGCCTGATTACCGCCGCCACCCCAGTTGTTTCCGCCGCCCCAGCCACCACCGCCGCCTCGTCCAACGGCGAATTCAGCGCGGCAGCCGCGGTCGACCCAGATGCCGTTATTGTCGTAGCCCCAGGTCTGTCCCTGAATGCAGGCGGAACCGCTGATCTGGCGGGTCATGCGAACACCGCCACGGGTGTCGGCGCCACAGTTTTTACGACCACCATCGTTGGAGGAACAGGTAACGATGGCACCACCACCCTGTCCAAAAGCTGCTGCGGCGGCTGGCGCGGGCGCGGCAAAAGCTACGCTACAGCCAAGGAAGGAAAGCACGATCAGTGCATGAAATTTGAACTTTGCGATCAATTGGCACCTCTTTTCGAGTCTGAGATCAAGAATACGGTTCCCGGAAATCTTCCCGTTTTGCAGCGTGGCCCATGAGAATAACCCCTTGGCTTTTATCTGTCGAGATAGATGCATCTTAATGCTGGCGGGTATGTATCGAGAAACACAAGGCTTCGAATTTAATGGACGTTAAATGAGGGAAGGGGAGCAGATAGCTGCTCCCCTTCTTTGTTCGAGGTTTTGCTCTTACATGCCAGCGGGTTTGGGATCGGCCGGATCGAACTTTGCGATTTGGACCTTCTTCGCGAGGCCGATCTTCTCGAGCAGCCAGATGCCGTAGTAATTGACGTCAAACTCATACCAGGCGAGACCGTGACGAGCGCTGACCGGGTGCGCGTGGTGGTTGTTATGCCAGCCTTCGCCGCCGGTGAGGATAGCCACCCACCAGTTGTTGCGTGAGTCGTCGCGAGTTTCGAAGCGGCGCTTACCCCACATGTGCGTCGCTGAGTTGACCAGCCAGGTGGCGTGCAAGCCGAGCGAAACGCGGAGGAAGGTACCCCAGAGAACCATGCCTACCGCTCCGACGATGCGATGGCCTGGAGCAGCAAGCGCAGCACCGAGAGCCAACTGGAGGAAGCCAGCGATGGTCAGGGGAAGCCAGTGATACTTCGACAGCCAGACATGGACTGGGTCACGGGTGAGGTCAGGAGCATAACGGCCGAGCAGAGCGGTCTCCGAGTGCAGAGCACGTCCAGAGAGAATCCAGCCGGCATGTGCCCACCAGCTTCCATCATGCGGAGTGTGCGGGTCGCCTTCGTGGTCAGAGTTCTGGTGATGGACGCGGTGCGTGGCTACCCAGAAGATCGGGCCGCCTTCGAGCGCCATCGTGCCGCAGGCGGTCACAAAGTACTCGACCCACTTGGGCGTCTTGTAGCCGCGGTGTGTCAGCAGGCGATGGTAGGCCATGCCGATGCCGACGTTGATGGCGAAGAAGTACATCACCATGGCGACGGCGAGATTTGTCCAGGAGAAGAAGAACAACGCAGCAATGGCTCCTACATGAAAGATTGCCATTGCAATGGACGTAATCCAGTTGATGCGTCCCTCCTGGTACTTGCGCCCCATGCGAAGGTCATCGCGAACCTTCTGGGCGGGGCGGGAGACAGGGGTGAAGGCCGATTGGGCAGTCTCGTTCGCAGTGGCCTGAGAGATTTCTTCAGCGGGAATCAGGGATGGGGTCATAACGTCTGTTGCTTCCTTCCTAGAACTTCTGATTCGAAGCTAACAGGATGCGAGCGCAGTGGATGTAAGACTTTTGTAATGCTGGAAGGCTCCCCCATTCCCTGAAAATTCAGGCGTTTTCGGGGTAGAGATCGGAGTGCGATTGAAGGGAGATAGCCGGGAAGACGTCCCAGTTGACATATTCCTATATGGGAATATACATTTCTCTTCCATGGCGAGAGCTGCTACTACTGCCGATGTCTTCAACGCGATTGCGGAGCCCCGGCGCCGGGAGATCATCAGCGTTCTGGTCGATGGACAGGAGCGCGCGGTTGGCGATGTGGTCAAGGTTTTGCGGATGTCACAGCCGACGGTCTCCAAGCATCTGGGAGTTCTGCGGCGGGTTGGCGTGGTTACCGTGGTCAAGCGAGGACAGCATCGGATGTATCGTTTGAACGCCGCCGAGTTGAAGCCGGTCCACGACTGGGTAAAGACCTTCGAGAAGTACTGGACGAACCAGATCTCGCGCATTAAAGAGAGAGCCGAGCGGAAGGCCGTGGAACGAATTGGGAGGGCTCGTACTGAGGCAACGAGAACTGGTGATGTTGAAGACTAGTCGGTGCCCAGGGAAGGCAGTAATGATTTCGATCTCGAAAGGAGAAGAAGAGAATGCCGGCAATTGAACAGGAGATTCAGACACTCGAAGTCGTAAAGGAAGAGGAGATTGCGGCTCCGATCGATGTGGTCTTCGAGACGATTCTCGAAGAGATGGGACCTTATAACGAGACACCGGATGGCAAGCCTCTTTCGATGAAGCTGGAGCCATGGCCGGGCGGGCGGTGGTTCCGCGACCTGGGCGACAACAAAGGACATTGGTGGGGAAATGTGCAGTCGTTCAAGCCACCGGTTCTGCTTGAGATCTGTGGGCCGTTGTTCATGTCTTATCCGGCGACCTCGAATGTGCAGTATAGGTTGAGCGAAGAGAACGGAGTGACCCGGTTGAAGTTTGTCCATCGCGCTATGGGCTGGATGCCTGCACCGATGATTGAAGGAGTGCATGAAGGCTGGGGCAGCCTGGTCGCGAGAGTGCGGGAACGGGCTCAGAATCCAAGGAAGAGATCGTAGAAAGCAGAAGACGTCGGCATCACGATAGGAACGAGAACGCTTGAGCGAAGTACAAATTCTGATTCGACAAGGAGGATGCGATGAGCATAGCAACGACGGATCATGACGTAGTCTCAGGAACGAAGTGGCTGGAGGCGAGGAAGACGCTTCTGCAAAAAGAGAAGGAACTCACGCACCATCGGGAGGAGATCAACCGGCTTCGGCGTGAGCTTCCATGGGAGAAGGTGGAGAAGAAGTACACCTTCGAAGGTCCGAATGGAGAGGAGACACTGGCCGATCTCTTCGGAGAGAACGATCAGTTGGTCGTCTATCACTTCATGTTCGGACCCGGATGGAAGGAGGGCTGCCCGTTCTGCTCGTTTCTTGCAGACGGAATCGATGGAGCGGAGGTGCATCTGAGAAATCACGATGTCACGCTGCTGGCGGTTTCGCGTGCGCCTTTTGCTGAGATAAAACCCTTCAAGGAGCGAATGGGCTGGAAGTTCAAGTGGGTTTCGTCCTATGGGAGCGATTTCAACTTCGACTACCATGTTTCGTTCAAGAAGGATGGTTCGGCAGAGGGACAGATCGAGTACAACTACGGGTCGATGCCTTTCTTCAGCGAAGAGATGCCGGGAACCAGCGTCTTCTATAAGGACGCAAACGGAGATATCTTCCATACCTACTCCTCGTATGGACGTGGAGGCGAAGCGCAGTTGCTGGCGTATAGCTACCTCGATATCACTCCGAAGGGACGGAATGAAACCGGTCCTCGACATGACCTGACGGACTGGGTGAAACACCACGACAAATATGCGAAGGCAGACGGCGCGTCCTCGTGCTGTGGAGGCCACTGATGTACGCGGAGAGCTGCTGTGTCCCTGGGAGGCACAGCAGCGACACCGCGCGGACGGGATCGCACCGAACGGGATCGCACCGATCCAGGAAGGCCGCGCAGTGGGGAGCTCCCGTGCTGGTGCTTAGCCTGATGCCGAAGTGTCCGATGTGTGTGGCGGCTTATCTCGCGATGGCGGGAGTCGGGGTCTCGGCAGGTGCCGCCGCGTGGCTTCGTGAAGGAGCAATTGCGCTCTGCATTATGGTGTTGGGGGTACTGGTTCTGCGTACGCTGCAACGGTGTCAGCGCAGCAGAGCGGTCGCTGTTTCCCCGGCCTTCAGGTAGTTGCCGTAGCCGACGATGACGGTCGAGCCGATGAGTAGGACGAGGCCGAGGGTTACGAGAACCTTGGTGCGCATGCTGGTTCCGCGCCATTCCTTGAGGGCGAGACCCCAGATGGTGGCGAAGATGATGATCGACGCCATGTGCAGTGTCCAGGAGGAGAAGTCATACTTGCCCATCTTGGTCTGGCCCATGGAGTAGAAGAAGAACTGGAAGTACCAGATGACTCCGGCCAGGGCGGCGAAGAAATAGTTCGATGTGAGTGTTCGTCGCGAGAGGTGGTCGTAGGTCGAGGGATCGAGCGGGTCGAAGTCGACCATGGTGTTACCGGAGGCGTGAGTGGCACGCATGGGGTTAAGTCCGGGTTGGCCGAAGAACTGTTTGACGGATTGGTTCTTGATGATGAGGATGACCGACCAGACAAAGTTGGTAAAAAAGCCTCCCCAAAGAACGACGATGAGGACCGGCAGGTTCTGCCAGAGGTCCAGCTTCTGATGGGCGAGCAGCTCCTTCCGGGCGACCTCGGCGATGGGTGCGCCTGCCTTGAGGCCGAAGGCGAAGAACGAGCTCATGATTCCGGCGAAGACAGCGACAGCGAGTCCTTTGCCGAAGTTATAGTCCACCTCTCCGGCCTCTGCCTTCTCTTCCGGGGTGACCTCGCGCTCTTTTGAGAAGCCTGCGGCTCCGTTGACAGCGACTGCGATGAGGCAGACAGCTACTCCCACGAGGATGATCTGGCCGGAGTGCTCATGCATGATGGTGGACATCTCGCCGGTGTAGATCGGAGGGATGAGGGTCCCGAAGGCGGTGCAGAGGCCGAGCGCGATGGCATAGCCGAGCGCGATTCCGAGATAGCGGATGGCGAGGCCAAAGGTAAGACCACCCATGCCCCAGAGAATGCCCCATAGGATCGCATAGTGAATGCTGGTGGGGTTCTGTCGATAGGCGGTGCAGAGTATGGTGGAGAGATTGGGAACGAAGATCCAGGCGAGCAGGACAGGGGCTACGATCCACGCGGCGAACCCCTGAATGAGCCAGTAGACCTCCCATGACCAGCGCTTGATGCCGCGGAAGGGAATGAAGTTTGTGGCCGAGGCGAACCCGCCTATCCAATGATAGATGACACCGAGAAATGGATTTGGTCCCACGAAGACTCCAATTTGAGGAATGATAAAGACAAGCTTCTCGCAAGCGCGGTATCGTAGCTGAGAACAAATTGTATCTGGAAATAAACTCTCTATTGAATAAAGTACAGCTGCAAGGCATTTGGAGGTAGGTCTGCGAGTCTCCCTGTTTATTACCTGTTATAACGACACCCTGTTTCCTGAGACAGGGAAGGCCGTAGTCAGAGTACTTGAACGACTGGGCCACACGGTAGAGTTTCCCGCGGGACAGACCTGCTGCGGGCAGATGCACTGGAACACAGGCTATCAGGCCGAGGCGCTTCCCCTGGTGGGGCGGTTCGTCGAGCAGTTTCGCCACGCCGAGGCAGTGGTGGTTCCTTCTTCGAGCTGCGTGGCGATGATGCGCGACCATTACCCGAAGATGGCCGAGGAGATTGGAGACCGAAAGCTGATCTCTGAGGTAGCTGAGCTGTTGCCGCGTGTGTACGAGTTCTCGGAGTTTCTGACGAAGCGGCTGGGGCTCGAGGATGTGGGCGCTTATTATCCGCATCGCGTTACATACCATGCCAGCTGCCATGGTTTGCGCAATCTTGGGCTGGGAGATGGCCCACTGCGTCTGCTGCGCTCGGTAAAGGGGATCGACCTGGTCGAGATTGAGAGCATGGAGCAGTGCTGCGGCTTTGGAGGGACGTTCGCGGTGAAGAACGCCGATGTCTCCAGCGCGATGCTGGCCGAGAAGACGACGGCGGTGCTGAACACGGGGGCCGAGGCATGCACGGCCTGCGACAATAGCTGCCTGATGCATATTCAGGGAGCACTGCACAGACAGCGTACCGGGGTAAGGACCGTTCATCTGGCCGAGATTCTGGCGAGTGGCGAGGAGGGAGTCCTGTGAACCCTGCGACGACGGTACTCGATCCCAAAACCTCGCCGACGTTTCCGATGGCGGCCCGGGCTACGCTGGAAGATACACAGCTCCGAAAGAATGTTCGTCATGCGACGGAAGTAATTCAGAACAAACGTGCCCGCGTTGTTGGCGAGATGCCGGACTGGCAGCAGCTCCGAGAGAGCGGACGGCAGATTCGGCAGCACACGATGGATAACCTGGACTTCTATCTGGAGGAGTTTGAGCGCAACTGTACGCGCGCGGGAGGACAGGTTCACTGGGCACGAGACGGTGAGGAGGCCAAGCGCATCGTAACGGCGCTGGTGAAGGCGAGTGGATCTTCTGAGGTCATCAAGATCAAGTCGATGACCACGGAGGAGATTCACCTGAATCTTACTCTTGAGGCAGCGGGGATTAGAGCTTACGAGACGGACCTTGCGGAGCTGATTATTCAGCTTGGGAACGACCAGCCGTCGCATATCGTGGTGCCCGCTCTGCACAAGAACCGCCAGCAGATCCGAGAGATCTTTCAGCGCGAGATGAACCTGCCGGAGCTGGGCGAAAAGCCGCAGGATCTTGCCGATGCGGCGCGCAAGTTTTTGCGGGAGAAGTTTCTGCGGGTGAAGACCGCGGTCAGCGGAGCGAATTACCTGATCGCTGAGACCGGCGGCGTGTGCATCGTGGAGAGCGAAGGGAATGGGAGGATGTGCCTGACCCTGCCGGATACGCTCATCACCATCGCCGGTATCGACAAGGTGCTTCCTCGATTTGAGGATCTCGAAGTTATGCTGCAGCTCCTTCCGCGTTCGGCGACCGGGGAGCGGATGAACCCGTACAACTCCATCTGGACGGGCGTGCGCGAGGGAGACGGGCCGAAGAACTTCCACGTTGTGTTGATGGACAATGCGCGGACGGAGGTTCTGGCCGACAGTGAAGGACGGCAGACACTAAATTGCATTCGCTGCGGAGCCTGCCAGAATGCCTGCCCCGTTTACCGGCAGACGGGAGGCCATGCCTACGGTTCGGTGTACGCGGGGCCGATCGGGGCGATTCTTACGCCGCAGCTGCAGCAGCTTCATCATGCGCAGACGCTGCCTTATGCTTCGTCGCTGTGTGGAGCCTGCTATGAGGTCTGCCCGGTAAAGATCAACATCCCCGAGGTGCTGATTCATCTGCGCAATAAGGTGGTCCAGCAGAAGGGGCCGCTGAACCCGGAGGCGCTGGCGATGAAGACTGCGGGAGCTATCTTCCGCTCGGAGAGCAGGTTCCGCGCCGCGCAGCGTCTGGGGAGATTTGCCGAGACTCCGCTGATCCGCAGGGATGGAAACGGAGATGGCTGGATCGGATGGCTGCCGGGGCTGCTGGGCGGCTGGACCCAGGTGAGGGATCTCAAGGAGATGCCGAAGGAGACCTTCCGCGAATGGTGGGAGAAGAGGGGGAGTCGTGGCAACTGAGGTGAATGGCGGAATTGACTCTTCGGTGGCGCGGACAGAGGTTCTGCGGCGGATTCGTGCGGCGAATGGACGACCGGTTGAAGGCGCGAATGTTGCGGAGCAATGGAGCGGGATTCAACGGGAGTATCAGCGGTCGGCAACTCGTTCGCGGGAGGAGATTCTCGATCTTCTGGAAGATCGTCTGCACGACTATGACGCAAATGTGGTTCGCACGGATGAATCGGGGATAGCCGCTACGGTGGCGAAGCTGCTGACCGAACGTGGGCGTCGAAAGATTGTGATTCCTCCGGGGCTGAATCCGGCGTGGCTGCCGGAGGGGTTCGATTTCGTGGTGGACGAGGGTGCTCCTTCTGCGGAACTCGACGGATTCGAAGGCGTTATGACGGCTTCGACCAGTGCAATCGCTATAACTGGGTCCGTAATACTGCAGAATGTGCCCGGGCAGGGAAGGCGGGCGATCTCCCTTATTCCTGACTACCACCTCTGTTTTGTTCGGGTTGAAGACGTAGTGGAGACGGTTCCGGAGGCCATCGCAGGCCTGAAGGAGAGATCCATACTGCCGACTACGTTCTTTGCCGGTCCGTCGGCAACGGCTGATATCGAGATGACCCGTATCAAGGGGGTCCACGGGCCTCGGTTTCTGGATATCATTCTGGTCGGGTAGGCTCGCTCACCGATGCAAGCCCCTCTTTGATGCGGGATTGCATCCTAGTTAGGCAGGCCCCCACCAGTTGAAAAGAAGTTTTTACAATTTCTTGACTCCCGGATGAATGAAAACAGGGATGCGGTCGCGAGCTTGATATATAGTTTGTCCGACGACGTGAAACGAGACGTTCACGAGTGGCAGCCAAGCCGGAGCGTGAGGTCATAGTCTTCAAAGATCGCACCGGTGGCCTTTTGAACCTATAAGCCGTAGCTGCATGCCCTGCGTGAGCTGTCTCTATTTCAGAGTTCTGATGAGGTGTCTGCGATGAAGTCCCTTCTTCGGCGGCCCGCTTTCCTTTCCACAGGGCTTTTATGCCTGATCCTTTGTCCGCTTGCGGCCTGGCCGCAGTCGAACTTTTCTTCCCAGACAAGTTCTTCTTCTCAACGAAGGCCTTCGAGAAATGTGCCCGGGGGCAAGTCGGTCTCTCGTGCGGCAGATGGAGTCGTGATCCCGGGACCACTGCGTTCCTTCCTGCGCATGGCGGGAATCAGCCAGAAAGTAGCGCCGGAGGATGTACTGCCGCTGCTGGCCCGCAACGTTTTCATGCAGGGCTACAGCCGGGAAAGACCTACTGAGTTCCTCCTGTTGTTGGATCGCTATGTTCAGCAGGCTCGCGAGTTACAGATCCTCGCGGGCAGCAGCTCCGAGATTCGCGTGGAGGGTTGCGGCGACGTAGGAACCTTGATTCAGATTCTCGGCTATCGCGTCGTCGGCAATTGTCAGAATAAGAATCTTACGCTGGCGACGTCGGACCCTGATCGGGCCTTTCTGACGATCGATTCCGGATTTCCGTTGATGACGTTGGAGGAGTCGCTGCAAAAAGGGGTTCCTTTCCACTATGCCTTCCCGTCGACTCGCGTTCCTGTGCTTCTGAGAGAGACGGACTGGATGGGGGTGAGCCGTAAACGGTCCTCGAGCAATCTTGTGGACCTGCTGCTGCGGGAGCCGGTCGTGGCTCGGCTTTATTGGGCGATGTCGCGCAACGACGATGAGACAAATCTTGCGCTCGCTAAATCTCCGGGGCTGTGGAAGCTGTCGGGATTCGCGCCGGTACTGGATTTCTACGGAAGCCAGATATCGATTCGCTCGGGGAAGGTGATCGTACCGGGAGGGACGAGGTCCGAACCGGCCTGGAGAGAGCTGGTGGGGGCAAGCCCGGAGGATCCGGGCGAGTTCGTTACGCATCTGCTGGCGAAAGATAATGGCTGGCTGGCTGCATACTATGACGCCATGTCGCGCGTGAATCGTGTTCAGCAGGAGCACCTGACCGAACCGGCACGGATGAAACATATTTATGAGGCATTTCGTTCTCCCGACATTGAGCCGGCGTCGACAGCAAGCGTCTTTCGCAAGGCCCCGGGGCTGCTGGTGCTCTTTACCCGCGTCGATTGGGACGCGGATGGGCAACCTCATGTTCCGGGCGGGCTTGCAGTCTGGAAGGAGATTCTCGGACAGAAGGCCGACTCGAAGCTCGTAAAGAACTGGGGCAAGCGTGCCCGCGGCTGGAACAACTCGGAGCAGTTGCTGGAGGCGATGGCTTCGCTCTCGCGGCTGGACTCCGATACGGGCCCACTGCAGACTTATCTGACACTGACGGAGATCGATGCACGACGGTCAGCCGACCGGAAACTCTCTCCGGATGTGGTTAAGTTGCTGGCCGGCAGGTACCCACGTTTCGGGACCTGGTATCTGATGTTCTCGGAGTTCCCTGAGCTGACGGACGAATCGATCACGCGATTCATGTCTGTGTCAGGGTCCATCAGCGATATCTCGAACCAGACGCTGCGTGGCAATGCGGTGGGAGCTTTCCAGGCAAACGTCGGAATCTGGCAGATCTTTGCACGACAGGGAGAGATACCAGCCGGCGAGTTGAATGCATCGTGGCTGAAGGCAATTGGACCATTTGCAAACATCAACTCTTCAACTCAGCTCTTTGACGCGACACGTGCTTCGTTGAGTGACGTGATGCTGGTCGCCGTGGGTAAACCACATGCCACTGAGGACGACCTGATCGAGAAGATGGCCGGGCCTGCGCAGCAGAGCTCCGAAGGTCAACGGACTCATCAGGAGATCGCCGATCGTATTCGAAATGTGCTGGAGGACCAGAGACTGGTCTCTCTCGACACACTCTTTGCATTAAGCGATGGCCTGAGCTCGATGGCGAATGGTTCGCCCGCTCCACAAAATATGCTGGGGCTGGCAGGGGAACTACGCGAGTTCGAGATGCCTCGGCCGATCTTTACGAACAGCGAGAAGATCACGTGGGCTCCCGGAGTTTATTCGACTCATCATGCTGAGCTGCAGATCAAGACCGATCTGACGAAGGTGATCAAGGGGCCGGGTACGAAGGCGCAGCTCGAGGCGGCACGCGGACAACTGACGCCGTTCCTGCGGGATGCTCTTGTGGGATTGAACTATGCCTACTATGAACCGCCCGGAGCCCAGGTTCTGCATAACAATTCATTGTTCGTGCGGTCGCACGACTTTTCCGGATTGACGGTGACCTCCATCGAGAGATCGTGGCTGGCTCCGGAGCTGATGGGAATAGGCACGCCGGCAGGAGGAGGAGCCTATCTGATGGGCTCGCTGGCGGACCTGCCCTATGCGTTGGCGGCGACCGAGCAGGACTTTATCGCTCCGGAGAATGTACAGGCACTTATCTGGAAGGAACTCGTTCCGGATCTCCTGGTCAGCGCTACCGTTCCGCGCTGGTGGAGCGTGAGCCCGGTAGAGCTTCACGCTGTGACTCTGTACCAGAGGTCGGGCGAAGAGCTTCTGCTTGCTTCGGAGAAGAACGCTGAGCTGCGGGGGCAGGTGGTCCAGATCCTCGCCGATCGCATGGCTCCTCAGCGATTGGAGACTTTGGATAAATCACTCGCGAACGGCGAAGATGCGATTGCGGTGCTGGCCCAGACTATGCCGGCGGATACCTTCTTTTTGGCCGCTGAGTTTCGTCGGAGATATCCGGGACAAGTAGTCTCCGCAGGACCGCAGAGCCAACAGCTGGAGGCGTTATGCACGAAGTCTCCTGACGAGACTTCGGCAGAGAGGCTTTCCCGTGACTTCGGTGTTCCGCACCCGGTGCTTGCGCGCAGCTATGCGTCCGGGCTGCTTTATGTAAAGCCCTTCCCCTCTTTCGGAGGAGAGTCCAGCCGGCTCTTTGGCGAGTCGTGGGAATCGAGCAACCTCTACTGGGCTCGTCTGGCAGACGAGAACGGTTTTGAACCGGCGACGCTCAATCGTCTGGTGCCCGAGCTGACACGACGCATGACGGCGAAGATCTTCGCCACCGATCTCGAAGACTGGCCCGCTCTGGAACGAGCCATGCAGGAGACGGGGGAGGAGTTCCGACAGGGAAAGGTTGCGCCACTGCCAGTGGCGGCTACAGCTACATCGTTGCGGGGTCCTGACGGGAACCGGCAGGAGACTGCGATTGGAGGGGTGCGGTGAAGAAGTATTTTCTCTCTGTTCTAGTGTTGTCTTCGTTGCTGGTGCTGGGTGGTGGACGGCGTATCGTCGCTCAGGACGACAAGATTCTGGTCAACGTGGTTCTGGTGCAGTTGAACGTTGCTGTGACTGACCGAAAGGGGAACTACATCAGCGGCTTGAAGCCCGAAGATTTTGCGATCACCGAAGATAAGATATCGGAGAAGATTGCAACGTTCGAGGAGGGCAACGAGCCTACGCGCAGGCTGGTGTTAAGCGGGCCTGAGGGCAGAATGGTGCAGGCGACACAACCTGCGGCTCCGCCTCCCGGCTCTTCCGATGCACCTGTTGCCGGTCCTACGATCACGGGTGCGAATGTGTTCATTCTATTCGACACCAGCAACTACATGTACCGAGGCTTTGTCTTCGCCCAGGATGCGATTGCGGACTTTGTGCGCTCGCTCGAGGGAGTCTCGCGTGTTGCTTTCTATTCTTACAGCCGCGACTTGTCTCGCGGTGTTCCGCTTACGGCGGAACGCTCAACGGTGCTGCGCGGAGTACGCAGCACCGTCGCGGGGGACGATGCCGCTCTCTACAACTGTCTTCTGATGACCGTGAAGGATGCGGCGCAGTTCACTGGCCGCAAGGCGATCGTTGTCTTCTCGAATGGGCCCGACAATGCGAGCCTGGTGCCGCCGGAGGATGTTGCGGAACTCGCACAGTCGACCGGAACGATCATCTATATGATCAGCACGCGAGATGCGCAGGCGGAGCCTATCTCGACCGCGGTCTTCGAGCGCATGAGCAAGGCGACCGGAGGCAAAGCCTACTTTGCCAAGAGCTGGAAGGATGAGAAGGACGCCTTTGCTTCGATTCGCGAGGATCTCGCTCATCTGTATTCGCTGAGCTACTATCCGCAGCCGAATCCGAATCGTGGCTGGCGAACCATTACCGTGAAGCTGGTAGGGGAGAACGCGCAGAAATACCGCATTCGTACTCGCGATGGATATCGCGTGCTGAAGCCCACACAGATTGCGACAACGGCTTCTCCTGCCGCGTCTTCTTCTCCGCAGTAGGCGAGGCGTCAGGGCTGAAAGACGAGGCGCGCTCCTTCACCGGGCTCTGTCCAGAGAGCTTCAACATCGCGAAGGGGTACGGTGCGGATCTTTGCCTGGAATGGTTGTTTTGCTGCCTCTGTGAAGAAGTCGCGAATGGACTCTTCAATCTGCTTCATGGAAGCGCTGCCGAAGCCGCTGCCCAGCAACTCCAGGCCTGAGCTGCGAAGTGTCGCGGCGGGAAGAGTAATTGTAGGTCCTGCACTTCCACCGACCTGAACGAAACGCACTCGGGGAGCCGCATGCCGCAGCCCCTTCTGAGCGATCGCCTCGAGAACCGCCTCTGCCGGTTGGCCCCAGAGATAGTCGAGGACGATATCGACACCGGCGTTATTCCACTCTTCGCGAAGGGCTGCCACTAGTGTGTCGCGTTCCTGACTTAGAGAGATGACCGAGTCGGCGCCGAGCGCTTTTAATTCATCCACGTCGACGTGTCTGCCCAGGGCGACAACGTACCGTGCTCCCAGACGCTTTGCGATCTGGATGGCTAGTTGGCCAGCCGAACCGGTTGCACCCAGGATGAGGACGCTTTCGCCTGCGACGAAGTTGGCCCGAGCTTTGAGGGCCACCCAGGAAGACATTCCAGGGTTCGCAATCGCGGCTGCCGTGGTGTCGTCGAGTCCATTAGGCAAGGGAATCAGGAAGTCGTTGCGCGCTACCGAGAGCTCAGAGAAGGTTCCGAAGGGAGGCCGTGCGGCTCCGAAGAAGACATGCGTGCCGTCTTCAAGCTGACCTACCCCATCTACGCCTGCGACAAAAGGGAACTGGCCCGTGCTGCCATAGTGCGTGCCGTTCGCTAATGCCTTGACGATGGGATGGAGACCCGCTGCGGTGACCTTTACGATGCGTTCTCCCTCCTGCGCGACCGGATCGGGGAAGGACTTGTAGCGTGGAGGATTGGCATAGCTTTCGACGACGGCAGCATTCATGTGAGAGATCCCCTCTTCTCAGCATAGATGACGCTGCCTTTCATTCCGATGCAGAGGATCGGTTATTCCCCTTCCGTCAGATAGCACCGCAACAGTCCACAGACTACAGCGATGATTCCCCCGAGCAGCATCAGAAGCGGCGCGATCGAAGCTTTGCCGAGGGCATAGGGAAGGAGGAAGATTCCAACGCCCGCATACATCAGAATGGTCAGCAGAGTTCGTACGGTTTCTCTGTTCACAGCATCCTCCTTTGCCACCGGGTCTTCTTCGTCCAATTTCAGATGCGACGTCGATGGTATAAATTGGCGTTGTCGGCCGGGCAAACCCTCGAGGAACATATATACCCGGCAGTTTCCATGCAGAGCAAGGCTTATCTCTAACGAAAGGTGTCTTATGGAACTCTTGTCTTTTTCGCGCTCGTTGCGTTCTCTCGCCGCTTTTCTGTTTGCCCTGGTTCTGGCGTCTCCCTCTTTGAACGCACAGACAAACGCGTCGCAGCTTGATGACCGTATCTCTTCGCAGGTCATCAAGCTGCAGAACGGCATTACGTTGAACTACGTCGTTCAGGGAGACCCAAAGGGGCCTGTGATCGTTCTGTTGCATGGCGCCGGCGACTCATGGCACTCCTTTGCCCGCGTGCTTCCTCTGCTGCCCTCAAGCTACCGTGTGTATGCAGTTACGCTGCGAGGTCATGGTTTGTCGGATCATCCGGAGACAGGCTACTCCCGCGCAGATTTTGCCGGAGATATTCTCGAGTTTCTCGACCAGTTCCATATTCAGCACGCAACGCTGGTGGGGCATTCACTCGGCAGTTTCGTTGCGCAGGTGGTGGCCGAGAAGGATAACGGTCATCTTGACCGTTTAGTTTTGATCGGTTCGGGGCCGGGTACGCATAAGGCAGGCTCGTCGGAGGAGGGGGTCACCAGCCCCTTTGCGAAGCTGACCGATCCGGTTCCGTATACCTTTGCCCGCGATTTTCAGGCAAGCACCATCTACTATCCGGTGCCCGCATGGTTCTTCGAGATGATGGTCGGAGAGGCGCAGCGAGTTCCGGCAGCGACATGGCATGGTTTGGGGGCAAGTATCGCGGCGAACAACTCGCTCGACGACCTGAAGAAGATCCGGGTACCTACGCTGCTCCTTTGGGGAGAGAACGATTCGATCTTCCACCGCGAGGACCAGGAGACGCTTCTGAAAAATATTCCTAAAGTATCGCTCAAGGCCTATCCGGAGACCGGTCATGCGCTGCATTGGGAGCGGCCGCAGCGATTTACCAGCGATCTGCTGGCCTTCGTTGCCTCTAAGAACAGCAACTGAGAGGCTGTGCGCCTCGGCGTTCTTCAGGAGAAGCGAACGGTAAAGGTCTCACCCGCTTTGACGGGGAGGACCAGCTCGTCGGGGCCAGCTCCGGGAATGGGCTGTGTGGACATAGGTGAGATCGAGGCGATCTGCTGCCCTTTGGGGGCGAGTATATGGTGCGTCAGGTCGAGATGCGCCTTCAACATGGCCACGGTGGCCTTGCCGTTCTCCCATGTGAGATCGATCTCGAGGCCGCCGCGTGCACGCAATCCCCGGAACGAGCCCGTGGGCCATGCCTTCGGCAACGCCGGAAGGAGGCGGACGACGTTCGACGCCGATTCGACGCCCCGCAGCTGAGCAGCTTCACCGCTGCCACCGCTTGCGTGAGACTGCAACAGCATCTCAACCATGCCTGTCGGTCCGCCGCAGTTGCCATCCATCTGGAAGGGCGAATTCGCCTTCTTTCCGCAGACATCGAAGAGATTGCCGCGGGTTGAGTCGGCGAGAAGGCGCTGAAGGCTCTCGTAAGCCGCGTCGCCATCCTCCAGGCGGGCCATGCAGCAGAGAATCCAGGCACGTGACCACCCTGTACTGCCGCTGCCTGCTGCAAGTCTGCGATCCAGTGTGACGCGCGTGGCGCGGGCCATGTCGGGTGTGCGGTGCGGCGTGATCTGATCGTCGGGAAAGAGCGCAAACAGATGCGAGATGTGACGGTGGCCGGGCTCGTCGTCTTCGTAGTCCTGCTGCCACTCCTGCAGGTTGCCTGCTTTGCCGATCTGGAAAGGCGGCAGCTTGATCAGGGCCAGTCTTGCTCGGTTATGCAGCTCTGCGTCTGCGGTGGCGTCCCAGTCAGGTGAGGCCGCCAGTACGGATGCCGACTGCAACAGGCGTGTCAGGACAGCCCGCACGATCTCGATGTCCATCGTAGGCGCCATGCAGACGTTATGAGCGGTGCCGTCGGGAAGCTTGTACTTGTTCTCGGGCGAGCAGGAAGGCCCTGTCACCATGCGCTCTGTCTTGGGGTCCGTGACCAGGTAGTCGAGGAGGAAGAGGGCATTTTCACGCAGGTGAGGATAACCCCGGTCACGCAAGAAGGCTATGTTGCCTGTGTAGTCGAAGTGATCCCACAGGTGGAGCGCCATCCAGGCGGCTCCCATGGGCCATACGCCGCCGCCAAGACCGTCGATGGGAGAGGAGTCTCCCCATATGTCGGTGTTGTGATGAACGACATAGCCGCGGGCGTTGTAGTACTTCCTGGCAGTGATGTAGCCGGGATTGCGGGTCCGGTCGATCAGGTCGAAGAGAGGAGAGTGCAGGTCGGAGAGTGCGGCTCGTTCAGCCAACCAGTAGATCATCTGGATATTGATGTTGACCGTGTACTTCGATCCCCACGGAGGGTCGACCGACTCATTCCAGATTCCCTGCAAATTTGCCGCGAGCGTTCCCGGTCTCGAGCTCGATATCAGCAGGTAGCGCCCGTATTGAAAGTAGATTCCGAGAAGGCTCTGGTCCTCGCTGCCTGCTTTGATCTTTGCAAGTCGCTTGTCGGTTGCGATATTGGCGTTCGGGTCTTCCGCGGCACCAATCGTGATAGCAGCGCGGCGGAAGTATCGCTGGTGATCGACGATGTGCCGCGCACGCAGCTCGGCGTAAGGGCGCGAGGCGGCGGCGAGGATATTTTTGACGACCGCTTGCCGCATCATCGCTTCGCCTGCCGGGTAGCGATAGCTTGTAGCGCAGTCGAGGAAGAGCGTAACAGCGGTTGCGTTGGACACGACCAAGGCGTTGTTCTTCGTGGAGGTAATGCCGTCGGTCGAGACGGCCAGAAGCTCGGCATAGTAATGAATGCCGACCTGACGCTCCTTGACCGGCAGCCCCGGATTGTCGTTTACCGGAAGAGCATCGCCAAAGATCTTGAGTCGGTTCTGCGCGAGAGCCGCAGCCTCGAAGTGGGCCGGACGGTCGAGCGTGGCTGTGAAGCTGATCTTTCCGATACGGTCTGCCGTAAGACGGATCACGATGACCTGATCGGGGGCGGAGCTGAAGACTTCGCGCCGATACTGCACACCTTCGTGGGTAAAGCTTGTGGATGCGATGGCGGTATCGAGGTTCAACTCCAGCCGGTAGTCGGTGACGCTGTTCAGATCACCGAAGTCCAGGTGCAGATCGCCGAGGGTCTGGTAACAGGGAAATCGCTGGGGAATCGAGAGGAAGTCCGTCGGGACGAGTGCCTCTGCCTCCGCAACCTGTCCGGCGAAGAGCAGCTGCCGCATGCGCTGGACTGTCTCCGCCGCCAGAGGGTTGTTGCGGTCACGCATCTCTCCGTCCCAGATCGATTCTTCGTTTAGCTGGATGCGGTCCTTACCGGGGTGGCCGAAGACACAGGCCCCCAGCCGCCCGTTGCCGACGGGAAGAGAGTCCGGCCACGTGGCAGCCGGTTGATCGAAGAAGAGCTTATAGGGAGTCGGATCGTCCGACGGGGTCGATTCCTGCCAGGGAAGAGCCAGCGCCTTATGCTGCGAGATCGCTGCGGCAGCGGCAGCGGAGGTAGCAAGAAAGCGGCGGCGCGTCGGGCCATTCGACATTGATATAACTCCATCGCTAAAACCGGACGATCAGATCCGGTTTGCGTTCTCTCTCGGCAACGAGTCGTTCAGGGTTTCAAGTGTTCCATGCGCAAACTTCGCGCTCGACCATTTTAGAGCGTATGCAGCATCCTGCTGTGAGAGCTCAAATGTTTCTCCACCATACACATTCACGATGGTAACGGTTTGAGGGCGGACGTGAGAAACCTGCCATCTGTAGAACAGACTTTTGCCGGTTTTGCAGCTACTTTGCGAAGAGCTGGCCCAGGTCGGCGAAGGCTTTGAACTCGAGCGCATTTCCCGCCGGGTCGAGGAAGAACATCGTCGCCTGCTCACCGACTTCGCCTTTGAAACGAATGTAAGGTTCGATAATGAATCGGATCTGAGCGGCCCGCAGGCGGTCGGCCAGCGCCTCCCAGTCCTGCATGGAAAGAACCACGCCAAAGTGGGGTACGGGGACGTCATGGCCATCGACGGGATTGTGATGCCCCTTATCCTCTCCTGCGGAGGGTTCCAGATGGGCAACGATCTGATGCCCGAAGAGGTCGAAGTCGATCCACTGCGAAGAACTTCGCCCTTCGGGGCAGCCGAGGAGGCCGCCATAGAACTCGCGGGCGGCGTTCAGGTCGTCGACAGGAAATGCGATATGAAAGGGTGTAAGCGGCACCAGGAGGTCTCCTTGCGTTCATCATACGATGCACGCTGAGCCCCGGGGACGCTTCTCAGGTGTGCTGGGCGGGCAGGCGAACAACAAACTCTGTGTTCCCCGGGACTGACGAGAACCGGATAATGCCGCCGAACTGATCGACGATACGGTGCACGATGCCCAGGCCGAGGCCTGTGCCGACGCCTACCGGCTTCGTCGTGTAGAAGGTGTCGAAGATGTGCGCCTGGCTTTCGAGGGGGATTCCGCTGCCATCATCGGCGATGCGGATGCAGATGTCGGTGCGCTGGCTGTCGGTGGGTGATTTCTCTGCCCAGGTCTTCACGCTGATCTTTCCGTGGGGGCCGACGGCGTCGATCGAGTTGTCCAGCAGGTTGGTCCAGATCTGGTTGAGGCCGCTGCATTCGCTCTGAAGAGGGGGAAGGTCAGGAGAGAAATCCTTTTCGACTGTAATCTCTTTCTCGCGCATCTTGTGGCTCAGGATGACCATCGTCGCGTGAATGCTGCTGTTGACGTCGATGGACTGCTTCATGCCTTTGCCTTCGTAGGCGTACGATTTGACGGCCATGACCAGATCGGAGACGCGTCCGATGCTCTCTTCGATGGTTCCCACCAGCTGCATGCTCGAAGCCATCGCTTCAATCCAGTTCAGCGCCATGGAGAGCGTAGAATTTGGAAACTCAGTGCGCGCGCACTCGAGATCGTCTGCCTTCAGGCCGATCGAAACCAGCGTGGGAGCCATCTTCCAGGCATTCTCGATATTGGCTCCCTCCATCCACTCGGCCAGCGCCTCCTCCGCATCGCTCTGCTCGAGCGAACTCATCACGATCGACTCTTTTGCGGACAATGTATGCTCCTGCAGATCGTAGAGGCACTGTTTCTGCTCCTGGCTCAGGTCGGTCTTGCTGAACTTCGCGGAGAGCTCATGCATTCGCATGAGGTTCGAGCGAAGTTGCGAGGCGGCTCGACGGGCTGCGGTGCCGGGATTGTTCAGCTCATGCATCAGGCCCGCAGCCAGCGTGCCCAGAGAAGCCATCTTCTCCTGCTGGATCGTTGCACTCTGCATCTTCTGGAACCGCTTGGTCATGTTGCCCAGAATCGCCTTGCGGACGTCGGGGCAGGTCGTCATCAGGCTCCAGAAGCCCTCTTCGCTGATCTGCACCAGATGGCAGGCGTCCTCTGCCCTGAGGTTGACCGCATTTGGAATGTTGGCCAGCAGGGGTAGCTCTCCAAAGGCATTTCCGCTCGGAATCGTGGTGACTTCCATCTCGCGGCCGTCGGGCATGGTCTGCGAGATGGCGACGTTGCCTTCGAGCAGAACCCAGAAGTTGTGGGCGGCCTCTCCCTGGCGAACGAGGACGTCGCCCTTCTTGAGCTGAATCTCCTCCAACCCGTTCAGACAGCGTAATTCCTCGTCTTTGAGTGAGGAAAAGAGAGGCGTTGCTCTCAACTGTGTGAAGAGAGCATCACTGATGGTCTCTGTGACGGGGTGTTCGATTTGGGAGTGTTGGCTCATGGATTTGGTGAGTGTAAGCCTTTCAAAGTGTCGCAAGATATTGGTGAACGAACTGGATTGCGATAGAGCCTTCGCCGACCGCCGAGGCGCACCGCTTTACGGAGTTGTAACGGACATCGCCGGCAACGAAGATGCCCGGGACACTGGTTTCCAAAAGATAGGGTTCACGGTCGAGCTTCCAGCTTCCCGGCGCCCTGGTCTTGAGATCGGGACCCGCCAGAATGAAACCCTTGTTGTCGCAGGCGACCTGCTGAGGCAGCCAGTCGGTCTTGGGCGCTGCCCCGATGAAGATGAACAGCGAGCTGGTCTCGCGGCCCTCTTCTCCCTGCGGGGTCCTCAATGTCAGATATTCGAGATGGTCGTTCCCGGACATGGATACGATTTCGGTGTTTGTCTCGACGATGATATTCGGCGTGGCCTCAATCTGGTCGATCAGGTACTTCGACATGCTTTTGGCCAGGGAGTCGCCCCGAACGATCATGTGAACCTTATCGGCGTAACGCGAGAAGTGCATCGCAGCCTGCCCGGCGGAGTTGGCTCCGCCGACGATGTAAACCGTCTCGTTCACGCAGCCCATCGCCTCAGTCAGGGCCGCGCCGTAGTAGACGCCTGCGCCCTTGTACTGTTCGGCTCCCGGAACGTCCAGCATGCAGTAATCGACCCCGGTCGCAACCAGGCAGACGTGACAGGTGATCTCCTGCCCGTCGTTCATTACGACGATCTGGTAGTTGTTTTCAGAGCGGATACAGGTGACGCGCTGCAGCAGGAACTCGGCCCCAAGGCGGGTGGCCTGGAGGTAGGCACGCTTGGCCAGCTCTTCACCGCTGAGGCCGGAAGGGAAGCCAAGATAGTTTTCGATCTTCGAGCTGGAACCAGCCTGTCCGCCCGGAGCATTCGGCTCGACGATGAGGGTACGCAGGCCCTCTGAAGCCCCGTAGACGCCAGCGGCGAGTCCGGCTGGACCGGCACCTACGACGACGATGTCGTAGAACTTCTGCTGGGCCTGGGTGGGCATTCCCAGCTTGGCAGCCAGATCGGTCGAAGTTGGCTGGATCAGAGCCGTTCCGTCGCCGAAGAGCACGACAGGAAGCTTGGAATCGTCGGCGCCCTTCTCCTTGAGGAGGGTAAGAGCATCAGGGTTCTGCTCAGGATTCATCCAGACGTAGGGGATGCGGTTGCGGGAGAGGAAGTCCCGCACGGCGTGATCCTTGGGCGACCACCGCATGCCGACCACGCGGATTCCCTCGAAGGGAGGCTTGTACCCCTGTTTCCAGGCCTCGAGAAGATCATCAAGAACCGGATAAAGCTTCTCCTCAGGAGGATCCCAGGGCTTGTTGAGGTAGTAGTGGATTTTGGCTGAGTTGATGGCGCGGATGGCCGCCTCGGTATCGGCATAGGCGGTCAGAAGCACGCGCTTGGCGTCCGGATAGATGCACAGGGCCTGTTGGAGGAAGTCGACGCCGGTCATTCCGGGCATGCGCTGGTCGGAGAGGAAGAGGGCGACGGTGTCGTTGCGCTCCTTCAGCTGGCGGCAGATATCGAGCGCCGCGCCGCCGGAGGCAGCACGGACGATCCGGTAGTCCTGGCCATAGTGGCGGCGCAGGTCCTGCACCACAGCTTCCAGAACGCTGGTGTCGTCGTCGATCGCTAGCAAGATGGGCTTCGGCATACCCTTGTTATACTTCGCGGACCGGTGCATGTGCACACAGCACCTGTGATTTGATGGATTAGACACTCTTTGGGATTCAAAAAACAGGAGTTCGCCGAAACGTTTAAAGTTGGGAGCTGGGAGAGGATTGCGAATAGAGATGGCCGCTACGAATCGCCAGGACGGTTTGTCCGAATTGAAGACACAGCGGTTACGCCGGCAGGGAGGTGCCGATGAAAAGAGTGCGGGGCAGGCTGCCCCGCCCCAGGAGAGTTCTATGAACCGCATCATTCTTGCCGATAATCAGGTGATCTTCCGGGCCGGAGCGGCACGGATTCTGGCATTGGAAGAAGATATGCGCATCGTCGCCCAGTGCGAAGATGAGGCGAAGCTTGTGAGTGCCCTGGAGAGCCTGCGCGGCTCCATCCTGCTGGTAGCCTCCAGCCTTCGCGTCGATATCCCGGCCCTGGTGGAGCGGGTGCGGTCGATGAACAGCAAGATCGTCCTGGTCGCAGAGAATACCGAGCAGGTTGCAGACGAACTGGTGTCCCTTCTTGACGGAATCGTCTGCCGCAATATCACCGCCACCGACCTGGTTGACGGGGTGCGCCGAGTGGCAAAGGGACAGCGATACATGCAGCGGGCGAATGTTACGGCCATCCACTCCTCCGACAGCGTGGGAGCCCGTGTGAGAGACCGGCTGACTCCGAAGGAGATGCAGATCGTCGCTCTGATCGTGCAGGGGTGCAAGAACAAGGAGATCGCCCTGCAGTTGGGCACCAAGGAGCAGGTTATCAAGAATTACCTGCGCGGCATCTACGACAAGACCGGCGTCTCCGACCGACTAGAGCTGGCATTGTTTACGATCCACCACCGCGTTCTTGCCGAGGCGGCAGCGAAGGCGGGGAACCTGATCGAGATGAAGACTGCGTAAAAATTTCATTCTGCTGAACGTGCCAGCAGAGACCTCGGTTCGTCATGGCTGTTTACGGCCCAGCCCCATTTGCTCAAATTTTTTGGGGAGGCTGGCCTAACCGATCTTTTCTCCAATGCTCTTCGCCTGAGTGAAGAGCAGAAGGTAATCCGGCCCACCGGCTTTTGAGTCAGTCCCGCTCATGTTGAAGCCGCCGAAGGGGTGTGCCCCAACCATCGCGCCGGTGGACTTGCGATTGAAGTACAGATTGCCGACATGGAACTCATCGCGAGCGCGATCGAGTTTTTCACGCGAGCTGGAATAGACCGATCCGGTCAGACCGTATTCGGTATTGTTGGCGATAGCGAGGGCTTCATCAAAGTTTTGCGATTTGATGACTGCCAGTACAGGTCCGAAGATCTCTTCCTGGGCGATGCGCGCTGTCGGGCTGACGTCGGCGATAACGGTGGGCGCAATGTAGTAACCACCTTCGGGCTTCTCAATGGTTTTGCCTCCGTTGAGCAGGCGGCCTTCGGTTTTGCCGATTTCGATATATCCGAGGATCTTCCTGTATGCCTTTTCGCTGATAACCGGACCCGTGTAGGCGTTCTCGACGGGATCCCCTGTGACAAGCTTCGACACCCGTTCCTGAAGGCGGTCGCAGAAGACGTCGTAGATACTGGCGTCTACGATGGCGCGGGAGCAGGCTGAGCACTTCTGGCCATTGAAGCCGAAGGCGCTGGCGACAACTCCGTCGACTGCGGCATCGAGATCGGCATCTTCTTCGACAAGGATGGAGTCCTTCCCGCCCATCTCCAGAATGGTGCGCTTGATGAAGATCTGTCCCGGCTGCGTGCGCGCGGCGCTCTCGTGGATCTCGAGCCCTACGGCTTTCGAGCCGGTGAAGGCGATAAAGCGTGTCCTGGGGTGAGCGACGATGGCCGAGCCGAAGCCTGGACCTTCACCGGGGCAGAAGTTCACAACTCCATCGGGAAGGCCAGCTTCCTCAAGCAGGTTCATAAAGCGGGCGGCGATGGTCGGAGCGTCAACGGAGGGCTTCAGGATGACAGTGTTTCCACAGACAATGGCGGCGGCGGTCATCCCGGCCATGATGGCGAAGGGGAAGTTCCAGGGGGGAATGACCGCCCCGACTCCCAGTGGGATGTACCGGAGCTGGTTGCGTTCTCCGGGGAACTGAATCGGCGTCGTTGCGGCGTCGAGTTTAAGGGCTTCGCGGCCATAGAACTCGAGAAAGTCTATGGTCTCGCCCACGTCGGCGTCGGCCTCGCCCCAGTTCTTTCCGACCTCATAAGTGAGCCAGGCGCAGAACTCGAACTTGCGCTCGCGGATGAGGTCCGCCGCGCGAAAGAGCAGTGAAGCGCGTTCGGTCGCGGATTTGCGGCTCCATGCAGGAAAGGCAGCGAGAGCGGCTTGCACGGCCTCTTCAGCGAGATCCGCCTCGGCGCGCTGATGGATGCCGACAACCTGTGCGGGGCTGGCTGGGTTGATCGAGATGATCTTATCCCGGGTCTTCAGGCGGCGACCCCCAATGACGATGTCGTACTCACGCCCGAGCTGAGTTTTAACTTCAGCGAGAGCGTCCTCCATGGCCCTCTTGTTTTCGCTGGCGGAAAAGTCGAGGAAAGGCTCGTTGGAGAAGGGAGTCTGCGCGGTACGCACAGTCGTTACGGGGGTGAGGTCAGCGGTCGCCATACGGTTAATTTTAGTCCTGTTCTATGAAACGGCGATGTTCAGGAGAAAGAAGGAGATCCGCAATTTTCCTATATGGCGACCCTTTCTCCCCGGGGGCTGAACCTTGCATGACGTTTGATCGCAGTCGCAAAATAGTGGGCATCTCTGTCTGGAGGTGACCCATGTTTCATCGTCGTCTTCTCTCACTGGCTCTCGGATTTGCGACGTTCCCTCTCTTCGCTCTGACCCCCGGTTCACAGGCTCCCGATTTCAAAGGTACTGACTCAACCGGCGCGACTCACATGCTGTCCCAATATCGCGGCAAGTACGTTGTCCTCGAATGGGCTAACCAGGGATGTCCTTACGACCAGAAACACTATCTGAGCGGCAATATGTCGGCGCTGCAACGACAGTGGACGGAGAAGGGGGTTGTATGGCTGTCGGTTATCTCGTCGGCTCCGGGAGAGCAGGGCAATGTCACTCCCGCTGAGGAGAATCAATACCTGAAGAAGGTGAAGGCTACACCTACGGCGGCTCTGCTGGATCCGGAAGGGACCATCGGAAAGCTCTATCAGGCCAAGACGACACCGCACATGTTCGTGATCGATCCGCAGGGCAAGTTGATCTATCAAGGGGCGATCGACGACAAGCCAACGACTGATTTTGCCGATGTTAAAACCGCTCACAATTACCTGAACGATGCGCTTAATTCAGCGATGTCGGGCAAGCCGGTTCCGGTGGCGAGCACTCGTCCCTACGGCTGCTCGGTGAAGTACAAGGATTAGATCGCTATCTTCGCTTCTCGGATTTGATCCGGGCGATCTCTTCCATGCGTTGTGCCAGAAGCTTTTCACGTCCCTCATTGGTCGGCTGGTAGTAACGTCGACCGGCCAGTGAGGGTGGAAGGCATTCCATGTCCGCTACGCGACCTTCGACGTCGTGGGCGTACTGGTAGTCCTTTCCGTAATCCAGCTCTTTCATCAGCTTTGTCGGCGCGTTGCGGAGATGGAGAGGAACGGGCTCCGCAGCCGTGGCCTGGATGTCTCCACGCACCGTGTTGTAGGCGGTGTAGACGGCGTTCGACTTGGGCGCGAGGGCGAGGTAGACGACGGCCTGCGCGAGGGCCAGTTCGCCTTCCGGGTGTCCGAGGAAGTGCATTGCATCTTTTGCCGAAAGGCAGAGATTGAGTGCTTCCGGAGCGGCCAGCCCGATGTCTTCGACGGCCATGCGAACGACGCGGCGCGCAACGTACATGGGGTCTTCGCCGGCTTCGAGCATGCGTCCCAGCCAGTAGAGCGCGGCATCCGCATCGGAGTTACGCACACTCTTGTGGAGCGCGGAGATGATGTCGTAGTGCTGTTCGCCATGTTTGTCGTAGAGCAGGACGCGACGCTGCATGGCCTCGGCAGCGATGGTTTTGGTAAGGGTGTGTTCGTTCCTCCCCTGAACCAGCCGGGCGGCCACCTCCAGGGCATTGAGAGCGTTGCGTGCGTCTCCGCTGGAGTAGGAGGCGATGGTGGCGAGCGCTTCCTCTTCGGCGGCGATGCCCCAGGCTCCCAGGCCACGATCAGGATCGCTGAGAGCGCGCCGGAGAAGGGCGACCACCTGATCTTCGGTGAGTGCTTTGAGGGTATAGACGCGGCAGCGCGAGAGCAGCGCGGCGATGATCTCGAAGGAAGGGTTCTCGGTGGTTGCGCCGATCAGACGGATGGTTCCGCGTTCGACATAGGGGAGGAAGGCATCCTGCTGGGCTTTGTTGAATCGGTGAATCTCATCGACGAAGAGGATTGTGCGCGAACCCATGTGCGAGGCCTTTTCGGCATCGACCATGACCTGCTTGATCTCCTTGATGCCGCTGAGGACGGCGGAGAACTCGATGAAGGTGGACTGGGTGCGCTGCGCGATGATCTTGGCGAGCGTGGTTTTGCCGGTTCCTGGAGGGCCCCAGAAGATCATCGAGGTAGCGTCGTCGTTTTCGATGGCGACGCGCAGGGGTTTGCCGGGGCCGAGAAGATGCTCCTGCCCGACGTATTCTTCGAGCGTGCGAGGACGCATGCGTTCGGCAAGCGGAGCCTGGCGCGAAGTGGCTGACGCAGACGCGATCGGCGTGGAGTCGAAGAGGCTCATCGGTTGGCTCCAGTGGGTCGGCGGCGAAGAGGGCCAGGTATGCGCGGCTCAGGAAGAGCTTTAGCAGCGGGTGGGGTAGAGGGAGTCCGCTGACGTGAGGCCTCGTAGAGAAGAAGAGAGGCTGCGACGGCGGCGTTGAGACTCTCCACAGGACCCGGGCAGGGGATCGTGATCTGTGTGGAGGCGAGTGCCAGCCATTCCAGTGCGAGCCCCGCGCCTTCGTTGCCGATGAGGAGCGCGCTTGGGTGGCGGAGGTCTGCGTCATGTGCCGCGAGCACGCGAGTGGGTGCCGTGCCTACGGCTGCGAATAATCGAATGCCATGGCCGGTCTGCAGATGGGCAATCTCATCCCTGGTTGCGCTGACTACAGGTATGCGGAAGATGCTTCCTACACTGGCGCGCAGGGCCTTCTGGTTCCACGGGCTTACGGTGCCCGGTGTAACGAGCACGCCACTTGCTCCGAAGGCTTCGGCGGAACGGACGATGGTGCCGAGATTGCCGGGGTCCTGCAGGCCGACGGCGATGACGATGAGAGGCGAAGCCTGAGACTCGAGGGCGTTTGCGAGCGTGTATTCAGGGGGCTGGATGAGGGCGGCGATCCCCTGTGGCGAGCGCGTCTCGACCGCACTTGCGAAGACGTCGGAGGTGAGCCGTACGATCTCGACGGTGTGCGGCAGGGCGGCGGGAGCCTCCTGTTCTTCGGTGAGGAAGACGATTCGCGGGACGATTCCGCTGCGCAGAGCTTCTTCGAGAAGGTGTTCGCCTTCGATAGCAACCAGACCGCCTGACAGACGGTCGTGTCCGGTGAAAGCCGCACGGAGTTGTTTGACCCGTGTGTTGGTTCGACTTGAGATTGCTGTTGCCGTTACTGCCATTCCAAGAAGTTTACGCGTCTTTGTTGAGTGTTTCGCAATGTGCTTTGAGCCAGCCTCAGGGGTGTGCTATGTTCCGAGATGGCCGCACGCGGCACAGGAGTTCCCCGACTTTGACGGCCGAGACCCTTCGCATTCATCCAGATGAGCCGGAGCCAGAGCTTGTTTCCATGGTGGCTTCCCGGTTGCACTCCGGACAGGTGGTGGCTCTTCCGACGGACACGTTCTATGGATTGGCCGTCGATCCAGTGAACCTTCGTGCCGTCGACCGGATTTACGAGTTGAAGTCGCGCGCCCGGCATAAGCCATTGTCATTATTGATTCACGATGTTGCACAGGCGTACGAGCTTGCGCGCGGTCTGGATACGGCGTTCGATCGGCTCGCGGAGCGGTTCTGGCCGGGACCTTTGACACTCGTAGTGAGAGCGGGATCGAAGCTGCCGTTGCGGGTGACTGCGAATACCGGCAATGTTGCGTTGCGCGTGCCCGAGGCGGCGATTCCGCGAGCGATCGTTGAAAAGATGGGGCTACCGATTACGGCTACCTCTGCGAATCTGTCGGGAATGCCGGAGTGTACGTATGCGAACGGAGTTCGCGAGCAGCTGGGAGACAAGATTCCATTGATCGTCGATGGCGGTCCCACGGCACGCTCCGTGGCGACGACAATTGTCGATCTCTCAGGCGGAGGCAACTCGTGGATGATACTCCGGGAGGGTGCCATTCCGACCCATGAGATTGCCTTGGTGTTGCAGCATTAGATTTCTGGTTCATCGGTATGCCGTACACTCGAAGTTTCAGCGGTCATGATTGTTCCGGGCACCCATCTACGTCGCAAGAGCTCGTCCACGAGCTCAAAATTGGCGCGCAGTCTCCTGCTTATCCTGTTTCTTGGGGCGGCGGTGTGGTGCGTGTATGTCGTGCAGCAGATCTCAGAGGTTGCAGATCAGGACGAAGCCCAGCAGGCCGATGCAATTGCGGTCTTCGGCGCGGCTGAGTACCTGGGGCGGCCTTCGCCTACGCTGCACTTCCGGCTCGATCACGCAGTCGATCTCTATCGAATGCAGGTCGCGCCGATTGTGATCACGCTCGGTGGGGGAAGCGACAAGGATTCCGGCAATACGGAGGGTGGAGTCGGGCGCGACTATCTGCTGGCCCATGGGATTCCCTTTGGCAACATCATCGCCGAGACGAGATCGACGGATACGGAGCAGCAGGTTCGCCGACTGGCAGCGATTGCCCGGGAGTTTAATCTGCACCACGTTGTTGTGGTCTCGGACGGCACGCATCTATTTCGCATTCGCGAGTTGTGCCGGGATGCAGGACTCGATGTCTACACTTCTCCCCGAGCCACGGTGGGGCATATTGGCTGGTGGGATCTTGCGATGCGATACACGCATGAGGTGGTCAGCTACACGGCCTGGAAGTTGCACCTGAATATCGGCTGGATGCGCCGCGGATTTTCAGGGGAAGACGATTACTAGCTCAGGGCAACCGCGATCAGGGCAGCGAAGAGCGTAGAGGTGAAGTTCACCAGATCGTTCCCAAGCCAACCTTGCCGCTCGACGGTTGCTCCCAGAAGGCTGTCGAAGAAGAGTCCAGCGCCGGCGGCAAGCAAGATCTTTCCCTGGGTCGGCCAGACGAGATGGTGAAAGGCTCCGATGGCGACAACGATGGCTGCGGCGATGAGTCCGGCTGCTGTGCCGATGAATGTGATGCCCCCATCTGTGCCGGGAGGAACGACGCGCCCCGTGGTGAGCAGGCGGGCGGGATGCCCAGTGGCCTGTCCAATCTCAGAGGAGACCGTGTCGGCAGTCGCTTCGGCGAGTGCGGCGATGCAGGCGTCGTATCGTCCGGCCGCCGCAAAGAGCCCGGCTATGCCAAGATTCGCGACGATCTGGGAGGCTCGTCTTCCGCGACGCGATTCGGAGAGCCCCCGTGCCTCCTTTTTGGCCCGTCCGAACCTTGTAGCGGCGAAGGTAAGCAGGAAAAGGGCCACAAAGGCAGGCAACAAGGGGTGAGGGGTGGGGTCCGGAGTATAAGGGGACCAGACCGCAGGAGCCTGGGCGAGGATAAAGCAGATGAGAAAACCGACTACGGAGGCCATGGGAGTCGCTGCGCGAAGGGCATAGACAAGGGCGGCGAACCCCGCGCTGAAGAGCAGGGGCTTCGCTATGGGCCATAGTGGAAGCGAGAGGTGGATTGCCGCCAATGGAGGGACCAGGGCGCCCAGAAGGAGCAATATTCCGGCAATCCAGACCAGTGCGCTCGATTGAGCTCTGTCGCGTGCCTCCGGAATCGATTTGTGCACAGGCGTCATTTCCTTGGTCATGGCAGCTTTTTATCCACAGTGATTTACAATCTGACCTAGAGCATAGCCAACATAAGCACCACCGCGGGAGCAGTTTTGCACTTAGGAAGAATCGAAGCAGAAGGAACCCCTCAGGTTCGGACCGATCGTCGATCCAAGTGGTCTCGAGTACGGTCTCGTATTCAGGCCATCTCCACCTTTGCCTTTGGAGCGGTGACTCTGGGATCGCTTATCGGGTGCGGCAATACCTATCGCCCGGTGGTTACCAGCATCAACCCGGTGGGACCTGCGGCGCAACCGGCGAGGTATGCCGTTGTGATCTCCGATCCGGCGCCCCAGATACCCAATACAACTCTCCCAGGACTGGTTACGATCGTCGATTTCTCCGGCGATACAGTGTTGGTTACAGCGAATATTGGAGTTCACCCCTACTACTTCATCCTTAACGCCGCAGGCACGACTGGCTATACGCTGAACGGCGACAATACGATGACGAGCTTCGGTATCTCGACCACGCTGCAGACCAGAGACGTGGTACAGACGACTCTGCTCAGTGGGGCTCAGCCGAACACCATCTTCTCGGATACGACGGCGCTCTTCGTCACCGAGCCTGGTCACAACGCAGTGGCGCAGCTCAAAGAGACACCTCCGCCTCCTTCGCTCTTCCAGGAGCTTTCGATTCGCAACCCGAACTACTCCCCGGTTTATATTGCCGGGACCTCGGGCCAGCCTCGTGCATACGTGATCAGCCAGAATATAAACGGCGGTCCCGGACAGGTCAGCGCTATCGAAATGTCGAGCAGCACAATTACGACTCAGATCCCTGTGGGAAGCACGCCGGTGTATGGCGTGATGACGTCAGACGGCAAGCGCGCGTTCATCATGAACAAGGGAGATGGAACGATCTCGGTCATCAACGCGCAGACAAACCAGATGGATACGGTTCCGTCTCCGGCTGTCAATCCCGTTCCCGTTGGATCTTCGCCGATCTGGGCTGATTTAGCTCCTACTCGGAATGTACTGGTCGTCGCCAACGAGGGCAATGGAACCTCGAAGGGCTCAGTAAGCATCATCAATATCCCGCTTTGCTCGGCGGCTGCTCTTCCGGGTAACCCGAACTGCGATGTAAATAACCCAATCGATGCGAATGGCTTCGGGCAGGTGCTGGCGACGGTTCCGGTCGGAGTCGATCCACAGATGGTTGCGGTGCTGCAGGATGGATCGCGAGCTTATGTGATCAACAAGGCGGATAGCACGGTCTCGGTGGTCAATCTGACGACGAACACGGTTACGGCCACCATCCCCCTCCCGGCGACGCCTCATCCCACCTTTATGGCGGTCATCAACGGCACCCCTACGGGAAAGGTTTACGTTACTTCTCCGGAGTCCGATCAGATGACCATCATCCGTACCGATACCGACGTAGTGGAGACAACTATTCCATTGCAGGGTAAAGGCGTGATGGTTCGTGCGCAGCTTCCCTGATCTTTCTGGATCAAGAAGAGAGAAGGCCCCGGATATATCCGGGGCTTTCATCGTTTTGGTACGCATCTTTAACGATGCGACTTTCTGGCGACTTTAGCTTCCGGCGAGAATGATGGGCAGCGTGGGAGACTGTGATCCTTTTCCATCTTCAATGGTGACGCCGAAGGCCTTTGCCTCTATTGCCCTGGGCAGCGAAGGAAGAATGACGCTGGCGTTTCCTTGTGCGTCGGGATAAAAGGTTCCGGCAGGGATGGGGTCGCGACCGTCAGCGGGGATAAGCCACAGCTCATACGTTTTATCCGGTTGCAGCCGATCCAGACCGTTTGCCAGAAAGATCAGGGCGCCTTTGCTGGGCACATAGATAGCTCGCCCTTGAGGAGCGGTCTGGAGTGACTCCGTGGAGACGGCTGAGAGCTGGATATGCCGTGCCTCAGGGTTTGTAATCGTCTCCAGAACCTGCTTCGAACCGGCAGCGTCTTCTTTCAGGCGTTCGATCTCGGCCGCCTGGAGGGAGATGCCTGCGCTGTAGCGATCACGTTCCTGATGGAGCCGGACTGCAGCGACGGCAAATCCCGCAGCCGTTATCCAACCCAGCCACAGGAAGAGCTTCCGGAGGGAGCTCCCCGGAGCAGGCCTTTGTGGATCGCTGGTCTCAAGTTGGTGCTTGCTTTGAGCGGCGGCATGGTGCCTGCCTCGTGTTGTAAATGTAAGCAGAGGCTCTTCGGAGGGCTCTCCCCCTGGCGTTGGCTCGATCATCGGCCTCGCCGGTTCTACAGGCTCAACAGGAAGGACTTTCTTTTCGCGCGCGACGCGCCTCAGGACACGCTCGCGAACCGCTGCGGGAGAAGGGTGTACTTCGACTGTGTGGGCGAACATGGCCAGATCACCCTGCAGATAAGCTAATTCCTCCAGGCAGAAGGGGCATCCGGCGACGTGTGCAGCTACAGTTTCATGTCCCTCACTTTGAAGGAGCTGCATTGCGAATAACGCAAGATCAACCGATTCGTAGTGGCTGGACACGCTCATTCGTGAGATTCCCTTCTGAGCGAGGCTAATGACTGATAGATCGCCAATTTGATAGCAGATGCAGTGTCGTTCGTGATCTCAGCTATCTCAGAGTGCGTAAGACCATCGAAAAATGCCATACCAAGTATCTTGCGATGGACTGGAGGAAGTGCTGTCACCGCAATGCGCATTCTTTCGGCCAGCGCTGTGCGTTCAGTCTCGTTCGACAGGTCATACGGAGGGGCCAAAGAGACCCTGTCGATGGTCGTCCTCGATCCACGCCGTCGAAGAGCGTCGATGGACTTATTACGCGCCGCCAAAGCGAGCCATGCTCCCAGGCTGTTGCGGCTGGCGAAAGGACGGTCCGTGTCATGCCAGAGCTCCATGAAAAGTTCTTCGACGATATCCGAGGCTGAGGCAGGATGGTGCAGAACGCGAAGAGCGACGGAGTAGACGATCGCCGCATAGCGATCATAGAGTGACGCCATGGCGGCTTCATCGCCGCGCCGGACCAGCGTAAGCAGCGTCGTATCGTCTCGTACCTCCTGGTGGGAGGCTTGCTGCAGCGCTGTCTCTCTAGTCGTCAAAACGCACCTGCATGGGAGAGATTCAGTTTCCTTTGTGGAGAACTCTTTGTCCTAGTCACTCTAACCGAAGCGTTGCAGGATGTACCCTTAATGGAAGAACTACTTTTGTCTACGATTCCCAAATCTGCAATGAAGACTCGTCTGGATAAATTGCTTGTCGATCAGGGGCACGCCGCTTCCCGGGAGCGGGCGCAGGCCTTGATTCTTGCTGGCAGGGTTCTTGTGAATGAGCAGAGGGTCGATAAGCCTGGCGTCAGTGTTCCTGAAGATGCGGTTATTCGAATGCTGGGTTCGGACCTCAAGTATGTCAGCCGTGGCGGGCTGAAGCTGGAGCATGCGCTGACCCACTGGAATATTTCGCTCGACGGGGTTCACGCAATCGATATTGGAGCTTCCACCGGAGGGTTTACCGATTGCATGCTGCAATCCGGAGCTGCGTCAGTTCTAGCGGTAGATACGGGATATGGGCAGATTGCACAGAAGCTGCGTGATGACCCTCGAGTGAGTCTGCGCGAGAGGACCAATGCTCGCAAGCTGGAGGTGGGTGAGTTGATCGTATCGGGTCAACCCGTGCCCAGCTTTCTGGCGATGGATGTCTCTTTTATTTCGACGACACTGGTGCTGCCTGCGGTATTAGGTGCGCTGAGTGCAGGCGAAGGTGAGTGGCAGGGAACAGCAGTCGTTCTGATCAAGCCGCAGTTCGAAGCAGGTCGGCATAATGTGGGCAAAGGCGGAATTGTGCGCGATCCTGAAGCTCGCAGGATGGCAATCGACCGAGTGAGCGATTGCGTCGCCGAACTGGGCGGTAAACGCCTGGATGTCATTGACTCCCCGATTCAGGGCATGGAAGGGAACCACGAGTATTTACTTCGCGCAGTTTTCTGCGGTGCCTGATTGTGGAGAACAGCCGTACACTAAAAACAATAATGTTCAAAGCAGCCATTATCTCGAAGCCACAGAAGCCCGAGCTCGCCTCTATCCTGCCGGAGCTGATCCAGTGGCTGGAGTCGCACAATTATGTTCCCCTGCTTGATTCTCATAGCGCGGCCTATCTGGGGTCTCCGACCTCGGTTCCGCGAGAGGAGATGGCGCAGCAGCAGCCCAACCTTGTAATTGTCCTTGGAGGCGATGGCACTTTGTTGGCTGCGGCTCGCGCCTTTGCGCAATCTCCGACGCCAATCCTGGGAGTAAATCTCGGATCGCTGGGCTTCCTGACGGAGGTTCCTCTGTCGGAGCTTTATACCTCCCTCGAAGCATGGTGCGATAACTGCGCCAGCATCGAGATGCGCGACATGATGCATACCGAGCTGTTTCGCGACGGTAAGCTGGTGAAGCATTGGGACGCGCTGAACGACATCGTCATCTCGAAGGGGGCGATCGCCCGCATGGCCGATTTTTCTGTCGAGATCGACCAGCAGTTTGTGGCAGCTATGCGCGCGGATGGAGTTATCGTCTCGACACCTACAGGGTCAACGGCCTATAACCTGGCGGCGAATGGACCGATCATGATGTCGTCGGTGAACGCATTGGTCGTGACGCCGATCTGCCCACATCTGCTCACGATTCGCCCGATTGTTGTTCCCGGAGACGCTCTGATCGCTATCCATATTGAAGGTGTTCCCAACCTGACGTATCTCACCGTCGATGGTCAGGAGGCAGTGGAGCTGCAGATAGGGGACGAGGTCAGGTGCCGTCGTTCCGAGCATAGCGTTCGTCTGCTTCGCCCACGGCGCAATGGTCTCTTCAGCGTGCTGCGCAGTAAGCTGAGCTGGGGCGAACGCTAGCTACGGCGCAACCATACGTCTTCAATCAGGTGGTCGACGCCTTTGTGCAGGATGAGGTCGGCGCGCTGCCGCGTGGGCTGAATATTCTCTGTCAGATTGGGGAGGTTGATCTCGCGCCAGATCTTCTGTGCGGTTTGAATCGCTTCGTCCCTCTCGAGGGTGCGATAGCGGTAAAAGTACGACGAAGGATTCTGAAATGCTGTCCTCTGAAGTGCGAGGAAGCGTTCGATATACCACTGCTCGAGATTGCCTTTATCGGCATCCAGGAAGATGGAGAAATCGAAGTAGTCCGAGGCTATGACGGAGGCCCGGGGAGGCGCCTGAAGAACATTGAGCCCTTCGAAGATCAGAATGTCCGGTTGCCGGATGACCTGCTGTTTGTCGGGGATGATGTCGTAGCTCAGATGGGAGTAAACAGGAGCCTCGATGACATCTTCTCCGGATTTGACGGCGTGTAGAAAGTTCAGCAGGCGGGGGAGATCGTAGCTTTCGGGAAAACCCTTTCGCCGCATCAGGTCTCTCTCCTGCAAAACAGCATTGGGATAGAGAAAGCCGTCGGTGGTAATCAGCGCGACATTGGGATGGCCAGCCCAGCGGGAGAGCAACGCCTGCAGAGTGCGGGCGAAGGTGCTTTTGCCCACAGCGACGCTTCCGCTGATCGCGATCACAAAAGGGGAGTGATCGTTTTCGCGGTTGAGGAAGCCATCCTGTACGAGAAGGAGTTGTTTGGCAGCTTCGAATCGAAGCTCCAGGAGCCGCGACAGCGGAAGATACATCTTCTCGACTTCGGCTACCGAGAGCCTGTCGCAGAGCCCGCGCAGGGCCGCGATATCGTGGTCGGTCAGTGGGAGTGGAGCATCGCGGCGAAGCGTGGCCCACTCTTGTCTGCTGAAATGTTGAAACGGACTGGAAAAAGTCATGAGTCGAGAAGTTTACATCCGATTCGGTGCTCTTACTTACGTAGAGCGATTACCGGTCCGCTAACGGGATGGCAGAAGACCTTGCCGTGGCTCAGAGCGATCTTTCGCTGTGCCAGAGCTGCCATCTCGGGGTCATGGGTAACCATGACAATTGTATGGCCCTGTTGGTGGAGCCCCTGCAGAAGTTCGACGACGATCTTCTGGTTGGCTGCATCGAGATTGCCGGTCGGTTCGTCGGCAAGGAGGATGGGGGGATTATTGATGAGTGCTCGAGCAATGCAGACCCGCTGCTGCTCGCCGCCGGAGAGTTCGCTGGGCAGATGCTCGGCACGGTGGCCGAGGCCGACGCGCTCGAGGGCAGAGCGTGCCTCTTTCTCGTCGGTCATGGAGTGAAAGTATTGGGCCAGCATTACGTTTTCAAGGGCCGAAAGATAAGGGATCAGGTGGAACTGCTGAAAGATAAAGCCGATCTTGTCGGCGCGAAAGCGGTCGAGCTCCGTGGCCGACATCGTGGCTACGTTGACGCCATCGATGTGGAGTTCACCCTGGGTAGGGCGATCGAGACATCCGATCAGGTTGACGAGCGTACTTTTGCCGGAGCCGGAGGGACCGGTGATGGCCACCCATTCCCCGGCGACGATGGAGAAAGACGCATGATCAAGTGCGCGCACGGTGCCCGCGTGTCCAACGTACTCTCTTGTAACGCCGTTGAGCGCGATGACCGCGCAGTCAGGCCGTGTTCCTAAATCGACCAGGTTTTCCATTACCAACTCTTTTGTACCATCTTCCGTCACTCACCTTTCAGCAGGGCTGCAGGTTCCAGCCTTCGCAGTACGCGGACCGGAAACAAAGCTGCGAGGAAGGCGATCAGGATGTTCAGCAGAAAGACCAGCGGCAAAACACCGATGCGCGGCAGTGTGGCGGTGTGGAAGTTCAATTGACTGATAGCCCAGGCCGCTGCGGATCCGAGAATATATCCGGCAGCCACGCCACCAAGGGCCAGCACCAGAGCTTCAAGGAGAAACATCGCCATCAGGTTGGATTGTGATCCTCCAAGTGCCTTCATCAGGGCGAAGTCTCGGCGGCGCTCAAGCACGCTGGCCGAGAGCGTCGCGAGCACGCTGACCGCGACGGTAAGAGCGATCAACAGAACTGCTCCGTACATCAGAGCGTGTGTCTTGTCGACGATGCGGCTCTCTCCTTCGACGAGCTGGCGCACGGGATCGACCTTCATCCCAGGAAGGGCCTGCCGCAGCCGTACGATTGCTGCTTCCACCTGTGTCGCACCTCCGGGAACCTGCACTTCGATCACGCTGGGATGCGCTCCGGTCCAGGTGGTAAATGTAGCCATCGGCAGGTAGATGCGGCTGTCTTCATCGCCTCCGGTGCGAAGCCGGCCCGCTCCTCGTAACGTGAGGGGGTGACTGCCAAAGGTAAGTTGAACATTGTGCTCATCGGCGACGAACTGAGCGGCACGTTGGCCCAGCAAGGCAGCGTTGGCGTCTGTGGCTGCGGGCCATGCGTCGACTTGCCACCAGGAGTTCAACTTACGCACTGCATCGAAATCGGTTCCGACGACGACAATCGGCGTTCCACGATCCGTACTGGCTACGGCGTAACTGAACTCCGCCGCCTGAGCATCGGAACCTGCGGTAGCGAGAACTTTCGCAAGTGCATCGGCCGGAATCCCGTTATTGCTGTCGGCCGCTGTGACAACGATGTTCGCGCCGAAGCTGCGGAATTCGCGGTGGAGTTTGGAATCGAGGTCGGCATAGAGGGTAAGCAGCGCAGTAGCGACCGCTGCTGAGACAGTCATCGCGATCAGCGCCGAGAGGCTTCGTGCTCGGCGGTGCACCAGCGAGCGGCGAAGGATCGCTCCCATGCTCAGATGACTCATACGTTTGCCCTCAGAATGGCAGAGGGATCGGTGATCAGTGCCCGGCGTATGGCTGGTGTGCTGCCTGCAATGGCGACGATCAGAGCCAGGGTGACCACGACAGGGAAGAGCACCGGGATCAGCAGGGAGCTAATCGTGGTGGGGCCATCCGTGGCAAAGATTCGTGCTCCCAGCCACCCGGAGAGTCCAGAGCCGGCGAGATACCCCAGTCCTCCGGCGAAGATGGCGAGAAGACCAGCCTCAGCGTAGAAGAGCAGGGCGACGGTAGTCTTGCTGGCGCCAAGAGAACGCATCAGGCCAATCTCGCCCTGTCGCTCGAGGATAGCGGTTGCCATGGCGGCGCTTACGGCGAAGCCTGCAGCCAGCAGAGCGGCAGCGCTGATGAGCCACATCAGACCGCTGATGCGCTTGAGCACGGTTCCTTCACTCTGCTCGACACGTCGCACCTGCTCGGCGCGGGAGCCGGGGATCGCCTCTCGGATCTGGTAGGCGATGGAGTTTGCATACGGGCGGCAATACCAGATCTCACGCTGAGCCGGGGAAAGAGTATCGGGATCCTTTCGGGCGAAAGCATCCTCAGGCTTCGTACGTGCGCTTACTTCGACGCGGCGGACCGCATCTTTGACGCCTTCCATTGCCTGCGCGACAGAAAGATCGACAAGTATCTGGTTATCCACATCATCGCCTGTCGAGACAATTCCGCTGACCTGTGCCGGGGGATCGTTCTGCAGGTCTTTTTGCGCGTTCCCTTGTAAAACGAATGCGCTGCCGATATGCAGTCCAAGTTGTTTCGCCAACCTGCTGCCAACCACGATATTCGTATGGCCGGTGTGCACCGCTTCGGAGGGCCATGTGCCCTCCAGCTTCCACCATGGGTGAAGCGTCGGTGCCCCCGTCGTGATCCCCTTCAGATCGTGATTGAACCACAGCCCTGTCACCTTGACGGGCGTCGCGGGGCCATCCACACCCCCTAATAGGGCAGAGCCATTTACCGGAAGCTCCGGGCTGACTCCCATAATGTTGTTCGCCCAGAAGATTCCGCGGAGCTTCGCGAGATCGCTCTCGTGCAGATAGGCTCCGCCGGATACCGGCTTCACGTCGACTCCGCCTACCTTAACTTCGAGCTGATCGGCGGCGGGATAGACGACGATGTTTGCGCCGTAGGCCGCGAGCTCTTTGTGGATACGGTCCCCGATGGTCGTTGCCAGGGCGAGCATGGCGGTGACGGCAGTGGTTCCGAGCAGGATCGCCAGGCCAGCCAGCGCCTTTCGCCGTCGCTGGCGGCGGAAGCTCTCCATCAGAAGTCGAAAGAACATCGTTCTCTCCTAGCGCTCAAAGACCGAGATCAGTGTCTTCAGCTCAGCGGCCTGGATGATTACCTGTCCCCCAGTAACGCTGCTCTTCAGTGGAATGGGATTGCAGCCGCCAGCCTGCCCCATGGAGGACGCGTTCAAGGGAGAAGCGCACATCTTGCACGTAATTCCCTGGCTTCCGATATAAAAGCCAACCGGCCCGCAGATACGACAGGCATCTCCGACCGAGACGATATTGCCGTCGGGCTTCTTGAACAGGAGAAAGCGAACTTCCACGCTTCCGCCCTTGCCGTCGTCCATCTTGACGCCATAGCGGTGGAGCTGGTCATCGTTGATGTCCGCTGTCGGTAACGTAACCTGGCTGCCTACGAGGGTGACGGCTGAGGTCGGGGAGAGAGAGGTCGAGCTCTTGGCGTAGATGAACTCGGCGGTCGACAGGAAGATGAACACGAAGCTTGTGACCACGACAGCGTTCATCCACATCTTTTCGCGGCGCTGACTCCACTCGGCGCGGCGCTTGTCGGCAGGGGTAGCGTTTGCCGCGAGTGCCACTGGAGCCCTGCGGCGGTACTCCATCAGGATCATCAGGCCCGCCAGAGCCATCATGGTTACAAAGAAGAAGAGATCGTTGCGGACGATCGGTCCGATCAGCCGCATCTCGGCCTGGCTGGAGGGAAGTACACCATTCTCGCTCAGCTCATGCAATCCACTGACGACCAGCTGGAAGGCTACGAAGTACAGAATGACTGTGGTGACACGGAAAAAACGCTGCAGGTTGATCTTTACGCTGCCGCGAATGAACAGAACGCCGAAGACGACGGAGACAGCGATACCCAGCAGGGTTCCGGTAAAGCTCAAAAGCTCAGTGGAGTTCAGGGTGACTGCGGAGAGAATCAGGACGGTCTCGACACCTTCGCGGAGGACAAGCAAAAAGACGAAGAAGAACAGGCCGATCTTCGAGACGCTCGCTCTCTCCGTGGTGTATTGAGCGATCTTCTGTTCAATATCTCCTCGCATGGTCCGGGCAGCTTTGTGCATGAACCAGATCATGCTGATGACGAAGACGGCGGCGGCGAGCATCACCCAGCCCTCGAAGATGTCGCTGTTGAGCTGGGTCCGAGCCAGTACGACGGCTCCAACGACACTGGCTGCAATCGCTGCCCCAAGAGCCCAGAAGACCGTCCGCTTCAGCTCTGAACGGCCGATTTTGGTCAGATAGGCAAAGACAATTCCGACAATCAGCGAAGCTTCCACGCCCTCGCGGAGAGTAATGATAAAGGCCTGCAACATTGGTGGTTCTCTCCCTCAAAGGGCGCACCGAAAAGCACTTCGATGCGGACCCTGCCCATCTACGCAAGCGATTGGAACGACTCGCTCGCCATATCTTCCAGTCTAAAGCGGACCAATTTGGTCGTCAATTGTAGACGGAAGCCGCGATGTAAAAATTCTGTCGCTGAAGATGTGTTTTAAGAGGTCTTTAGGAGGGAAGAATGGTGCGCCCGGAGTGATTCGAACACCCGACCTACTGGTTCGTAGCCAGTTGCTCTATCCAGCTGAGCTACGGGCGCACATTGCGTTGAATGCAACTTGTTTAGAATACTGAAATTTTCACCGGAGAGCAACTTCGCGAGAGCTGAAAACTCAAGAGACAGCGCCATTTTCTGAAGAACGCTTTCGAAACTGCTCTCGCGCCTGCTGAACCTCATCGTAGTGCTCTTCTGCCCAGACCCAGACGCCACAGAAGGCTGCGCTGAGTGTGTGTCCCAGAGGAGTCAGGCTGTACTCGACACGAGGAGGAATGACCGGATGAATCGTTCGAACGACCAGGCCGTCACTCTCCATCTGACGAACGGTCTTGGTCAGCATCTTCTGGCTGATATCCCCTACAAGCTCTCCGAGACGTGTGAACCGGACCGTGCCGTGTTCCTCGAGAACCTCAAGCACCAGCATCGTCCATTTATCCGCGACCCGTTCTATGATCTCTCGAACAAAGGCTTCAATACGCGGATCAACCTCTTTCGGAGTTTCGGCAGAAGCAAGTTGGCTGGGGCTATTCATTCTTCACTCTCTTTTAAGTAAGTATAAAACTTTATGGTGCCTACTTCCTATTGGAAAGTAACAATCCTAGTATTGCATCTGAGGAGAAGGACACCAATGAACATCACTGGAAATACCATCCTGATCACTGGCGGCGGCTCGGGAATTGGCCGCGCTCTCGCCGAGACATTTCATAAGCTGGGGAATGAGGTCATCATCGCCGGACGGCGCAGGCAGGTGCTGGATGAGACCGTGGCGGCGAACCCCGGTATGCATGCTCTGACACTCGATATTGAGAGCGCCGACGGCATTCGTTCGTTTGCGGATACCGTCGCGAAAGAGTATCCGAAGCTGAATGTGGTCGTACACAGTGCGGGCATCATGCGCCCGGAGAACCTGCTGGATCCGAATGATCTGGCCACCCTGGACGCTACGATTACCACCAACCTGCTGGGACCGATTCGCCTGACCGCGGCTCTGCTTCCGTTACTGGAGAAGCAGCCCAGGTCCACTGTCATGACGGTCACGTCTGGACTGGCGTATATTCCGCTTGCCCTGACGCCGACCTACTGCGCTACCAAGGCGGCGATTCACTCTTACTCGCAGGCGTTGCGATATCAGTTGAAGTCGACCAGTGTTGAAGTCATCGAGCTGGTGCCGCCGTATGTTCAGACCGAGTTGATGGGCAGCGCACAGGCCAGCGACCCCCGTGCCATGCCGTTGCAGGAGTTCATCGATGAGGTGTTCTCAATCCTCAAGGCGAATCCGAATGTCACTGAGGTCCTGGTGGAGAGGGTCAAGCCCCTGCGTTTTGCCGAGCTGAACGGTGTGGAGAAGTATCAGGAGTTCTTCACGAGCTTCAATAACGCCATGCTTGCCCCACACTAATCGGTGGTGGTCGACAATAAAAATGATGTCCCAGGCGTATGGCCTGGGACATCGTTTTTTCTGCTCGAAGATGGTGCGCCCGGAGAGATTCGAACTCCCGACCTACTGGTTCGAAGCCAGTTGCTCTATCCAGCTGAGCTACAGGCGCGGCAAAAGCATTCTTACTGTACCGCAGAAGCAGCCTGTTGCGCTTTCTGCACTACTTGGCTGCCGGAGCAGCTGCGACGGGAGCCTCTACCGGCTCTGGAATGGTGAACAACGTCACTCTTTCGACGATATCGAGCCCGGCCCGGCGCAAAAGCTGGTGAATCGTCGGTTCGTTCAGGCGGGTGGCGTCATACTCCACGCGAACTGTCTTCTCTCGCTCGTCCAAGGTAAGAGCGCGTACACCATACACTTCGCGGACTCTGGCCATGGCAAGCATACTCGCCTCTGTCGGCGGTACACCGTACCGATACAGAACATCAAGCTGTGTCATGCCTTCGATCATACCAGCGACTCGCGTTAACCCAACCACTTTGGATTGGCGGCGGTCCCATCGAAGTGGCTCGAGGTCTTGAAGAGCTCGAAGCGCCCTTCGCTGGCTGCGTCCTTCGTGCGGGCCAGCAGGGAGGCGACCTGCGTCTCAGTGAGGGGCTTGAAAGTCTTCGCCGCCGTCAGGGCCTGATTCAGGATCTCCGGAGAATCGATCCCTGTAATGACCACCGAGACCGGTTGGGTAAGACCATAGTGCAGCGCCTCGATAGGCTCCACCGTCTTGCTGTCGAGAATGAAGTGATCGCCGAAGGTCTTCATAGCGAGAATGCCGATGCCCTGCTTCAACGCGACGGGTATTACCTCTTTGGTGAATGAGCGGAAATGCGCATCCATTACGTTGACCGGCATCTGGACCGTATCGAAGTGAAAATTATGCTTCTGCGCCATTTCGAGCATCCGCAGGTGAACGGCGGGGTCTTTGTGCCCGGTGAAGCCGATGTAGCGGATCTTGCCTGCCTCGCGAGCGGCGACGGCTGCCTCGATCGCTCCACCGGCAGCAAAGATGCGGTCAGGATCTTCCATACGGATGACCTCATGGAACTGCACAAGGTCGATCACATCGGTTTGAAGGCGGCCAAGCGACTGCTCAAGCTGCTTGCTATAAGACTCCTTAGTGCGGCCATCCATCTTGGTCATCAGAAAAGTCTTTTGACGATAGCCGCCGCGCAGGGCCTGCCCCATGCGCACTTCGCTGATGCCGTCGTTGTAGTCCCAGCAGTTGTCCAGAAAAGTGATTCCGCTGTCGACTGCGGATCGAATGAGACGGATACTGGCGTCTGCGTCCGGGCTCTTGCCGATGTGGTAGCCACCCAGCCCAATGGCCGAGACGCGCTCGCCGGTGGTACCCAGCGTGCGGTAGATCATGCCGGGAGCCTCTGGTCGAGCCGTCGATCGGGAAGCCGGTGTTTGAGCGGAGACAGCAGGAACAGACGATGCGATTCCTGCGGCGCTGGCGGATTTCAGAAAGTCGCGACGAAGCATGATAGTTGGATGCCTCCGGTCAAAGAAGAGTGGTTCTAGATAAAATCTAGCGCTGAAGCATCAAGTCAGCGTGAACGAGTCGCAGCCCGAGCGATCAGCGTGGCTGTGTAGGCTGCGCCGAAGCCGTTGTCGATATTGACGACCGTGACATTGGGCGAGCAGGAGTTGAGCATTCCCAGAAGCGCAGTTGCGCCCTGAAAGCTGGCGCCGTAGCCGACTGAGGTAGGCACCGCAATCACCGGAACCCCCACAAGACCTCCCACAACCGACGGAAGTGCTCCTTCCATTCCGGCACAGACGATCACAGCCTGAGCATCGTTGAGTTGTTCGCGTACTGCGAGCAGGCGATGAATGCCTGCCACTCCAACGTCGTACAGGCGGGTAACGCGGCTCCCGAATAGCTCCGCTGTAATGGCGGCTTCTTCGGCAACAGTGAGATCGCTGGTTCCAGCACAGACTACAGCCACGTGTCCGGTCATCTCAGAGGCGGACGACTGCCGGAGGCTGAGAGCACGCGCCTGTGGATGGTAGGTTGCCGAAGGAACCACGGAGAGAACTGCGTCTGCCGTAGATTCATCCACTCGCGTTGCAAGCACGTCGGACCCAGCCGCGACCATGCGAGTGAAGATCTCCGCGGTTTGCGCCGGAGTCTTTCCCGCCGCATAGATAACCTCAGGCAGACCCGAGCGTAGGACACGATGGTGATCGATGCGCGCATGCCCCACGTCTTCGAAGGGAAGCTTGGCAAGATGCTCACAGGCCTGTTCGACGCTGAGGCTGCCGCGCTCGACAGAGGCCAGAAGTTCGAGAAGACGATTGCGGTTCATTGCGGCCTCTCACTTTTCCTTGCTGGATTGGTAAGCGGCGATGGCCGACTGCTGGACCTGCTTGACCGGAACATTATGCGTCGCTGCTGCGGAACGGCAGTCTTCGAACTCGGGAGCCGCATTGAAGATCTCTCCCGAGCGGGAGCCGAGCTTGATGCGGATCTCGCCATAAGGCGTGTTTACTGCAATGTGAGTGCGGTCGAGGCAGGTGCGGCGCTCGTGATGAATGCGGACTCCGAGGGTACTTGTCTCGCGCAGAAGCAGATCTTCCAGAACGGAGACCTTTGCGTCGTCTGCGAGAACTGTGAGGAGCGTCCCAAGGCGGCCCTTCTTCATCTGCACCGCTGTGGACATCACATCCAAAGCTCCCAATGCAAGAGCTCGCTCGGTGACGTGCGCAAGAATCTGGGGCGAGATATCGTCAAGAGCCGTTTCGAGCACGGCGACTGACGTCTGGGCCGCATCTCCGGTTTCGCCTATCGAAAGTCTCAGGACGTTAGGGAAGTCTTTGGGATTGCGAGAGCCAGCGCCGTAGCCGATCTTCTCCACGCGCATTGCGGGCTGTACGCCAAAGGTAGGAGAGAGGGCGCGTATGAGCGCAGCTCCGGTGGGAGTGACCAACTCTTTTTGAACGTGTGCCGAGTAGGTTGGCAACCCTCGCAGCAGATCGGCGGTCGCTGGTGCCGGGACAGGGAAGCGGCCGTGGGCGCAATCGACCATGCCTCCGCCTACGTTGAGAGGAGAGGCATACCACGCACCGACGCCGAGCGCATGAATGCCTGCGCTGGCAGCGACGATATCCACGATGGCATCAACGGCGCCGACCTCGTGGAAGTGAATCTTCTCGATGTCTACGTTATGAATCTTTGCTTCGCTCGCACCCAGAAGCTCAAATGCATGGATCGCAGTACGCTTGACGGGGTCGGAGAGCTTTGCGGACTCGATAAGCTGGCGGATCACAGAGAGAGAGCGGCCATGAGTATGGGCATGCTCGTGCTTGTGCTCGCTGTGCGAATGAGAGTGCGAATGACTGTGGGAGTGTGAGTGCTCGTCGTGATGGTGATGGTCCGCCGTATGCGAGTGGGAGTGATTTGTCTCTTCGGCAGGTTTTCCATCTTCAAGCACACGAACATGCGTCGAGGAGATTCCGCTGCGATCCACTTTGCTGAGCGTTAGAGAAGCACCAAGGTTGAGTGCTTTCACCGCGTCGTTGAGAGTCTCGGTCGAGACGCCGGCGTCGAGAAGGGCTCCGAGGAACATATCGCCGCTGATACCGGCAAAGCAATCAAGATAAGCAATGCGCATGGAATTATTGTTTCACGGTAGCGGGTGCGATGGAGCCAGCGGACAGGATGTCGTTCATTGAACCGGAGCGATAGCCTTGCGTGTCGAGCGTGACGTAAAGAAAACCAAGGGGCCGAAGCGCCGCCGTGATGCGGTCGAGCATATCGAGATCGAGCGCACGCGGAAGCTCCGGGCGTGCGATCTCAATGCGGGCGAGATCGCCGTGATGACGCACGCGAACCTGGCGGAATCCAAGAGAGTGCAGAGTCTCTTCCGCCTGCTCCACCTGCGAGAGATTTTCTCGTGTGACAGGACGGCCGTATTCGATGCGTGAGGACAGGCAGGCCGATGCGGGCTTATCCCAGATCTCCAACCCTGCCTCGCGAGCCAGTTGTCTGATCTCGGTCTTTGTAAGCTGCGCGGTGACCAAAGGAGCTTGCGCATGATGTTGCGACGCGGCCTGCTGGCCGGGACGGAACTCGCCGCGATCGTCCAGATTCATCCCGTAGGCAAGATGCTGGAATCCCCGCGAGGATCGCTCAGTCTCCATGCGGGAAAACAGCTCGTCCTTACAGTGAAAACATCGCTGCGAGTCGTTGCGCCGATAGTCCGGATTCTCAAGCTCGGCGGTGGGCAGGATATGAGTCGGTATCCCCTGGCGAGCCGTGAACTCCAGAGCAGCGGCGAGCTCCGCGCGCGGAAGCGACGGAGAATCGGCGATGACGGCCAGCATCTTGTCGCCAAGAGCTTCATGGGCGGCCCAGGCGAGAAAGGCCGAATCGGTTCCACCGGAGTAAGCGACCATGACGCTGCCCAGGTCCTGCAATGTACTTCGGAGCAGAGCGTGTTTGGCGGCGAGATCCATATCCTATGTAGATGCTAGCGGAGTCCAAAGGGATTAGCGAGAACGCTTCAGGCCGCGCCGCTGATTCTCTGCCATATCTCAGGATCGACGGGAACTCCCAGGCGAAGATTCTCCTCGCGAAGGCGAAGGGTCTGTTCTCCGGGGTAGCGGATCGGCTGATCCGGGTCCACAGTTCTGGCAAGGCGGAGATGCTCGAGAATGCCGTCGGCGATGTAGTTCAACTCGCTCGAGGCGGCAATATTCGATGGATCGATCGCGAGGAAGATCTGCGACTGACCGGTTTCAAGGTTTGGCTCAAGTGCGAGCTGATGTGTGGCCAGACCGCCTGAGAGCATGGCGGCAATCATATCGAGGACCAGCGACAGCCCTGAGCCCTTCCAGTAGCCGATGGGAAGAGCTCTCTGGGAGGCTTCGATGGCCGCCGCGTCCTGCGTGAGATGCCCCTCGTTGTCGTACCCGCCCGGGACCGGCAGTGATTCCTTTCGTCTGGCGTAAGACGCAAGAGCGCCGTAGGAGAACTGGCTCATCGCCATATCGAGCACCACATGGACGCCGTCAGCTCGAGGAACCGCGATCACCAGCGGATTGTTCCCCAGGCTGGGTGTAGAGGTGCCCCAGGCGGGAAGGTTCGCCAACGTGTTTGACCAGCAGATGGCAAAGAGTCCTTCGTCAGCAGCCTGCCAGCCAAAGGCTCCGCCGCGCATCCAGTGATTTGTGTTGGCCAGAGCCACGGCGCCGATACCGCTGGTTCGGGCCAGCTCGATGGACCGCTGCATTGCGGTATAAGCATTCACGTTTCCGATGCCGCGGTTGCCGTTCCAGCGTTCGAGAGCCCCAAAGGCGGCAGTGCGTGTGACGGTGGCTCGTACGTCGATGCTGCTGTTCTGCACCATCGCCTCAAAGCGTGGAAAACGATTGAGGCCGTGTGTATACACGCCATCCCGTGTGGTCTCTGCGAAGAGGCGGGCGGAGAGTTGTGCCGCTTCAGGGGCAAGCCCAAGGCGCAACATCGCTCTTTCGAGCACAGCATAGAGATCAGCAAAGGGAACGCGAAGCATATTTGCAGTGTAGAAGAGATCGCGCTCAGTGCAGGAGTGGAGGCAGCTTGTCGCTGATTCCGAACAGAAATATGCTGCCGATGACAAAGCTATAAGCCGCCGTAAGCGAGGTCACGAACATCTGTAACCGTGGCCGGTGCTTGCTTGAGGCAAAGATTCCTGAGGCCGAGGCCGTCATCATCGTGTTCATCACAAGCAGGCCGGCGATAAAGCAAAGCAGGCCAAGAAAGCCCAGGCTTGTGCCTCCCAGATTGGCGGCCAACAGGAACAGAAGAAGCTGCGATGGAGTCTCCGCGCCCAGCCCATGAATCACGCCGACTGCGAAGACGGAGCTGCGATCGTACTGGAAGCGGAACGGTTCAGGCTGGGGAAGGTCGGGATTCGCGATACTGCGCAGCTTCCAGTGGGTGTAACGCGCGCCGGAGACCAGAAGCGCGATACGGCTGACCGGAATGTGCTGGTGTGAGGCATCGGGCTTACGGCGAAGAAAAGTGATGAGGACGTAGAGCGCAAGAACGATCAGGGTTGCGCCGACAAGCCGTTCGCCGATAGCGTCAAGATGAGCCGGAAGTCCAAGGTGAAGAAAGATCACTGCTGCGCCCAGAACAGCAACCGTAAGAGCATGTCCGAGGGCATAAAGTAGCCCTAGACGCATTCCCTCCCGCCACGTGCGTTGCACGCTTGTAATGTCGGTGATGGCCGCCAGATGGTCATAGTCGAAGCCATGACGAAGCCCCAGCAGGGCACAGGAGAACAGTGCGAGTTCGAGTGCCGAAGACATAACTCTTCTGGTAGGGTACGGGGCAAGAGGAGAGGGCGCAACCCTGTATGCTTTCGCTGTCTTCTACGAAGAAGGATTTAGTTTTAGGAATAGAATTTATATTGGACAGGTGAAAGAGGTCTTTGACGAATGGATCTGGAAAAGGTAGTTCGAGATGCTGTTGCGCCACGCCCGCGAGTAGCCCGGCCGATCATCATGGTCGGTGCCGGTGGAATCGTCTATGATGCGCATCTGCCTGCCTATGCCAAGGCAGAATTTCCCGTCGCGGCTTTAGTCGATGTGGACCTGGAAAAGGCTCAGGCGCTGGCGAAAAAGTTCAACGTCCCTCGCGGTGTGACATCCATAGCCGAAGCCATCAGCTTCGCGCCGGCCGATGCGATCTTCGATATCGCTGTCCCGGCCAAGATCCTTCCGTCCATCCTCAAACAGCTGCCGAATGGCGCAGCGGTCCTCATGCAGAAGCCGATGGGCGATACCCTGGAGGAAGCCGTCGAGATTCTGCACATCTGTCGCGAGAAAGGCCTGACGGCTGCGGTCAACTTCCAGCTTCGCTGGGCTCCCAACATGCTGGCAGCGCGGGCAATCACAACCTCGGGTGCGCTTGGTGAGCTCCACGATATGGAGGTCAAGATCAGCGTTCACATGCCCTGGGACCTGTGGAGCTTCCTCAGCTCCGCGCCCCGGCTGGAGATCCTTTATCACTCCATCCACTATGTGGATCTGGTGCGAAGCTGGTTCGGCAATCCGCGCAGCGTCTATGCAAAGACCGTGAAGAGCCCGAGAACTCCTGACCTTGCAGCGACCAAGAGCGTCATCATTCTCGACTATGGAGATGACAAGAGAGCTTTCGTCGCGACCAACCATAGCCACGACTTTTCTCCGGAGATGCAGCGCAGCTTTGTGCAATGGGAGGGCATGACTGGCGCCATGCGAGCACAGATGGGCGTCAATCTGAACTACCCCACGGGCCTGCCGGACAATCTTCAGTACGCTCTGCGCGATGGAGCGGGATGGAAGCAGGCCGCCGTGAGCGGTAACTGGTTTCCCGATGCCTTCATGGGATCGATGGGGTCTCTGCAGGCATATGTGCAGGGCGAAGCCGATACCTTGCCCACAAGTGTGGAAGACGCGATCGATACGATGCGAACCGTCGAGGCCGCCTATTTGTCCAGCGAGCGCGGCGGTGAAAAACTGCCGGAGATTGAGTGACCCGATAGGCTATTTGTCGGAGGAACTGCTGTCGCTCTTCTCAAGCAAGTCCGCAGCTTCCTTTGAATACTGAAGCGCTTCGCTTGAATGTTCGTGCGCCTTGCGCGACAGTTCGTGTGCGGTCAGATGATCGGCTTTATCGTGCGAGGCGGCGGCAGCAAGATGAGCATGAGCCGCCAGGTTGTGAAGCTCAGCGGCACGTTCGTGAGGATTTTGCGACATAGTTACTCCTTTATTGGAAAAGCGTCAGCGTCCCATCCATCCGCCGTCGACTGTAATCACCGTTCCGGTGACGTAGTCGCTGGCAGCTGAACTGAGATACAAAGCGGCTCCGGCGATATCCAGCGGTTGGCCCCAGCGTCCAGCAGGAATACGCTCCAGGATCTGGCGATTGCGAGTCTCATCGGCCTGCAGCGGTTCCGTGTTGGTGGTCGAGATGTAGCCGGGCGCAATCGCGTTGACCTGGATATTCTTCACCGCCCACTCATTCGCCAGCGATTTGGTGAGCTGCGCGACGCCTCCCTTGCTGGCTGCATACGCCGGTACACGGATGCCCCCTTGAAAGCTCAACAGAGAGGCGATATTGACGATCTTGCCCGGTGCGTTTCGCGCGATCATGTCGCGTCCGGCGAGCTGCGAAAGCTGGAAGACGCTGGTCAGATTGACCTGCAGAACCGCCTGCCAGTCTTCCAGCGGATACTCTGCCGCAGCATGACGGATGATAGTGCCCGCATTGTTGATGAGGATATCGATCCTCCCAAACTTGTCCTTGACCTCGGCGAACAGCTGTTCGGCTCCTGTCGTTTTAGAGAGGTCGGCCTGGAATGCAGCGGCTTTCTCACCAATTGCCTCCGCGGTCTCGGTCGCAGGACGCCGATTGCCGTGCACCGCAACAGTGGCTCCCGCCTGCGCAAGAGCTTCGGCGATGGAGGCGCCAATTCCGGTGGCTGCTCCGGTAACGAGGGCAACTTTCTGGTCGAGTCGGAAGAGGTCGAGAATGTTTTGCATGCTTCCTGTCACTCTAATGGCGGCTCGCATGGGGAGCAAATCCGATCGCGGTGGGGATGGCGAAAGTGTTAAATCTCTGTGATTACATCGTTGGTCTCTTGAAATAGCCTTTGTTGACGGTCTGGAATGCGGTTTCGTATGGTGAGAAGGGCCATTCTGCTTCTGCGCCCTATGCCGGGCGTGGATTTTAGGTCATATGGCTTAGAGCCGATGGGAACAGGGACGATATGCTTGTTCTAAGCCCCGAGATGCGTCTGCGGAGAGTACTCCGCAACAGAGGAGAGGTGCTATGAGGCTGTACCAGATGGCTGATCCGGTTCGCTACGGACTGATGAATACTGAAGAGCTGCGTGAGACTTTTTTGTTGGAAGATCTCTTTCAGCCTGGCGAGATCGAGTTCGCTTATGTCGATCTCGACCGTACGGTTATCGGATCGGCGGTTCCGACCAGCGCACCGATTGAACTCGAGACGGATCCTGATCTGCGGGCCGATTACTTTCTCGAACGCCGCGAGATCGGTGTACTGAATATTGGCGGAGCAGGATCGGTGACGGTCGACGGCAAGAGCTTCGAGATGGACAAGCTCGACTGCCTCTACATCGGACGGGGATCGAAGGATGTAGTCTTCGCCAGCAAAGATGCGGCAAAGCCTGCGGAGTTCTACCTTCTGAGCTATCCCGCGCATGCGGAGTATCCGACCGCAATGGTGAAGTTCGGCGAGATGAAGCCGGTGGAGCTTGGAACTGTCGAAACCTGCAACAAGCGCAAGATTTACAAGGCCATCTATAAGGATGGCATCAAGAGTTGCCAGTTGGTAATGGGCTTCACCATGCTGGAGCCGGGAAGCAACTGGAACACGATGCCTCCGCACACGCACATGCGGCGCAGCGAGGTCTACTTCTACTTCGATGTAGATCCGGCGCATCGCGTGCTGCATCTGATGGGGCCGCCGGATGCTACGAGCCATCTGGTGATGGCCAACAAAGAGGTTGTAGTTTCGCCGGGATGGTCTATTCATGCCGGCGTTGGAACAAAGCACTATACGTTCTGCTGGGGTATGGGCGGAGAAAACCAGGTGTATGACGACATGGATGGCGTTGCCATCGCGGAGCTTCGATAAATAAATGAGTGATTCAGCAAGTTTAAAGATTCGTAAAAAAGAAGAGTGCAAGTGGGATCTGGTCAGCCTTGGCGAAGTAATGCTTCGTCTCGATCCGGGCGACGTTCGCGTCGCGACTACGCGCCAGTTCCAGGTTTGGGAGGGCGGTGGCGAGTATAACGTCGCTCGTGGCCTGCGTCGCTGCTTCGGTTTGAAGACGGCGATTGTTACGGCGCTTGCGGACAACCCGGTTGGCCGTCTGGTCGAGGACCTGATGAACCAGGGTGGCGTGGACCAGAGCCATGTTCAGTGGGCCAAGTACGACGGCGTGGGCCGCACGGTGCGCAACGGCCTCAACTTCACGGAGCGCGGATTCGGCGTGCGCGCCGCTCTCGGCTGCTCGGACCGCGGTAACACTGCTGTCAGCCAGCTCAAGCCCGGACAGATCGACTGGGACGAGATCTTCGGCAAGGAAGGCGCTCGCTGGTTCCACACCGGCGGAATCTTCTGCGCTCTGAGCGAGACGACCCCCGAGGTCTGCAAGGAGGCCCTGGTTGCCGCCCGCAAGCACGGTGTGATGACCAGCTACGACCTCAACTACCGCGACTCCCTCTGGAAGTCGATCGGCGGTAAGGCCAAGGCCACCGAGGTCAACCGCGATCTGGCCCAGTATGTCGACGTGATGATCGGCAACGAAGAGGACTTCACCGCTGCTCTGGGCTTCGAGATCGAGGGTGTGGGTGACGACCTGGGCGAGCTGGACTCGGCCAACTTCCGCAAGATGATCGAGAAGGCCGTCGCGACCTATCCGAACTTCAAGGCTGTGGCGACTACGCTGCGTCATGCGAAGACGGCGAGCGTCAACGACTGGGGCGCGGTCTGCTACTACGAGGGCAAGTTCCACGAGGCTCGTCCGATGCCCGATCTCGAGATCTTCGACCGCGTCGGCGGCGGCGACTCCTTCGCTTCGGGTCTGATCTACGGCTTCCTGAACGAGAAGGGTGCTGACTGGGCTGTGAACTGCGGCTGCGCACACGGCGCTCTGGCGATGACGACCCCCGGCGACACGACGATGGCAACCTTCGACGAGGTGCAGCGCGTGATGAAGGGCGGCGGCGCTCGCGTTCAGCGATAGAAAAACGAGCAGAATCCTGCATCCAAACGGGCAGGGTTCTGCTTTCGTTTCGCCGGCCAGATTTTTTATAAACACGGGCCTGGCCGATTCAAACTTCGACCGGGCCTCGAGACTTCAGGAAAGTGAGTAATTCAAGATGAGCAAAGCTGCTGTATTGGCTTCTTTGAAACAGATTGGACTGGTTCCGGTGCTTCGCGCCGAGTCGGTCGAGAAGGCTCTGGCGCTGGCCGAGGCCATTGCTGCCGGTGGCGTTACCGTACTCGAGATCACGATGACGGTTCCGGGCGCGATTCAGGTGATGCGTAAGCTGTCGGAGCAGCGCCCTGACATCCTGATCGGCGCGGGCACGGTGCTCGATGCCGAGACCGCGCGAGCCTGCATCCTCGAAGGCGCGAAGTTCGTCGTCAGCCCGGCGCTGAACGTGAAGACTATCGAGATGTGCCATCGCTACTCGATCGCGGCCCTTCCGGGTGCGCTGACGCCGACCGAGGTTGTCTCGGCGTGGGAGGCTGGTGCGGACGTGGTGAAGATCTTCCCGGCGAGCGCGCTGGGGGGAGCGAAGTACCTCAGCTCGCTGAAGGCCCCGCTGCCTCAGGTGGAGATGATTCCGACGGGCGGTGTCTCACTGTCCACGGCGAACGACTTCCTCGCTGCCGGAGCGTTCGCTCTTGGCGTCGGCGCCGATCTGGTGAATACCAAGGCCATGGCCGAGGGCAAGCCTGAGATCGTCACCGAGAGCGCGAAGAAGTACCTCGCGATCGTCAAGGAGTTCCAGGCGAAGTCCGCTTAACCCTTCCCCTATGCTTTTTGATGCAAAGTATTCAAAGCAGGGAAGATAGGTTGGTACTTCCGATGTCTGGCATATAGAAAAAGCCTCAGGTCTTCCTGGGGCTTTTTTCTTGTGTATTTCTAAAAAATCTTTTTCGCGGTCTTTCTTTATTTTAGCCGGTGGTATGGAACAGATCGGCACTTGCAAACTTGTTTGTTCTTAGGTGGTTGAAGCTTATTCGGCATTGACAGAAGGCTGGCGCACATCGGAGTTGATCTATAAAAAGACCGCTGCCGCAGGGGGTGAATTCCTGCGGCAGCGGTCTTCAAGTCAGCGATTGCGGTTTAGAAGTTGGCGCGGAGCGAGAGCTGAATCTGGCGATTCGCGCCGATGCCGACCTGATTGCCGACCGTTGAAGTGAGTACACCTGCCGAACCGGCGTTCGACAGTGTGAACGGTGTGCCGGGTTGAGAACCGCTCCCGATGGACGTCGCCAGTGTCTGGTTGAGGCGGACGTTGCCGGGATTGGCGTAGTTGGGGTGGTTGAGGATGTTGTAGATATCGGCACGGAAGTCGAAGGAGAACCTCTCGGTGGCGTGGAACTGTTTCCCGAGGGTCATGTCGAGCTGAGCGAGGTTGGGACCGGACAGATCGTTACGACGATAGTTGCCGAAGGTTCCGGGCGCTGGAGTGGAGAACGCCGCGGGATTGAGGTATTGGAGCCCTGATTTGGTGTACGGATTGACTCCCGGAACAACATTCGGACGGCGGATGTTACGGCTGTTGCCGCCACCGGGTACGTTGACGACTGCTGTGGTTTGCACGACGCCATTGGTGACGATCGGGTTGGCGAAGGTTTGCCCAGCGATGGAGGTTCCGGATTTGCCCACATAGGCGATGTCGGGACGGGTAATGAGGACGTCGATCGGAACGCCGCTGCGGAAGTTGACGATACCTCCGACCTGCCAACCGCCTCCGATTACGTCCAGCGGACCGGAGAGGGAGTGGGCTTTCGCGTGGCCGAAGGGAAGATCGTAGAGGAGAGTAGCGTTGAGGCTATGACGGATATCGAAGGTGCCGCGACCGTACTCCGTGCGAAAGTCGTACGGGTTTTGTGCGGTGGTGGCTTCATTCGATCCGCTGGAGGTTCCCAGCTCTTTAGCCCAGGTGTATTGCGCTCCGAGGGAGAGTCCACGGGCGGTGTGACGCTGGAGTGAGGTCTGGAGCGAGTTGTACATGTCCGTTCCGCCAGAGGTCTTATAGTCGATCTCTGCGAAACGTCCACCGAACTGGCGGACTGCAGTTCCTACGCCGGTGGTGGGGTTGGTGGTTACGCCGGTGATGAGGTTGGTGATGGAGCGAAGGAAGAGGTTACGGCCCGTCGATCCTACGTAGCCGACCATCAACTGAACCTGGCCGGGAAGGCGCTGTTCGATGGAGGCGGTGTAGGTGGTGACGCGCTCGGGGATCCGGTAGTTAGGAGCGTAAGCGCGTGGCTGATAACCCAGGGTAGGGCTATTGATGTCGTAGTTTGCGTAGACATCGGTTGCCGGAACGATGGGGTAGGCCTTACCTGAGGTGAAGGTACGGGTGACGCGGTCGTTGGCCTCGGGCTGGATCTGGTCTTCGGTCTGACCGGGGCCGTAGAAGACACCTCCACCGAGGCGGAGGATGGTGTCGCCATGGAGAGAGTCCGGCGCCCAGGTAAGAGCGAGACGAGGACCGAAGTTGAACTTCGAGCTATCGAACCAGTCGCCCGGGTACTTGGGAGAGATGGTGCCGGTGGCCATGTTGAAGACGACGTTCTTGTCGCGGACTTCGTGGAGCGGAGAGTAGAACTCGTAACGCAGACCGTAGCTGAGGGTCAGATTGGGCCTGACCTTCCATTCGTCCTGCGCATAGCCGATGTAATAGACCTGTTTGACCTGAGCGTTGCCGCTGAGACCGGTGAAGGGGCTGAGGTCGCTGAGGTCGCCGTAAAACTGAATCTGCGAGGGCTGGTTGGCCTGAAAAGCGGAGAGAGAGTTGAAGGTGTAGGTGGTTCCACCGAGCTGGTTGTTATAGAGCGAGAGGGGACGGAGCTCCACGCCGAACTTCAGGTTGTGGTTTCCCTTCAGTACGGAGAGGTTGTCGATGTAGGAGAAGCTCTGACCGGTGTAAGGAGCTCCAACTCCGTTGAAAGAGCTGGAGAGCGAGATGAGCGATCCCACGTTGGTGAGTCCGGCGACGGCGATACGGGCACGGCTGAGGTCGGCGTTGGGGCTGGGACCGGCGATGCCCTGTACGCGCATCTTGATTCCGTTGTAGCCGAACTTGGTTTCGTTGAAGATGCGTGGCGTCCAGACCTGAGTAAAGGCGAGAACACCGTTCTGGGGTACAGATACCTGACCGAACTGGCTCAGGGATAGATCCTGGATCTGGGAGGAGGTTCCCTGATCGATGTTATAGCGAGCGTACAGACCGAAGCGGTCGTTGATGTGATAGTCGAAGCGGATTGCTCCGAAGTCTTCGTTGATACGGTTGATGCCGACGGCCGTTACGATCTGCTGAGAGACCCCTGAAACGCGGGGAAAGGGATCGGCAGGGAAGGCAGCGAGCAAGGGATAGATCGGGCTGTTGGTGGGGATTTGCGCTTTGAAGTCGTTGCTCAAAGTTGCGGCTCTCTGTGGAGCTGCCCACACCTGCCGCAGGCCCTCGTAGTTTGCGAAGACGAAGAGTTTGTCTTTGATGATGGGGCCGCCAAAGGAGCCACCGAACTGGTTCAGACGGAACTTGGAAGGATTGTTCGATGTGTTGCGACGGTTGAAGGTGTTCCGCGCGTCGAAGAAGTCGTTGCGAAGGTACTCGAAGGCGGAGCCGTGGAAGTTGTTGGTTCCGGAGCGGGTGATGAAGCTGATCTGGCCACCGGTTCCGGTTCCCATCTCGGCGGGGTAGCTGGAGGAGTCGATGCGGAACTCCTGTACGGCCTCGAGGGATTGTTGGAGGCGGAAGAGGGAGCCGAGCTCTCCGTTGAGGTTACCGGGGGATGTATCGATGATGGAGGTTGCCTCGATTCCGTCGAGGCGGATGATGTTCTGTTCTACGGCACGGCCGGAGAAGCGGATGTCGCCGAAGGTTCCGGAGCCGGAGTTGGTGGCGCCGGGAACGAGCAGGTAGAGCTGCGAGATCTGGCGACCGTTGATGGGAAGCTCCTGAATCTCGCGGGTGGCGACGTTGGCTCCGATCTTGGCCGAGTCGGTATCGAGTGTGACGATGCCGGCGTCGACGCTAACGGTGGTCTGGGCGCTCTCGACACTCAGAGTAAAGTTGCGGCTGAGCTCCTGACCGACCTGAAGGACGATTCCTTTGGACTGGAGGGTTGCAAAGCCGGGGTGGGAGATCTCCAGAGTGTAGGTAGAGGGTGGAAGTTGAACGAGGGTGAATTGTCCTGAGTTGTTGGTTGTGGTGGTGCGCTGTCTTCCATTGTTTTCGTCGGTGAGGGTGATGTTGGCATCGGCGAGAACGGATTCGGATTTGTCGGTGAGGAAGCCGGTGATGCTTCCTGTACTGGTTTGAGCAAAACTCTCGGAAAGAAAGACTAGAAGTATTAATAACAATCGTATGGGTTTCATTGGGCCTCTTTGTGTGAAGTATTCGGGCCTTTTATGAAAATCGTGTTACTTGTCGTTGAATAGCAAAACTATTTGACGCTATCCGTGTATAAAAGCAGCCACTTATCCAATGTGAATATTTGATGAACGAGGTGAGCGAGCCTCTGCTCCGGGGAGGTTGAGGTGGGGATTCATGCGCCCGAAATTTACTTACTTAAGGCCGAGGCCGAACGACCCAGAGCAGGGGTTGTCGAATGGGGAAGGTCCGGTCGAGTTCGGGGTTGGATGTATCGGGTGGGAGGGTGCGCCAGAGGTCGGCGTACTCCGGGCGGCTGTAGGCTCGAGCGGCGAGAAGAAGGGCGGGGCGGCGCAGGGGGAGTTCGGTGAAGAAGGCTGAGTCGGCCTTGTAGGGCCAGGAGCCGCGGTGAGAGATGAAGGGGAAGAGGCGAGCGACGGCGACTCGCATGCCGGGACCGTCCTGCAGCTCGTAGTCCCAGACGCTTTCGAAGCGTGTGGAGAGGAGATCACAGGCTGCTGCGAGCATATCGAGATTGAAGAGGCTGTTTCGGTAGGGATTGGGAGTAGTGAGTTCGCGAGGGAACGACCCGTCGAAGGTGATCTGGGCGCGGATGGTCGAGGTGCGGAAGTGGTGGCGAAGTGTGGTGAGGGGAGTGTCGTTTTTGAGATTCAGGCGAGCGCAGGCGGCGGCTTGTAGGAGCCAGGAGGAGCCGTTGTGGTCGCGGGAGTCGCGGGCGAGGCCGGCGTTGCGAGAGGAGTTGAGCCAGTCGAGGTATTCGGTGAACCACTTGGTGAGGGCTTCGAGATCGGCGGGCGGAAGAGCCTCTGAGGTGGAGAGGAAGGGGATGGACTGCGCGACTTCGGCGAGGTGGACAGCTTCGATGAGGCCTTCGGGGCGGCCGAGCTTTGCAGGGGGGACGACCTGGGCGTAGTCGAGGTTGGGAGTCATGGAGGTCTCGGGGGAGATGAACCATGCGCGGAGGTGAGCGACGGCCTGGCGGGCGTAGCGCTCGTCCTTGGTGAGGACGTAGGCAGAGGTAAGAGCGGGGACGATGTGAGCGAGGGAGACGATGGCGTCGCGGTGTGCGGTGAAGGTGTTGGGTTCGGAGTAGTAGTCGTTAGGGGGGCCGGGGGATTGCGATGCGGGCAAAGTGGTGAGGGGAGCGGGTGCCTGGGGGAGAAAGCGGTCGGCGGCTGAGAGGATGCGGTCGTGGTCGATGACGGCGACGTTGGGACGGGACGGAGTTCCGGCAGCAGGGGTCTGCGCGGGCAGTTGCGCGGTGAAGAGAAGGGCTGCGGTCTGAGAACAGAAACGTCTGCGTGTCGTGTGCATATCGGCGACCCAGGGGGGAAGGGTATCACGAGAGAGAAATGTTGGAGCGCCGATAGATAAGATGATGATTTTAGGATAGAGAGATGAGATCTGTGACCCATACCGCTCGTTGGTTCGCGTTTGTGTGTTTGCTTGGAGCGGTTGTTCCTGTTTTTGCTGCCGACCGGACCATTAAAGTATGTGCGCGCGACGAGAAGGGAAGCGCTATCGAGGGCGCTGCGATCATCGCCAGGAATCAGCGCATTATGAGCGATGCTTCGGGATGCGGGTCGATTGCGGTTGCCGGCACGCAGAGCATGGTGGAGGTTTCGCACGAGGGATTTGCCTCTGCAACCCAGGCGGTGGGTAGTGGGGACGAGCTGGATGTGGTTCTTCGGGTGGCCTCCGTTAGCAGCACCGTAGAGGTGACGGCAGCACGCATGCCGCTGGCTCTCGATGCCAGCGCGAGCAGCGTGAGGACGCTGCAGGGCAGCGAGCTGAAGGAGATTCCGGGGTTTACGCTGGATGACCGGCTGCGGCAGGTGGCAGGGTTTCAGTTGTTCCGCAGAACGAGCTCGTGGGTGGCGAATCCGACGAGCCAGGGAACGTCGCTGCGCGGGTTGGGGTCTACGGCAGCGAGCAGAACGCTGGTCCTGAGCGATCAGATTCCTCTGAACGATTCGTTCGGCGGCTGGATTCACTGGAATGAGATTCCTGAGCTGGCGACGAGCCAGATAGAGGTGATGCGGGGAGGAGCATCGGATCTGTATGGTTCGAGCGCGATCGGCGGTGTGATTGACGTGCTGCCGGTGATTCCGCAAGAGAACCTGCAATATGCGTTGCATGTGACCGGGGCGCAGGAGAATACCTCCATCGTGAACGGTCTGCTGGCCGGTACGGTGAAGGGATGGAGCGGCCTGGGCGCGACGACGCTGTTTCGCACGGGAGGATATGTCTTGACTGCGCCGGAGAGCAGAGGCGTGGTGGATATTCCGGCCAATGTGCACTCGCAGAGCGGGAGGGTGGAGATACGGCATGGAATCGGCGCCGACAGCGTGGTGTTTTTGCGGGGGAACCTGCTGAATGAGGCTCGCAGCAATGGAACTCCGATGACGACGAATGCGACACGAATCTGGCGATATGCTGCAGGAGCGGATTGGAACGATGCCGAGGCGGGAAGGTTTCTTTTGCGGTTGCATGGGATGAACCAGGGATATCGGCAGAGCTTCTCGTCGGTGGTGGCGAACCGCGCTACGGAGAGGCTGACACGGTTGCAACAGGTGCCTTCAAGGCAGATGGGAGCCGTTGGGCAGTGGGCGCGGTCGTTTGGTTCTCTTACGGCTGTGGCGGGAGCCGATGTGCTGGATACGCGTGGCACGGATGCGGAGACTCCGGTGTCGAATGGTGTGTTGCAGGGAACGGTGAGCACGAGTGCCCGGCAGCGCGATACGGGAGTTTACGGAGAACTGTTATGGCAACCGAGAAGCTGGTCGCTGGCTCTATCGTCGCGCGTAGATCATTTCGCGAGCTTCGATGCAAAGCAGGTGGGAGCCACACCTGCTCCTGTACTGCCGGAGATCGCAGAGACGATCTTCGATCCGCGACTGGGCGTGGTGAAGCAGCTTCGTGGCGGTGTTTCGCTGACAGCCTCGGTATTCCGGGCCTTTCGTGGACCTTCGCTGAATGAGCTGTACAGAACGAGCCAGGTGGGACAGCAGCTGACGCTGGCGAATCCGGCGTTGCGGTCGGAGAGGGCGACGGGATGGGAGGCTGGCGGTCTGGTTAATGTGCACAGGATCGGCTCGGTGCGAACGAGCTACTTCTGGACGCAGGTGAACAGGCCCGTCGCTGCGGTGACGATCAGCTCGACACCGACGAGCTCGACGCTGCAGCGGCAGAATCTTGGGCAGTTGACGAGCAAGGGTGTGACCGTCGAGGCAGAGATGAGGCCGGTGGAGTTTGTTGTTGTGAAAGCCGGGTATCAGTATGCCGATTCGACGGTGACGAAGTTTCAGGCTGATCCGACTCTGGTGGGGAAGTGGACGGCGCAGGTGCCGCGGAACTCCGGCTCGCTGGAGGCGAGGATGGAGAAGGAACGATGGGGCGTGTTGGGGGTCTATCTGCGCACGAGCGGGCAGCAGTTTGACGATTCATCGAATCAGTATCGGCTTGCGGGCTTTGCGCAGGTGGATCTCTATGCGGAGCATAGCTTTGCGCGTTGGCTGAAGGTGTGGGCTTCGGTGCAGAACGTTGGCAACGAACGGATTGAAGCGGGGAGAACTCCTTTGCTGACACTGGGGGCGCCGAGGATTGTATCTGGCGGAATACGGTTGCACTAACGAGTAGAGATGGCAGACGTCGAAAAGATGTGCGTAGATTCTCGCTATGCCCGAGTGGTATGGTGTGAAGGAATGATCTTGAACTTCGGCAGAACGAAACAGGAGCAGTGGGCGCGGGGCGCAGGATTGGCGCTATGTCTGCTGGTGCTCGTGTTTTCGTTTGCGGCGAAGCTCTCGTGGTATCAGCCGAAGAGCGTGGAGATGCACTCCCTCTCTTCGAGCAAGATGTGGCAGCACGAATTAAAAGCTGCTGCCGCGCTGATGTCCTCGCCGGATGATTCCGGATTGCCCGCGACCCATGCCGCTGCTGTCGTTTCAGCGGTATTGCTGCTGGTAGTTGTGACGCGATGGATGGATTTATCTACTGCGGGCGACTGGATGGAACGTGAGGTTGCATTTGCGTTTCGTCAGTCCCGGTTTGCGCGGGTATCGCAGTTAAGGGCTCCTCCTGTTCGTTAAATCTTCCTGACAAGCTGGTTGTTTCTTCGCTTTGAGGACATGCGTGTCTTCGGCGTTTGCTGTCATTGAAGTTCCAACGAAGACAATTTTGCGAGCTGACTATGGACTGGTGTTGGTGGACTCGGCGCTGTGCGCTGCCTTGTTTGTGCGCTGCCTGCGTGGCGGTTGCGATTTCCGGATGCAGAAAGAATGAGGGGAGGCCCGAAGCTGCGGCCGCTGCGACGGCGCGAGCTGCGGTAGCGACGGCGAGGAGGACTCCTCTAGCAAAGAGCCTGACGGTGGCGGGTGAGTTTATTCCGTTTCAGGAAGTGGAGCTGCACGCGAAGGTCGCTGGATTCATTCGGCGGATCAATGTGGATATCGGCGACAGGGTTCGCACGGGCGAGGTGCTGGCGACGCTTGAGGTTCCGGAACTTACGGCGCAGGTGACTGGTGCTGAGGCCGGGGTACGGCACAGTCGGGAAGAGATTGCGCTGGCGAAGAGTCAGGTGGCACGCGCAGAGGCGGATCACGCAACGCTGCATCTGGCAGCGGAGCGTTTAAAGCAGGCCTCGGCGGCGAAGCCGGGAATGATTGCGCAGCAGGAGCTGGATGATGCAGAGGCGAAGGATCGAGCCTCGGAGGCTCAAGTTGAGGTTGCGAAGTCGACGGTTGCGGCGCAGCAGCAGCAGATGGATGTAGCTCGGGCGGAGCAGCTGCACTACACGTCGCTGGCGGACTATTCGCGGATCACCGCTCCGTTCGACGGGATTGTGACGTGGCGTTATGCGGACACGGGTGCGCTGATTCAAGCGGGGACTTCGAATGCGGGGTCGATGCCGGTGGTGAAGGTGGCGCAGGTGAGTGTGCTTCGTCTGCGAATTCCGGTGCCGGAGTCTCTGGCGGCGTATGTCCGCGATGGTGATGCAGCGGATGTTGGCGTGCAGGCTACGGGAGATCACTTCACAGGCAAGGTAGTACGGACGACAGGGGCGTTGGATCGTGCGACGCGCAGTCTCCAGGTGGAGGTAGACGTTGCTAATCCCAAGGGCAGGTTGACGCCGGGGATGTATGCGGATGTGACGCTTGCGATTGCGGGGAGTCCGGATGCATTGACGGTGCCGGTGGAGGCGCTTGATCGCGAGACGAATGGGGCGTCGGTCCTGGTAGTGAATGGAGATGGTGTGGTGGAGCGGCGTTCGGTGCGGACGGGATTGGAGACGCCGAACACCGTACAGATTCTCGATGGAGTGCGAGATGGCGAGCGTGTGATTGTGGGGAACCTGGGCTCGTTTACACCGGGCCAGCATGTGGATGCGAAGCCGAGCGCCATGGCTTCGACCGGGAAGGAGGAGTAGCGATGTCAGGATTTGCTATTCGCTATCCGTTCTTCATCATCATGCTTTGTCTGGTCGTTGCCGTTGTGGGTTCGGTGACGGTATCGCGCATGCCGGTGGACTTGTTTCCGGAGATCAATATCCCGGTAGTGGTAGTGGCTACGTTTTATAACGGCATGCCTCCGGAGGAGATTGAGGCGGGGATTACGAACCCGTTTGAGCGGTTTTTCACACTGGGGAGCGGGATCGATCATATTGAGTCTCGCTCGCTGACGGGTGTGAGTTTGATCAAAGTGTATTTTCAGCCGGGGACGAATGCGGATGCGGCTGTAAGTACTATTTCGAATCTTGCGATGGCGCAGCTGAGGCGCCTGCCGCAGGGAACGCTGCCTCCGGTGGTGTTGAAGTTCGACGCGTCGAGCCTGCCGGTGTGCCTGATTACGCTGAAGGGTGAAGATCTGAATGAGACGGAGCTGCATGACCTGGGGCAGTTTTCTGTGAGAAACCAGATCGCGAACGTGCCGGGAGCTTCGGTGCCACAGCCGTTTGGTGGGAAGTACAGGCAGATTCAGGTCTATGTCGATCCGTTGAAGCTGGAGGCTCATCAGCTGAGCCTGATGGACGTGGTGCGCTCAGTCAATCAGGCCAATGCGATTTTGCCTTCGGGCGATGTAAGGATTGGGCCGAAGGATTTCAATATCTACACCAATGCGCAGATGCCGACGATGGAGGAGATTAATCGCACTCCATTGAAGAGTGTCGGCAACGGGCAGTTGTTGATTTCGGACGTTGGAGAAGCGAAGGACGCGGCGGCGATCCAGACGAATATTGTGCGCGTGGATGGACAGCACTCGGTGTATCTTCCGATCTTGAAGCAGGGAGGCGGTGGAAGCACGATCGCGATTGTGAACGGTGTGCGTTCTGCGGTTGGTGGACTATTGGACGTACCGAAGAGCCTGAAAGCGCAACTGGTCTTCGATCAGTCGGTGTTTGTGAAGACGGCGCTCAAAAACCTTGGAAGCGAAGGAATGATCGGGTTGGTCCTGACCGGGATCATGATCCTGATCTTTTTGGGCAATGGTCGAGCGACGATGGCAGTGATGCTGTCGATTCCACTCTCTGCCCTGGCTGCATTTCTGGTGCTGAATCTTATGGGCGGCACAATCAATACGATGGTGTTGGGTGGTCTGGCGCTTGCGTTCTCGCGTTTGATTGATGATTCAGTCGTGGTGCTCGAGAACATCTTCCGACATATGGAGATGGGCAAGCCTGTGGTGCAGGCTGCTGAGGATGGTGGCGAAGAGGTGGCGCTGCCGGTACTGGCTGCTACGTGTACGACTGCGATCGTATTTTTCCCTGTCGTGTTTTTGTACGGCGTGAGCAGATTTCTCTTCGTGGCACTTGCCCTGACAGTCGTGCTATCGATGTTTGCATCGTATATCTTCGCCAGAACGGTGGTTCCGCTCTATTGTGCGACGTTTATTCATAACGTACACAATGAATCGGTGCATCATTCAGGTACAAGTCTGTTTCAACGATTTGTGCGATGGTTCAACCGCCACTACGACCGTGGGCTGATGCATTACGACATATGGGTACGGAAGGCTCTGCGCCGTCCGTGGTTGGTTATCGCGGGTGCGGCCGGGTCGTTTGTCTTCAGCCTTGCGATTGCATCGTTCCTGGGATTGTCATTCTTCCCGAGAACTGATCCGGGACAGTTTGTAATCAATGTAAAAGCTCCAACAGGAACAAGGCTGGAGCTGACGGATCAATACATTGCGCGAGTGGAGAAGGATGTTCGCGAGATCGTGCCGGCGAAAGATCTTGGGATGATCGTATCCAATATCGGGATCACGCCGGATTTCTCGTCGATTTATACAAGCAACTCAGGGCAGCACACCGCGTTTGTACAGGTAAGCCTGAAAGAAGAACACTCGCTCAGCAGCTTTGAATACATGAAGCGTGTGCGTGAAAAACTTCACGACGATCTTCCAGAGCTTTCGACATATTTTCAGACCGGAGGTCTGGTGGACGCGGTCGTCAACCTGGGTCTGCCTGCACCGATCGATATTCAAGTGAGCGGCAATAACATGCAGGAGGCATTCAAGACAGCTCGTGAGCTGGCGCAGAAGATTCGTGTGGTGAAGGGAGTCGGGGATGTGTTGATTCCGCAGGATCTGGACTACCCGGGGATCGAACTCAATGTAAATCGTGAGATGGCCAGCAAGATGGGGCTGAATGCGACTGATGTGGTGGACAACATGATCACTGCGCTGAGCTCGAACGGCATGATTGCCCCGAGCTATTGGGTCGATCCGAAGAGCGGGAACAATTACCTGCTTACGGTGCAGTACAAGGATTCGCAGATTCAGACGATGACCGATCTGAATCAGATTCCGCTGCGTTCGAAGGATGGAGCGAACGTGACCACGCTTTCGGAGGCCGCAAACGTAAAGAGCATCAAGACGCCCACCGAGGTAGATCATTATCAGTTGCGTCGTGTGATCGATGTGTATGTTTCGCCTGCAGGCGAGGACCTGGGGGGGATGGCCAATCGAGTTGAGCGGGTGATCGCACAGACTCATATCCCTGAGAACCTTCGCGTGACGCTACGTGGATCGGTCGAGGGCATGAGGCAATCGTTCAAGAGCTTTGGCCTGGGATTGATCCTTTCGATTGTTCTTGTCTATCTGATCCTGATGGCTCAGTTTGCCTCGTTTGTTGATCCATTGATTATTTTGTTGGCGATTCCACCGGGATTGACCGGGGTGATTTTATTTCTTCTCGCAACGCACACAACGTTGAATGTGATGTCGCTGATGGGCGTGATTATGATGACCGGCATTGTCGTGTCGAATTCGATTCTGATCGTCGAGTTCACGCGTACACTGCGGCGAAGAGGGATGCCGATTGATGAGGCCGTTGCGATGGCATGCCGTGTGCGTCTGCGACCAGTCATGATGACGTCACTGGCGACCATTCTCGGCATGATTCCCATGGCTCTCGCACTCGAGACAGGAAGCGAACAGTATGCTCCGCTGGCGAGGGCAATTATTGGAGGACTTACTGTTTCGGTAGCGATGACGATCTTTGTGGTTCCGGCGGCTTATCTGCTGGTTCATCGCAATAAAGAGGAGAAGGGTAGCAGCGCAGTTCAGATGAGCGAGGAGAACTCCCATGCATAGGCTCAAGTTGGTGATGACGGGAGTTCTTCTCGTATGTACAACATTTGCGGCAGCGCAGAGTCAGAGGGTGGGAGCAAGCGTTCCCGACAAGCTGACGGTGACGGATGCGGAGATGATTGCGTTGAAGAATCATCCTCAGATCTCAATGGCGCGCCTGATTGCATTGGCGCAAGGGCAGGTGACCCGTGAAGCGAGATCGGCAGAGTTGCCTGTAGTGTCGGGAAATCTGACTGCGGTCGATGCACACGATGGAGGACGTGTAACAGCTGGGCTATTGAATAATCCTGTGCTTTATACGCGCGCTGCCGGAGGTGTTTCGGTGAGCCAGATGATTACAGATTTTGGACGTACGCGAAACTTGGTTGCAAGTGCGGGGCTACAGGAGAAGGCACAGCAATCGACCGAGACAGCGACCGAAGCAGACATCAGACTTGCCGTGGATGAAGCTTTCTATCGAGCGCTGGCCGCGCAGGCTGTAGTGAATGTCGCAAAGAAGACAGTGGCATTCAGACAGGACTCGGCGGATCTCGTCGGTTCCCTGACGGATGCAAAGTTGAAGTCGACGCTTGATCGCAGCTTTGCAGATGTGAATCTCAATCAGGCGCAGCTGCTGTTGCTGGATGCGCAGAATACCGAAGACGCAGCGTTCGCGGACTTGAGCACAGTTATGGGATATGGGCGACAGCAGAGCTTTGCGTTGGTGGACAACTCCGGCACGTTGACAGCTCCACCGCAGGATATCGATGCTTTGACGGTTATGGCTATGCGGTCGAGGCCCGATCTGGAGGCCTTGAACGATCAGTTTGAAGCCTCGGAAAAGTTCCGCAAGGCTGAGCACGAGTTATGGAGGCCGACTGTTTCGGCGCTGGGAACTGTCGGAGGTGCTCCCGTGCGATCCGACCCAATCACATCATCGTGGTACGGAGGGGCGGGCGTGAATATCAGCGTACCTATCTTCAACGGAGGGCTTTACTCTGCGCGCGCGAAAGAGGCTGACTATCGTGCCAGTGCGGCGCAAGAGCAGGTTCGCGATTTGCGTAACAAGATCGCACGCGATGTTCGAGTTACCTGGTTGAGTGCGCAATCGGCCTATCAAAAAATGAGTGTAACGGAGCATCTGCTGGCGCAGGCAAACCAGGCACTGGATCTGGCTCAGACTCGTTATAAGCTGGGATTGAGCAGCATTGTCGAGCTGAGTCAGGCAGAGCTGGCGCAGACCTCGGCTGAGATCGGCAACACGAATGCACGCTATGACTACCAACAGGCTCTGGCTGCTATTCGCTATCAGACTGGACAGTAGAGCTAGTACCGGCAGGGCGGAGGGTCATGGCCGTGATCCTCTGCTGTCGGAGTGAGCCTTTGCAAGCTTACGAAAACTGCGGTTGAGATCGCTATCGTGGTGCGGAGACCATGCCATAACGAAATCTACAAATGCATTTTTCGCCCGCAGGGGGCAGAATGCCAGATCGCGTGTACGGGACTGTTGTTGATTGAGGGGAAGCAGAGACACTCCTTCGCCCGCTTGAACCATCATGGCGACGCTGGACCACACCGTGGAGATACTGGCGATGCGGGGTGAAAATCCAGCCTCGGAGCATAGCTCGATCACTTTATCGAAGACTGCGGGAGAGGTCTCGCGAGAGGAAAGCACGAAGGGCTCAGTGGCGAGATCGCGAAGATCCACGGGGCCTGGAGCGACGCGATGATCCTTGGGGACGATGGCGACGATTGCATCCTGATGGATCAGTTCGGAGACGAGCTCTGTACGGAACTCAGGCTCGATTCTGCGTGTGAAGCCGATATCGATCTCTCCGTTCACCAATGCCTGCCATTGCCGGGTAGAGTTCATCTCGACGAGAGAGAGTCTTACTCCTGGCTGCTGCTTTCGGAATGACCGGATCAGGCGAGGGAAATTCACCCCGACGCTTCCCGCGAAGAAGCCAATACGAAGTGTTCCGATCTCTCCGCGATGGGCTCGCCGGGCGATTTCGATGGCGTCTTCTGCCTCTATGAGGATGCGTCTCGCTTCTTTGAGGAAGAGCGCGCCGGCAGGGGTGAGTATCGTCTTTCTGGGAGTGCGGGTGAAGAGCTGAACTCCAATCTCCCGCTCCAAGTCTGCGAGCTGTTCGCTGATCGCGGACTGGGCGACGTGAAGACGCCTGGCGGCTCCGCTAAAACTGCCCTGTTCCGCAGTGGCAACGAGATAACGGAGGTGTCTTAGCTCCATGGAACTATGATATCGGTTTTTCCGATAGATGCCGACGGAAAGAACTGCACGACAATTGCCTATTGAAGGAATCAATATAGAAGTTGGTATATTTCGTTGCTTTTGGGGAAATGAGGCGTCCGAAACGGGATGTGGATCGTCAAAGTAGCGCTAAATCGGCCTTACACGTTCATTGTTCTTGCGCTCCTGATTCTTATCGCCGCGCCTGTAGTAATTCTGCGCACCCCAACCGATATCTTTCCGAACATCAATATTCCGGTCGTTTCGATCGGCTGGCAGTACACGGGTCTTAATCCGGAAGAGCTGGAAGGACGCCTTACTTCGCCTTATGAGAAGTCGCTGA